>ENA-UOXK01000008-UOXK01000008.1-mixed-culture-metagenome-genome-assembly--contig:-NODE-8-length-153693-cov-18.292011_pt1 | contig 153693 bp, 153 predicted proteins | sample MGYA00238160_ERZ761638 | MGnify/ENA primary metagenome ERZ761638 (study PRJEB28912, sample SAMN08777098) | mixed culture metagenome | isolation source: Freshwater growth medium | place: USA...
TGATACTTCTTCATGGAACCCCTTGAAGTTCGTCCAACTTCTGGGGGTCAGTTCAGTTTCGTGGAGGCCAGCTGGTCAATGTCAGCCAAAGATTGCGGCCTGATCGCCGAAGTAGACGGCCGCGTCTTCACGCCGAAAGCTCAGTCGTAAGAACTTTGGCGGTGAAATAGGCCAGTCTCATCAACTCTGACCTGACCTGGGCGAGCCCTATGGCACAGGGTCCTGTAAGTCCTTGATTTCAAGGATGCGACAGAGCAACTACTCTGGCGCCCTACTGTTGCAAGCATTCGTCGTTACCTCCTCAACTTTGGGGAATGTGCTTAGCGCGTGCCGCTTACCCGCCTGGAGACGCCGCATTTGCCGTGTGGTGTCCGACAGGGAGAACTATTGACGGGGTGCCTTCAGCACCTGCGAGAAGTACAAGCATCCTGCATGGAGACGCAAGAAATATGTGCAACGGAGAAAGTCCAGCTTTCTCTTCAAGCATCTAGTAGAAAATCCAGGGAATCACCAAACATGACCTCTGGCAAGTGGAAGAATTTGCTGGACTACTATTGATTTGCTTGCACCATGCGTCCAGTCATCTTTAATTCCCCTCAGTCCCGTAGGGCGCCACAGTAATTGCTATGGCGCATTCTAGAAATCAAGGACTTGCAAGACCTCGTGCCATAGGCCTGGCCCGGATCAGGTCAGAGTTGATGAGACTGGCCTACCTCGCTGCCAAAGTTTTTGCAACTGGATTTCCGGCGTGAAGACTCTGCCGTTCATTTTGACGATCAGGGCGCAATCTTTGCCTGACTTAGACCAACTTGCCCCGACGAAAGCGGGGGCGGTTCACTCCCTTGGCAAATTTTCAGCACCTTTTCGGGGGTAAGTCACCCCTTGCCTTGAGTGAGATCGGTGATCCTGGGCCGTTCTATGAGGTCGATTTTTTTGTCATGCCGACTTAGACGGCGGCGCTCGAGTTTTTCAACACAATACTGCGAGAGCCGACATCTGCCCTGGGCAAAGGCTTGCGCGCTCTTGCAGCAATGACGCAAGGTCGGTGCTGATCGATAGGCATTCTCGGTAGACCTTCTCCGCTTCGGCCCACTTGCCGTGCGCCTGCGCTTTCGCGCCAACGATGGCGAGCGAAACTGACACGCCGCGTTGCGCTTGGGGCGTGCCGAACTGCGTCGCCAAGCCGCGACCGATTACAAAGCCTTCTCGACCGTCCACAGCTGCGGCCAAGTCGTCTACCTTACTGATTCGATCCAGTGGAATGTTCTGGGCCGCAGCGGTCAGAGCCCCGCTGCTGGTGAAGGTGCTCCGCAGCATCTCGGTGTCGATGAGGCCCGGGACAACCACTTTGGCGGTGATCCTCATGTGGGCCGCTTCACGGGCGAACGCCTTGGCATAGCTCATCACCGCCGACTTGGCACCGACGTAGGCGGCGCTGGTGCGTGGTGGACTTCCCTTGCCAATCGAGTGCGCATGTCTACCGAATCGAAACCGAGATCGGCGGCACTCTGTGGAAATCACCAATCAAATGTCCCATCAATAAGACTTGAATGTTCTATTGACGGGACATTCTGGCTACATCACGATAGCGACATGGACACACAACTGCCCCTGCCCAAGTACCACCAGATCTACTTGGTGTTGCGCCAACAGTTGCGCGATGGTCAGTTTGAAACCGGCTTGCCGGGGGAGCTGGCCTTGATGGAACAGTTCAGCGTGGCTCGTGTCACGGTGCGACGGGCATTGCTGCAACTGGCAGCAGAAGGTTTGATCTTGCGTGAGCCTGGGCGTGGCACTCGACCTGTCGTGGCCCACGGGCAGGAGGCCCACATGCAGGCCTCGACCCTGGCTTCGGGCAAGCAGGTGCGTTTGACGGGGCTGCTGGAAAATCTGGTGGCGATGGGCATGCGCACCAAGGTCAAGGTGCTGTCGGTGGAGCGCATGCGGGCTCCGGCGGATGTGACCGAGGCTCTGAGGCTGCAGCGCGGCGACCTGGTGCAGAAAGCCGCGCGCGTGCGCAGCACCTCCGATGGGCCTTTGTCGCACATCACCACCTGGGTACCCGACGCGATTTCATCAAGCTTCGGCAAGCGCGAGCTGGCACAAAAACCCATTCTGGTGCTGCTGGAAGAGTCGGGCGTGAAGGTGGGTAGGGCCGAGCAGACCATTTCGGCGCGCCTGGCCGATGTCAGCATGGCCCGGCACCTCGATGTATCCGTCGGATCGGCCTTGCTGGCGGTGCGGCGTTTAATTTACGACGAGGACGAACGTCCCGTCCAATGGCTGCATGGGCTGTACCGACCAGACCGGTACGAGTACCAGATGCAGTTATCCCGTGTTGGCGACATTGACGCCAAAGTGTGGGTAAGCCGAGAGCTGTCTGCCAACTTTCATTGACTTTCATAAAGGATGTACCGATGACCACACGTCGCAACTTCATGAGCCAGTCCGCTGCCGCGGCCTCGGCACTCGCGTTCCCTCTGGTCGCCGGGGCACAGCCCAGGCCTATCAAGATTGGTGTGTTGCACCCTGTCACGGGGGCCCTAGCCTATTCGGGTCAGCAGTGTCGCCTGGGCGCGATGCTGGCCATCGAGGACATCAACAACGCGGGCGGCATCAAGTCGCTCGGCGGCGCCAAGATCGAAGCCATGCTGGGCGACGCGCAGTCGAACCCGCAAGCCGGCACAGCCGAGATCGAGAAGATGAACGAAGCCGGCGTGAGTGCCGTGGTGGGCGCCTTTGCGTCGGCCATCTGCCTGGCCACCACGCAGGCGGCCGCCAAGTACAACCTGCCGCATGTGGTGGACGTGGGCGTGGCCGACCAGATCGTCGAGCGCGGCCTGAAAAACACCTTCCGCTTCGGCCCGGGCTACAAGATGTGTGCGCAGACGGCCGTGGCCAGCCTGCACGCGCTGAACACCGCCGCAGGCAAGCCCGCGCGCACCGTGATGATCGTGCACGAAGAGTCGCTGTTCGGCACCGGCACCGCCAACCTGCTGGCTTCCGAGCTGCCAGGTTATGGCTACGAAGTGAAAGAGATCATCAAGCACGCCAACCCCACGCGCGACTTCAACAACATCGCGCTGCGCATCCGGCAGGTCAATCCCGACATCCTGATCCCGGCCAACTACTACAACGAATACGCCTTGCTGGTGCGCACACTGCAGCAGCAAAAGATCACGCCCAAGGCGATCTATTCGGTGCTCGGAGGCGCTGCGTCGAGCTACAAGTTCGTCAAGGAATTTCCGGACGCGGCCAACGGCATCATCGACTGCAACCACTGGTTCAACCCGAAAGACAAGCGCTCGGCCGACCTGCGCAAGCGCGTTGAAGCGCAGGGCCAGTTCTTCAGCTACGAGGTGTTCATGACCTACACGGCCATGAAGCTGCTGGCCGATGCCATCGAGCGCGCCAAGTCGTCCGATCGCGCCGCCATCATCGACGCACTGACCGCCAGCAAGTTCTCCGACCACATCATGCCGTACGGCCCGACGCAGTTCGTCAATGGTCAGAACACGGGCGCGCGTCCGTTGATGACGCAGGTTCAGAAGGGCGACATCAAGGTCATCGTGCCGCGCGAGTTCCGCGAAGTGGAACCGATCTTCCCGCTCAAGGCCTGATCGCCAGGGCCCCCCGATGCTCGACATGAACATCCTGTTTCCGTCGGTGCTCAACGGCATCACCACCGGTGCCGTGTATGCGCTGATTGCGCTGGGTTTGACGTTGATTTACGGCGTGCTGCACATCATCAATTTCGCGCACGGCGCGGCCTTGATGGTGGCGCTGTATGGCGTGTACATGCTCAAGGAAAAGCTCGGGGTGGACCCCTACCTCGCCCTGCCGATCATGGTGCCCGCCATGTTCGTGCTCGGCTACGCGCTGCAACGCGGCGTGATCAACCGCGCCAGCCACGGCCGGGATGAGAACATCCTGCTGGTCACACTGGGCGTGTCCATCGTGCTGGAGAACCTGGCCCTGCTGTTCTTCAAGTCGGACACCCGCACCATCGAGACCGCATACACGCTGACGACGGTGGAGATTGGCCCCGCGTTCCTCGCGCTGCCCAAGCTGGTGGCGTTTGGTGGCGCGCTGGTGGTGTCGGCGGTGTTGCTGCTGATCGTTCAGAAAACCGATCTGGGTCGCGCCATCCGCGCGGTGTCCAAGGAGAAGCAGGGCGCGCGCCTCATGGGCATCGACGTCGACCATGTGTACGCCATGTGTTTTGGTCTGGGGCTGGCCAGTCTGGGCGCCGCGGCCTGTTTCCTCATACCGGCTTACTACGTCAACCCGACGGTCGGCAACGGTTTTGTGCTGGTGGCCTTCACCATCGTGGTGCTGGGCGGAATGGGCAGTTTTGCCGGCGCCCTGCTCGGTGGGCTGCTGATCGGTGTGGTGGAGTCGGTCGGCGGCTTGCTGCTCGGCGAGTCGCTGGGCCAGGTCGGCATTTTTGTCCTCTTCATTGCGGTGCTCATGCTCAGGCCCCAAGGACTTTTTGGAGCCAAGGCATGAAAGACGTTCGCAACATTGCGCTGTTCGTGCTGCTGGTCGGCGCGGTGCCTTTCTTCACCGAGTCGGGCGTGATCCTCAACTTCGTCATGACCGCGCTTTACGCCTGCCTGCTTTCTCAAGCCTGGAACGTGCTGGGTGGTTTTGGTGGCCAGTTCTCGTTTGGCCATGCGTTGTTCTTCGGTACAGGTGCCTATGTGCAGGCCATCGCCCAGATGCAGTGGGGCCTGAGCCCCTGGGTGGCCCTGCCGCTGGCCATGGCGTTTGCCGCCGCAGTGGGCGCCTTTGTGGGCGCAGCGTCGTTTCGCTATGGCCTCAAGGGGTCGTATTTCGCACTGGTCACACTGGCCTTCGCCGAGGTATTCCGCATCCTGGCCACCTCGGTTCCGTTCACCGGCGCGGGCGTAGGTCTGATGCTGCCGCTCAACGCTTCCACCGCCAACATGCAGTTCGTGAACCGCTCGGGTTTCATCTGGCTCATGCTGGCGCTGGTCACCCTTGCGCTGTGCATCACCGCCTGGCTGCGCCATTCCCGTTTTGGCGCTTATCTGCAGGCGGTGCGCGACAACGAAGACGCCGCGCGCGCCATCGGCGTGAACCCGTTCAGCGTGAAGCTGGTGGCCACCATCATCTCGGGCGGCCTCATGGGCGCAGGCGGCGCGTTTTATGTGCAGGTGTTCCAGTACATCGATCCGTCGATTGCATTTGGGTCACACACCTCGGTCGAGGCGCTGGTGGGCGCCATCGTGGGTGGTCTGGGCACGCTGTGGGGTCCGCTCTTGGGCGCCGTGGGTCTGCACATCCTGGCCGACCTCACGCGCAACCTGTTTGGTCAGCTGCCGGGCATCAACATGGTCATTTACGGCGTGGTGCTGATCGTCATCGTGATGTTCCTGCCGCGCGGCATTGCCGGCTTGGGCACCTTCACGCCCCTGCAGTGGCTGCGTGGCCGCAAATCTTCTGGCGGTGACCGGTCATGAGCGCCTTGCTGCAGATCGACGGTGTCGGCAAATCCTTTGGCGGCCTCAAGGCGGTGCAGAACGTCAGCCTGTCGGTGACCGAGGGGCGCCTGAGTGCCCTCATCGGCCCCAACGGGGCGGGCAAGACCACGCTGTTTGCGCTGATGTCGGGCTTCATCAAACCCGACACCGGGCGCGTGAGTTTTGCCGGGCGCGACATCACCGGCCAGGCACCGCACCTCAATGCCCGCATGGGCATGACGCGCACGTTCCAGATCGTTCAGCCCTTTGCCGCGCAAACCGTGCGTGAAAACATTGCCGTGGGTGCGCACCTGCACGTGCCGGGACGGGCGCAGGCGCTGGCGCAGGCCGAGTCGGTGGCGCAGCAGGTGGGTCTCACCGCCCAGCTCGACAAACTGGCCAGCGACCTCACCGTGGCCGGGCGCAAGCGGCTGGAGCTCGCGCGTGCCCTGGCCACCCGGCCGCGCCTGTTGTTGCTCGACGAGGTGCTGGCGGGCCTGAACCCGCAAGAGATTGCCGAGATGATCCCGGTGGTGCAGGGCATCGCGCAGAGCGGTGTCACGGTGCTCATGATCGAACACGTCATGCAGGCCGTGATGAGCCTGGCACAAGAGGTGTGGGTGCTGGCACAGGGGCAGCTCATTGCGCACGGCACGCCCGCCGAAGTGACGAACAACCCCGCGGTGGTGGAGGCCTACCTGGGCCACGGCACGGCCGAGCGTTTGCAAAAAAGTGTGGCCAGTGCAACAGCCCACAAGGAAGCCCAGGCATGACCGCTTTGTTGAATGTGCAGGGGCTCAAGTCGGGCTACGGTGCGATCGAAGTCCTGCGCGGTGTGGACCTGCATGTGATGCCCGGCGAGACCGTGGCCCTGCTGGGCAGCAACGGCGCCGGCAAGACCACGCTCAACCTCACCCTCAGCGGCCTGGTGAACACCCGGGCTGGACGGGTGCAGTTCGACGGCAACGACATCACCGGCCTGCACTACCAGAAGGTGGTCACGCACGGCCTGATCCAGGTGCCCGAGGGTCGCAAGGTGTTTCCCAACCTCAGCGTGCACGAAAACCTGGAGCTGGGCGCGTTCACCCGCGGCCGCGAGCGCCGCGTGCAGAACCTGGAGAAGGTGTACGACACCTTCCCCCGCCTGAAAGAACGGGTGGCCCAGCTGGCCGGCACGCTCAGCGGAGGCGAGCAGCAGATGCTGGCCATCGGTCGGGGCCTCATGGCCGAGCCGCGTTTGCTGATCCTCGACGAGCCTTCGCTGGGTCTGTCGCCGCTGCTTGTCGAAGAAATGTTCGGCCTGATCTCGCAGCTGCGCAGCGGTGGCCTGGCGGTGTTGCTGGTCGAGCAGAACGTGGGGCAGTCGCTCGACATCGCCGACCGCGCCTACGTGATGGAGAACGGCCACATCCGCTTCACCGGCACCCCGGCCGAGCTGCTGGCCAGCGACACCTTGCGCAAAGCCTATCTGGGCATGTGAGGCGCCATGAGCATGCCCAACCTGCCGCCTCAGACCCTGGCCCAAAAACTCATCGCCCGTGCCGCCGGCCGCAGCCAGGTCTCCGTGGGTGAGGTGGTCACCTGCGAGGTGGATCTCGCCATGTTCCACGACTCGTCCGGCCCGCGGCGACTCAAGCCCATGCTCGACGAGCTCGGCGCCTCCATCTGGGACACGAACAAGGTGGTGCTGGTGCTCGACCACTACGTGCCGGCGAAGGACGCCGACGCGCAGAAGATCGTGCAGTTCACGCGCGACACCGCCCGCCAGTGGAAGCTGCCCCACGTGATCGACAGTGAAGGCATCTGCCATGTGGTGCTGCCCGAGCGCGGCCACCTGCGCCCCGGCATGTTCGGCGTGGGCGGTGACTCGCATTCGCCCACCGGGGGTGCGTTTGGCAGCTACATGTTCGGCATCGGCGCCACCGAGATGTTGGGTGTGTGCGTGACGGGTCAGATCTGGGTGCAGGTGCCGCGCACCTTGCGCATGCACTGGTCGGGCCGCTTGCAGCCGGGTGTGGCGGCCAAGGACATGATGCTGCACACCATTGCCCGCCTGGGCATGAACGGCGGCCAGTACCAGGCAGTGGAGTTTGCCGGCAGCGGCGTGCAAGCCTTGTCCATGGCCGAGCGCATGACCCTGTCCAACATGAGCGCCGAGCTGGGCGCGCAGGCCGGCCTGATCGCCGCCGACGACACCACCCGGGACTGGCTGCAGTCGGTGGGTGTGCCGGCGGCGCAACTGGAAGGCGCTGAGCAATGGTTCACCGACGAAGACGCGGCGTTCGAGCAGCACGGCTTTGACGCCTCGGCACTGAGCCCGCAGGTGGCCGCGCCGCACAGCCCGGCCAACACCCGAGACGTGGCCGAGTTTGCCGACGTGAAACCCGGCATCGCTTACATCGGCGCCTGCACCGGTGCCAAGCTGCAAGACCTGCGGGCCGCGGCCTCGGTGCTCCAGGGCCGGCGCGTGGCCGCCGGCGTTCAACTGCTGGTGGCGCCGGCCAGCGCGCGCGAACAAGCGCAGGCCGAGACCGAGGGTGTGATGCAGGTCTTGCTGGACGCCGGGGCGACCTTGCTGCCCAACAGCTGCGGCGCGTGCGCGGGTTACGGCGCCACGTTTCCCGAAGGCGCCACCGTCATCTCCAGCACGGCCCGCAACTTCAAGGGCCGCATGGGTCCGGCCAGCGTCAACGTGTACCTCGCTTCGCCCTACACCGTGGCGGCCTCAGCCTTGCGCGGGTACATCAGCGACGCGCGCGAGGTGTTGGCATGACCCGGCGCGCTGTCGAGCACGCCCGCGCCTGGCGCCTGGGTGCCGACGTGGACACCGATGCCCTGGCACCGGGCGCCTACATGAAACACGGGCTGGACGTGATCGGCCTGCACTGCCTCGAAGCCTTGCGACCCGACTTTGCAGCCGGCGTGCGCCCGGGCGATGTGCTGGTGGCGGGCGCCAATTTCGGCATCGGCTCGTCGCGCGAGCAGGCCGCCGGCGTGCTGCGCCACCTGGGCCTGGCCGCGGTGATCGCGCCGTCTTACAGCGGCCTCTACTTTCGCAACGCCTTCAACCTGGGTTTGTTGCTGCTCACCTGCCCGCAGGCGGGCGAGATCGACGAGGGCGAGCGCATCGCGCTGCAAATGGGCGGTGCCACGCCCGAGGTGGTGCGCGCCAACGGCCAGCGCCTCGCCTGCCACGCAATCCCGGATTTTTTGATCGACATGGTCGATGCGGGCGGTTTGCTGCCCGTGCTCAAACAACGCATGCAAGGATGAACCCGATGGTTTCAGATTCAACAAGCCCGGCCGCAATGGACCCGGTCACGCTGGCCGTGTTGCGCGGCCGGCTGGAACAGATCGCCGACGAGATGGACGCCACGCTCTACCGCAGCGCGTTCAACCCCATCATTGCCGAGGCCCACGACGCCTGCCACGGCCTCTACGACGCGCTCACCGGCGACACGCTGATCCAGGGCAAGTCGGGCCTGCCGGTGTTTGTGGGTGCCATGGCCTTTGCCGTGCGCGCGGCCATGCGCGTGGCCGCGGAGCGCGGCGGCATGCAGCCGGGCGATGTGTGGCTGTTCAACGATCCCTACGAAGGCGGCACCCACGCCAACGACTTCAAGCTGGTGCGACCCTGCTTCCGCAACGGGCAGCTGTTCTGTTTTCTCGCGTCGGCCGCGCACTGGCACGACGTGGGCGGCGCGGTGCCCGGCAACTACAACCCGGCGGCCACCGAGTGCTGGCAGGAGGCGGTGCAGATTCCCCCGGTGCGCATCCTGCGCAACGGCGTGCTCGACGACGACGTGCTCGCCATCCTGAGGGCCAACACCCGCCTGCCCGACAGCCTGTGGGGCGACCTGAACGGACAGCTGGCCGCGCTGGAGCTCGGTGCGCGCCGGCTCGACGGTTTGCTCGACGAGTACACCGAAGCCAAAGTGGCGCAGGCCCTGGTGGAGCTGCGCACCCGCGCCGTGCGCCTGATGCGCTCGCACATCGCCAGCCTGCCCGATGGCAGCTACAGCTTCGAAGACGTGCTGGACAACGATGGCGTGAAAGACGAGCTGCTGACCATCGCACTCGACATGACCGTGGCCGGTGACCGACTCACGCTGGACTTCTCGCGCACCTCGCCGCAATGCGCCGGGCCGGTGAACATTTCGCGTGCCACGGCAGTGGCCGCTTGTTATGTGGCCTTGAAGCACATCTTCCCTGACGTGCCGGCCAACGCAGGCGTGCTCGACGCGGTGGACTTCGTCATGCCCGACGGTCTGGTGATCAGCGCAGCGCGTCCGCGCCCGGTGGGGGGCTACACCGAAACCATCCTGCGCATGATCGACGTGATCTTCAGCGCCACCGCGCTGGCCGACCCGCAGCGCGCTGTGGCCCACGCTTACGGCACCATCAACGCCCTGTCGATTGCCGGGCACCGCACCGACGACAAGCGCAAGGGACAGCGCTGGGTGATGTTCAGCTTCTTCGGCGGCGGCCACGGCGGCCATTCGGACGGCGACGGCCTGTCGCACGGCAACGCGCCCATCTCCACCGCGACGATTCCGCCGCTGGAAATTCTGGAGGCGGCCTACCCGGTGCGCTTCACGCAGTGGGCCCTGCGCGCGGGCTCGGGTGGCGATGGCGAGCACCGCGGTGGCCTGGGTGCGATCTACGAAATCGAACTGCTGGAAGACAGCGCCGAGGCCTTCATCTTTGGCGAGCGCGGCAAGTCCGCGCCAAAGGGCATCCATGGCGGTCAGCCCGCCATGCCCAACGTGTTCGAGTACCGCCAGAACGGCGAATGGAAGACCCCGCCCATGGTGTCCAAGATGCTGGGCATCCAGCTCAAGAAGGGTGACCGTGTGCGCCTGCAAACCCCCGGTGGCGGGGGTTGGGGAACGCCAGCCAACCGATCGATCGACGACCGCCAGCGCGACGCAGCGCTGGGCTACACGAAGGAACAGGCATGAGCGAGTCCACAATGAACCAGCCGCATTGGGTGGTCGGCGTTGACGTCGGCGGCACCTTCACCGACCTGTTCGTGCTGGATGAAAAAACCGGTCAGGCGCGCATTGTCAAAGTGCCGTCGACGCGGGGCGAAGAAGCCCGCGGTTTCATGAACGGCATTGCCCAGGTCACGGGCACCACCGGCGCACAAGGCGCCAAAGACATCGCCACCATCGTGCACGGCACGACCGTGGGCACCAATGCGCTGCTGGAGCGCAAGGTGGCGCGCACCGGCATCATCACCACGCGCGGTTTCCGCGACGTGCTGGAAATGCGCCGCCGCGACCGCCCGCAGACCTGGGGCCTGCGCGGCAGCTACACGCCGGTGGTGCCACGCGCCTGGCGCCTGGAGGTGGACGAACGCGTGCTGGCCGACGGCCAGCTGCACACCACCGTGGACCTGGAGCAGGTGCGCGCCCAAGCGCGCGCGCTGCTCGCCGAAGGCTGCGAGGCGGTGTGTGTGTTCTTCATCAACGCCTACGCCAACCCGTCGAACGAACAGGCGGCGGTGGCCGCCGTGCGCGAGATCTGGCCCAACAACTGCGTGACCGCCGCCAGCGAAGTGCTGCCGGAGATTCGCGAGTTCGAGCGCTGCTCGACCGCCACCTTGAACGCGGCCCTGCAACCGGTGGTGGGCAGCTATTTGCAGCGCCTGGACGGTGACCTGCGGGCGCAGGGCTTCGGCGGTGAACTGCTGATCGTGCAGAGCAACGGTGGCGTGATGTCGCGCCAGACCGCTTGCGATGTGCCGGTACGCACCGCGCTCTCGGGCCCGGCGGCCGGTGTGATGGCCTGCGCCGAAATCGCCCGCGCTTCGGGCTTTGCCAACGTGATCACCGGCGACATCGGTGGCACTTCATTCGACGTGTCCCTGGTCGCCGCGGGCGAAGCCGCGCTGGCCGCGCAGACGTCGATCGAATTCGGCCTGGTGGTGCGCTCGCCCATGATCCAGATCGAGACCATCGGCGCCGGTGGTGGCTCGATCGCCTCGGTCGATGCGGGCGGCATGCTGCAGGTCGGCCCCGAGTCGGCGGGCAGCATCCCGGGCCCCGCCTGCTATGGGCGCGGCAACACACGCCCCACCGTGACCGACGCCAACGTGCTGCTCGGCCGCATTGCCGCCGACCGGCCGCTCGGTGGCGGTCTGTTGCAGGCGCTGAACTCGGGTCTCTCGGAGCAGGCGATCCAGCAGCACGTGGCCGAGCCCCTGGGGCTGACGGCGCTGGCGGCTGCAGAGGCCATCCTCACGGTGGCCAACGCGCGCATGGCGGGTGCCATCCGCGTGGTGTCGATCGAGCGCGGCCACGACCCGCGCCAGTTCGCCTACATGCCGTTTGGTGGCGGTGGCGGCCTGCATGTGTGCGCCATGATGCGCGAGGTGGGTGTGACCACCGGCATCGTGCCGCGTTACCCCGGCGTCACCTCGGCGCTGGGCTGCGTGATGGCCGACATGCGCCACGACGCGGTGCAGACCTTGAACGTGGGCCTGGCCGACGTGGCCTGGCCCGCGCTGCTGCAGCGCGTGGACGACCTTGCCGATGCCTGCCAGGTGCGCCTGGATTCGGCCGGCGTGCACTTTGTGCGCGTGGACGAGGTGATCAGTTTCGACATGCTCTACATGGGCCAGACCCACACCCTGCAGGTGCCGGTGCAGCGCGAGCAGTTGAACGCGGCGGGCTTGCTGGCCGCGTTCGAGACGGCGTACCAGCACGCCTTTGGCCGCATCCTGCAGGGCCCGGTGATCCGGGTGATGAACCTGCGCTACGCGCGCATCGGGCGCCGACCCAAGTTCGACCTGGCCGTGCTCGCACCGCAGGGCGAAGGCCGCACCACGCCGGTGGGCGAACAGCCGGTGTACCACCAGGGCCAGTGGTGGACGGCGCAGCGCTTTGATCGCCTGAGCCTGCCCGTGGGCACCGTGGTGCAGGGCCCGGCGATCCTCGAGCAGCCCGACACCACCGTGTGGCTGGAGCCCGGATTTGAAGGGCGCGTGGACAAGCTCGGCAACCTGCTGGTGGAGCGTGCCGCATGAACCTGCAGAACGCGCGGCTGGGCATGGTCATCGTCGACCTGCAGAACGATTTTCTGGCGCCCGACGGTGCCTACGCACGCGGCAATACATTGAGCGCCGAGGCGGTGCAACTGCCCGCGCGCATGGCCCCGGTGGCGCAAGCCATCAAGGCGCGGGGCGGGCTGGTCACGGCCAGCCTGTTCACGCTCTGGCCCGATGCACAGGGTGAACCCATGATCTCGGCCCACCTCAAGGAGCGCCGCCCCTTCCTCCGCAAGGGCGACTTTGCGCCCGGCAGCCGGGGCCAGGCCAATGTGGACCTGCTGGCTCCGCTGGTGGATGTGTCGGTGTTCAAGGTGGCGTACTCGGCCTTCTTCAACACCCAGCTCGACTGGGTGCTCAAGAAGGCGGGTGTGGACACCCTGGTGATATGCGGCATCGTCACCAACGGCGGCGTGGCCAGCACGGTGCGCGATGCGCATGTGCGCGACTACCACGTGGTCGTGCTGTCCGACGGTTGCGCGGCCTTCAGCGAGACCGCGCACCAGGCGGCCCTGGCCGACATGGCGTCGGTGGCCGAGGTGATGGACAGCGCCACGTTCTTGAAGCAACTGGGTTGAGCGCATGACCACACCGTTGCCGCAAGTCCGCCCGGCCCACGAAATGCAGGCCGACGACCACACACCGGTGGTGATCGTGGGTGCGGGCGCCTGCGGCCTCACGGCCGCGCTGGCCCTGCACCGCCTGGGGGTGGAGTGCGTGGTGCTGGAGCGCGACGCGTTTCCGGCCGGCTCCACCGCATTGTCGTCGGGCTTCATTCCAGCGCCTCTCACGCGGGCGCAGGCCGCGCAGGGCATCCACGACAGCGTGGACCTGTTCGCCAGCGACATCCAGTCCAAGGCGCACGGCGATGCCGCGTCGCATCTGGTGCAGGCCTATGCCAGCCAGATCGGCCCCGCGCTTGATGCGCTGGAAGCGCACCACGGTGTGCCCTGGCAGGTGCTCGACAACTTTCTCTACCCCGGCCACAGCGCGCACCGCATGCACGCCGTGCCGGAGAAAACCGGCGCTGGTTTGATGAGCCGCCTGCAGGCCGCCGCCGACGCCGCCGGGGTGATGCTGCTCACACAGGCGCAGGTGACCGAACTCTGGGCCGACGAAAAACAACGCGTTCACGGCGTGGGTTTCGTGCGGCCCGGCGGCGTGGTGGAGCGCCTGCGTTGCGACGTGGTTCTGCTGGCCTGCAACGGCTTTGGCGGTGCCCCGGCCATGGTGAAGAACCTGCTGCCCGAGATGGCCGAGGCCACCTACGCCGGCCACGCGGGCAACGACGGCAGTGCCTTGCATTGGGGCGAGCAGCTCGGTGCGCGCTCGGCCGACCTGGGCGCTTACCAGGGCCATGGCTCGTGGGCGATGCCGCAAGGCGCGCTGATTTCCTGGGCGCTGATGATGGAGGGCGGCGTGCAGATCAATGCCCGGGGCCAGCGCTTTCACGACGAGACCCAGGGCTACTCGGAGGCGGCGGTGCACGTGCTGGCGCAGCCCGGTGGTGTGGCCTGGAACGTGTTCGACGACACCTTGCTGGCCTTCGCGCAGGGCTTCCCCGACTTTGTGGCCGCGCAGGGCGCGGGCGCGGTGCAACACGCAGCGGACACCGCAGCCTTGGCGCGGATCATCGGTTGTCCGGTGGACGCCTTGCAGGCCACGCTGGATGCCGTGCAGCCCGGGAGCGAACCGCTCACCGGCCGCACCTTCAAACGTGCGCTTCAGGCACCGTTTCATGCGGTCAAGGTCACCGGCGCCTTGTTCCACACCCAAGGCGGCCTCGACGTCGACGCGCAGACTCGGGTGCTGCTTCAGGACGGGACGCCCCTGCCCAATCTGCTGGCCGCTGGCGGCGCGGCGCGTGGCGTGTCAGGAGGCGCGGTCTGGGGCTACTTGTCGGGCAACGGCTTGCTCAGCGCGATCGCGGGCGGTCACATCGCCGCCCACACCGCCGCCCACTGTGTTCAAACCCTTCGACCAAGAGCGGCACCGTGAACCAGCCCCGCACACTGCCTCGACGCCTTCAGCAGCCCAAGGCCTTGCTGGCACCGGGCGTGTACGACGCCCTGACCGCGCTGGTGGCGCAGCAGGCCGGGTTTGAGGCGGTGTACCTGTCGGGCGCGTCCATCGCCTACACCCGACTCGGCCGCTCCGACATTGGCCTGACCACCGCAACCGAAGTGGCCCAGACCCTGGCCCACATCACTGACCGGGTGGACATCCCGGTCATCGTGGACGCCGACACAGGCTTCGGCAACGCGCTCAACACGCAGCGCACGGTGCGCGACTTCGAACGCGCCGGCGCCGCGATGATCCAGATCGAAGACCAGACATTTCCCAAGCGCTGTGGCCACCTGGACGGCAAGGGCGTGGTGCCGGTGGCCGAGATGCAGGGCAAGCTGCGCGCCGCGCTCGATGCGCGGCACGACCCGAACACGCTGATCCTCGCGCGCACCGATGCGGTGGCGGTCGAAGGGCTGGACGCGGCCCTGGAGCGGGCCGAGCGTTATCTCGAGTGCGGGGTGGATGCCTTGTTCATCGAAGCCCTGCGGTCCGATGAACAGATGGACCGCACCTGTGGCCAATTCGCCAGGCGCGTGCCACTGCTGGCCAACATGGTCGAGGGTGGCCAGACACCGGTGCAAAGTGCTGCCGAGCTGGGTGCGCGTGGATTCAGGATCGTGATCTTTCCGGGCGGCACCGCGCGCGCGGTGCTGCACACCTTGCAGGGCTACTACGCCAGCCTGCAGGCGCACCAGACAACGCGGCCCTGGCAAGGAAGGATGCTCGATTTCGATGGTCTGAACGCGGCCATTGAAACCCCGCAGCTGCTGGCGCAGGGCCGACGCTACGAGGATGCGGATCAGCTGACGGGGGAAACTGGCCCGTGACCTGATCCAGGCCGACTCTGGCCACTTGGGGGAGATCACCCGCTGTCGCTGCGCACGTCCACGCAGGAAACATGAAGAACGCCGGAGCGTTTTGCCGGTCGCAAGTAGGGCGCCACAATGCTGCGACCGGAGGTCGCCAGTTGTAGCGACTGCCCTGTTCAGGGTATGACATTCATCAACTGACGCGGGCAGCTGTTGGCCGCCAAGGTCTCGCGAGCGGCGGATGGCTTCGAGCCGGACACCGGTCGAGCCCTTGCCATGCCCTGCGGCCCCCTGTACTTCAAAGTCGATTCGGTAACAGCAACGAACGCACACGAGAGAAGACGCCTTGCACCAACGAGAAGGTCGCAACACCCGCTTACAGCCATCCGGGAGCCTGACGCTCACACCTTGCGGATCGGATTCGCTGGCGTCGACGGTGCCCCACCTCTTTGTCGATGTGTTGACCTGGATCAACGCGCCCGGTGGCCCGGCGTCGCAAAGTGGATGCTCGTCACAGGAGGTGCATCGTGAAATCAAGACAGACATGGGTGATGGTGGGGTTGGCGCTGCTGCTGGGCGCGTGCAGCCATCCCGGTGGTATGGGCTGGGGCTGGGGCGGTGGCCCCGGCACGATGCGCGCCTGGCCGACCATGGTGGGCGATGGTTACGGCTATGGCATGGGCATGGGCATGATGGAATCTCCAGGCGCCATGGTCTGGGGATTGGAGCGGCTTGACCTGAGCGCCGATCAGCGCACGCGCATTGCCGCCATCCAGAACGAACTGCACGAGCGCTCGTGGGCGTCGATGCAGGCGATGCACGCGGGGAGCAGCCCGATGACGACTTGGGCCGAAGAAGGCGCACAGCGTCAGCGCTTCGAGCAGATGAGCGCGCTGCGCCAGCAGATGTTCAACGCCCACCTGGAGGCGCGGAAACGCATTCTGGAGGTGCTGACGCCCCAGCAACGCGAGCGGTTGACGGGCGGCCTCAAGCCGCCGGGGTGATGAACATGTGGGGACACATGGACGGGTGGGGGCCGGGTTGGGGGTGGTTCGCTGTGGGCCACGTGCTCTGGTGGGTGTTGCTGATCGTGGCGCTGATCGCTTTGTTGCGATGGACGATCCCAAGCGGCGGGCTTCGCACCGGGGCTGCGACCGACAACGCACTGGCACTTCTGCGCGAGCGCTTCGCGCGCGGCGAGATCGACGAGAACGAGTACGAGGCGCGCAAGCGCACGCTGACGCGCAAGGATGGCCCGTGAAGATCAAGCTCTGGGACCGATGGGCGTGACCGTCGAGGTCGGCAACGGCTCCATCGCCATGGTCCACGAAACGGTGGTTTGGACCATCCAGAACGGGGCGCGGCGCTGCCCTGCGACCAGGCGACCCGCCAAGTCGATGAGAAAGCGGCCAGCCGCCCGGGCGAAGTGACCGACCTGGAGCACGGATCAGGAGGCTCGCCGACCCCGAGCCTGAAAAGCCTGGCAGGCCAGGCAAACCGTCCGGGACACCGGCGGAAGCCCATGGGTCGCACGCAACATCACGCAGTCCATCTCGCAGTCGCAACAACGCTGTGAGGGCCGAAGGCCCGTCGCATAAACTGCGTCATCCATCGACTGAACTGAAGGGAGCGCGGCTATGTACTTCGTTGATTTTGCTTGCGCGTCAGAGCAATTGCTCTGACGCCCTGCGACGGCCTGTCCACTTTCTGAGCTCCAGCGGTGCGCGGCATGCTCGATTTCAGTTCGTGGTCCACGGTCTTCACCACGCTCTTCAGCCTGATCGTGGTGTCGCTCGTGTTCGTGGGCATCCGCCTGGTGTTCATGCAGACCTTCCAGCGCCGGCGCGAGCGTGAGAACCGCCAGATCAACGAGCGCCTGAAGGTGCTGATTGCGGCCTACAAGACCTTGGGCGGCTCGTTCACCGGCGTGTTGGCGGTGGACCCGGCCCACCTGCGGGATCAGCGCCGCGATGTCGATGCCGATGAAGACGGCGAAACGGCCGCGCTGGCGAGCGCTTCCGAGCGCCGCCGCCGCATCCGCGATGCCGTGGAAGCCGCGTTGTCCGACGTCATCTTGCTGGGCACCGAAGAACAGGTGCGGCTGGCCGCACTGGCTGCCAACGAGATGGTGGCGGGGCGCAATGTCGAGGTGGCTCCACTGGTCATTTCCCTTCGCGATTTCATCCGCCAGGCGCTGGACCTGACGCCGGCACCCGCCGACCTGATCCCGAACCAGGGGCCGCTGCGTGTGAATGCGGGCGGTGCAGGTGCGCGGCGCGGTGGCGGAGCCGAGGCCCGCGGTGGACGGGGTGGTGGCGGGGGCGGCGGGGGCGGCGCGGCGGTGGCCGGCGTTTCGCAGTCGAGCGACGTCTCCTGATCCCGGTCCCTCCCGATCCATGTCAACCCCGATGTCTCGCGCGCCCGCTGTTGAGCGCCTGCCCTTCATCGACGCACTCAAAGCCGTCGGTTCGCAGTTCATCGTGTTGCACCACCTGGCGTTTTACGGCCCCATGTCGGACTGGACGTACCCGCTCGCGCCGGGTCTGGTGGGCTGGTTCAGCCAGCATGCGCGCATGGCGGTGCAGATCTTTCTCGTGGTGGCGGGTTTCCTGGCCGCACGCAGCCTGGCGCCCGACGGTGTTCTGCGCAGCGAACGTCCACTGACCCTGCTCTGGCAGCGTTTTGTGCGGGTCAGCCTGCCGCTGACGGCGGCGCTCTTGCTGGCCATGGTGTGCACCGAAATCGCACGGGTCTGGATGACCCACGACTCGCTGCCGGCGCCGCCCACGCTGTGGCAGTTCGTGGCGCACGCGCTGTTGATCCACAGCCTGCTGGGGGTGGACTCGCTGTCGGCCGGCGTCTGGTACGTGGCCATCGACGTGCAGCTGTTTGCGCTGCTGCTGGGCCTGCTGTGGCTGGGCCGGCGGCTGGGGTGGGTGGCGCCGCTGCTGGTGGTGGCCGTGGTGCTGGCCTCGCTCTTTCACTTCAACCGCGACAGCGGATGGGACAACTGGGCCCTCTACTTTTTCGGTGCCTATGGCCTGGGCGCGCTGGCCTTCTGGTTGAGCCGGGCTCAGGCAGGACGCAGCGCCGCGGTCTGGCTGGCGGCCATGGTGCTGATCACCCTGTTGTCACTCGCGCTGGACTGGCGCACCCGCATTGCGCTCGCGCTGGGTGTGGCGCTGGCGCTGGCCTGGGCGCACCGCAGCGGCTGGCTGTTCACCTGGCCGCGCAGCCGCGCGCTGGCTTACCTGGGCCGCATCTCCTACGGGGTGTTTTTGCTGAACTTCCCGGTGGCGCTGGTCGTGAACGCGTGGTTCACGCGTTACGCCAGCCCCGATGCGTGGACACAGACGCTCGGCGTGCTGGTGGCCTGGCTGGCGTGCAACCTGGCGGGCGCGGCTTTCCACCACGGCGTGGAGCAGCGCCTGGCGGGACTGGGGCGGGCTCGTCGGCCCGCGGTGCCGCTTCAGGCGATGGCGCCGGACGCTGAAGCCACCGGATCGCAGCGCTCGCGCAAATAACGCAGCGCCGCCTCCACCTGGTCGATCAGCACCAGGCAGAGGTCGCCCGGTTGCAGGCGCGCGAGCGCTGTGTCGATGGCCACGAACTCGCCCTGGATGGTGTCGATGCGGGTCGTGCGCGTGGCGCCCTCCAGGCCCTCACGCAGCAGCCCCGTGACTTCGCCCTCGGTGCGGCCACGCTGGCACGCGTCTTCGTACAGGATCACTTCGTCGAACGCCGCGCCCAAAATGCGGGTCTGCTCGCGGATGTCTTCGTCGCGCCGGTCGCCCGCGCCGCTGATGACCACCATGCGGCGCTGCGCCGGCATGGCCTCGGCGGCCGAGACCAGGGCGCGCATGGCGTCCGGGTTGTGGCCGTAGTCGGCGATCACGGTGGCGCCGCGCAGGGTCATGAGGTTGAAGCGGCCGGGCACGCTGGCGGTGTCGCTCTGGAACGTGGCCAGGCCCTTGCGGATGCGGGCCCACGGAATGCCCAGACCCCAGGCCGCGGCCAGCGCCGCCATGGCGTTGTCCACCTGGAAACCGATGCGCCCGCCCATGGTCATGGGGATCTCGGTCAGGGCCACCTCGTGGCGGCGTTCGCCTTGCAGGGCAATGATGTTCCCGCCTTCCACCCACACGGCGCGGCGGCCTTGCGCGCGGTGAGTGGCCAGCACCGGGTTGTTGCCGTCGCTGCAGAAAAAGATCACCTGGCCGGTGCACACCTCGGCCATGCGGATGCAGTGCGGGTCGGCCGCGTTGAGCACGCCGTAGCCGGTGGGCGCCACGTTCTGGATGACCACGCGCTTGAGCACCGCGATGTCTTCCACCGTGGTGATGTAGTTCAGGCCCAGGTGGTCGCCCGAGCCGATGTTGGTGACCACGGCCACCTGGCAGCGGTCGAAGCCCAGGCCTTCGCGCAGCACACCGCCGCGCGCGGTCTCGAACACGGCCGCGTCCACCTCGGGGTGCATGAGCACGTTGCGCGCGCTGCGCGGGCCGGCGCAGTCGCCGCTGTCGGTCTGGCGACCGTTCACGTACACGCCGTCGGTGTTGGTCATGCCCACGCGCAGGCCCTGCGTATGCAGCAGGTGCGCGATCAGGCGTGCGGTGGTGGTCTTGCCGTTGGTGCCGGTGACGGCCACCACCGGGATGCGGCCGTTCTGGTTGGGCGGGAACAGGTGGTCGACGATGGCCTCGCCCACGGCGCGGCCCTTGCCGTACGACGGGCTCAGGTGCATGCGCAGGCCGGGCGCGGCGTTCACCTCCACCACGCCACCGCTCTGGTCTTCCAGCGGGGTGAGCACGGTCTCGCAGACCACGTCCACGCCGCACACGTCCAGGCCCACCATGCGGGCGGCGGCCACGGCACTCGCGGCCACCTGGGGGTGCACGTCGTCGGTCACGTCGGTGGCGGTGCCGCCGGTGGAGAGGTTGGCGTTGTTGCGCAACACGACACGTTCGCCCTTGGCCGGCACGGTGTCGGGCGTGTGGCCCTGGATCTGCAGGCGCGCCAGCGCGATCTCGTCGATGCGCATGCGCGTGAGCGACGTCCCATGGCCATCGCCGCGCTGCGGATCGGCATTCACCTGGGCCACCAGCTGCGCCACCGTGTGCACACCATCGCCGGTCACCTGCGGCGGGTCGCGCCGCGCCGCGGCAATGAGCCGATCACCCACCACCAGCAGGCGGTAATCGCTGCCGGGCAGGTATTTCTCCACCATCGGCTGCCCGTACTCGGCGGCCACGCGGTAGGCCAGCTCCAGGTGTTCGCGCGAGACGATGTTCACGGTCACGCCCTTGCCCTGGTTGCCGTCGCGCGGCTTCACCACCACCGGCAGGCCGATGTACTGCGCCGCGGCCCAGGCCTCTTCGGCGCTGTCCACCGGCCGACCCAGCGGGACCGGCACGCCGGCGGCGCGCAGCAGGTTCTTGGTGAGGTCCTTGTCCTGCGCGATGCTCTCCGACACCGCGCTGGTGCTGTCCACCTCGGCGGCCCAGATGCGGCGCTGGCGCGAGCCCCAGCCGAACTGCACCAGCGAGCCCTGCGTGAGACGGCGAAACGGGATGCCGCGCGCCACCGCCGCGTTGACGATGGAGCCGGTGGACGGGCCCAGGCGCACGTCTTCGTCGATCTCGCGCAGGCGCGCAATCACGGCCTCCACGTCGAAGGCCTCTCCTGGCTGGGTGCGCACGGCGGCAATGAGCTGCTCGGCGGCCTTGAGGGCCTCGCGCCCCACGGCCTCTTCGGTGTACTCCACCACCACCTGGTAGGTGCCCGTCTCCACGGTCTCGGTGCAACGCGAAAAGCTCACAGGGCAGCCGGCCTGGGCCTGCAAGGCCAGCGCCACCAGCTTGAGCACATTGGCCAGCGAGAGGTCGGCGGCCGGGCGCGGGAAACGGCCGAGCTGCGGAAACTGCGCACGCAGGGCGGCCTCGAACCCAGGCAGGGAGCTCAACGAGCGCTCCTCGGGCGGGCAGTGCACGATGGCTTCGATGGCGGTCTGGCGGGTCCAGAGGTTGGGACCACGCAAGGCACGGATGCGGGAGATGTCCATGGCGGATGTCGGAATTCGGTTGGGGTGCGGTGAAAGTGCGGTGCGGGGTGACGACGTCAGACGCGCGGCAGGGTGTCAAAGCGCTGCAGGCCCGCGGCCACCAGCACCGGGCTCAGGCCAGCGGCCCAGGCCGCCGCGGCGGCACCACACAGGATGTGCGCGGTCGCCATGTCGGTGATGCCGGCCAGTGGTGCGCGGGCGATCACCTCGCCGTTGTCGATCAGGCACACCGCATCTGCCTGCCAGCGCACGGTGCGTGGCATGTCCACGCCGTCCGGCACCGCACCGGCGCCATAGCCCAGGCTGCTGCCGTCGCAATGCTCGGCCAGCGCGGCCACGCCGGGTTCGTCCAGGTTGAGCACGCAGGCTCCTTGCGCCAGCACCACGTCGACCTGGGTGCGCAGCACGCGCGGCATGCCCGAGGCATCAAGAATGTCGTGGTGCGCCAAGCCTTCCCAGCCACCGAGGTCGGTCACCACGCCCACCAGGCAGCGGTCGTAGGGCAGGCCGTGGTCGAGGATCAGCGAAGGCGGGGTTTCCACCGCCAGGCCCTGGATCTCGCGGTTCATGAGCAGGCGCTGGCACTGCTCCCAGTAGTCGGCGCCCGCGCGCTCGATGCGCCGGCGCCCGATGTGGATGCCTTCGCTCGATGCGAGGCCGGCAGGAGCGCCCGCCAGGTCGAGCAGGAAGGCTGCGGCGCGGGTCAGCAGCGCGGTGCCTCGCGTGCCGCTCACCCCGATGAGGGGCACACGCCCGGCCATGGGCGTGGCAGGGTCGAACAGCTGGGCCACGATGGCTTCACCCACCGGGCGCGGCTGACCGATGGCCGGGCGCAGGTGCATGAGCAGACCGGGGCCGGCGTTCACTTCCACAATGGCGCCGCCCACCTCGTGCAGCGGACGGCCGATGTCCTGCGTGACCATGTCGATGCCGGCGATGTCCAGGCCCACGGCGCGCGCGGCGAGGCTCGCCATGTAGGCCACCTCGGGGTGCACGTCATCCGTGCAGTCGTAGGCCATGTTGCCGTTGCGCTGCACCAGCACGCGCTGGCCCTCGGCGGGCACGGCGTCGGCCCCCAGGCCCTGGCGCTCCAGCAGCAGGGCCATGGCCGGTTCGCGCTCCAGGCGGATCGTCTCGAGCGGGAATTCTTCGGCCTCGCCGCGGCGCGGGTCGCTGTTGAGCTGCAGGTCGATGAGCGTTCGCACCGTGGCCACGCCGTCGCCGGTGACCCACAGGCTCTCACCCCGGTTGGCCGCCACCACGCGCCCGCCGACCACCAGCACGCGGTGCTCGTTGCCCAGGATGTGGCGCTCCACGATCACGTCGCTGCCCTCGGCATCGGCGATGGCAAAGGCGCGCTCGATGTCGGCCTGCTCGCTGAGTTCGAGCGAGACGCCGCGCCCGTGGTTGGCGTCGCTGGGCTTGACCACCACCGGCAGCCCGATGTCCTGCGCCGCTTCCCAGGCCTCGGCGGCACTGGCCACGATCTGGCCCTCGGGCACCGGCACGCCACAGCTTTGCAGCAGGGTTTTGGTCAGGTCCTTGTCGCTGGCGATGTTCTCGGCGATCGCACTGGTGAGCTCGGTTTCCGCCGTCCAGATGCGGCGCTGGCGCGCGCCCTGGCCGAGCTGCACGAGGTTGCCTTCGGTCAGGCGCAGGTGCGGAATGCCGCGCTCGGTGGCCGCGTTCACAATGGCCGCCGTGGACGGGCCGAGCCAGGTGGCGTCGACCACGTCGTGCAGGGCCTTCACGGCAGCAGTCACATCAAAGGCCTGGTTGTTCATCGCCGCCTGCAAGAGCGCATGGCCGTGGGTCAGGGCCGCTTCGGCGGTGGCGCGGTTGCGCGCGCGAAACACCATGCGGTAGACACCGGGCTGGCTGGTGCTGCGCGTCTGGCCAAAGCCGGTGGGCATGCCCGCCAGGTTGAGCAGTTCGATCACGCAGTGCTCCAGCACATGGCCGGCCCAGGTGCCCTCGCGCAGCCGCTGCACAAACCCCCCCACCTCGCCCACGCCGCAATGGTGGGTGGCCAGGCCGGGCAGCCACGCCAGCAGCCGGTCGGTCAGGCCTTCGATGGTGTGGGACGGGTGCTGCTCCAGCTCACCCAGGTCCAGCCACACCTCCATCGTGGAGCGGTAGGTCCAGACGTTCGGACCTCCGAGGAAACGGTGGCGAAGCACAGTCAGCGCAAAACGGTTTGAATCCATAAAACCCGGGATTGAACACACAAAAGCCGGGCAAGGGACCCGGCTGTCAATGGGGGGGCTCGCGCCTTCACACGCCGCCCTGCGCAAGTGCCTCAAACACCCGCAGCCCGCATTCTGCGCCGTCCCGGGGACGTGCGGCTGAGCCGTGCACGACAAATTGTGGCTGTATGTCACACCAGCAACGCCGGTGAGTTGGCGCACAATTTCCGGTTCATGCAAACCACGCCCGCCCACCCCCACTCCGCCGCCCTCGGCCCCGCCCAAGCCGACGCCACCCCTGCGGACGTGCTGGCCCGCATGGCCCTCGATCTGGACGCCCAAGGCCACTTCGCCAGCGGCGAACTGCTGCTCACCGCCAGCGAACTGGTGCAGTTCGACGTGGACGGTGGCCGGCAGGCCTGGCCGCTGGACAGCGCGCAGCGCCTGCAGCACACCGACCTGGCCGGTGTGGCCACGCTGGACCTGCTGGACGGCGGCGGCCTGCGCCAGCGCTGGCGTTTCACCCTCGCCCAGAACCCCGATGCGTTGCGCCTGGTGCGCCAGTTCGATCTGGCCGTCACCCGCCTGCAGGGCGGCGCGGCACCCGTGCCCGAATCGGGCCTGCGCTGTCCGACCTGCCAGTCGCTCCTGAACCCCGACAGCGAGGAGTGCGAGGTGTGTGCGCGGCAAACGGCCGAGGTGCCGTCCACCTGGGTGCTGCTGCGGCTGTGGCGTTTTGCGCGGCCTTACCGCTGGCAGTTGCTTGCGGGCTTTCTGCTCACGCTGGCGTCCACCGCCGCCACGCTGGTGCCGCCCTACCTGACGATTCCGCTCATGGACGATGTGCTGATTCCGTTCCAGAACGGCCAGCAGATCGACAGCGCTTATGTGGCCTTGCTGCTCTCGGGTTTGCTGGGCGCGGGGCTGGTGGCCTGGGGGCTGGGCTGGGCGCGCACCTGGCTGCTGGCGCTGGTGTCCGAGCGCATCGCGGCCGATCTGCGCACCAGTGCGTTCGACCACCTGCTGGGCCTCTCGCTCGACTACTTTGGTGCCAAGCGCACCGGTGATCTGATCGCCCGCATCGGCTCCGAGACCGACCGGCTCTCGGTGTTCCTCTCGCTGCACGCGCTCGATTTCGCCACCGACGTGCTGATGCTGCTCATGACCTCGGCCATCCTGTTCTCCATCAACCCCTGGCTGGCGCTGGTCACGCTGCTGCCGCTGCCCTTCATTGCCTGGATGATCCACCGCGTGCGCGACCGCCTGCGCACCGGCTTCGAGAAGATCGACCGCGTGTGGGGCGACGTGACCAACGTGCTCGCCGACACCATTCCGGGCATCCGCGTGGTCAAGGCCTTTGCGCAGGAAAAGCGCGAGTCGGGGCGGTTTCACGAGGCCAACGCGCAGAACCTGGTGGTCAACGACCGCATCAACAAGACCTGGAGCCTGTTCACCCCCACCGTGACCCTGCTCACCGACGTGGGCCTGCTGGTGGTCTGGGCCTTCGGCATCTGGCAGATCGCCAAGGGCGACATCACGGTCGGTGTGCTCACCGCCTTCATCGCCTACATCGGCCGCTTCTACGGCCGGCTCGACTCCATGAGCCGCATCGTCTCGGTGACGCAGAAGGCCGCCGCCGGCGCCAAGCGCATCTTCGACATCCTGGACCACGTGTCCAACGTGCCCGAGCCCGCCGACCCGGTGAAGGACGTGCGGGTGCAGGGCGGGCTGGCCATTCACGGCATCGCGTTTCGCTACGGCAACCGCTCGGTGATCCGCGACCTCAGCCTGAGCATCCGGCCAGGCGAAATGATCGGCCTGGTGGGGCACAGCGGCTCGGGCAAGAGCACGCTGGTCAACCTGATCTGCCGCTTCCACGACGTGAGCGAAGGACGCATCGAGCTCGACGGCCACGACATCCGCCGCTTCAAGGTGGCCGACTACCGCCGCCACATTGGCCTGGTGCTGCAGGAGCCGTTCCTGTTCTTCGGCACCGTGGCCGACAACATCGCTTACGGCAAACCCGGCGCCACGCGCGAGGAGATCGTGGCCGCGGCTCGCGCGGCCAATGCGCACGAATTCATCCTGCGGCTGGCACACGGCTACGACTCGCTGGTGGGCGAGCGCGGCCAGGGCCTCTCGGGTGGTGAGCGCCAGCGCATCAGCATCGCGCGCGCGCTGCTGATCGACCCGCGCATCCTGATCCTGGACGAAGCCACCTCGGCGGTGGACACCGAGACGGAAAAAGAGATCCAGAAGGCGCTGGACAACCTGGTGCAGGGCCGCACGACGATTGCCATCGCACACCGCCTGTCCACGCTGCGCAAGGCCGACCGCCTGGTGGTGATGGACCGCGGCGAGGTGGTGGAGGTGGGACCGCACGACCAGCTGATGGCGCGCCAGGGCCACTACTGGCGCCTGCACGAAGCCCAGGCGCGCCAGGCCGCCGCCGAAGACCCCGACCACATCGACAACGCCCTGGCCCACCACCTGCCGCAGCCCTCGGCGCACACCGGCAACCTCGCGCCATGAACACGTCCACAAGCCCCATGGCCGACTTCGATCTTTTCTCCGACGCTCAGGGCCGCTGGGTGTGCCGCGTGGCCGGCGGTGAGCCGCAGGTGGGTGTGCAGGTGGTGCGCTCGTTTCCGCTGAGCGCGCCCCTGGAAGCCATCTCCATCGTCGGCCCCGACGGGCACGAGGTGGTGTTCGTGGCGCGGCTCGATGCGCTGGACGAGACGCGCCGCGCGGCGGTGGCGCAGGCGCTGACGGAGCGTGAGTTTTCGCCGGTGATCCAGCGCATCCGCGAGGTCAGCACCTTCGGCACGCCCAGCACCTGGCAGGTGGACACCGACCGCGGCGCGACCGAACTCGTGCTCAAGGTGGAAGAAGACATCCGCCGGCTGCCGGGCCAGCGCCGCCTGCTGATCACCAGCGCACACGGCGTGGTGTTCGACATCCCCGACCGCAACGCACTGGACCGCAGCTCGCGCCGCTTCCTCGAGCGTTTTCTGTGACGCCGTGAGGCCGCCCAGGCGACGAAGGGCAGGCCCGTTTGTATGACGATCATCATATTTGTCGCTACAATCCCGGCATGGAAATCGCCCCCAGCCGCAAGGCCCTGACCCACGAACGCATACTCGACACGGCGGCACGCGCCATCCGGCGAGCGGGGTTTCAGGGCGTCGGCGTGGCCGACATCATGAAAGAGGCGGGTCTCACACACGGCGGTTTCTACGCGCACTTCGCCTCGCGCGACGCCTTGCTGGTCGAAGCCCTGGAGCACGCCGGCCGGCAAAGCGCCGAGCGCATTGCGCGGGGCAACGCGGTGCGCGAAGCCAAGGGCGCCAGCCCGTTTCGTGCGCTGATCGAAGGCTACCTGTCCGATCGCCACCTGAGCAACGCCGAAGAAGGTTGTGCGGTGGCCGCACTGGCCTCCGAGATGCCGCGCCAGGCACCCGAGGTGCGCTCCGCCGCCGCCCAGCGCGTGCGCGGCCTGGTGGAACGCGTGGGTGACACGCTGCCTGCCGACGCCGCGCCGGGCACGGCCACGGCGGTGGCCAGCCAGATGGTGGGCGCATTGCAGCTCGCACGCGCCCTGGGCAACAACGCCGAGGGGCGCGCCCTGCTGGCCGCCAACCGCAGCGCCTTGCTGGCGCAGCACGACACCCCTGTCCCAGGCTGAGGCGGTCATGGCGACCCCTTTCTCCACCCAACTTTCATGTCGATCTCGAATATGACGATCGTCATAAACAAGGTCTCCTCCACCCCCATCAACAGAAAGCACGAAGCATGAAACTCCACAACGCCACCGTTCTCATCACCGGCGCCAACCGCGGCATCGGTCTGGCCTTCGCTCGCGAGGCGCTGGCCCGCGGCGCGCGCAAGGTGTACGCCGGCGCGCGCAACCCCGCGAGCGTGACGCTGCCCGGCGTCGAAGCCATCGCGCTGGACGTGAACAGCCCCGAGCAGGTGGCCGCGGCCGCCCGCCACGCCGGCGACGTGACGCTGGTGATCAACAACGCCGGCATCGCGGCCCTGGGCAGCTTTCTCGGCGAAGACAGCATCGACTCGGCCCGCCGGCACATGGACACCAACTTCTTCGGTGTGTTGCGCGTGAGCCAGGCGTTTGCGCCGGTGCTCGCGGCCCAGGGCGGCGGCGCCATCCTCAACGTGCTGTCGGTGGCGAGCTGGATCAACTCGCCACTGCTCGCGGTCTACGGCGCCAGCAAGTCCGCCGCCTGGGCGCTCACCAACGGACTGCGCAACGACCTGCGCGCGCAGGGCACCCAGGTGCTGGGCCTGCACATGGGTTTTGTCGACACCGACCTCACGAGTGGCCTGGACATGCCGAAATCGTCACCCGAGGCCATCGTGCGCCGCGCCTTCGACGCGCTGGAAGCCGGCGCCGAGGAGGTGCTGGGCGACGAGCTCACGCAGCAGGTCAAGCTCGGCCTCTCGGCCGAACCGGGCATCTACCTGCGCGACGCGCGGGCTTGAACACCGCCGGGCATTTCCCATGACCGCTTCGCTCGCCCAGTCCCGCGTGCAGCAGATTCTGCACGCCCCGCTGCTGCCCACCCTCATGCGGCTGGCCACGCCCAACGTGATGGGCCTGTTCGCCATGACCATCGTGATCGGCTACGACGGCTACATCCTCGGGCGCCTGGGCGCCGACGCACTCGCCGGCATCGCGCTGGTGTTCCCCCTGTCCATGCTGATGATGCAGATGTCGGCCGGCGGCATCGGCGGGGCCACCACGGCCGCGGTGGCGCGCGCGCTGGGCGCGGGCCGCAGCGAGGACGCGAGCCGCCTGGCGCAGCAGGCGCTGTTCATCGCGGCCGTGCTGGCAGCGCTGTTCATGGTGGCGTTGCTCGGTTTCGGTCGCGGCATCTTCGGCGGCATGGGCGGGCGCGGTGCGGCGCTCGATGCCGCGCTTGCGTATGCGAACGTGTTGTTCAGCGGCGCGGTGGTCATCTGGTTCACCAACGTGCTGGCCGCCGTGGTGCGCGGCGCCGGCAACATGCTGCTGCCCTCGGTCCTGCTGCTGGCCACGGCACTGCTGCACCTGGTGCTGTGCCCGCTGCTGGTGTTCGGCTGGGGGCCGGTGCCCGGGCTGGGCGTGGCCGGCGCGGCCGTGAGCACGCTGGTGGTGAACGGCGCTTCGGCCCTCGTGATGGTCGCCCACCTGATGCGACGCGACGGCCCCGTGCAGCTGCAGCGCTCGCCCTGGCGGCTGCACGCGCCGCTGGTGCGCGACATCCTGCGCGTGGGGCTGCCGGCGTCCATGAGCCCGGTGATCAGCAACGCGTCCATTGCGGTGGCGACCGCCTTCGTCGGCAGCTACGGCACGGCCGCGCTCGCCGGCTACGGCGTGGCGGCGCGGCTCGAATACATCCTGGTGCCAATCGCGTTCGGCTTCGGCACCGCGCTCACCGCGATGGTGGCCACCAACATGGGTGCGGGGCAATCGATGCGTGCGGTGCGCGTGGCCTGGGTGGGCGGTGCGGTCGTGGCGGCCATCACCGGTGGCATCGGCGTGGTCACCGCACTGGCGCCGGCGCTGTGGATGACCCTCTTCACCGCCGACCTCGAGGTGCTGGGATTCGGCGCGCGCTACCTCAACATCGTGGGCGGTTGCTACGCGTTTTTCGGTCTTGGTCTGGCGCTGTTTTTTGCCTCACAGGGCGCAGGCCGCATGTTCTGGCCGCTGGCCGGCAGCATGGCGCGTCTGGTGGTGCTGGTGGTGGGCGGCTGGCTGTGCGTGCACGTTTTCCAGACCTCGGCCACGGCCCTGTTTGCCGTGATCGCCTTCAGCCTGGTGCTCTATGGTTCGACCATTGCGATCGCGATCCGGCTGGGCAGCTGGACGCGATGAACCCCCTCCGACCATCACCACAGGAGACAACATGAACACACTCGCGGATCAATTCAATGCGCGCGGCGCTGACGCACTGCCCGGCCACCTGGGCCTGGTCATCACCCACGTGAGTCCCACCGAGGTTCGGTCTGAACTCGGGGTGAAGCCGACCACCATGGCGCCCAACGGTTTTCTGCACGCGGGCAGCGTGGTCACGCTGGCCGACACCAGCTGTGGCTACGGCTGCGTGGCCAACCTGCCGAAAGACGCCACGGGTTTCACCACCATCGAACTCAAGAGCAACCACCTGGGCACGGCGCGCGAAGGCACCATCGACTGCGTGGCCACGCCCGTCCACCTGGGGCGCACCACGCAGGTGTGGGACGCGACCGTCACGCACCGCGAGACAGGCAAGACGATCGCGCTGTTTCGCTGCACACAGATGGTGCTGTACCCCAAGGCTTGATCAGCGCTTTCGCACCAGGTCGGCCACGATGGTCACCAGGGCCATCACGATGAAGATGACGAAGAGCACCTTGCCGATGCTCGCGGCACCCGCAGCCAGTCCGCCGAAGCCGAGCACGGCGGCGATCAGGGCGATGATGAAAAAGACGACGGCGTAGTGCAGCATTTCTGGCTCCTGGATGGGCGCAACGACTGCCGTTGCGATGACTCCACTGTAGAAATCCCCGCTCCCGAATTCTGCAAGCCTGCGCCCTGAACCCTTGTAGGAGAACGCCGACGAGATCGCCGTGCTCAAGGCTTGCGCGGCGCCACCGGTTTGGCCCCCGACTGCTCGGGCGCTGCCGCGACGGTGCAGGGGTCGACCTTGCTGGTGGAGCCCTGTTCGATCAGTGGCAGCAGTGCCGCCGCCGGACCCACCGCCGCACCCAGCGCCACCGCGCCGAGCACGCGGCCGATCAGGCCCTGCGCCTCGATACCGACCTGCGGATCACCCAGCGTGCCGGACACGGTGACGGGCGTGCGCAGGGACAGCGGCGACCAGTCGTGCGAGCGGGTCACGACGCGCAATGCCAGCGACTCGTCGCGCAGGCTCACCTGGCCGGTGATGCGGATGGTGCTGTCGGCGCTGTCGATCACCGCCAGCGTGGGCGCCACCACCCCGTTGCGGGCGATCATGTCGAAGCGCGCGCAGCGCAGGGGCAGGGGCTGGTCACCGCGGATCAGCACGCCCAGCGATTCGGCCACGTCCAGGCCCATGGCTTCGGTGGCCAGGTGGGACAGCGTGCCGTCGCGCAGGGTGAGCTGCACGGGGCCGTCGAGGCTGGCCAGGATCTCGCCGGTGGAGCGGCCCGCGCCGCGCACGTGCACGCTGCCGAACAGCAGGCCCGTGATGTAACTCTGCACCGCCTGGTCGCCGCCCTGGCGGGCCTCGTTGCGCTCTTTCCTCAGGGTGGCCGCGCCCTTGGCGTTGGGTGCGCTGGCGGGCGCTTCATCGGTCCTCAAGCCCCGCAGCCAACCGGCCATGTCGATACCTTTGAATTCGAGCCTGGCCACCCAGGCGGCCGGGCTGGCGTTGGCGTCGAGTTGCGTCGAACCCGCGATCGACCCACCCGAGACCACAGCCTTCAAGTCGTCCAGCTTCAGCACGCCGCCGGCCAGGCGCACGCGCGTCTTGAGCTTCTGCAGCGGTGCCATGGCCGTGGTGCCGAAGTCCAGCTGGTCGATGTCCACCTGCACATCGGCGTTCATCGCCTTGAGCGAGGGCAGGTCAAAACGGCGCTGCGGCAGCACGCGGCCCGGTGGGGTGGCGTCGTCTCGGGTGGTGTCGCCACCCTTGCCACCGATGGCGGGGCCCAGGTCGGCCAGGGCGAGCCGGCTGCCGGTGAGTTGGCCCGACAACTTGGACGGCTTCTCGCGCTGGTCGAACAGCAGGTCGCCCGCCAGCTGGCTGCTGCCGATGACGGCGCTCTTCGCTTTCAGACGCCAGGCGCCGGCCTCGTGGTCCAGCGTGCCGCGCAGATCGAAGGGCGGTGTCTGCGGCAGGGTGATGCCCAGCGGTTCGCCCACGGCGGCCAGCGAGCGGCCCTTGAACCGGATCTCGCCCTGCAGGCGCGGCGTGCCCAGCAACGCGGCGGCCTGGCCGTCGAACAGCAGGCGCGAGGTGCCCACGCTGCCCTCCACGCGCATCGGCACCCAGGGCGCGTCGGCGGCGCCTTCGGCGTCCTGCAGCAGAGGCAGGGTGCTGCCGGCGCGCACGTCGAGCTTGAGCGGCAAGGCCTGGTAGCGGCCATTGAACGTGGCCACATAACCCGCGTCGGCGCCCTGCACGGCTTCGCCCTCGCTGCCCTGCACGGCCACCTTGAGGTCCACGTCCTGCACCGCGTCGTTCCAGTCGATGCGGCCTTTCTTCATGAGCAGCGTGCCGAAGCGCGGCAGGCTGTCCACCGCATCGGTCTCGTCTTCGGGCTTGGGCGCACCGAGCCGCCAGTTGGCGCTGCCGTCCTTCAGGCGCACCAGTTGAGCGTCGAGTTCGTCCGCCTGCAGGCTGTGCACACGCAAACGCTCGCCCTGACGCCAGCGCCACACATCGCCCCAGGTCCAGGCCAGGGAGACGCCTTGCGCATCCAGCAGGTGCGGCACCTTGAAACGCTCGTCCGAGGCGATCTGCAGCCGGTCGACCATCAGGCGCGGACGCCAGACCAGGTGGAGCTTCACGTCACCCTGCAGCACCACCGGCACGCCCGCCCCCTTGCTCATGGCGTTTTCCATGGGCTGGCGCAACACGGGCCAACCGCTCATCTCCCCCACCAACACCCCCAGCGCCAGCAGACCCGCCACGCCTGCAGCCACCCAGGCAGGGCGGCGCCAGCGCGGGCTCGGTGCGGGGGTGGGCTGGGGGTCGGCGGTGTGGTCTGTCGGCACGGTTTGTTGCTCAAAAGGGTCTTGCGAGCCATTGTGGAGGGCCGGCCACGGGGCGTATGTGTGGCAGCGAACCGACCGGCCCACTTTGGCCGCCTAGTCTGTGGCGATGACCGAATCCCTGCCTGCCACCTCCCCGCACACAGGCGCGCCCGATGGCGCCCGGCCTGCGGCGAGTGCGCAATGGACCGAACAGGGCAACGGCTGGTTGCTCGGCATCGGCGGCGAGTGGCGCGGTCACGGCGCAGCCCTGCCTGCGGCACCCGGCGCCCTGGTGCAAGGCGAGGTGCGCTTTGACACCACGGCGCTCGGCTCGTGGGACGTGGCGCTTGCCTCCAGCCTGTGGCAGCGGCTGAGTGCACTGACCCGGCCGCCGGTGACCATCGACCTGCAAGGCCTGCCAGAGGGCCTGCGCGAGATCCTGTCGATGGCGCTGACCGAAACCCCCGCGGCCACCGCACCCCGGCGCGAGCCGGACCGCATCACCCGCGTGGGTGCCAGCACCCAGGCCTGGTGGGACGACGGGCGCCGCTCGCTCACCTTGGTGGGCGAGGTGGTGCTGTCGGTCGGCCGCTTGCTGCGCGGCAAAAGCGGCATGCGCTGGAGCGACCTGGCCTGGCAGGTGGAGCAGACGGGGCCGCGCAGCCTGCCCATCGTGGCGCTGGTGAGTTTTCTGGTGGGCCTGATCGTGGCCTACATGGGCGCGGCGCAACTGCAGCGCTTCGGCGCACAGAACTTCATTGCCGACCTCGTCACCGTGGGCGTGGTGCGCGAGGTGGCCGCGCTGCTGGTGGGCATCGTGCTCGCGGGCCGCGTGGGCGCCGCCTTCGCAGCGCAGATCGGCAGCATGCGGGCCAACGAGGAGGTGGACGCACTCACCACGCTGGGGGTGAACCCGGTCGATTTTCTGGTGCTGCCGCGTGTGCTCGCTCTGCTGATCGTGGGGCCCATGCTCACCGCGTTTGCCGCGGTGGTGGGCATGGGTGTGGGCTGGCTGGTGGCTGTGGGCCTCTACGGTGTGACGCCGCTCGAGTATGTGTATGCCAGCGCCCAGGCGCTCACCCTGCCACACGTGCTGATCGGCCTGCTCAAGGGCACGGTGTACGCCGTGCTGGTCGCGCTGGCCGGTTGCCTGCAAGGCATGTCGGCCGGGCGCAGCGCGCAGGCCGTGGGCGACGCCACCACCGCCGCGGTGGTGCAGGCCATCGTGTGGATGGTGGTCGCGGCCTCGGTGCTCACGGTGGTCTTTCAACAACTGGACTGGTGACGCGATGACGGCTCCCCTGATCCGCGTGCAGGATGTGACGATGGCCTTTGGCGACCACGTCGTGCAGCGCGACCTCACGTTCGACGTGTTGCCCGGCGAGGTGCTGGCCATCGCGGGCGGCAGCGGTTGCGGCAAGAGCACCTTGTTGCGCCACCTCATCGGATTGCAGGCGCCCGCCGCCGGCCAGGTGCTGCACGGCACGCAAGACCTGTACACGGCCGATGCCAACACCCTGGGCGTGCTGCGCCAGGGCTTCGGTGTGGCGTTCCAGGCCGGCGCCCTGTGGAGCAGCATGACGGTGGGCGAGAACGTCATGCTGCCGATGCAGCTGTTCACCGACCGCGATGCGCAGGCCTGCGAGCAGGATGCCCGCTTCAAGCTCGCGCTGGTGGGGCTGGGCGGCAGCTTCGAGGCCGAACCCGCCCAGCTCAGCGGCGGCATGCGCAAGCGCGCGGCGATTGCGCGCGCGCTCGCGCTCGACCCACCGCTGCTGTTTCTCGACGAGCCCTCGGCCGGCCTGGACCCGCTGTCCTCGGCCCACCTGGACGATCTGATCCGCCACCTGCGCGACGACTTGGGCACGGCCGTGGTGATGGTCAGCCACGAGCTGGGCAGCCTCTTCGCGCTGGCCGACCGCATCCTCTTTCTCGACGCCCAGACCAAGACCATGACCGCCCTCGGCCCCCCCGACGAATTGCTGCACCGCGGCCCGCCCGGCGTGCGGGCCTTCCTGCGCCGCGGCGCCACCGAATCCGAGACCGAAGCCGCATGAAGCGCCAGCTCAGCCCCACCCTCATCGGCACCTTTGTGGTCGTCGGTCTGGCCTTGATCGCCACCGCCGTCATCGCGCTGGCGGGCAACAGCCTCTTCACCCGCAAGGAGAAAGCCGTCATGTTTTTCAGAGGCTCGGTCTATGGCCTGCAAGTGGGCGCACCGGTGGTGTTTCGCGGTGTTCGGGTGGGCAGCGTGGAGTCGATCGCGGTCTTCTACGACCGCAAGACCGACGACTTCTCCATTCCCGTGGTGGTCGGGCTCGAAGGCGACGCGGTGAGCGGGCTCGATGGCCGCCGCACCCAGGGCGTGGGGCTGGCATTGCCCGCGCTGGTGGAGCGCGGCTTGAGCGCCCAGCTCTCGATGCAGAGTCTGCTGACCGGGCAGTTGTATGTCGACCTGGACCTGAGACCCGAGCGCCCGGGCGACCTGCGCGGCACCTACCGCGACATGACCGAGATCCCGACCACCGCCACCGCCATCCAGGCGCTGAAGAACCAGCTCGAAGGCATGGATTTCCGCAAGATCGCCGAAGACCTGGCCGCCATCGCCGCCTCAGCGCGCGCCATGGTCTCCGGCCCCGAGCTCAAGCAGGCGCTGACCGACCTGGCCGCGATCACGGCCACCGTGAACCGCGTGGCCACCAAGCTGGACAAACGCATCGACCCGCTGGCCAACGAGCTGCAGCGTTCACTCGTGTCCACCCGCTCCGCCATGGACGGCCTGGGTCAGGCCGCGGGCTCGGTCAACAAAACGTCCGACCAGGTGGGCGAGCTGCTCGCACCCAACGCGCCGCTGGTGCAGAACCTGCAGCGCGCCGCCGACGAGGTGGGCCGCAGCGCCGCCTCGCTGCGCGAAGCCACCGCCGACGACTCCAGCCTGCGCCTGGGCGCCGACCGCGCACTCGACGACCTCTCGCGCGCGGCCCGTGCCCTGCGCGACCTGGCCGAAACGCTGGAGCAGCAACCCGACTCGGTGCTGCGCGGCCGCAAGGTGGCGCCATGAAGCGCCGCCACATCCTCACGTGCGCAGGTGCGGTGCCTCTGCTGCTGGCGGGCTGTGCGTCCACACAGGTGCCCACGCGCTGGTACGAACTCAAGAGCGAGCCGCCGGAGGCGGTGCCCTCGCCCCGGCCCGGCGACGGTTCGGTGTGGGAACTCTCGGGCCGTCTGCCCCTGCCCGGCACGCTGGAGCGCGACACCCTGGTGGTGTCCAGCGGCGCGGCCGGGGTGCTGCCGCTCTTGGGCCACCGCTGGGTGGTGCCGCTGCGCGACAGCATTCCCCAACGGCTGGCGGGCGACCTGGCGCTGCTGCGCGGCGAAGGCCTGGTGTGGCTGTCTCCCGCGCCGGCGGGTGTGGTGGTGGCGCGCCGGCTGCGCGTGGCCATCGACACGCTGGTGGCCGACGAAGCGCGCCAGACGCTGCGCCTGCGCGCGCGCTGGTGGTTCACCGACACCGCCGCAGCGGCCACCCAGCCGCCCAGCTCCGGCCAGGCCGATATCGACATCGCCCTGTCCGGTCCTTCGACCGACGAGCTGGCCGCTGCCCACCGTCTGGCCCTGTGGCGCCTGGCCCGGCGCATCAGCGGCGCATCATGACTCTGCGCGGGCGACGACGCGTTGTCGGCCTTGTCCGACACGTCCGGATTGCCCCCGCCGACACATGCCCTGCGCCAGCGCGGTCACACTCGCGCGTACGCCACCGTGGCGTCCCCTTCACCCTTCCTCTGTAGCACCCATGCACACGACACGCTCACCCCACCTGTCCGGCCCGCGTCGGCTGTGTGGCCTGGCCCTTTCCAGCCTGCTGCTGGTGGCGGGGTGTACCAGCCTGCCGCCCAGAACCGCCGACGTGCCCGCGGAACAGGCCGGCACGGTCAATGTGAGCGGCGCGTCCGGCCAGGTGTCGGCCACGGCCGAGCGCAAGGCGCTGCAAGGCATGGTCAACGAGGGCAAGAAGGACCTGGCGATTCACCACCTGAAGACGCTGGTCTCCACCGGCGAAGCCGATCTCTACCGCGGCAACCGCACGCGGCTGCTGATCGACGGACCGGCCACCTTCGGCGCCATGAAGGCGGCGATTGCACAGGCCCGCGGCCGCGTGCTGCTGCAGAGCTACATCGTGGAAGACGAGGGCGTGGCGGCCGAGGTGGCCGAGCTGCTGCTGGCGCGCGCGGCACAAGGCGTGAAAGTGGCCATGATCTACGACTCGGTGGGCTCGATCAGCACGCCCGAGACGTTCTTCAAGCGCCTGGTCGACGGTGGCGTGTCGGTCTGCGCTTTCAACCCGATCAACCCGATCAAACGCCCAGGCTTCTGGGGACTGACGCACCGCGACCACCGCAAGCTGCTGGTGGTCGACGAGGACGTGGCCTACACAGGGGGCATCAACATCAGCCGGGTCTATGGCTCCAGCTCGCTGGGCCGCAGTGGTCAGCCCACCGGCAAGGGCGCGCTCGACGACGGCTGGCGCGACACACAGATCGAACTGCGCGGCCCTGTGGTGCCGGTGATCGGCCAGGTGTTCGAGGCCACCTGGCGCGAGCAGGGCTGCCAGGGTGAGCTCGGCCAGGCAGCCCCTCGCAAGGCCGCCGCCGAGCCCGGCACGCGCGTGGTGAAGGTGATTGCGAGCGACCCGCGCGACAAGGAAAACCGCATCTACAGCTCGCTGCTGGCGGCGGTGGACGCCGCGCAGGTCAGCGTGCGTTTCACCATGGCGTATTTCGCGCCCGGCACCGACTTTGTGGACGCCCTGCGCAAGGCGGCCGAGCGGGGTGTCGAGGTGGAAATGGTGCTGCCCGGCCGCAGCGACTCGTCGCTGGCGTTCCACGCGGGGCGTTCCTACTACGACGACCTGCTGAGTTCGGGTGTGCGCATCTACCAGATGGAGCACGCGCTGATGCACGCCAAGACGGCCGTGATCGACGGGGTGTTCTCCACGGTGGGGTCCAGCAACCTCGACTGGCTGAGTTTTGTGGCCAACAGCGAGCTCAACGTGATCGTGCTGGGCGACGACTTCGGCGCCGAGATGAACCGGCTCTTTGAACGCGACCGTGACGCCTCCAGGCAGGTCACGCTGGAGGAGTGGCGACGGCGCGGCCTGAACGACCGTGCGATGGAAACGCTGAGCCGGCTGATGGAGCGGATGCTCTGAGGGCGCGAGCGCTCGTTACTGGATCAGGCCGTTCTTGAGCGCGTAGTAGGTGAGGTCGCTGTTGCTGCCGAGCTTGAGTTTTTCCAGCACACGCGAGCGGTAGGTGCTCACGGTCTTCACGCTCAGGAACATCTGCTCGGCCATGTGGCCGATGGTCTCGCCCTGGGCCAGGCGCAGGAACACCTGCAGCTCGCGCTCCGACAACAGCTCGTGGGGCGGCTGTTCGCTGGCGCCGGCCGCACCGTCGGCCAGCAATTCGGCCACGGCCTGGCTCACGTAACGCCGGCCACGCGCCACGGTGCGGATCGCGTTGACGATGTCTTCGGGCGCACATTCCTTGTTGAGATAACCACTGGCACCGTAACGCAGCAAGGTGGTGGCGTACTGTGCTTCGGGGAAGCCGCTCAGGATGAGCACAGCCAGATCGGGAAAGCGCGCCTTGATGGCCTGCAGCGCGTCCACGCCGCCGTGTTCGGGCATGGAGATGTCCATCAGCAGCACGTCGACCTCACCACCACGCACCAGTTCAAGCGCCTCGCGGCCGTTGTTCGCTTCGCCCGTCACGCGCAGGTCCACGTGCTCCGAAAGATATTGCCGCAGACCGCTTCGCACGATGGCGTGGTCGTCCACGATTCCGATTCTGATCATGAGGGCCCCGGTTGCCTGGTTGGAAATGCACAAAATCTAACAGGCCCGGTGGGCGAGCGCCGTCAGACAACGCCTACACGCCACACGCCGGGACCATCGGCCTTGTCCTACACGGCAACGGCTCCATGCCCGACACGGTTGTGTTCACCCCCCTCCTACAGTGAAGGCACGGCTTGACGCTGACCTACAGCACCGGGTCGAGGGCCGGTGATCCCACCGACCCAACACGTAAGCAACCTCAACAGGAGAAGCACATGAATTGGGACCGAATCGAAGGCAACTGGAAGCAACTCAAAGGTCGCGTGACCGAGCAGTGGGGCAAGCTGACCGATGACGACTTTGACGTGGTCAATGGCCGCCGCGAACAGCTCGCCGGCAAGATCCAGGAGCGCTACGGCGTGGCCAAGGACGAAGCCGAGCGGCAAGTGACCGAATGGGAACGCCGCGCAGGTGACGACTGGTTCGACAAAGCCACCAAACGCCCCACCGACAAGGTTTGACGCGCACCGACCACCACGCCAGAACCTGACACCCTGAATCCACGCGCCGGCTCCGGCCGGCGCATTTCCCCAAGGAGAACACCATGAAATCCACCCACCGTTACACCGCCCTGTTCGCCGCCGCTGCGGCCACCGTGCTGATCGCTGCCTGCGGCGAGAAAGTCGATGACTCGACCGTGGGCCAGCGGATCGACAACTCCACCGCCACCGTGCAGTCCGCCGCCACAGAGATGAAGAACGACGCCCAGGTGGCCGCCAACGACATGCAGGCCGCCGGTTCCAAAGCCGCCGACAGCGTGGCCGAAAGCGCCAGCGACATGGCCATCACCACCAAGGTGAATGCCGCACTCGCCGCCGACGACCAGCTCAGCGCCTTGAAGATCGACGTGGACACCGAAGCCGGCAACGTCGCGCTGACCGGCACCGCACCCGATGAAGCGTCGCGTGCCCGTGCCACCACCCTGGCCGCCGCCGTGGACGGTGTGGTCACCGTGGACAACCGCCTGACCATTGGCAAGAACAGCTGAACACAGCCCAACCAACACACCAAAACCTGGAGGACACCATGAAACTCGCACACGCCGTGTTGGCGGCCGCTGCCGCCTTCTCTCTGGTTCAGCTCACCGGCTGCGCAGTCGCCCGCGACCAGCAGACCGTGGGTGCCTACATCGACGATGCCACCATCACCACCCGGGTGAAGGCGCGCATGGCCGAAGACAAGACCGTCAGCGCAACGTCCATCAACGTGGAAACCCTCAACGGCACGGTGCAGCTCTCGGGCTTTGCCAAGTCGACCGACGAGCGCGCGACGGCCGAACGCCTGGCCCGCTCCACCCCCGGCGTGCAGGCCGTCCGCAACGACATCCTGGTGCGCTGAACGCCGCCGCACCGCACGCTGTAGGACGCCACCTACAGACGCTGCGGCCTTTTTCAACGAAGCTCACAGGGCGCACATCGCAGCAATGCGGGGCGCCCTGAATCCGTTCATGAACACCCAAACCTACATGCCCGCGCTCAAGACCTTCATCGTTGAAGACAACCAGGTGATCTACGAGAACCTGGTGTCCACGCTGCAGGAGCTGACCGAAGTGGAGGTGGTGGGTCATGCGCGCGATGAGGCCGGCGCGTTGCGCTGGCTGCGCAGCGAGGGCGATTCACTCGATCTGCTGATCATCGATATATTCCTCGTCACGGGCTCTGGCCTGGGTGTGCTCAAGGCGGCGCAGGATGCGCACCTCGGTGCCCGGCGTGTGGTGCTGACCAACTACGCCACCGCCGATATCCGCCGGCGTTGTGCGGTCCTGGGGGCAGACAGGGTGTTCGACAAGTCGTGTGAACTGGACGACCTCATCACCTATTGCGCACGCGTGTCGGATGGTTCGGCCACACAGCCCGGCGAACTGAATTAGTTTCCACAACAACGAGGCTTGCGCGGCGCGCAAGCCACCGGGAGCCGGGATGATCAAGTCGTCGATCGAGCGCGTGGCGCGCACGCGGTATGTGATGCCGGTGGTGCTGGCCCTGGCGGTGGTCGCCGTGGTGGTCATCGAAGGCGCTTTCCAGCATTCGCGCACCACGCTCACGCAAGGCATTGCGCTCACCGACGCGCGCCTGCAGGCCGGGCGCGTGTTGCAGCACCTGACCGACGCCGAGACGGCGGCACGCGCTTTCCTCATCAACGGCCAGGCCGCAGACCGCGACGACTACCGCGAATCCATCATGGCGCTGGCCGAAGCGCAGAGCGGGGCGTTTCAACTCATCGCCGATGTGGATCCGCAGCGCACCGTGTCGGTGGAGGAACTGCGCATGGCCATCCAGTCGCGCGTGACCGCCATGGAGCAGTGGATGGACACCGCCGAGCGCGGCCGGCGCACGCAGGCCCGGCTGATGGCCAGCAGCGACCGCGGCCGCACCGCCTACGCCGACCTGCGTGCCGGGTTCGATCTGGTGCTTCAGCGGGCGGCCGCCTTGCAGCAGACCGCGCGCGTGTCGCTGTTCGACGCCATCATGATCAACCGTGTGGCCTTGCACCTTCTGGTGCTCATCTCCGTGCTGGGCCTGGTGCTGTTCACGCGCCAGCTGCGCTACAGCGACGAACAGAAGGCGCGCGAGAGCGAGTACCTCGCATCGCAGGTGGCGCTGCGCACAGCCGAGTTGCGCGAACTCGCCGGCCACCTCGTGACCACGCGCGAAGACGAGCGCGGTCGCATGGCGCGCGAGTTGCACGATGAACTGGGCGGACTCTTCACCGCCATGAAGCTGGAGCTGGCGCGGCTGCGACGGATTCCCGAGCTGCCGGCGCAGGCGCAGGAACGCATGGGCGGCATCGAGCAGCGCCTCAACGAAGGCATCGCGGTCAAGCGCCGCATCATCGAACACCTGCGCCCTTCATCGCTCGACCAGCTTGGCCTGGTGTCGGCGCTGGAGGTGTTGTGCCAGGACGCAGCGAGCAACCTGGGCCTGCCGGTCAACACCGATCTGGAGTCGGTGAACCTGGACAAGGAATGTGAACTGACCGTGTTCCGCCTGGTGCAGGAGTCGCTCACCAACATCAGCAAATACGCCAAGGCGCGGCAGGTGTGGGTGAGTCTGGAGGCGGAGGGTGACTGGGTGCGGGTGGGTGTGCGCGACGACGGCTGTGGCTTTCACGCGCACACCGTGCCCGCGCGCCACCACGGCCTGATCGGCATGCGCGTGCGCGTGGAGTCGCACGCCGGGCGGCTGGACATCGTCAGCAGCCCGGGCCAGGGCACGCACATCAAGGCGGAGCTGCCCTGCAAGGCGCAGACCGAAGGCGAGGTGTGCGAACCCGGGCAGCCCGAGGTGCAGGGTTAAGCTCGTCGCATCGCCGGCTGCACCCGCCCGGTCCGCGTTCTGCTCTCCGCCCTCATGCCTTCTCCCATCGCCGTCATCGACTTCGAAACCACCGGCATCTCGCCCTCGCTCGGGGACCGAGCCACCGAGGTGGCCATCGTCATCACCGAACACGGCCGTGTGGTGGACCGGTTTCAAAGCCTCATGAATGCGGGCGTGCGCATCCCTTCGTTCATCACCCAGCTCACCGGCATCACCAACGAGATGGTGGCCCGTGCACCGAAGGCCGAGGCGGTCATGGCGGATGCTGCGCGTTTCGTGGGTGCGGTGCCCCTGGTGGCGCACAACGCGTCGTTCGACCGCCGCTTCTGGATGGCCGAACTCGCACTCGCCGGGCTGGACGCGCCACACGCGTTTGCCTGCACGGTGTTGCTCGCGCGCCGGCTCTACCCGCAGGCGCCCAGCCACAAACTGGGTGTGCTGGTGGATTTTTTCCATCTGCCACGCACCGGCCAGGCCCACAGGGCCCTGGCCGACGCCGAGATGGCCGCCGAACTGCTCGGGCGCATCCAGCACGACCTGCGCACGCAGCACGGCGTGGCCCGGCCGGACCATGGTGTGTTGATGGATCTGCAGCGCTGCACCCGCCAGCAGCTGCCGCGCTTCTTCAGTGCCCGGCGCGCCGCACTGACCGAGGCACTCAGTTCAAGCGCATCTTGAACTGCAGGATCACCGCACCGTTGACGTCCTTCATCGACGGAATCAGACCCAGGTTCACGCCGAAACGCCGACCCTCGTAGGTGGCCATGGGCAGGGCCGCGAAGAAGGTGCCTCCCCGGTTCATGGCCGGATAGCCGTTCATCAAACCCACCGCAGCGCCCAGCTTGAACGAGCCCATGGACAGGGGCTGCCAGTTGACCGCGGCGTAGGTGGTGTTCTTGCGCACGCTGTTGCGGTAGCTGCCCGCCATGAACGAGAGCTCTTTGTTGGTCCGGTACTCCAGTCCCAGGCCGAAGTTGTTTTCGTTGTGGTTGGCCTGCCGGTTGAAATGGCGCGAGAAGCCGCCCACGTTGAGCCAGATCTCGCCTCCGGGCTTCTGCCAGAAGGGTGCACCGTCGGTGGATGCCGATTCTGCGAAGGCGGGAAACGCGGTGCTGACGGCCAGCGCCACCAGTACAAAACGGAAAATCTTCATATGCTGCCTCGCTCAATGAGGCCCCGACGGGGCTGTAACCTCTTGTTTCGGTGCGCGCGCCCGGGTCTTGAACCCGCCCAACCCCCAGAATCCCCCGCAGAGTGACTTTTTCCGCAACGGTCCATCTCGGTCCGCCGCTTTTTCACACGCATGTCAATTTCACCTGTATGAAATCCCATATCCCACACGCCGCGCTCACCACCCACGACACCACCCGCATCGACGACCTGCGCATCGGCGCCGTGCGTCCGCTGATCACGCCCTCGCTGCTGCAGGAGTGGCAACCGGCCACCGATGCCGCCCAGGCCCTGGTGGAATCCAGCCGCAGCGCCATCTCGCGGGTGCTGCACGGTCAGGACGACCGGCTGGTGGTGGTGGTGGGCCCGTGCTCCATCCACGACCACGCGCAGGCCATCGACTACGCGCGCCGGCTCAAGGAACAGGCCGCCGCACTGCAAGACGACCTGATGGTGGTGATGCGCGTGTATTTCGAGAAGCCGCGCACCACCGTAGGCTGGAAGGGCTATATCAACGACCCGCACCTGGATGGCAGCTTTGCCATCAACGAAGGCCTGGAAATGGCGCGCGCCCTGCTGCTCGACATCCTGGCGCTGGGCCTGCCGGTGGGCACCGAGTTCCTGGACCTGCTCAGCCCTCAGTTCATCAGCGACCTGGTGAGCTGGGGCGCGATCGGGGCGCGCACCACCGAGAGCCAGAGCCACCGCCAGCTCGCCAGCGGTTTGAGCTGCCCGGTCGGTTTCAAAAACGGCACCGACGGCGGCGTGAAGGTGGCGTCGGACGCCATCCAGGCGGCCCAGGCCTCACACGCCTTCATGGGCATGACCAAGATGGGACAGGCCGCCATCTTCGAGACGCGCGGCAATGACGACTGCCACGTGATCCTGCGCGGCGGCGCACAACCCAACTACAGCGCCGCCGACGTGAATGCGGCGTGCGCACTGCTGCGCAAGGCGGGTTTGCGCGAGCAGGTGATGGTGGATGTGTCGCACGCCAACAGCAGCAAACAGCACCAGCGGCAGATTGACGTGGCGGCCGACGTGGCGGCGCAGGTGGCGGCGGGTGACCAACGCATCGTGGGCGTGATGATCGAAAGCCATCTGCACGAGGGACGGCAGGACATCGTGCCGGGTCAGGTGCTGAGGGTGGGTGTGAGCGTGACCGACGCCTGCATCGGATTCGAGCAGACGGTGCCGGTGTTGCACGGGCTGGCAGCCGCCGTGCGTGCGCGCAGGGAGCGCGTCAACACTGCCGCTTGAGGCGGCGCACAAAGCAAGACAGCGCCGGCCCGGGCGCTGTCATCACCAACTCAAGACAAGATCAGCGCGGCTTGCGCGGCACCATCGGGCCGCGGCCTTCGATGTGGCGGAAGTTGATCCGGCCCTTGGTCAGGTCGTAAGGCGAGAGTTCAAGCGAGACGCGGTCACCCGCGAGGATGCGGATGTGGTTCTTCTTCATCTTGCCGGCGGAATACGCGATCAGCTGGTGACCGTTGTCCAGCGTCACACGAAAGCGCGTGTCGGGCAGCACCTCGTTGACGATGCCCATCATGTCGATCAGTTCTTCTTTGGCCATGGTGTTTCCTTTGCTTGAAGTGTATCGGTCAGTTCGGGCGGGCCGCCAGACGGGTGGTGTCGTGCACCCAGTCGATGCCCTGCGCCAGGCCGTAGTCGGCCGCGGCGGCGTGGGTGGGGAAGGCGCTGTCAAAGCGCATGACACGTGCGGTGGACGCGCTGCCGGCACCGCTGGCAATCGACACCTGGGCGGCGAACTGGCCGCAAGGCAGGGGGCGCGGCAGAGCCGCGATGCGGTACTTGCCCAGGGTGAGCGGGGAGGGAATCGTTGTCGGAATCGTGGAAATCGTGTGAATCATCAAAAACATCGTGGGGTCGGGGCGCGTGGCGTTCGCCACTGCGTCGGAAAGACCCGAATCAAAAAATCAGGAACCATTGGCAGCCCCAGCGCCGGGGTGTCTCACCGCCTGATCCGGACACGGGTCGATGCAAGAAACAATCGACCGGGACCGGCGCACGAACCACGGCAGGGGTTCAGGCAAGGCAGGGAGGGAAAGGCCACGGTGCTGTGAGAGAGCGGGGTGGCGCACCTTGTAGGGGCTGGACCAGCAGCCCCTCTGCCGGGGGCGGTGCATTTGGGCCCGAAGGCTTGGACGCGGCTGGTCGCTCAAGGCGACCGCGCATGATATCACGGTGCGCAGCATCCTGCCGTGCTTCAGAAGCGCGCGGGCGAAAGCTTCAACAGCGCAACGCGAACTGGCGATCCCGGGTGGCCTTGTGTTGGTTGCAGTGCGTGTTCGCCCAAAATGTCCCGCCGCTGTATGCCTTGCAGTGGAAGAGGGTCACCACAGCGGCGCTTGGGATCCGAGATGGCTGCCGCAGCGGTGGGTCAGGTGGACGCGTGGCTGCGGTGTTCTCCGGGCAGCCACTTGCTGAATACAGCACCTCACCAATGACGTTGCACGAGACCCAGTCGGAGGGCGCACCTTGAACAACGGGCGCTTCAGGCGTTGCGTGCTGCTGAACAAGCCCGGCAGCACGCTGGATCGACGTGCGATCGCGCCGTTACTTGCGGTCAGGCAACTCGATCTTGACTTCGAGCACGTCCAGGTTGTCCTGGCGGTCGAGCTGGACCTTGATGTCGTCCGGGTTGATCTTGATGTACTTGCTGATCACCGCGACCAGTTCACGCTGCAAGGCGGGCAGATAGTCCGGCTCGGATGCACTGCGGCCGCTGCGCTCGTGCGCCAGGATGATCTGCAGCCGCTCCTTGGCGACGCTGGCGGTTTTTTTCTTCTCGCCGAGCAGAAAGGAAAAGATCGACATGCGTCATTTCCCCCCGAACAGGCGTTTGAAGAAGCCGGCTTTCTGCGCATCGATGAAGCGCAGCGGCTTGTCCGCACCCAGAAAACGGTCGATCACATCGCTGTAAGCCTCGGCCACGTCGGTGCCCTTGAGGTGGATGGCCGGCGTGCCCTGGTTGGACGCGGTCAGCACGTTTTCGCTCTCGGGGATCACGCCGATGAGCTTGATGCGCAGGATGTCCTGAATGTCTTCCAGGCTGAGCATCTGGCCGTCGGCCACGCGCGTCGGGTTGTAGCGCGTAATCAGCAGGTGTTCCTTGATGGGTTCCTTGCCTTCAATCGCGCGTTGGGTCTTGCTGCCCAGCATGCCCAGGATGCGGTCGGAATCGCGCACGCTGGAGACTTCGGGGTTGGTGACGATGAGTGCTTCGTCGGCGTAATGCATGGCCATCAACGCACCGGTCTCGATGCCGGCGGGCGAATCGCACACGATGTACTCGAAGCCCATGGCGGACAGGTCGGTCAGCACCTTGTGCACGCCCTCCTGGCTCAGCGCATCCTTGTCGCGCGTCTGGCTGGCGGCCAGAACGAAGAGGTTGTCGCACTGCTTGTCCTTGATCAACGCCTGGTTCAGGTTGGCTTCGCCCTGGATCACGTTGATCAGGTCGTACACCACGCGGCGCTCGCAACCCATGATCAGGTCGAGGTTGCGCAGGCCGACGTCGAAATCGATCACCGCGGTTTTGTGACCGCGCAAGGCGAGGCCCGATGCAAAGCTGGCGCTGGTGGTGGTCTTGCCCACACCGCCCTTGCCGGAGGTGACGACAACGATTTTGGTCATGGTGAAGGTCCTTCTGTTCGAAAAATGGAGGGATCAGGCGCCGATGGCCTCGATCAGGAGCTTGTCGCCATCGGGTCCGGGCACGAGGCGCACCTGCGCCGTCTTGCCCTGGATCGAATCGGGCAGGGCGACCTCGCTGGTGCGGTAGATGCCGGCAATCGATATCAATTCGGGCGCCATGCCGAGTGCAAAGATGCGTGCGTCGGCGTTGCCGCGCGCACCGGCGATGGCCTTGCCGCGCAACGGTGCGTACACATGGATATGGCCGTCGGCAATGACTTCGGCGCCGGGATTGACCATGGCCATGACCACCAGATCACGGCCACGCGCGTAAACCTGCTGGCCCGAACGCAAGGGCTTGTCGATCACCAGGGCGCCGGGCGACGGCGCGGGTGCCGAAGCCGCCACGGGTTCCTGGACAGCGGCGATCTCGGTGGGCTGCACAGCGGGCGCAGCACGCTGGACCGACGCATCGGGTGCATTGGTGAGACCGGCTGCCAGGGCCAGCCGGGTCTGTTCGATGGTGCCACCGCGCACCGCCAACGGCATCAAACGGTATTGGCGCAACAGCGTCTGCAAGGCGCCGAAGTCGGGCAGGGCGTTGGCTTCTGCGACGTTCAGGGGGTGCAGGTCGATGACCAGTGGATCGTTGTCAAAGAAGTCGGGCATGTCGCCGAAGCGCTGGGTCAGCTCCTGCGCCAGGCGGTCCAGGTCGGACGACTTGAGCATGAGCGCCACCAGGGGCAGGTGCGCGCTCTTGATTTCGAATGTGGTGGGCGCGTTTCCTGCGAGGGCAACAGACATGGGCGAAACAGGCTCACAAAAAAGGCGGTCGACGCGGGCGGTGCGCAGCACCGGGGCGGTCGTGAAGCGGCGCAGTTTAACAGCCGGGCTGCGACCGATCGGCAAGCGCGTGTGCCCAGGTGTCAGGGCATGTTTCCGAGGCTTGCTCAACAACCCTGTGCATATCTTTTGAACAAGCCATGACTTATCCACAGGCGTCGTGCGTTTGGGGCAGTTGTCCTTTTTTCGCTTGAGCAGGCCCGGGGTACTCCACACAGCGTTTGAATGACTGCAAGTCCTTGATCGGACAAGAGAAAGGGCGCTTGTCCACAGTGGACAGCGCCCTCTACTACTACTGCTATCTTGAATTAAATGAATCTATAAGAACAAGAAACACGGAAGGCAACAGCTTTGGCAGCCGATCAGACCGGGCCGCCCATGCGGTGGTGGCCGCCACCGTGGTGGTGGTGTTTGCCGTGGCCTTTCATGCCGGCGCGCTGAAAACCCTGCATCTGTTTGGCGTCGAACACTTTCTGTTGCTCGACATCGAGCGCCGCGTAGAAGCTCTTGATCGCGTCATGGCGCTGGGTCATGCGGGCATCGCGTTCGACCTTCATGGACGCCATCTTGTCCAGCCGTTGCGGCGTGGTCAGCTTGGACCAGTCTTCGCGCGGGCCCTGGCGCGCCGGGCGGGCTTCCGGTGCGGTGCGCGCCACAAAGGCGTTCCAGGCGGGCTCCTGCTTGGCGGTGATCTTCAGTTCGGCCTTGAGGGCCGCCTGTCGCTCGGCCATGCGTTGCTGCATCCTGACCATGCGCTCGGCGCGTCTGGCGTCGCGCTGGCCTTCTTTGGCGCCTTCCTGGGCCTGTTGGGTGGTGGCCGGTGCTGCGGGAGCTGCCGTGGTGTTCTGGGCAATGGCGGTGGCCGAGAGGCCGGCAAAAGCCGCTGCCAGGGCGGCAGCCATCAGGGCACGCTTGGGAATCGATGTCATGTTCACTCCTTGTGACCGTTGAGGAAGAGTCACCACAGCTTGGGTCGGTGGGCTGTGGAATGGCTTCAGTGTGGTCGGAGGGTGTTTCTGCGCGGTGCGGACGATGTGGCGGGCTTGTAAAGTTTTGTGCCGCTTTTCTGGTTGCCTTCGAGGGGTTCCGACGGATGCGCCAGGTCGTCCAGGATGGGACAGTCGGGCCTCCCGTCGCCCGGGCACACGTTCATGAGACCTGCCAGCGTGCGCTGCATGGCTTGCAAGGCCTCGATGCGCTGGGCGAGTTCGTCCAGGTGCTTCTGCGTGATGCGCTTGACGCTGGCGCTGCTGCGTTTGCGGTTGTGCCAGAGGCTCACCAGCTCTGCGATGGCGTCCAGGCCAAAGCCCATGTCGCGCGATCGGCGGATGAAGCGCAGCGAATGCACGTCGGCCAGGCTGTACTGGCGGTAGTTGCTGTCGGTGCGCACCACATCACCCAGCAGGCCCAGGGCTTCGTAGTGGCGCAGCATCTTGGGCGAGATGCCACTGAGTTCGGCGGCTTTGCCGATGTTGACGGGCCAGCGTGTGAGCCGGTCGATGTCGACGTCCGTCATGGTGTTCAGGCCGCCACCTGGTAACCCTCTTCGCGAATGGCTTCTGCCACGGTGTCGCGGGGCTGGGTGGTGTTGACCTCCACACGGTTGTTGGCCCGGTCGATGGTGACCTGCGCCTGAGGATCGACCAGCTTGATGGCGGTGGTCACGGCTTTTTCGCAGTGGCCGCAGGTCATGCCTTGCACGGTGAAGACTTCGTTCATGGTGTTTCCTTGAAAGGATTGTGAAAAATCCATTGTCATCCTTGACACCGTGTGAAGGTCAAGCGAAGCGTGGTGCTTGACCTTCCCATGGTGGTAAAGCCTATGCTGCGTTCATGAACACGATCACCTCATCCGTTGCCTCCGCCCAGATCGACCTGGGCATTGGGGGCATGACCTGCGCTTCCTGCGTTTTGCGCGTGGAGAAGGCTTTGAAGAAACAACCCGGCGTGTCCGAGGCCACGGTGAACCTGGCCACCGAATCGGCACGGGTGCTCTTGGCGGACGGTGAAACGCCGGAATCGCTGGCGCGCATCAAACGCGCGGTGCGTGACGCGGGCTACGAACCGCGTTCCATGGAAGCCATGGACGCAGCCGCTGAAAAACGCTGGATGGGCATTTCGGTCGACTTCCTGCCGGTGTTGATCGGCATCGTGCTGTCGGCCCCGCTGGTGCTGCCCATGGTGGGTGACCTGTTCGGCCAACACTGGATGTTGTCGGCATGGATGCAGTTCGTGCTGGCCACGCCGGTGCAGTTTGTGTTGGGTGCGCGCTTCTACCGCGCGGGTTGGCACGCGCTCAAGGCGCGCACCGGCAACATGGAACTGCTGGTGTCGATCGGCACCACCGCAGCCTGGGCGCTGTCCACCTGGTTGTGGTGGCGTTCGGAGCCCGGCGAGATGCTGCACCTGTACTTCGAGGCGTCGGCGGTGGTGATCACGCTGGTGCTGCTGGGCAAGTGGCTGGAAGCGCGCGCCAAGCGCCAGACCACCAGCGCCATCCGTGCCCTGCAGTCCTTGCGTCCTGAACGCGCCCACCTGCTGCCCGACGGCATTCGCCGCACGGAGATCACCGATGTGTCGGTGGACGAACTGCTGCCGGGTGATGTGGTGCGGGTGTTGCCGGGCGAGCGATTTGCAGCCGACGGCACGGTGGTGCAGGGCAGCACGCAGGCAGATGAATCCATGCTCACCGGGGAGGCCATGCCGGTGCCCAAGGACGTGGGCGATGGCGTCACGGGCGGTTCGCTCAATGGCGAAGGTGCCGTCGAAGTGAAGGTGCGCGCCATCGGAGCGCAGAGCGTGCTCGCGCAGATCATTGCGCTGGTGCAGGACGCGCAGGCCGGCAAGGCGCCGGTGCAGCGTCTGGTGGACCAGGTGGCCGCGGTGTTCGTGCCGGTGGTGCTCGTCATTGCACTGGTCACGATGCTGGGTTGGCTGTGGACCGGTGCACCCATGGAGGAGGCGCTGATCCACGCGGTGGCGGTGCTGGTGATCGCCTGCCCGTGTGCCCTGGGTCTGGCCACGCCGGCAGCGATCATGGCGGGAACCGGCGTGGCGGCGAAACATGGCATCCTGATCAAGGACGCGCAGGCGCTGGAGATCGCGCACAAGGTCGACACCGTGGCCTTTGACAAGACGGGCACGTTGACCGAGGGTCATCCGCGTTTGCTGGTGATCGAGGCGGCGGCGGGTGTGGACGAACTGGCGGTGCTGCAGGCCGCAGCGGCGCTGCAGGCGCAGAGCGCCCATCCGCTGGCGCGGGCCGTGGTGGAAGCCGCCGCTGCCCGCGCTCTGACCGTGCAAGCGGATGCGGCCAGCGATGTGCAGGCGGTGTCGGGTCGCGGCAGCCAGGGCATGGTGCAGGGCAGTCGGTTGGCGCTGGGCAGCTTGCGCTGGATGGAAGAGCTCAAGGTGGATTTGGGTCTTCTTGCTGCGCGTGCACAGGACCTGCAGCAACAGGGATCGACGGTGTCGGCGCTGGTCAGTCAAACCGCCGGCAGCACGGTGTGGTCACCGTTGGCCTTGCTGGCGTTCGGTGACGAGCCCAAGGCTGGCGCAGCCGCTGCCATTGCAGAGTTGCGCGCCGCCGGCATGCGGCTGTTCATGGTGTCGGGCGACAACCAGGGTGCGGCGATGGCCATGGCCGCGCGACTGGGTCTGCGGGCCGACGATGGCGAAGTGATTGCAGAAGTGTTGCCGGGCGACAAGGCGGCGGTGGTCAAGCGATTGAAAGAAGGGGGCCACGTCGTCTCCATGATCGGTGACGGCGTGAACGACGCGCCCGCATTGGCCGCTGCCGACGTCGGCATGGCCATGAGCCACAGCCAGGGCGGCAGCTCGGACGTGGCCATGCACGCCGCCGGCATCACGCTGATGCGGGGCGACCCGTTGATGGTGGCGGCGGCACTCGACATTTCGCGTCGCACGGTGAGCAAGATCCGGCAGAACCTGTTCTGGGCCTTTGCGTACAACGTGGCCGGCATTCCATTGGCTGCTCTCGGCTTCCTGAGCCCGGTGGTGGCGGGTGCGGCCATGGCGCTGAGCTCGGTGAGCGTGGTGAGCAACGCCTTGCTGCTCAAACGCTGGAAACCGCCGCAACGCTGAGCGGGGCTGTGCCGCTTGTTGATGCAGGTCAATGCGTTTTGTGTGCCCTTGAGCGAAGCTTGCGCGACCCGAACGAGGCCCGAGGAGACACCCCATGCACCACTCTGCCCTGCGCGTGATCCGCGACGAACACGCCAGCCTGGCGGCCATGCTGAAGTCGATGCTGCAGATGATCCAGCGTGGGCCGGACGCCGACGGAAAACACGCGCCCGAACAGTACTTCGACGTGCTGCGCGCCATGCTGTTCTACATCGACGAGTTCCCCGAGAAGCTGCACCACCCCAAGGAATCCGATCTGTTGTTCCCGCGCATTGCGCGCGTGGCACCGCACGTGATGGCCACCATCGAGCGGCTGGAGAGCGACCACATGAGCGGCGAGGTGCGCGTGCGCGAACTCATGCACCTGCTGATGGCTTGGGAGTACCTGGGCGAAACGCGCCGCGCGGCCTTTGAGGCGGATGCAACGCGTTATGTGCAGTTCTACCTGGAGCACATGCGGTTGGAAGAAACCGTGTTGTTGCCCGAGGCCGAGAAAAGCCTGACGGACGCCGACTGGCACGCACTCAATGTGGCCTTTGCCACGCACCGCGATCCGCTCAACGAAAAAGGTGCTCGCGATCCGCAGTTCGACCGGCTCTTCACGCGGATCGTGATGCGTGCGCCGGCGCCTGTGGGACTCGGGGAGTCTTGAGCGCGACGAGCAGTTCGTCGAACACAGCCAGCAGCCGCGCCACGTCGTCCGAGGTGGTGGCGGGTGAGATCAGCATCATGCTGTGGAAGGGTGTGAGCAACACGCCGCGGTTGAGCATGAAGAGGTGCGTGAGCGCTTCGAGTTCGCCCTGTGCGTGATCGCGCACGTCCTGCACGCTGCGTGGGGTGTGCGGCATGAACTGCAGCTCCATGCGTGCGCCCAGCCGGGTGACGGTCCATGGCTGCTCTGCGGCTGCGATGCGGCCTCGCAAGCCCTGCTCCAACACCGTGGCCAGATCGATCATGTGCGCGTAGTTCGCCGCGGTGTGCAGGTGCTCCAGCGAGGCCTGCAGCGCGGCCAGCGTGAGCGCATTGCCCGCGAGCGTGGTGCCGATGCCGCTGTGGCCTTCAGGCGCGGCGTTTTTGGCCTGCACCATGCGCTCGGCCACGGCGTGCGTGAAGCCGTACACCGCGCAGGGCAGTCCGCCGGCCACGGCCTTGCCGATCACCATGAAGTCCGGCTCCAGCCCATGGTCACGCGCGTAGCCGCCGAGCGCCGTGGAGATGGTGTGGGTCTCGTCGCAGACGAAGAGCGCGCCGTGGGTGCGGCACAACGCGCGGGCTTGTGCCCAGTAGCCGGGCTCGGGCGGCACCAGGCCGAAGTTGGTGAGGGCGGGCTCGGCCAGCAGGCAGGCCACGTCGCCCTGTTTCAAGGCGGCTTCCAGCGCAGCCAGGTCGTTGAACGGCACCACGCGCGTGAAGGCCGCGTGGTTGTGCACCTGACCCAGGACGGAACTGCGCGGCAGCGTGCCGCCCGTGACCGCGTCCATGTCGACCAGCGTGTCGTCCACCGCACCGTGGTAACAGCCGTCGAACACCAGCAGCTGGGGGCGGCCGGTGATGGCGCGCGCCCAGCGCAGCACAAAGCGGTTGGCGTCGCTGGCCGACAGGGCCATCTGCCACATGGGCAGGTCGAAGGTGTCTGAAAGCGCCTCGCCCACGGTGGCCGCGTTGGTGGCGGGCAGCATGCAGGTGAGGCCGCGTGCGGCTTGCGCGGCGATGGCCTGGGCCAGCGGCGCCGGGCTGTGGCCGAACATGGCACCGGTGTCGCCCAGACAGAAGTCGGCGTAATGCACACCGTCGGCGCAGGTGAGCGTGGCGCCCTGCGCCTGCGCCACGAAGAGCGTGGCCGGGCTGGGCCAGTCGCGCATCCAGTGCAATGGCACGCCGAAGAGGTAGTGCTGCTGTGCGGCGCGGGCCAGCGCCATCGACTGCGGATGGCTGTTGATGAAGCGCTCACGCTCGGTGTGCTGCAGGGCGCGCAGGGTGTCGGGGGCAAGGTCGTTCATGGCGTCCAGCTTAAGCCGGGCACGGTGTTCGTTGTCGCCCACGGCGCAGTGGTGGGCTCCGCGCGCACGGAATTGGCACCGACAATGGCCCGGCCATGAACCGCCCGGAACCCACCACCGACCCCACGCCTTACATCCGTCTGGCGCTCGCCTTGTCGCTCGGTGCAGCCGTCTCGCTGGGCATCACGCGCTTTGCCTACGGCCTGCTGCTGCCGCCCATGCGCGACGACCTCGGCTGGAGCTACACGCTGGCCGGCGCGATGAACACCTTCAACGCCGTGGGTTACCTCATCGGTGCGCTCGCCACGCCGTGGCTGATGCGGCGGTTTTCGCCCACCGGGCTGTTGATCGCGGGCTCGCTCGGGGCGTCGCTGTTCATGGCCTTGAGCGGGTTCTTCACGGCCGCCGCGCCCCTGCTCGCGCAGCGTTTGCTGGCCGGTGTGGCGAGTGCGCTGGTGTTCATTGCGGGTGGGCTGCTCGCGGCACGGCTGGGCGCGCGCCAGCCGCAGCGCAGCGGCTTTCTGCTCGGCATCTATTACGGCGGCACGGGGCTGGGCATCGTGATCACGGCGCTGGGCGTGCCGCCGGTGCTGGCCGCTGCCGCGCAGCAGCCGCACGGCTGGGCCTGGGCCTGGTGGGCGCTGGCGCTGGTGTGCCTGCTGGCCACCGCCCTCATGGCCTGGCCAGCGCGTGTGCTGGCGAACCAAGCCGCGCCGACTGCCAGCTCGGCGGCGGGCCCTGCCCGCGTGTTCCGGGTGCGCGACTTTGCGTTTGCGCTCGCGGGCTATGCCGGCTTCGGCGTGGGCTACATCGGCTACATGACCTTCGTGATCGCGCTGCTGCGCGAGCAGGGCAGTTCGTCGGCCGCCATCACCACGTTCTACGCCCTGCTCGGTGTGGCGGTGATTGCTTCCTCGCGCATCTGGGCGGGCTTGCTGGACCGCCACCGCAACGGCCAGGCGCTGGCGCGGTTGAACGCCCTGCTGGGCGTGGCCGCCATCGTGCCGGCGCTCACCAGTTGGCCGCCGCTGGTGATCGCCTCGGGCCTGCTGTTTGGTGGTGTGTTTCTGTCGGTGGTGGCCTCCACCACAGCGCTGGTGCGGCACAACCTGCCGCCCGCCCAGTGGGCCGCGGGCATCAGTGCCTTCACCATCGTGTTCGCGGCCGGGCAGATCGTGGGGCCCACGGTGGTGGGCTTCATCGCCGACGGATCCAGTGGTGCGCAGGGCTTGCGCGAAGGCCTGGTGTTTTCAGCCGTGGCGTTGTGGATCGGTGCGGTGTTGGCGTTGCGCCAGCGCGCGCTGTGAAGGGCTGGGCTGAGGCGCCGGCGGCCTTGCCGCGCGGGGCGCTGCGGTGGACGCCGTTCGCCCGGCCGAATTGGACTCACGACCCCGCCCCCCCGGGGGTATCTTCTGGCTCCAATTCGCCCCACCCCACCGAGGACCAAGCATGGCCATGGGTCAGTTCGCTTACGCCAACAACAGCAACCGTTTCATGGGCTGCGCGCCGCTGGCCAACCAGCCGTTCGCGGTCGCCGGGGTGCCCTTCGACGGCGTGGTGACCAACCGTCCCGGCGCGCGTTTCGGCCCGCAGGCCATTCGCGCGGCCAGCCTGATGCTGTGCGACGGCATCCATCCGGTGTTCAACGTGTCGCCGCTGGACCACCTGGGCGACGCGCTCGACATGCGTCTGCCCAACGCCTCGCCACTGTCCGAGGTGCGCCGCCACATCGAAGCGCAGGCCGCCGCGCTCATGGCGCAGCACCACTGCGTGTTTCTCGGGGGTGACCATTCGGTGACGCTGTCGCTGCTGCGCACCTTGAAAGCGCGGCACGGCGGCGAGCCGTTGGCGCTCGTCCATTTCGATGCGCATTGCGACACCTGGAGCGACCATTTCGGCGAGCCCTCGGGCCACGGCACCTGGACGTTTGAGGCCTTGCAGGAAGGCCTTGTGAGTGCGGCCCACACGGTGCAGATCGGCATCCGCTCCAGTGGGGAGCGCGCAGCGCGCGAATATGTGGCCGACCAAGGTGGGCAGATCTTCACGGCGCGCGCCTTGCGTGGGCTCGACGGTGCGGGCCTGAAGCCCACCATCGACGCGATCCGCGCACGCATCGGCCAGCGGCCGGTGTACCTCACGCTGGACATCGACTGCCTGGACCCGGCCTTCGCTCCCGGCACCGGCACGCCCGAGCCCGGCGGCATGACGAGTTCGCAGGTGCTGACCCTGCTGGAAGAACTGGCCGACCTGAACTGGGTGGGCATGGACTGCGTGGAGGTCGCTCCGGCCTACGACCACGCCGAGCTCACCAGCAACGCCGCGGCCACCTTCGTGTGGACCTACCTGAGCGGCCAGGTCGCCAAACGCCGGGGAGCCTGAACATGGCCTCGCTGATCGGGTCGGACACCCAGCTCAACCAGAAGAGTTATTACGAAGCGAGCGTGGAACGACTGGCCGCGTGTCCCGCGTTGGCCGAATCGCTGAACGTCGACGTGGTGGTGGTGGGTGCAGGCTTCAGCGGCCTGAGTGCCGCGCTCGAACTCGCGCAGCGCGGGCTCTCCGTGGTGGTGCTGGAGGCCGATCGCATCGGCAGCGGCGCGAGTGGTCGCAACGGCGGCCAGACCATCGTGGGCTATGCCAGCGGCCAGGAGCCGTTTGAAGAACAGCTGGGCGCGCTCGATGCCCAGCGCGCGTGGGACATGTCGCTGGAGGCCATCGACCTGATCGATGCGCGCATCGCGCAGCACGGCATCGATTGCGACCGGGTCAACGGCTACGTGTACGTGGCCGACTCGGCGCGCAAGCGCCACGCCCTGCAGGAGGAAATGGAAGGCCTGCAGCGGCGCGGCATCGACGTGGACTGGGCCGAAGGGGCCGACCTGCCGCGCCTGATCAACAGCCCGAGGTATGTGGCCGCGGCGCGCGAGCAGCGTTCGGGCCATCTGCACCCGCTGAAGTACGCCTTGGGTCTGGCGCGTGCCGCACAGGCCGCCGGCGTGCGCATCTTCGAACACTCGGCGGTGACCGGCCTGCAACGCGGCGCCACGCTGGTGGCCCGCACCGCGCAGGGCCAGGTGACGGCGCGTTTCGCCGTGCTCGCGGGCAACTGCATGCTGCCCGAATACGGCCCTTTGGTCGCGCCCGACATCGCGCCGCGCATCATGCCGGTGGGCACCTACATCGTGGGCACGGCCCCGCTGGACCCCGACCTCTGCGCGCGCCTGATCCCGCGCAACGCGGCGGTGTGCGACAACAACTTCGTGCTCGACTATTTCCGCTTCAGCGCCGACCACCGCATGCTGTTCGGTGGGCGCGTGAGCTACACCACGCGCACCCCTGCGAACCTCTCACGCGTGATGGCGCAGCGCATGGGTGACGTGTTCCCGGCGCTGGCGCAGACACCGATCGAATTCGTGTGGGGCGGGTTCGTGGACATCAGCATGAACCGCGCGCCCGATTTCGGGCGGCTGGGTGACAACGTCTACTACCTGCAGGGCTTCAGTGGCCACGGCGTGGCGCTCACCGGGCTGGCGGGGCAGCTGGTGGCCGAAGCGGTGGCCGGGCAGGCCGGGCGCTTCGATGTGTTTGCGCGGCTGCAGCACCGCCGGTTTCCCGGCGGGCCGCTGCTGCGCACGCCCAGCCTGGCGCTGGGCATGCTCTGGCACCGCTTGCGCGACGTGCTCTGAGCCGGATCAGCGCTGCGGGTCTTGCGCGCGGGGCTCGCCGCGTTCGTTGACCGTGATGCGGTCGCCGGGTGCCGAGGCCATCTGCACGCGGTGGTCGGTGCCGCGGAAGTTGTAGGTCACGTCCCAGTACGCGGGTTGTGCGCCGCCGGGCACGTTTTCGCAGCGCTGCACGTCCTGCGTCGTGGGCTTGCCGTCGCGGCCGAACTGCGCGCCGATGGCGCCACCGGCCACGACACCACCCACCGTGGCGATGTCCTGTCCCGTGCCGTTGCCGACCTGGTGACCCAGGATGCCGCCCAGCAGGGCGCCGACCACGGCACCGGGGATGTTGGCGCCGCTGCGCTCGGCCGGCACTTGCGTGCTCTCGACCCAGCAGCGCTGGCCCGAGGTGGCCAGCACGGCGCGTGAAGACGTGATGTCGGCTTCATACAGGCGCTCGCCGTTGCGGCGGCGGGCATCAAAGGCCTGCATCGGGGCGGGAGCGTAGCGGTTGTCGGCCACGCGCGAGCTGCGCGTCAGAACGCGCACCGACGAGATCTCGCCGCTCAGGCCCATCGAGGCCAGCGAGGGGTACTGGCCCGGGCGCAGCACCATGCACTGGCCTTTGTAGCGGTTGTTCTCACACACTTCCCAGCGCTCACCCGAGACCACGGCCGACGAGGCGCGTTCGTTGAAGCCGGTGCGGCGCAGGTTGGGGATCTGACCGGTGGCGACGTAGGACGGGCCCTGGAAGCGTTCGTCGTCGAAGAAGGTGATGTTCACGGTGGCCGGTGCGGCGCCCGGCAGGGGTGCGTAGCGGTTGTCGGCCACGCGTTCGTTGGTGGCGATCATTCGCGCCGACGAAATGCCGTCCTCCAGGCCGATGTCGTACAGCGCGGCGTAACGTCCCGGGCGCAGCACGGTGCAGCGGCCGCGGAAGTTGTCGTCTTCACAGACCTCCCAGCGATTGCCGACCACCACGACCGACGAGGCGCGGTCGTTGTAGTTGTAGCGTTGCAGGCTGGGGGTGTCGCCGCTCATGCGCAGCGACTGTCCGGTGAAGCCGTCGTTGGCGTAAAGGGTGGCCTGGGCCATCGCCTGGGCGCTGAAGGCCACGGCGGCGGTGGTGAGCAAAAGGCCAAAAATCTGTTTCATGTCAACGTCTCCTGTGGGGGTGGAGGCGAGATTGGGGGCTGGCCTGAACGTGGTCTGTGCGTTGCCGCACGCCGCTGTGTCGCAAAACCCAGCGTTTGCAGGGTCTTTACCCGGCGGATACGGGAAGCGTGATTTGCGGCACTGCGCTCAGGCCTTCAGCGCCTGCCCCACCAGGCCGGCCAGCGCCGGTCCGCACCGTTCAATGTCGGCCAGCGGCGCGTAGCCGTATCCGATCACCAGGCCCTTGAGATCCTTGCGCTGCAGGCAGTAGACCGAGAGCGGGCGCACCGTCATGCCTTGCAGGCCGATGCGCTGGGCCAGGGCCTGGTCGTCGATGTCGCCGGGCAGGCGCAGGCACAGGTGCAGGCCTTGTTCGGCGCCGCTGATGAAGGGGCCGCCGGGCGTGAGCACCGGTTTGAGCGCTTCGAGCAGGCACTGGCGGCGCTCGGCGTAGTTCTGCCGGGCGCGGCGCAGGGCGCTCGCGAAATGGCCCATCTCGATGAACTCCGCGAGCGCGGCCTGCACCGGCATCTGGCCCGGGCGGTTGAGGTCGTAGTGGGCCTGCTTGAACGCGGCCACCAGGGGTTTGGGCACCACCAGATAGCCCAGCTTCAGTCCGGGGTAGAGCACCTTGGAGAAGGTGCCCATGTAGAGCACACGGCCGTCGGTGTCCAGGCCTTCGAGGCTGGAGATGGGCGGGCCGCTGAAGCGGTATTCGCTGTCGTAGTCGTCTTCGAGCACCCAGGCGTCGTGCGCCCGCGCCGTGGCCAGCAGCTGGTGGCGCCGCGGCAGCGTCATCACCGCGCCGGTGGGGTACTGGTGCGAGGGCGTCACGTAGATGAGGCGTGGCGGGTGGGAGCTGTCGCCGGCGCTCGGGCTGATGCCCTGCTCGTCCACCGGCACCGGGTGGATGGCCAGGCCGGTGGCCATGAAGGCTTTGACCGCACCCCAGTAGGCGGGGTCTTCCACCCAGACCGTGTCGCCGTGGTCGGCCAGCAGGCGCGCGCAGAGTTCGAGCGACTGCTGCGTGCCGCTGGTGATGACCACCTGGTCGGCCTCCAGGTGCACGCTGCGGAACACGCGCAGGTAGTCGGCCACGGCGCGGCGCAGCGGCGCGTAGCCGCCCGAGGTGTTGTAGTCCAGCATGTCCGGGTAGGTCATGCGCCAGTGTTTGTTTTGCAGCCGCTGCCACAGCGCCACGGGAAAGGCGCTGAAGTCGACCATGCCGGGCGTGAAGGGCTGCACTTCCAGTTCGGTGGCGCAAAAGGTGGTGGACAGCGCAATGCCGCGGGTGGACAGGCGCCCGGCCTGCAGCGTGGCGGGCTGGCCCCCGCTGCGGGCGCCCCGCCCGGGGGCGGCGCGCGGCACGTTGTCGTTCACATAGGTGCCGCTGCCCACGCGGCTGGCCAGGTACCCCTCCACGCTGAGCTGGTTGATCGCGGCCACCACGGTGTTGCGCGAGAGCGAAAGGTCTTCGGCCAGGTCGCGGCTGGACGGCAGGCGCTCGCCGGCGCCGAGCTTGCCGTCGAGCATGGCGCGGCGCAGCGCTTCGTAGAGCTGGCGGTGCAGCGGCAGCGCGTCCTGGGTGCCCAGGCGGTTCATTTCAGCGAGCAGGAATTCGGACAGCATTGAAAAGGGTTCCCTGAACGTTTCCGGAGCGACGTGCCCCCTCCAGACACACCGCGGAACTGGCTCTGCCAAGCCGCAGGTGTGGTCCCCCCTCCGGGGGGAAGCCGCAAAGCGGCGCAGGGGGGGGCTTTCAATTGGCACCAAGGGGTGGGCTCAACTGGCTCTGATTGTGATCCACTTCGGTGACCACAATGGGCCCCATTGCCTTGGAGTGAACATGAACAAGCCGCCGTGCATGGTCTGGCTGCCCGCCGATCACCGCCTGATGGGTGACCACGGTCACCAGATGCCCTTCCTGCTGCTGGGTGACAAATACGCCCGCGCGGTCAAGGTAGGGGCACAGGCCCAGCCTGTGATGTTTCCGCTGGCCGACACCGACCAGATCAGCGACCTGCTCGCGCTGGTGGACGGGGTGATGCTGACCGGCTCGCCCTCCAACGTGCACCCCTCCCATTTCGCCGAAGACGTGGCCGACCCCACCCTGCCGCTGGACGCCGACCGCGACCTGCTCACGCTGGCGCTGGTGAAGGCCTGCGTGCGCGAGGGCGTGCCGCTGCTGGGCATCTGCCGCGGTTTCCAGGAGATCAACGTGGCCCTGGGCGGCACGCTGCACCAGCGCGTGCAGGAGGTGCCCGGCCTCATGGACCACCGCGAGCCCAAAAGTGCGCCGCCCGACGAGCAGTACGCACCGCGCCACGGTGTGCGTTTTGCGCCCGGCAGCGTGTTCGAACAATGGGCCGGGGGCCCCGAGACGCAGGTGAATTCGCTGCACGGCCAGGGCATCAACCGCCTGGCCGACGGCCTGGAAGCGCTGGCCCACGCACCCGATGGGGTGGTGGAAGCCTTTGGCGTGCGCGGTGCGCGCACCTTTGCCTACGCCGTGCAGTTCCACCCCGAATGGCGTTGCTGGGAGACGCCGTTTTATGCCGCCATCTTCGAGGCCTTTGGCCGCGCCTGCCGCTCGCGCAACAGCCTGCGTTTGCAGGCCGCCGACCTGTCGCGCAGCGCGGCGAGCTCAAGCGCCTGATTCCATTCCCAGATCGATTCACACCACACACCGCAGGAGACGGCACATGACAGCCACTGACAAGAAAATGACCTTCAACGATCTGGAGAACTGGCTCAACCAGAACCGCGTGACGGAAGTCGAGTGCCTCGTGCCCGACCTGACCGGCGTGGCCCGCGGCAAGATCCTGCCGCGCGAAAAGTTCACCGAAGACCGCGGCATGCGGCTGCCGCAGGCCATCGTGGCCATGGGCGTCACCGGCGAATTCCCGGCCAGCGGGCCGTACTACGACGTGATCGAGCCGACCGACCGCGACATGCAGCTGCGTCCGGACCCGACCACCGCGCGCATCGTGCCCTGGGCCACCGACCCCACCGCGCAGGTGATCCACGATTGTTTCGACCACGACGGCAAGCTGGTGCCCTTTGCGCCGCGCAGCGTGTTGCGCCATGTGTGCGAACTCTTCGACGCCGAGGGCCTGGACCCGGTGGTCGCGCCCGAGCTGGAGTTCTACCTGACCGCGCGCAACACCGACCCGAACACGCTGCTCAAACCCCCGATCGGTCGCAGCGGCCGCGCCGAGACCTCGCGGCAGTCGTACAGCATCGACGCGGTCAACGAATTCGACCCGCTGTTCGAAGAGATCTACGACTACTGCGACAAGATGAAGCTCAACGTGGACACGCTGATCCACGAGGCGGGTGCGGGCCAGATGGAGATCAACTTCTTCCACGCCCATCCGCTGGGCCTGGCCGACGAGGTGTTCTTCTTCAAGCGCACGGTGCGCGAATCGGCGTTGCGCCACGACATGTACGCCACCTTCATGGCCAAGCCGATCGCGGGTGAGCCGGGCTCTGCCATGCACGTGCACCAGAGCATCCTGGACAAGAAGACCGGCAAGAACATCTTCAGCAACGCCGACGGCACGCCGTCCGAATCGTTCTACCACTACATCGGCGGCCTGCAGCGCTACATCCCGGCGGCCATGGTGCTGGTGGCGCCGTATGTGAACAGCTACCGCCGCCTCTCGCGCCACACGGCGGCCCCCATCAACATCGAATGGGGCCACGACAACCGCACCGTGGGCATCCGCTCGCCGATCTCCAGCCCCGAAGCGCGCCGCGTGGAAAACCGCGTGATCGGCGCCGACGCCAACCCGTACGTGGCCATGGCCATGACGCTGGCCTGTGGCTACCTGGGCCTGAAGAACAAGATCAAGCCCAAGCCCGAGATGAAGGGCGACGCCTACCTCTCGCCCTACTCGCTGCCGCGCAGCCTGGGTGAGGCGCTCGACTGGCTGCGCCGCGAGACCGACCTGCACGATGTGCTGGGCAAGGAATTCATCACCATCTACACCGAGATCAAGGAGCTGGAGTTCGACGAGTTCATGAAGGTGATCTCGCCGTGGGAACGCGAGCATCTGTTGCTTCACGTCTGATCAGCCAAGCCAGGACCGACCATGAACACCTCGACCCTCATCGCCCCGCCCGCGCAGGTGCGCCGCGCCGAACAGCACGACACAAAAGCCATCCAGGCCGCCGACAGCGCGCATTTCATCCACCCGTTCACCGACCACGGGGATCTCGCCACGCGCGGCTCGCGCGTGATCACGCGCGCCGACAACATCTACGTGTGGGACTCCGAAGGCCACAAGATCCTCGACGGCATGAGCGGCCTGTGGTGCGTGAACGCCGGTTACGGCCGCAAGGAACTGGCCGACGCCGCCTACCAGCAGATGATGACGCTGCCCTTCTACAACAGCTTCTTCCAGACCACCAACGTGCCGGCCGTGCAGCTGGCCACCAAGCTGGCGGCGCTGGCGCCCGAGGTGGGTGGGCGCAAGTTCGAGCACGTGTTCTTCAGCAGCAGCGGCAGCGAGAGCAACGACACCAACGTGCGCATGGTGCGCCGCTACTGGGACCTGCTGGGTCAGCCCGAGCGCAAGGTGATCATCGGTCGCCTGAACGGTTACCACGGCAGCACCATGGCGGGGGCATCGCTGGGCGGCATGAGCGGCATGCACGCGCAGGGTGACCTGCCGATTCCCAACATCACGCACATCGGCCAGCCCTACTTCTTCGAGAATGCGCTGCCCGGCGAGAGCCAGGACGCGTTCGGCATCCGCGCCGCCGGCTGGCTGGAAGCCAGGATCCTGGAGCTGGGTGCGGACAAGGTGGCGGCCTTCATCGCCGAGCCGGTGCAGGGCGCCGGCGGCGTGATCATCCCGCCCGCCACCTACTGGCCGGAGATCCAGCGCATCGTCGACAAACACGGCATCCTGCTGATTGCCGACGAGGTGATCTGCGCCTTCGGCCGCCTGGGCCACTGGTTCGCCTACGAGAAGTTCGGGATCCGGCCCGATCTGGTGACGTTCGCCAAGGGCGTGACCAGCGGCTACATCCCGCTGGGTGGCGTGATGGTGGGCGACCGTGTGGCGAAGGTGCTGATCGAGCAGGGCGGCGAGTTCAACCACGGCTACACCTACAGCGGCCACCCGGTGGCCTGCGCCGTGGCGCTGGCCAACATCGAGCTGATGGAGCGCGAGAACCTGGTGGGCCGGGTGCGCGACGACACCGGGCCCTACCTCGCCGAGCGTTTTGCCGAGCTCAACCAGCACCCGCTGGTGGGCGTGGCCGAGACCTGCGGCTTTGTGGCCGGGCTGGTGCTGGTGAAAGACAAGGCCACCGGCGCCACTTTCGACCCGGAACTGGGTGTGGGCATGATGTGCCGCGCCCACTGCTTCAAGAACGGCCTGATCATGCGCGCCGTGGGCGACCGCATGATCATCGCGCCGCCGCTGGTGATGACGCGGGCCCAGATCGACGAGATGATGGTACTGATCCACACCTGCCTGGATGCGACATTGACCCAGCTGCGGGCCGCCGGCCAGCACGCGTGAATAGAATGCCCCCTGCGGTACCTCGGAGCGCACCGATGAGGTGCGCTTCAGGCGGCGGCGGGTCTGGAACTTGCTAGATGGTTTGCCAGTCTTTTTCCACGCCTTTTGGTTCGATTTGCCATTGATCAACCCCTCTCAGGAGCGAGCACCACCATGAAAAAACACGTTTTGGTTATTGCAATGTCGGCCGTCTTGCTGGCGTCTTGCGGCAAGAAGGAAGAGCCCGTGGCGGCACCTGCCGCCCCTGCGCCGGTGGCCGCCGCGCCGGCCGCCCCGCCCGTGCCCGCTGGCCCGGTGCTTGACGACGAGAAGGTCCTCAACATCTACAACTGGCCCGACTACATTCCCGAAGGCATGATCGCCAACTTCGAGAAGGAAACGGGCATCAAGGTCAACTACGACACCTTCGAGACCAACGAAGCCCTGCACGCCAAGCTGGTGGCGGGCAACACCGGTTACGACATCGTCGTGCCCGGCACCGTGTTCGCCAAGGGCCAGATCGAAGGTGGCCTGCTGCAGCCGCTCAAGAAGGACCAGATCCCCAACCTGGCCAACCTCGACCCGGCAATCATGACCACGCTGACCAAAGCCGACCCCGAGAACAAGCACCTGGTGCCGTGGGCCTGGGGCTTCACCACCGTGGGCATCAACAAGACCAAGGTCGAAAAGGCCCTGGGCGGCATGCCGATGCCCGAGAACGCCTGGGACCTGGTGTTCAAGCCCGAGTACACGAGCAAGCTCAAATCGTGCGGCATCGCCTACCTCGACTCGCCCACCGAGATCATCCCGGTGGCGCTGCACTACATCGGCAAGGACGCATATTCGAACGATCCGGCCGACTACAAGGCGGCCAACGAGATGCTCATGAAGGTGCGCAAGGACGTGCGCCTGTTCAGCTCCACCATGATCGACGACATCGCCGGCGGCAAGGCCTGCGTGGCCATCGGCTGGTCGGGCGACGTGAACATTGCTGCCGGCCGCGCCAAGGAAAACGGTTCCAAGGACGTGATTGAAGCCCTGCTGCCGAGCACCGGCGCGCTGATCTTCTTTGACACCATGGCCGTGACCAAGGACGCCAAGCACCCGAACAACGCGATGGCCTTCATCGACTTCTACCTGCGCCCCGAAAACGCAGCGGCCATGGCCAACGAGATGACCTACCCCACCGGCAACAAGGCGGCGGCCGACAAGATCAACCCCGAGATCGCCGGCAACAAGACGATCTTTGTCGAGTCCGACTACTTCGCCAAGATGATCCCGCCCAGCAGCTTCACCAACGAAGCGCGCGAAGCCATGGCCAACGCCTACAACGGCTTCAAAAAAGGCAAATAAGGCGTCCGGTTTCCTTCAGACCCGACCCAGGGCTGTTCGTACGCACCGTATGAACAGCCCTTTTTGTTGATCCTTTTCCCGACAATCACAAGGAACGAACATGGCAGAGACGGGCACCCAGGCGGGTTATCTGGTCACCGAAAAACTGGTCAAGCGCTTTGACGAGGCGGTGGCCGTGGACGAGGTGTCGCTGTCCATCGGCAAGGGCGAGATCTTTGCGCTGCTCGGCAGCTCGGGCTGCGGCAAATCGACGCTGCTGCGCATGCTGGCGGGTTTCGAGAAGCCGACCTCCGGGCGCATCCTGCTGGGTGGCCAGGACGTGGCGGCCATGCCGCCCTACGAGCGGCCGGTCAACATGATGTTCCAGTCGTACGCGCTGTTCCCGCACCTCAACATCTGGGAGAACGTGGCCTTCGGCCTCAAGCGCGAAGGCCTGCCCAAGGCCGAGGTGCAACAGCGCACCGACGAGATGCTGGCGCTGGTGCAGCTCACGCCCTACGCCAAGCGCAAGCCGCACCAGTTGTCGGGTGGCCAGCAGCAGCGCGTGGCGCTGGCGCGCAGCCTGGCCAAGCGGCCCAAGCTCCTGCTGCTGGACGAACCCCTGGGCGCGCTCGACAAGAAGCTGCGCGAGCAGACCCAGTTCGAGCTGGTCAACATCATCGAGAAGGTGGGCGTGACCGTGGTGATGGTCACGCACGACCAGGAAGAGGCCATGACCATGGCCAGCCGCATCGCCATCATGAGCAAGGGGCGTGTGCTGCAGGTGGGCACGCCCGAAGAAATCTACGAGCACCCGGCCAACCGTTTCGTGGCCGACTTCATCGGCAACGTGAACCTCTTCGAGGGCAAGCTCAGTGTGGACGAGCCCAACCGCTGCGCGGTGAGCACCGCCATCGGCCAGATCGAGGTGGGGCATGGTGTGCCGGGCCACCTGGGCATGGCGGTGGGCCTGGCCGTGCGACCCGAAAAGATCGAGATCAGCAAGCAGCGCCCCGAGGGCGTGGCGGTGAACCTCTTCACCGGCACGGTCAAGGAGATCGCCTACTTCGGCTCGTACAACACCTTCATCGTGCAGGCCAGCGACGGCCTGCGCGTGAAGATCACCGAAGCCAACACGTCCCGCCAGGACCTGTCGGACATCACCTGGGAGGACAACGTCTTCTTCTGGTGGAACGACAAGGCCGGCGTTGTGCTGCGGGACTGAGCGGGAGGCCACCATGAGCAGCTCACCCCTCATGCCCGGCAAGCGCTTCGTCATCGGCGTGCCCTATGTCTGGCTGTTTGTCTTCTTCCTCCTGCCCTTCCTGATCCTGCTGTACATCAGCTTCGTGGACATGGGCGAGAGCATCAACCCGTTCAAGCCGATCTGGGACAGCCAGACCGGCCTGCTCAGCCTGAAGTACGAGAACTACTGGACCATCTTCCGCGACGAAGGCGGTGTGCTGTTCAAGACCATCTACATCGAGGCCTACCTGCGCTCGATCTGGTATGCGCTGTGGACGGCCGTGCTGTGCCTGGTGTTCGGTTACCCCTTCGCCTACTTCATCGCGCGTTCGCCGGCCGGCGTGCGCCCGGCGCTGCTGATGATGGTGATGCTGCCGTTCTGGACGTCTTTCCTGCTGCGCGTCTACGCGTGGAAAGGCATCCTGGCCGACCAGGGCGTGCTCAACCAGCTGCTCATGGCCGTGGGCATCACGAGTGAACCCATCCTCATGCTCTACACCAACGTCTCGATGCTGGTGGGCATGACCTATGTGTACCTGCCCTTCATGGTGCTGCCGCTGTACGCCACGCTGGTGAAGATGGATTTCCGCCTGCTCGAAGCCGCCTACGACCTGGGCACCACGCCGTTCAAGGCCTTCTGGCTGATCACCGTGCCGCTGTCCAAGGCCGGCATCGTGGCCGGCTTCATGCTGGTGTTCATTCCCTCGGTGGGCGAGTTCGTGATTCCCTCGCTCCTGGGCGGGCCGGAGAACATCATGATCGGGCGTGTGGTCTGGGACGAGATGTTCACCAGCAACAACTGGCCGCGCGCCACCGCACTGGCGGTGGTGATGATCGCGCTGATCGTCGTGCCGCTGGCGATCTACTACCACTACACCGGCGAAGCCGCCGAACCCCGCAAGTGAGGCCGTGCATGAAACAAGTTCTTGAAAAACACTTCGGCAAGTTCTGGCTCGCGGCGGTGTATTTGTTCCTTTACCTGCCGCTGTTCTTCATGATCGTGTTCAGCTTCAACAGCACACGCCAGGACGCCAACTTCACCGGTTTCTCGTTGCGCTGGTACGAAGCGCTCACGCGCGACACCAAGATCGTCGAAGGTTTCTGGCTCTCGCTCAAGATCGCGGCGGTCACCGGTGTGCTGTCGGCCGTGCTCGGCACCTTCGCTGCGTTTGTGCTCGTGCGCTACCGGCGCTTCCCGGGCCGCACCGTGTTCAGCGGCATGGTCAACGCGCCGCTGGTGATGCCCGAGGTGGTGATCGGCCTGTCGTTGCTGCTGCTCATGGTGGGCGCGCAGAACGCCTTTGGCTGGCCCGAGCGCGGCATGCTCACCATCATCCTGGGTCACACACTGCTGGGCATGGCCTATGGCATGGTGGTGATCCAGAGTCGCCTGATGGAGATGGACCGCGCCATTGAAGAAGCCGCCATGGACCTGGGCGCCAAACCCCTGCAGGTGTTCTTCCTCGTCACGCTGCCCAACATCTTCCAGGGCATTCTCGCGGCCTTCCTGCTGGCGTTCACGCTGTCGTTCGACGACGTGGTGATTTCCGAATTCCTCTCCGGCCCGGGCGTGAACACGCTGCCGCAGGTGATCTTTGGCTACGCGCGGCGCGGCATCAACCCGACCATCTACGCCGCGGCCACGCTGCTGATCGTGACCGTGACGATCGGCATCGTGGGGTATGCGGTGTGGGTGGCCCGGTCCACGCGCAAGCGCGAGCGGGAGATTGCGGCGGCCACCCGGGCAGAGCTGGTGGCGCTGAGCCCGAACTGAGGGGTGCGAGCGGGGTCACTGGATCGCTGCGGGCGAGGGCAAGTGGATGCTCTGCGGCCCGGGTTTCGGGCGTAGCATGAGGCCACTTGCGGCTTCCCTGCACACCCGAGACACCGATCCATGACCACCCCGACCTTTGACGGCCGCGCCTTCATCAACGGCGAACGCATCGCCGCGCGCGACGGCCAGACCTTTGACTGCATTTCACCCGTGGACGGCCGCCTGCTGACGGCGGTGGCGCGCTGCGGCGAGGCCGACATCGACGCCGCCGTCGCGGCCGGGCGTGCCGCGTTTGAAGACCGCCGCTGGAGCGGCCTGGCGCCGGCGCACCGCAAGCGGATCATGATCAAGTTCGCCGAGCAGCTCACCGCCCACGCCGACGAGCTGGCGCTGACCGAAACGCTGGACATGGGCAAGCCCATCAAGTACGCCAAGGGCGTGGACGTGAACAGCGCGGCCAACTGCATTCGCTGGTATGGCGAGGCGGTGGACAAGGTGTACGACGAGATCGCACCCACGGGGCGCAATGCGCTGGCCATGATCACGCGCGAACCGGTGGGCGTGGTGGGCGTGATCGTGCCCTGGAACTACCCCATGATCATGGCGGCCTGGAAGATTGCACCGGCGCTGGCCGCCGGCAACTCGGTGGTCTTGAAGCCGAGCGAAAAAAGCCCGCTCACCGCGCTGCGCCTGGCCGAGCTGGCCCTGGCCGCCGGCATCCCGCCCGGCGTGTTCAACGTGGTGCCGGGCTACGGCCCCGAGGCCGGCAGCCCGCTGGCGCTGCACATGGATGTGGACTGCATTGCGTTCACCGGCAGCACGCGCGTGGGCAAACAGATCCACGTGATGGCCGGGCAGAGCAACCTCAAGCGCGCCTGGACCGAGCTGGGTGGCAAGTCGCCCAACATCGTGTTCGCCGATTGCCCCAACCTCGACCGCGCGGTGGAAGCCGCGGTGGGCAGCATCTTTTTCAACCAGGGCGAGAGCTGCAATGCACCCTCGCGCCTGTTCATCGAGGCCTCGATCAAGGACGCGTTCCTGGAGAAGGCCTTGAAGCTGGTGCCGCAGTACCAGCCGGGCAACCCGCTGGACAAGGCCACTGTCATGGGCGCCATCGTCGACAAGGTGCAGATGGACACGGTGCTGCGTTACATCGAGTCGGGCAAGAGCGAGGGCGCCACGCTGCTCGCCGGTGGCGAGGCGTCGATGCCGGTGGCTGGTGGCCACTACGTGCTGCCCACGATCTTTGACGGCGTGACGCCGCAGATGACGATCGCGCGCGAAGAGATCTTTGGCCCGGTGCTCTCGGTGCTGAGCTTCACCGACGCGGCCGAGGTGGTGCGCGAGGCGAACAACAGCGTGTACGGCCTGCAGGCCGCCGTGTGGACCAGCGACATCAACAAGGCGCACGGCGTGGCGCGTGCGCTGCGCGCGGGCACGGTGCACGTGAACCAGTACGACGAGGACGACATCACCGTGCCCTTCGGTGGTTTCAAGCAGAGCGGCGTGGGGCGCGACAAGTCGCTGCACGCGTTCGACAAGTACACGGAAACCAAGACGACGTGGATTCGCATCGACAGCCCGGTGTGACGCGAGCCCTCACCCCGACCCTCTCCCAGAGGGAGAGGGGGTAATTGCCAAGGAGACAGCCATGAACGCCATGAACGACATCAAGACCGACAGCACCAACGCCGCCTGGCACCAGCGCCGGCTCGACGCCACACCGCGCGGTGTGGGCGTGATGGGGGACTTCTTCATCGACAAGGCGAAAAACGCCGAGTTCTGGGACATCGAGGGCCGCCGCTTCATCGACTTTGCGGGCGGCATCGCGGTGCTCAACACCGGCCACGTGCACCCCAAGGTGCAGGCGGCCATCGCCGCGCAGCTGCAGCGTTTCACGCACAGCTGCTACCAGGTCGTGCCCTACACCGAGTACGTGGCATTGGCCGAGCGCATCAACGCCATCGTGCCGATCGACGGACCGGTGAAGACCGCGTTTTTCTCCACCGGCGCCGAGGCGATCGAGAACGCGATGAAGATCGCGCGCTACAGCACCGGGCGCACCGGCGTCATTGCGTTTGGCGGTGCGTTCCACGGCCGCAGCATGTTCTCGGTCGCGCTCACCGGCAAGGTGCAGCCCTACAAGGCCGGCTTCGGCCCGTTCCCGCCCGAGATCTACCACGTGCCCTTCCCCTGCCACTGCAGTTCGCTCGACGACACCAAGCACGCGATGGAGCAGCTCTTCAAGTGCGACATCGAGCCCAGCCGCGTGGCGGCCATCGTGTTTGAACCGGTGCAGGGCGAGGGCGGCTTCAACCCCATCCAGCCGGCGGCCGTGAAGTGGCTGCGCGTGCTGTGCGACCAGCACGGCATCCTGCTGGTGGCCGACGAGGTGCAGACCGGCTTTGCGCGCACCGGCAAGATGTTTGCGATGGAGCATTACGGCGTGAGCCCCGACCTCATGACCATGGCCAAGAGCATGGCCGGTGGCACCACGCTCTCGGCCGTGTCGGGCAAGGCCGCCATCATGGACGGCCCGGCCCCGGGCGGCCTGGGCGGCACCTACGCCGGCAACCCGCTGGCCATCGCCGCCTCGCATGCGGTGCTGGACGTGATGGCCGAGGAGCGCCTGCCCGAGCGCGCGCAGAAGCTGGGCGACCAGCTCATCGGCCACCTGATCGCGCAGCGCGCCGTGTACCCCAAGCGCTTGGGCGACGTGCGCGGCCTGGGCGCCATGGTGGCTTGCGAGTTCATCGACGCCAAAGGTGCACCCGACGCCGACACCACGAAGAAGGTACAAACGGCGGCGCTCAAGCGCGGCCTGCTGCTGCTGACCTGCGGTGTCTACGGCAACGTGATCCGTTTCCTGTTCCCGCTCACCATTGAAGACAGCGTGTTCGCCGAGGGGCTGGCCGTGTTTGACGCCGCGCTGGCGGAGGTGCTCGCTTGACGTTGCAGGAGCGCATGGAAGCCCTGCGCGCTCAGGGCATCCACTCGGTGCTCACCACCTTCACCGACCTGCCCGGCGGGCCCAAGGGCAAGCTGGTGCCGCTGGATGGCCTGCCCGGTGCGGTGAGCAGCGGCGCGGGGTTCTCCGGCCCCAGCATCAGCGGCACCGGCCTGCCGCGCATGGGCGCGCGCAGCGAGTACATGGGGCGCGTGGTGCCCGAGAGCCTGCGCCCGCTGCCCTTCATGCCCGGCGTGGCGCACGCGGTGTGCGACGGTTTTGCCGGCGGTGAACCGCTGGACACCTGCTCGCGCCAGGTGCTCAAGCGCCAGGTCGAACACTTGCGCGCGCGCGGCTGGACGTTGTGGGTCGGCATCGAGCCCGAGTTCTTCCTGCTCAAGCGCGATGCGCAGGGCCGCTGGCAGGTGGCCGATGCGCAGGACGGGCTTGCCAAACCCTCGTACGACCTGCAGGCCATCGGCCGCAACTTCGCGTTTCTCGACGCCATGCGCCAGACGCTCACCGGGCTCGGTTTCCAGTTGCAGCAGATCGACCACGAAGACGCGTGCGGCCAGTACGAGATCAACTACCAGCACGACGACGCGTTGGCCGCGGCCGACCGCTACCAGCTCTTCAAGCTCGCCGCGCAGGCCGTGGCGTCGCAACACGGCGCGGTGTTTTCCACCATGCCCAAGCCGCTGGCGCACGCGCCAGGCAGTGGCTTGCACTTTCACCTGAGCCTGACCGATGCCAACGGCAACGCCGTGATGGCCGACCCGGCTGGCGCGCTGGGTCTGAGCACCACTGGCCACCAGTTCGCCGCCGGCCTGCTGCACCACGCCGACGCGCTGGCCGCCTTGTGCGCGCCCACCGCCAACAGCTACAAGCGCCTGGCCGCCAGCCGCAGCGCGTCGGGCACCACCTGGTCACCGGTGTGGAAGGCCATGGGCGACAACAACCGCACGTGCCTCGTGCGCACCGTGGCCGGGCGCATCGAATGGCGCCTGCCCGACCCGTCCTGCAACGTGTACGCCGCCATCGCCGGCACGCTGGCGGCGGGACTCTCCGGCATCGAGCAGGCCCTGCCCGCCGCCACGCCTTGCACGGACGACTTGTACGAGCGGCACGCGCGCGGTGAGGCTTTGCCCGACCGGCTGCCGCGCGACCTGTTCGCGGCATTGCAGGCCCTGGAGCAGGACGCGCCGCTGCGCGTCGCCGTGGGCGACGCCTTCTGCGCCGAATTCCTCACGCTCAAGCACGCCGAATGGGCCAGCTACAGCCAGCAGGTGAGCGACTGGGAGCTGGAGCGCTACGGCAACGCGGCCTGATTGAAGTTACCCCCGCGCCGCCTGCGGCGTCACCCCCTCCAGGGGGCGCACCCTGCGGCCTGGCAGAGCCAGTTCCGCGGGTGCCCTGGCTTTCGGGATAATCCGGCTGCTTGAACACCCCCGCCGCCACTGCCGCCCCCACCGCGTCCGCCAAGACCTGGACCAAGACCGCCGACCGGCCGCTGCGCAGCTGGCGCAAGTCCGCCAGCATCTGGGTGTTTGCGCATGTCGTGGGCGTGCCCGTGCCGTGGCACGCGGTGCGCCAGACCGATGGCGCCGAGCTGCTGGCCTTTGAGCACCAGCGCCTGCTGGCCCTGGCGGCCGCCGGCGAACGCGTGCCCACCGTGCTGGCCTTCGACGGGTTTTCGCTCACCACCAGCGACATCGGCGAGACGCTGGACCACGTGCTGCACCGCTTGCCCGAGGCCGAACGCCTGGCGCTGATGTGCGCGGCCAGCGCCGACCTGGCTGCGTTCCACACGCGCGGCCACTGGCACGGCGGCGCCCAGACCCGCAACCTCACCTGGAACGGCGAGCACTTCGCCCGCCTGGATTTCGAAGAGCGCCTGCAACCCGGCATGGCGCTGGCCACGGTGCAGGTGTACGACGCACTGCAGCTGTTGTTGTCGATGGCGCGGTACCTGCAGCCACTTGGCGCGGACGCGGTGCGCGCGGTGCTGCAGGCCTACGCAGACGCCGGCACCGGGGGCCCCGCGCTGCGCGACTTCATCGCCCACCTGCTGCCACGCCTGGGCTGGGTGTCGAAGCTTGCGGCCTGGTCACCGCGGCTGGATGGTTCGCGTGAGCTGATGCGCTTGCGCACGGTGCTGGACGGCATGACGGCGTTTGTGGCGCGGGGGGCAAAGCCGTAACCGTTTGCCCTGTGTCAGGTGGTTACAAACGGATCGGGCGCACGGCCTAGAATCGCCGTTTCAACCGAAGAGCCTCAGATGACCACCGACAAAAAGCCAACCGCCTTCAACCGTGCCCTCAAACCCAGCGCCGAACTGGCCGCTGTGATCGGTGCCACGCCCCAACCCCGCACCGAAGTTGTGAAGCTGATGTGGGAATACATCAAGGCCAACAACCTGCAGAACCCGAAGAACAAGCGCAACATCCTCGCGGACGCCAAGCTCAAGGCCGTGTTCGGCAAGGATGAGGTCACCATGTTCGAAATGACCGGGTTGGTGGGCAAACACCTGAGCTGATGGAAACGTCGGGGGACGAGACCCTCAGGTCTTGTACCCCGCATCCAGCTTCTCCACCTTGCGCAGGAGTGCGGGCCAGGCCACTTGTGAACCCAACCCTGCCGTGGCCACGCGCATCACGTCGGCCATGCCGGCCAGGATGGCGGGGTCGACCTGGGTGAGTTCGGTGCCGCCGGCCAGGGCGTCGATCTGGATGCGGCAGGCGTTCTCCAGCGTGTACATGGCCAGGAAAGCGTCGGGGATGGTCTTGCCCACGGTGAGCAGGCCGTGGTTGCGCAGCACCAGGTGGTTGGCCTTGCCCAGGTCGGCCTGCAGGCGCGCCTTTTCTTCGGATCGCAGGGCCACGCCTTCGTAGGCGTGGTACGCGAGCGAGGCGAGCACAAAGGTGCTTTGCTGGCTGATGGGCAGGATGCCGGCTTTCTGCGCACTCACCGCCACGCCGGCGCGCGAGTGCGTGTGCATCACACAACCGGCTTCGGGCCGCGCTTCGTGCACGGCGCTGTGGATCACGAAGCCCGCCGGGTTCACCGGGAAGGGCGAGTCCAGCAGCTTGTTGCAGGCCATGTCGACCTTGACCAGGCTGCTCGCCGTGATCTCGTCGAACATCAGGCCGTAGGGGTTGATCAGGAAGTGGTGTTCACCACCAGTCACCGAGTCGGGCAGCTTGGCGCTGATGTGGGTGAAGACCAGATCGCTCCAGCCGTAAGTGGCGACCAGCCGGTAGCAGGCGGCGAGATCGCAACGCAGCGCCCATTCTTCGGCGCTGACCACTTCTTTGAGGGACGGGATGTGCATGGTGTGTCTCCTGGCGCGCCTCTGACCGGGCGCGAGCCATGCACTGTATGCCGCTCAGGCGAACTTGTCGTGTCCCAGCGAGGACAAGTTCACCGGCGTGCTCACTTCTTCATCGAGCAGGTGTTGAAGCCCAGCATGGCGTAAGGCGGGCACCAGCCCACCAGGCCGGTGAGCAGGGGCACCACGCCGAGATAGCCCCACCAGCCCACGGTGCCGGTGGCGGCCGCGGCGATCAAGGCCAGGCCGATGGTGATGCGAAGGATGCGGTCGATGCCGCCGACGTTTTGGGTCATGGTGTGTCTCCGGTGAAGCGACGTGCAAGCCCGGCCTGGAGCAGCCGGCCCTTGATTGGGCGCTTGCTGGAGCCGGTGCGCCTTGACCTGCGTCAATGCGTCGCGAGGGGATGCACGCCGGGTTGGGTGGCGTGCTCCAGACGGGTCAGCCAGGCCATGGCCTGTTCGCGGCTCTCGCCGCACATCTCGGGCCCGGGCGCGAGCGAGCTGCACACCGCCGGGCGCTCGGGCAGGCCGAACAGGCGGCAGCGCAACTCGGCGTCCAGTTGCGGGCAAGCCACGCCGGCCGGTTTGCCCAGCGGCAACCCGGGCAAGGGGCTGCTGATGGACGGCGCGGTGCAGCAGGCGGCGCAGCCGGGGCGGCAGGCCAGTGCGGATGAATCCATGGGGATGGTGCCTGCCTCAGGCCTGCAGGCGCTGGCCAGCCCACAGGACCTGGTCGACCACGCCCTGCACGGCGTTGCGCGCGGGCTCGGCCAGCAGCTGGCCGCCGGCGTCGAAGGCGTCACCGGCCTTGGACAGCGCAAATTGCTTCGGGGCCACCCAGCACTGCAAATTCAATAGCAACGGGGTAAGGTGGGACAGGCTTCTCAGGCCACCCAGGGCGCCGGGTGAGGCGCTCAGAAGACCCACCACCTTGCCGGCGAACGGCTTGGTGCCGCTGGACCAAAGTGGGTCGCCCTTGATGGGGCTGGAGACCCAATCGATGGTGTTTTTGAGCAGGCCGGTGTAGCTGCCGTTGTACTCGGGCGAGGCGATGATCCAGGCCGGGTGGGCGTGGAAGAGCTCCTTGAGCTTGACGGCGGCGGCGGGCGTGCCGCGCGCTTCAAGGTCGGCGTTGTAGAGCGGCAGGTCGAAGTCGGCCAGCTCGATGTGGGTCACCTGGGCGCCGGCGGTGGCGGCGTGCGCGGCGGCGACGGTGGCCAGTTGTCGGTTGAAGGATTGGGCGCGGGTGCTGCCGGCGAAAACGAGGAGGGGTAGGGGTGTGCTCATGCCGCCATTGTCGCGGCCTTCGTTCAGAACGAGCTGTCAAAGAAATCGGGTGGTGGTGGCGGAGGTGGCGATGCCGGCGCTGCGACCGGTGCCGGGGCGGGTGGGCAGCGCCGGCTGGCCAGGCCCCAGGCCATCTGAAAGCGCTCCATGACCAGGTCGCGGCTGAAGGTGACGGTGGTCTGGCGGAAGTTGTAGCCCACGCCCACGTCCAGCCCGATGCGGCGGCCTTCGCCGGGGAAGAAGCTCACACCCGCGGCCAGCACCGGCCGGTTGCGGCGATCGGACGACAGGATCTTGAAGGTGACGCCGGTGTCGCCGCCGAAGTTGTGGGAGATGCCGAACATGAAGCCGGCGGCCTGCGTGTTGAAACAGGCCAGCGCGGTGGAGCTGGCCACCAGCCAGTGGAATTGCATGGGAGTTCCTTGCTGTTGTTCGCCCGGACATGGGCTGGTACTCAGCTTAGGAACCGGCGCGCGCTGTCACCATCCGCGCGGCGCGTTAGGGCGTGCGGGCTTCGGCGCGTGGCCCGATGGCGTGGTGGGGCAGAAAACGCCCAACGGTGGGACAATCGCGGGTTGCCCGGGGCGCCGGGCCAGCAGCACCCCGGAAGCGAAAACCACCATGTTGTACCCCCAGGAATTTGACGTCATCGTCGTCGGCGGCGGCCACGCCGGCACCGAAGCCGCGCTCGCCGCCGCCCGCATGGGCCAGCGCACGCTGCTGCTGACCCACAACATCGAGACGCTGGGCCAGATGAGTTGCAACCCCAGCATTGGCGGCATCGGCAAGGGCCACCTGGTGAAAGAGGTGGACGCCATGGGCGGCGCGATGGCGCTGGCCACCGACGAGGGTGGCATCCAGTTCCGCATCTTGAACAGCTCCAAGGGCCCGGCCGTGCGCGCCACCCGCGCCCAGGCCGACCGCGTGCTCTACAAGGCCGCGATCCGCCGCATGATGGAGAACCAGCCCAATTTGTGGCTGTTCCAGCAGGCGGTGGACGACCTGATGGTCGAAGGTGACCGTGTTGTGGGCGCTGTGACGCAAGTGGGTATCCGCTTCCGCAGCCGCACCGTGGTGCTGACGGCCGGCACCTTTCTGGACGGCAAGATCCATGTGGGCCTGAACAACTACGCCGCCGGCCGCGCGGGCGATCCGCCGGCGGTGTCGCTCTCGGCGCGCCTGAAAGAGCTGAAGTTGCCGCAGGGCCGCCTGAAAACCGGCACGCCACCGCGCCTGGACGGCCGCAGCATCGACTACAGCCAGTGCACAGAACAGCCCGGCGACGGTGTACCCGGCGGCATGAACGCCGACCGACCGGTGCCGGTGTTCAGTTTCATGGGCAGCACCGCGATGCACCCGCGGCAGGTGCCGTGCTGGATCACGCACACCAACGAGCGCACGCACGACATCATCCGCAGCGGCTTTGACCGCAGCCCCATGTTCACCGGCAAGATCGAGGGCGTGGGCCCGCGCTACTGCCCGAGCGTCGAAGACAAGATCAACCGCTTCGCCGACAAGGACAGCCACCAGATCTTTCTGGAGCCCGAGGGCCTGACCACGCACGAGGTCTATCCCAACGGCATCTCCACCAGCTTGCCGTTCGACATCCAGTACCAGCTGGTGCGCAGCATGAAAGGCCTGGAAAACGCGCACATCCTGCGCCCGGGCTATGCCATCGAATACGACTACTTCGACCCGCGTTCGCTCAAGAGCAGCTTCGAGACCAAACAGATCCAGGGCCTGTTCTTCGCAGGACAGATCAACGGCACCACGGGCTACGAAGAGGCCGCTGCCCAGGGTATGTTCGCCGGCATCAACGCCGCGCTGCAGTGCCGGGGCGAGGGCGCATGGCTGCCTGGGCGCGATGAGGCCTATCTGGGCGTGCTGGTCGACGACCTGATCACCCAGGGCGTGACCGAGCCCTACCGCATGTTCACCAGCCGGGCCGAGTTCCGCCTGCAGCTGCGCGAAGACAACGCCGACATGCGACTGACCGAAGCCGGCCGCCGCATGGGTCTGGTGGGCGACGCGCAGTGGGACGCGTTCTGCCGCAAGCGCGACGCTGTTTCACGTGAAACAGAGCGCCTCAAAGCCACGTGGGTGAACCCGCGCAGCCTGCCCGCCGCCGAGTCGGAGCGGGTGCTGGGCAAAGCCATTGAACATGAACACAACCTGTTCGATCTGTTGCGTCGCCCAGGCGTGGCTTACGCCGATCTGGTCGGGCTCGACGGCGGCAAGTATGTGGGCCCGGACGTTTCACGTGAAACACTGGGTGATCTGCTGGAGCCGGTGGTGGAGCAGGTGGAAATCGCCGCCAAGTACTCGGGTTACATCGACCGGCAGAAGGGCGAAGTGGAGCGGGCGTCGCACTACGAAGGCCTGAAATTGCCGACCGATCTGGACTACCTCCAGGTAACGGCCTTGTCCTTTGAGGCGCGGCAGAAGCTGGCCAAGCACCGCCCCGAGACGCTGGGCCAGGCCTCGCGCATCTCGGGCATCACGCCCGCGAGCATCTCGCTGTTGCTCATCCATCTGAAAAAGGGCGGCTTCAAGGGCTTTGCCACGTTGCCTGCAGCGGCCGCCGACCTGGCCTCCGACGTCCCGGCATGAGCGATTTGAGAACCACCCTGCAGGCCGGCCTGCAGTCGCTCCAGCTCGTGCTCGACGCGCGGCAGGTCGATCTGCTGCTCGACTACCTGGGCCTGCTCCAGAAATGGAACAAGGTCTACAACCTCACGGCCGTGCGCGATCCGGCCGAGATGATGACCCACCACCTGCTCGACAGCCTCGCAGCCATCAAGCCTTTGTTGCTGCAAGTGGGCGACCGGCCGGCCAAGCTGCTCGACGTGGGTTCGGGCGGCGGTCTGCCCGGCGTGGTGATCGCCATTGCCTGCCCGCAGATCGACGTGACCTGTGTGGACACGGTGGCCAAGAAGGCGGCGTTCATCCAGCAGGCCGCCGCCACGCTCAAGTTGCCCAAGCTGCGCGGGCTGCACGCGCGGGTGGAAAGCCTCAACGCCATGTCGGGGCAGGGCTACGACGTGGTGTGTTCACGTGCTTTCGCATCGTTGGTGGACTTCACCAACTGGTCGAAGAGCGCCTTGAACGAGGGCGGCATCTGGATGGCGATGAAAGGCAAACACCCGGGCGACGAGCTGGCCACGCTGGCTTCAGAGGCGCCTTCGGTGGACGTGTTTCACGTGGAACAGCTCCGGGTGCCGGGGCTGGACGCCGAGCGCTGCATCGTCTGGATGCGCCCCGGCCCGACCGCTGTGGCCTGAGCAACACGGTGCGCCAATGGCGCCCGTGACTGCAAAACCCTTCACGTAAACTCGACCCTCCACTTCCCGGGGGTTCTCCATGTTCGGCATCGCAGATTACGGCGCATTCGCCGCCGCCATTGTCGTGTTCTTGCTCATCCCGGGGCCAGGCAATCTGGCACTGGTCACCTCCACCAGCAAAGGTGGCGTCCGGGGTGGGTTGGCGGCCACGTTGGGCGTGATGGCCGGCGATCAGGTGCTGATGTGGCTTGCCGTGGCCGGCGTGGCGGCTTTGCTGGCGGCTTATCCGGCCGCCTTCAGTGCGGTGCAGTGGCTGGGCGCCGGCTACCTGGCCTGGCTGGGCTTCAAGATGCTGACGGCCAAGCCCGGTGATGCGCCCATCCTCAACATCCGCCCGCGCCAGTATTTCCAACAGGCCATCGTCATCACCCTGCTCAACCCCAAAGCCGTGGTGTTCTACATGGCTTTCTTCCCGCTGTTCGTGGACCCTGCGCGCCACCAGGGATTGGTCACTTTCGGCGCCATGGCCGCCACCATCGCCTTGCTCACCTTCGCCTACGGCCTGGTCGTGACCTTGCTGACCCACTTTTTGGCCGAGCGCATGCGGGCCAACCCGGTCATCGGCCGAGTCCTCGAAAAAGTCGCCGGCATTTTTCTCATCGGTTTCGGCATCAAGCTGGCCATCTCCAAATAAGAAGAACCCATGGCCAAGATCTTTTGCATTGCGAACCAGAAGGGCGGCGTCGGCAAGACCACCACCACGGTGAATCTGGCCGCCGGCCTGGCCAAGGTGGGTCAGCGGGTGCTGATGGTCGACCTTGATCCCCAGGGCAACGCCACCATGGGCTCGGGCGTTGACAAACGCCAGATGGCGCTCTCCGTGTACGACGTGCTCCTGGAGTCGGCTTCGGTGGCCGAGGCGGCGGTGTATTCCGAGAAGTGCGGCTACCACGTGCTCGGCGCCAACCGCGAACTGGCGGGCGCCGAAGTGGAGCTGGTGGAGGTGGAGCGGCGCGAGAAGCGACTGAAAACCGCGCTGGCCGACGTGCTGGACAGCTACGACTTCGTGCTGATCGATTGCCCGCCGAGTTTGAGCATGCTCACCCTCAACGGCCTGTGCGCCGCGCACGGCGTGATCGTGCCCATGCAGTGCGAGTACTTCGCGCTCGAAGGCCTGACCGACCTGGTCAACACCATCAAGCAGGTGCACGCCAACCTCAACAAGGATCTGGCCATCATCGGCTTGCTGCGCGTCATGTTCGACCCGCGCATCACGCTGCAGCAGCAGGTGAGCGACCAGCTCAAGGCCCACTTCGGCGACAAGGTGTTCGACACCGTGATCCCGCGCAACGTGCGCCTGGCCGAAGCCCCGAGCTACGGTCTGCCGGGCGTGGTCTTCGACCCGTCCGCCCGCGGCAGTCAGGCCTTCGTGGCGTTCGCCAAGGAAATGGTCGATCGCATCGACAAACTTTGAAACCAGGATGTTTCACGTGAAACCTCAAAACGTCCTCATCCTGCCCGGCTGGCAGAACAGCGGGCCCGATCACTGGCAAAGCCGCTGGGAAACCGCTCACGGTTACCGCCGGGTGGACCAGCACGACTGGCTGCAGCCTCGCCGCGGCGACTGGATTGCCCGCCTGGAAGAAGTGCTGTTCACCTGTGACGAGCCAGCGGTGCTGGTGGCCCACAGCCTCGGCTGCCTGCACACCGCCGCCTGGGCGGCGCATTCCCAGAACACCTCCCGCGTGAAGGCGGCGTTGCTGGTGGCGCCCGGCGACGCCGAACGCGAAGAAATGCGCCCGGTGTTGCCCAGCTGGGCGCCCATTCCCATGGAGCGGCTGCCGTTCCCCAGTGTGCTGATTGGCAGCCGCAACGACCTGTATTGCAGCTTCGAGCGCGTGCAGGCCTTCGCCGCCGCTTGGGGCTCGCGCTTCGTCGACCTGGGTGAAGCCGGCCACATCAACGCCGAGTCCGGCCTGGGCGACTGGCCGGCCGGCCATGCGGTGCTCGCCGAGCTCATGAACCTCTGAACCTTTCGAAAGCACGAAGACCCATGGTCACCAAAAAACCCAAGGGCCTCGGCCGCGGACTCGAAGCCCTGCTGGGCCCCAAGGTGGTGGACAGCGCACCGGCCGATGCCGACAGCCTGCCGTCGAACCTGCCGCTGACCGAACTGGTGGCCGGCCAATACCAGCCCCGTACCCACATGGACGAGGGTGCGTTGTACGAACTGGCCGAAAGCATCAAGGCCCAGGGGGTGATGCAGCCGATCCTGGTGCGCCAGCTGGCCGGCGGACCGAACGCCGGCAAGTACGAGATCATTGCTGGCGAGCGCCGCTTCCGCGCCTCGAAGCTGGCGGGGCTGGAGAGCGTGCCGGTGCTGGTGCGCGACGTGCCCGACGAGTCGGCTGCGGCCATGGCGCTGATCGAAAACATCCAGCGCGAAGACCTGAACCCACTGGAAGAGGCCCACGGACTGCAACGCCTGGTGAAAGAGTTTGGACTCACTCACGAACAAGCGGCCCAGGCCGTCGGCCGTTCGCGCAGTGCCGCCAGCAACCTGCTGCGCCTGCTGCAACTGGCCGAGCCGGTGCAGACCATGCTGATGGCCGGCGACCTCGACATGGGACACGCGCGTGCGCTGCTGGCGCTGGACAAAGCCCACCAGATCACCGCGGGCAACCAGATCGCGGCGAAAAAGATGTCGGTGCGCGAGGCCGAGAGCCTGGTGAAAAAGCTCGGCGCCGAGTTCGCGCTGTCGCCGCAAAAGCTCAAGAAGGACAAGTCGCGCGACATCCGCCGCGTGGAAGAAGAGCTGGCCGACCTGCTGATGGCGGAGGTCGAGGTGCGTGTGAAGAAGCGCCTCAAGCGGCACGGGCGCATCGAAGAAATGGGCGAAATCGCGATCCAGTTCGGTTCGCTTGAAGCGCTCAATGGCCTGATCGACAAACTGCGCGGCGGCCATTGAACCGGCTGGGCGGTCCCACCGCCCGCCGCCCATCCAAAGCTTTCAGGACGGGTGCTTGATCTCCGTGGTCGGGCCGTTGGTACGAACCGACTCCATGCCGGCGCGCCTCGCCGCCGCCGTTTTGTACATCTGGCTGGTGCCGATGATCTGGTGGTTGGCGGCCTTGAGGTTGAAATAGAAGCGGCCGTCCGAGGCGTCGCTGTGCGTGTAGGCCGTCTCCACGGCGCTGTTCTTCTGCACCGAGGCGATCCCGTTGTCGGCAGCAGCGCGCGATTCGTAGCTTTCGCTGCGCAGAATCACTTCGCCGTTCGCCGCCTTCAGGACAAACGAAAACCCGCCCTTGTCGTTCTTGTTCAGTTCGTACCAGCCTGCCATGTGACCTCCAAAACGTGGTGAATCGAGAGGCTTATCGTACCCATGCCGGCGCGGTTGAACAGCCTTCCGATGTCGCAGGCTCGGCACCCGAGACGAGGCCGTTACATGGAAAAGATCTTGCCCGGATTCATGATGTTGTCCGGATCGAGTGCACGCTTGATGGTGCGCATCATGTCCACCGCGCCGCTGCCGGCTTCGGTGAGCAGGAACTCCATCTTGTGCAGACCCACGCCGTGTTCGCCGGTGCAGGTGCCCTCCAGGCTCAGCGCGCGCGCCACCAGCTGGTGGTTGAGCTGTTCGGCCAGGGTGTGCTCTTCCGGTTTGGTCGGGTCGATCAGGTAGCCAAAGTGGAAATTGCCGTCGCCCACGTGGCCCACCAGGAAGTAGGGCAGGCCGGCGGCGTCGGCCTCGGTCACGGAGTCGAGCAGGCAGTCGGCCAGGCGGCTGATGGGCACGCAGGTGTCGGTGCTGATGGCGCGGCAGCCGGGCTTGCTCTGGATGGCGGCGAAGTAGGCGTTGTGCCGCGCGGTCCACAGGCGGGTGCGTTCTTCGGGTGTGTCGGCCCATTCAAAGGCCTGTCCACCGAAGTCGCCCGCGATCTCCTGCACCGTCTCGGCCTGTTCCTTCACGCTAGCGGGCGAGCCGTGGAACTCCATGAGCAACATGTTTTCCTCGCGCAGGCCCAGCTTGCTGTGGGCGTTGACCATGCGCACGGTGTTGTGGTCGATCAGTTCGCAGCGCGCGATCGGCACGCCGAGCTGGATCACCTGGATCACGGTGCGCACCGCGGCTTCGATGCTCGGGAACGAGCAGGTGGCCGCCGAGATGGCTTCGGGCAAGGGGTAGAGCTTGAGCGTGACCTCGGTGATCACGCCCAGCGTGCCTTCGCTGCCCACCATCAGGCGCGTGAGGTCGTAGCCGGCCGACGATTTTTTGGCGCGCGTGCCGGTGCGGATGACTTCTCCACGGGCCGTGACCACTTCGAGCGCGAGCACGTTCTCGCGCATGGTGCCGTAACGCACCGCGTTCGTGCCGCTGGCGCGCGTGGCCGCCATGCCGCCGATGGAGGCGTCGGCCCCCGGGTCGATGGGGAAGAACAGGCCCTCGCTCTTCACCGCTTCGTTGACCGCCTTGCGCGTCACGCCGGGCTGCACCGTGACGGTGAGGTCTTCGGCGTTGATGGTCAGCACGCTGTTCATGCGGCTCACGTCGATGCTGATGCCGCCCTGCACCGCGAGCAGGTGGCCTTCGAGTGAGGAGCCCACGCCGAACGGGATCACCGGCACGCGGTGCGAAGCGGCCAGCTTCACCGCATCGGCCACATCCTGCGTGCTTTGCGCAAACACCACCGCAGCCGGCGGCGGCACCTCGTACACCGACTCGTCGCGCCCGTGCTGCTCGCGCACCACCAGGGCGGTGGAGCACTGCGCGCCGAAGTGGGCCTGCAGCGCCGCGATCAACTCGGGCGGCACCACACGCTGGTGCACTTGCGGAGCGAGGTGGCTGTGGGCGGTGGGGGCGTTCATGGGCGTGTCTCCGGCGCTGTTGTGTCAGCCCGCCAGTTTAAGCCCGCAGCTCCGGGCGCGGTGCCTTGCGCGGGCGCAGTCAGCTGCGTACTTTCCCGGCTTGCAGCAAGAGGGCCGGGGTTCGGTGGGTCCGCGTGTTGCCGGTGGGCGTGGTGTTGTGGCCGGTGGTGCCGGTGAGGCTGGTGGCCTGGCCGGTGATGCGCGCAGCGTGGCTGGGCGGCGCGCTGGCCATGCCGGCCAGACCCAGCGTGCAGGCGGCGATCAGTTGCACACTGCGGGCTTCGAAGTCGGCGAGTCGTTGTCGGCGTTGCGTCATCGGGATCTCCTGAGGGTGAACAGGCGGCCATTACCGCTCGCATCCCCGATCAAGGCCAGCGTTCTTGCCTCACGTTGCCTCGCTCACATTTCCCTGCGCTCCGTTACGACGGGGCAACGCTGCACAATCGGGCAACCCCCATTCAATTCAAGGACGTTCCATGGGCAACCGCCTCACCCAGATCGCCACCCGCACCGGCGACGCCGGCACCACCGGCCTGGGCGACAACACCCGCGTCTCCAAGAACAGCCTGCGTGTGCACGCCATGGGCGACGTGGACGAACTCAATTCCCACATCGGCCTGTTGCTGTGCGAAGAGATGGCACCCGATGTGCGCGCGCTGCTGGTGGAGATCCAGCACCAGCTCTTCAACCTCGGTGGCGAGTTGTCCATCCCGGGCTACGAGCTGCTCAAACCCGAAGCCGTGCTCGCGCTCGACGAGGCCCTGGCCACCCACAACGAAGCGCTGCCGCGTCTGCAGGAGTTCATCCTGCCCGCCGGCTCTCGCGCTGCCAGCCAGGCGCACGTGTGCCGCACCGTGGCCCGCCGCGCCGAGCGCGCCGTGGTGGCGCTGGGCAACGAAGAAGCCTTGAAAGACACGCCGCGCCAGTACCTCAACCGCCTGAGCGACCTGATGTTCGTGTTGTCCCGCGTGCTCAATCGCATGAACGGCGGCGACGACGTGTACTGGAAGAGCGAACGCATGGCCAAGGGCGCGGCCGAATGAAAGCGTCCTTGATCTCCGCGGCCTGCCTGGCCGTCGCAGCGCCCTTCGCCACGGCGCAAAACAAGCCCGCCACCAAACCTGCCGCGCCGGCCGCCGAGGTGACGCTGGTCTGCGAAGCGGTCTACCTGCCCGCTCGCACCACCTGGACACGCACCGTGGGCATCGCCTACGACAAGAAGCGCGTGCGCGCGGTGCAGATCGACGGCGTGCCGGTCTACACCTTCGCGATCCAGGAAACCATGATCCTCACGGCGGTGGACAACGAACGCATCCAGATCGACACCGCCGCCCAGACCTGGAGCAGCGATTTCCGTGGACAGGCCACCGCGCAGGGACGCTGCGAGCGGCAGTAAAAGGATCGCCAGTCTGATCTCTGTCATGGCATGAAGGCGCGGAGCAGCGCTTGTGCCAGCGGATGCAACCCCTCCCTACGGGCGTCGAAGCGGGGCGAGTCGTTTTTCGTTCGCCGGGTAGCTGGTTGAGCCTTGCGGATGGATGGAGCGTGTTGGGGGTGACGCAGGTTTTCATGCCTTCATCCAAGCCTTCCCAGGTCGGGCGCCACGCCGATACACCCGCACAAAGGGTAAACGGAACCGGAGGCTGCTTTGTGCCGCCGTAAATTAGCAACAAGGTTCCAAAAAATTCAAAGGAAAATAGTATTTATTGACTATTATTGTGCGCGCGCGAATGTCGGCGTACATGCCATCTGTCGATGGAGATGCCCACCAAAGTGCTCACCGGTCAGCGCGACAACACTTTGAAAATCCAGGGAGACTCCATGATCAACCCAGACGACCAAAAGCGCCTTGCCTCGATTTACACGAGGCACTTCAACACCGCAGATCAGCTCAGTGCCACTTACGAAACCTTGACCACCGATTTGAATGTGGCCATAGCTATAGAAAAGGAAATGCTGGCGCTCGAAGACCTTCAAATCGTCATGAGGAAGGGCGTGCAGAGCGGAGCAGAGCACAGTGGGGCAGAGTTCGTCAGCCTCGTCAAGGATGACATCAAGCGGCACGCTGCTAACCAGCACGAGTTTTACGAAGAATTCCTTCCGAACCGCGCAACGGTTGAAGATCTTGCTTTCTATCTTGCCCAGGAGACTTTGCAAGACCCCAGATTTGACGACTTCATCGCAGCGTTGCAGATGGGTCTGCCTGCTCGGCCGAAACTTGAACTGGCCAGCAACTATTGGGACGAGATGGGCAATGGGGAAATCGCGAGAATGCACACGGTCATGTTCCAGAACGTCGCGGACTCTCTTGGACTTACCGATGAGTACATTCAAGACAGCCTGACAACCGACGGACTCTGGTGCGGCAATCTTTCGACCATGCTCGTGCTCCGTCGTCACCTCATCTATCGCGGCATGGGCTACTTTGCAACCATCGAGCACATGTTCCCCAAGCGATGCCTCAGCCTGATCGCGGCATGGCAGAGATTGGGGCTGCCCACCCGTCTTCTCGAATACCACGAGGAACATGTTCGGGTGGATGCGCGGCACGCATCGGGGTTTTTCCAGCGCGTCATTGCGCCGTTGGTGGACATGACGCCTGGATGCGCTCGGGAGATGCACTGGGGGGTGCTGGCCAGACTGAACTCTTCGGGGCGCCACTTGGACGCACTTCTGGAGAGGTTCAAGTCGGGTGTCAACGATGCTCAGTCCCTTGGACCTCATTGCCGCAATGCATCTTCCACGTAGGTTGTTCGGCGCGCACTGACAAGCCATTCAACCGGTGAGTAGAGAAGTGTTTGCGCCAGCAGGCCGGCCTTCTTTTTCCCTGTCCTCACGATAGAAGTCCCACATGGAATCTGCGATCCCGGAACATCTGCGTCGCACGCGCACGCGGCACGCAAGAATCAGCGAGAACCACCGTCCCGTGGGCCAGGGGGTGGTTCCCCGTTTCGCTGCCTCGGTCTCCCGCGTTTCGATTGCCCACCTGGGCGTTCAACATCGACCCGAAGAAGACGCCTCGCAAGTTGACGGTGCCGTGCGGTGGTTGATGGACCAGTTGGCCCTTGAGGCCGGGCCGTCTCTGGTCGAGCGGTCCTCGTTCGTCGATCGGGCCGGGTTCCACAACCAGTTGCTCACCTGCTACTCGACCGATGATGTGCTGGATCGATGGTGGCAGAAGATAGGTCATCGCTGGACGCGTGATCACTCCCTGCTGCCCGGGGTGGGACGCTTCGCAGAGATCTTTCAACCCAGCGTGGACCGCGTCGAGGCGATCGCCGAAGGGGTCATCTGGCACGGGCTGACCCGCTTGGCGGAGCGTGTGAGCGAACCTGTGCTGGAACAGGGCTACTGGGGATCGATGCGCGACCGCATTCCCTTGTCCCAGACCGACGCGTTGTCACCCAGCGGCGCCTTTCGGTGCACCACTGAAGGATCGTTGACCAGGGTGCAGCCGCCTTCCAATCTCTGCCTGATCCGCACGGGACAAGACTGGTCGCTGGGCGACCTGGAGGAGCAGCAAGCCTACTGGCTCAACATCGAGCCCACGATGAAGGCCAGCATGGATCTGCTGGACGGGTCGGGTCCCCGCTTGGGGTGTCTGTCCAACCGCTATGCCTGGGTCCTCGACGGGGACGGCCGCGTTCGCCAGGAAACCTTTGGCCTCAGTCTGTGGCGCAGCTTGGAGCAGCTTGAACGGTGGGCCGAGGGGCATTTCAATCACCTGGCTTCCTTCCTGGGCGCGGTTCGGCATGGCCAGCGTTTCGGCGCCGCCGCCCGGTTCTCGCGCTACCACGAGGTCATCGTGCCGAGTGCCGAACAGGTGCTCCTGGAGTACCGGAACTGTCATGAGACAACAGGCCTGCTGGCCGCGATGGCGGCGTCACCCTCATGACCCACGCGAATTTGGCCTCACTGCCAGGCGGGTTGATGGCTCTTTGTGGTGCCGCCGGTCGGTCCGATCACAGCGGCATTGCGATCGCCCCCAACAAGGCCGCCAGCCCCGCCCACAGCGCGGTGGCGCAGCGCTTGCAGGCAGTACATGCGCGGCACTCATTGGATCGAGCAACGCCGATGCTGGTCAGGAAGTCACGTTTTCTTTCCACCGAGGCTTGCGCCGGGGTGTCTTCGTCGGCATAGTGGGCTCAAGACATCCCCGTGGCCGTCGGGAGGTCTTGCCCCAGGCGGCTTGTCTCAACCCGGAGCAAATGGAGGCTCTTTTATGAACCTGACGATCAGCGGTCACCACCTTGAGGTCACACCCGCCCTGCGCGGCTACGTCACCAGCAAACTCGAACGCATATCCCGACACTTCGACCAGGTGGTCGACATGAAGGTGCTGCTGACGGTGGACAACCTGAAGGAGAAAGACCTGCGGCAGAAAGCGGAGTGCAACATCCACGTCAAGGGACGTGACCTGTTCGCTGAAAGTGCACACGCCGATCTGTACGCCGCCGTTGACGAACTGGCCGACAAGCTGGACCGGCAAGTTTTGCGCTACAAGGACAAGACGCAAGACCACCACCACGACTCGGTGAAGCGTTTGATGTGACGGATGTCACGGGCTGCGGCCCGTGCGGGAAAACCCGATGCTGCACTGCAGCAGGCCGCTTGGAAAGTCAAGCGGCTTTTTTGTGCCCCCAGTCTAGCCAACAGCGCTCAACTGGTCATAATTTGCGCTCCAAGAGGGCTCACATGAACCGACTATCCGCCATACTGCCCGCTGCGCAAGTGCTCGTCAGCGTTGACGCCACCAGCAAAAAACGCGCATTCGAAGAAGCAGGTTTGCTTTTCGAGACCCTTCACGGACTCAACCGTGCGCTCATCACCGACAGCCTGTTCGCCCGCGAACGGCTGGGCTCCACCGGTCTGGGCCATGGCGTGGCCATTCCTCATGGCCGCATCAAAGGGCTGAAGCAACCACTGGCCGCCGTGTTCCAGCTCGCCAGCCCCATCGGGTTCGATGCGCCCGACGAACTGCCGGTACAGTTGATGATCTTCTTGCTGGTGCCCGAAGCGGCCACGCAGAAGCACCTGGAAATCCTGTCCGAAATCGCCGAGTTGCTGAGCGACAGCGGCCTGCGCGAACAGATGAAAACCTCGGCAGACGCCGTTGCGTTGCACAAACAAATCACCTCTTGGCAGTCCGCGCACGCGGCAGCCTGAGCCAGATTGAAACCCACCGTCGTCAGCGCCGATGTCCTGTTCGAGGACCATCGGGATGCCCTGAAGTGGCAGTGGATCGCCGGACTCGGGGCTTCAGAGCGGCGGTTTGACGAAGTCGCCATCCGCGCCGCCCGTTCCGGCGCCGACCTCGTGGGTTACCTCAACTACATCCATCCTTACCGGGTGCAGGTGTTCGGCGAGCGCGAAGTCGCCTACCTCACGAGCCCGAACGAAGAAGACAACAAACGCCGCGTGGCGCGCATCGTCACACTGGAGCCCCCGGTGCTGGTGGTGGCCGATGGCCAGACCGCGCCCGACGCGCTCACCGCCATGTGCGAGCGCGCGCAGATTCCGATGTTCTCCACGCACGAGTCGGCGGCCTTTGTCATCGACGTGCTGCGCGCCTACCTCTCGCGCCACTTCGCAGACCGCGCTTCCATGCACGGCGTGTTCATGGACATCCTGGGCATGGGTGTGATGATCACCGGCGAGTCGGGCCTGGGCAAAAGCGAGCTGGGGCTGGAGCTCATCTCGCGTGGTCACGGTCTGGTGGCCGACGACGCGGTGGATCTCTACCGCATCAACCAGACCAGCATTGAAGGCCGTTGCCCCGAACTGTTGCAAAACCTGCTGGAGGTGCGCGGCATCGGCCTGCTCGACATCAAGGCCATCTTTGGCGAGACGGCGGTGCGCCGCAAGATGCGCCTCTCGCTCATCGTGCACTTGGTGCGCCGCGAAACGCTGGAGCGCGACTTTGAGCGCATGCCCCACGAGCCGCTGTACCAGGATGTGCTCGGCGTGCCGGTGCGCAAGGCGGTGATTCAGGTGGTGGCGGGGCGCAACATCGCCGTGCTGGTGGAAGCTGCGGTGCGCAACACCATCCTGCAGTTGCGTGGCATCGACACTTACCAGGAGTTCGTCTCACGCCACCGCGCGGCCATGTCACGCGGCGAATAGCGAGACACCCGCAACGCGCTTTCAGGCGCGGTGTGAATGGCCCCTGTGGGGGCAGTCGGTCTTGGTGCAGTTGGCGTAGAGCGAGAGCGCGTGCTCCTGGAGCACGAAGCCCCGCGTCTTGGCCACCATCTGCTGGCGCTTCTCGATCTCTGCGTCAAAGAACTCTTCCACGCGACCGCAGTCCAGGCACACCAGATGGTCGTGGTGCTGGCCTTCATTGAGTTCGTACACCGCCTTGCCGGACTCGAAATTGCTGCGCGTGAGCAGACCGGCCTGTTCAAACTGCATCAGCACGCGGTAGACCGTGGCCAGTCCGATGTCGGAGCGTTCTTCGAGCAACACGCGGAACACGTCTTCGGCCGTCATGTGGCGCTGCTTGGCGTTCTGGAACACCTCCAGGATCTTCAGCCGGGGCAGCGTGGCTTTCAGTCCGGTGTTCTTGAGCTCTTCGATGTTGGTCATGGCGGTGCGCGCGGGGCGTGGATTCGGGCGGTCGGGATCTTTGCGGTGCCCTCAAGCCCCAAGACTACAATGAAAGCATCATATCGCCAGCGTCTGGCGCACGCTGCACTTCTGCCCCGGCAACGCCTGCGCGCGCGCCCCTTCCACGGTCCGATCCCATGCTCCACCACTCACCCGATTGCGCCTCCCCGACCTCGCGTGGTCAGCCACTTCGCCGCCCGGTTGCCCTGCTCTGCGCGGTGGCCTCGCTGGTCGCTTTGTCGGCATGCTCCAGCGTCACCAGCCGCCTGCCCAGCGTCGTCACGCCGTACAAGATCGACATCCTGCAAGGCAACGTGGTCACGCGCGAGCAGGCCGCCGCCTTGCAGGCCGGTATGAGCCGCGACCAGGTGCGCGACATCCTGGGCTCGCCTTTGCTGGCCAGTGTGTTCCATGCCGACCGCTGGGACTACGTGTTCACCTTCCGCCGCCAGGGCCAGACGCCCCAGCAGCGCCGCCTGACCGCTTTCTTCAAGGCCAATGTGCTCGAGCGGTTCGAGGCCGACGAGTTGCCGAGCGAAGCCGAGTTCGTGGCTTCGCTCGACGCCGGTCGCAAGTTCGGCAAGGTGCCGTCGCTGCAGGCCACCGAAGCCCAGCTCAAGGCCTTTGACGATCGCAACAAGACCACCGCACCGGTTGAACCGGCTGCACCCGCAGCCGCGCCTGCCACCAGCTACCCACCCCTGGAGACGCCGGGGACCGCCCGATGAGCAGCGCGGCAGGTCTGCACCGTGTGTGTGTGGCGGGCGCCAGCGGCCGCATGGGTCAGATGCTGGTGGAGGCCGTGCGCAGCAGCGGCGATTGCCAGCTCACCGGCGCGCTCGACATCCCGGGCAGCGCCATGCTGGGTCAGGACGCCGCCGGGTTTGCCGGCCAGGCCAGCGGTGTTCTCATCACCGCCGACCTCGCCCAGGGCCTGCGCGGCAGTCAGGTGTTGATTGACTTCACCCGCCCCGAAGGCACGCTGGCGCACCTGCGCGAGTGTGTGAAACACGGCGTGAATGCGGTCATCGGCACCACCGGTTTCAGTGACGATCAGAAGGCCGAGATCGCCGAGGCCGCGAAGACCATCGCCATCGTGATGGCGCCCAACATGAGCGTGGGCGTGAACGTCACGCTCAAGCTGCTGGAGATGGCGGCCAAAGCCATGTCCACCGGCTACGACATCGAGATCATCGAAGCGCACCACCGCCACAAGGTGGACGCGCCCAGCGGCACGGCGCTCAAGATGGGCGAAGTCATTGCCGACGCGCTGGGCCGCGACCTGAAAGACTGTGCGGTCTACGCGCGCGAAGGCGTGACCGGCGAACGCGATCCCTCCAGCATCGGCTTTGCCACCATCCGCGGTGGTGACATCGTGGGCGACCACACCGTGCTGTTCGCCGGCACCGGCGAGCGCATCGAAATCACCCACAAGTCGAGCAGCCGCGCCACCTATGCGCAGGGCAGCCTGCGTGCCGTGCGTTTCCTGGCCGGCAAGCCGGCCGGGCTGTACGACATGTTCGACGTGCTCGGCCTGAAATGATCGACAGCGCGGGCCAGGGTCTGTTGCAGACGCTGGCGCAGGCCGATGCGCTCGGCCGGGCGGTGGCGTTGCTGCTGCTGGCCATGTCGGTCGCGAGCTGGGTGGTGATTCTGTGGAAGGGCTGGCTGCTGCGCCGCGCTGCGCGCGATCTGCAGTTGAGCACCGCCGCTTTCTGGCAAGCCGCCGACCTGGAGGACGCGCAGCGTCGCCTGGGTACCTTCGATGCACAACAACTCGTGTTGCCCTTGCTGCGGGCGGCCCTGGGTTTGAACACCACCGCGCCCCACACCCTGGCCGCCGCGGGCGACCGGTCACAACAACTCACCCGCGTGCTGCGCGATGCCCTGCACCGCGTGTTGCACCGCCTGCAGTACGGCCAGGTGCTGCTGGCCACCGTCGGCTCCACCGCGCCTTTCGTGGGGTTGCTGGGCACCGTCTGGGGCATCTACAACGCGCTCACCGGCATCGGGCTCGACGGCGGTTTTCGCATCGAGCAGGTCTCGGGCCCGGTGGGTGAAGCGCTGGTGATGACGGCCGCCGGTCTGGTGGTGGCGATTCCTGCGGTGCTGGCCTACAACGTGCTGGGCCGCCAGATCGCGCGCATCGAGGCCGACCTCGAAGGCTTCGCGCGCGACCTGCGCGAACTCATGGTGCATGAGGGCCGGGCATGAGACCCGCCGCCGGGCCGCCCCAAGGCGGGTCAGCCCCCTCGGGGGGCAGCGACCCGCGCAAGCGGCGGAGCGTGGGGGCATGAGCTTCGGCCGGCTGGAGCGGCCCACCGGCCACAAGCCCATGAGCGAGATCAACGTCACGCCGCTGGTGGACGTGATGCTGGTTCTGCTGGTGATCTTCATCATCGCCGCGCCCTTCATGGCCGACCGGCTGGCGCTGGAACTGCCCAAGGCCGAGCTGCCTCAGGCGGCCACGCCCGCGCAGCCCGGGCCCTTCGTGTCGCTGTCGGTCGACGGCCAGGGCCGCATGCAGTGGAACGGCGAGGCCGTGGACGACGGCAGCTTGCGCCAGCGCCTCGGTGAAGCCGCCCGACGCGACCCGGCCACCGAGGTGCAGCTGCGCGCCGACGCCAGCGTGCCCTATGGCCGCGTGGTGTCACTGATCGGCATGGCGCAGTCGGCAGGCCTCTCGCGCATCGGCTTCGTGGCAGACGCAGCAGCCCCGCGCTGAATGGCCGCGCTCTCGGGCGCGGCGCAGCCCAAGGCCTAAAATCCGGCATCTCCCCGCGCCACCGCGCGCAGCTTCTCCCCTCACCGTCGCCGGCTGGTCCGGACCCTGGTTCATGCAAGACAAATACGCCCACAAGGAAGTCGAGCGCGCCGCGCACGCCCACTGGAACGCCACCGACGCCTACCGTGTGACGGAAGACGCGGGCAAGCCGAAGTTCTATGCCTGCTCCATGCTGCCTTACCCCAGCGGCAAGTTGCACATGGGCCACGTGCGCAACTACACCATCAACGACATGCTCGCGCGCCATCTGCGCATGAAGGGCTTCAACGTGTTGATGCCCATGGGCTGGGACGCGTTTGGTTTGCCGGCGGAAAACGCAGCGCTGAAAAATGGCGTGCCACCGGCCAAGTGGACGTTTGAGAACATCGCGTACATGAAGCAGCAGATGCAGGCCATGGGCCTGGCCATCGACTGGTCGCGCGAAGTGGCCACCTGCGACCCGAGCTACTACAAGTGGAACCAGTGGCTGTTCTTGAAGATGCTGGAGAAAGGCGTTGCCTACCGCAAGACCCAGGTGGTGAACTGGGATCCGGTGGACATGACTGTGCTGGCCAACGAACAGGTGATCGACGGCAAGGGCTGGCGCACCGGCGCGGTGGTCGAGAAGCGCGAGATCCCGGGCTACTACCTCAACATCACGTCGTACGCGGAAGAGCTGCTCGACCACGTGCAGATCGGCAACCCCAAGGCCACGCTGAACGGCTGGCCCGACAAGGTGCGGCTGATGCAGGAGAACTGGATCGGCAAGAGCGAGGGCGTTCGCTTCGCGTTCCCGCACACCATCCAGGGCAGCGATGGCGCGCTGATTGGCGACGGCAAGATGTACGTCTTCACCACGCGCGCCGACACCATCATGGGCGTGACCTTCTGCGCCGTGGCGCCCGAGCATCCGCTGGCCTCGCACGCCGCATCAACCAACCCGGCGCTGGCCGCGTTCATCGAGGAATGCAAGACCGGTGGCACCACCGAAGCCGAGCTCGCCACGCAGGAAAAGAAGGGCATGGCCACCGGCCTGACCGTGACGCACCCGCTGACCGGCGAGGCCGTGGCGGTGTGGGTGGGCAACTACGTGCTCATGAGCTACGGCGACGGCGCGGTGATGGGCGTGCCCGCGCACGACGAGCGCGACTTTGCGTTTGCGAAAAAGTACGGAATCGAAATCAAGCAGGTGATGCAGCGCGCGGTCGTTTCGACTGCAGCGTTGAAGGCGCAGCACCCGATCGAGGAAGACCCATCTCTTTACTTTGACGTAGAGCAATGGAAGGAGTGGTACTCCGATAAAGAGAAGGTTGTGGCTGTCAAATCGGGTGATCTTGACGGAATGACGCACAAAGAGGCCGTGGACGCCGTGGCGGCCCAGCTCGCGGCCAAGGGCCTGGGCGAGAAGAAGACCACCTGGCGCCTGCGCGACTGGGGCGTGAGCCGCCAGCGCTACTGGGGCACGCCCATCCCCATCATCCACTGCGCCGAACACGGTGCGGTGCCGGTGCCCGAGAAGGACCTGCCCGTGGTGCTGCCGCAGGACTGCATCCCCGACGGCTCGGGCAACCCGCTGCACAAGCACGAAGGTTTTCACGCCGGCGTGGTGTGTCCGGTGTGCGGTCAGCCCGCGCGCCGCGAGACCGACACCATGGACACCTTCGTGGATTCGTCGTGGTACTTCATGCGCTACTGCGACCCGAAGAACACCGACAAGATGGTGGCCGACGGTGCCGACTACTGGATGCCGATGGACCAGTACATCGGCGGCATCGAACACGCCATCCTGCACCTGCTCTACGCGCGCTTCTGGACCAAGGTCATGCGCGATCTGGGCCTGGTGAAGGTGGATGAGCCCTTCACCCACCTGCTCACGCAAGGCATGGTGCTCAACCACCTCTACAGCCGGCGCACCGAGAAGGGCGGCAAGGACTATTTCTGGCCGCACGACGTCGAAAACGTGCTGGACGAGACCGGCAAGGTGGTGGGCGCGAAGCTCAAGAACCCGGCCACCAGCGGCGACGGCCTGCTGCCCGTGGGCACGCCCATCGACTACGAGGGCGTGGGCACCATGTCCAAGTCCAAGAACAACGGTGTCGACCCGCAGGACCTGATCGAGAAGTACGGCGCCGACACCGCGCGGCTGTACACCATGTTCACCGCGCCGCCCGAGGCCACGCTGGAGTGGAACGACGCGGCGGTGGAGGGCAGCTACCGCTTCCTGCGCCGCGTGTGGGCCTTCGGCCTCAAGCTCTCGACCACCAGCGGCCTGGGCGCCCTCGCGGCCGGCGTTTCGAAGCAGGCGCTCTCCAAAGGCGCGAAGGCGCTGCGGCTGGAGATGCACACCGTGCTCAAGCAGGTGGACTACGACTACCAGCGCATGCAATACAACACCGTGGTGTCGGGCGCGATGAAGATGCTCAATGCCCTGGAAGATTTCAAAGGCGACGGCAGTGCTGGCGACAACGCCGCGCTGGCCGAGAGCTTCGGCATCCTGCTGCGCTGCATCTACCCGGCCACGCCGCACATCGCGCACGCGCTGTGGACCGAGCTGGGCTACCCGGGCGAGCTGCTCGATGCCGCCTGGCCCCAGCCCGACGAGACCGCCTTGCAGCGCGACGAGATCGAACTCGTGCTGCAGATCAACGGCAAGCTGCGCGGCAGCCTGCTGGTGCCGGCCAACGCCGACAAGGCCGCCATTGAAGCGGCGGCGCTGGCCAGCGAGGCCTTCGTCAAGCAGGCCGCCGGCGCTGCGCCCAAAAAAGTGGTGGTCGTGCCCGGCCGCCTGGTCAACGTGGTGATCTGAAAGCCCCTGCATGACGAACCAACGCTCCACGAATCCTCGCCGCCGCGTCTGGCTGCAGCTGGCCCTGGGCGCGACCGCGCTGGGCCTCTCGGGCTGCGGCTTTGCGCTGCGCAAGGCGCCGACCTTCGCGTTCGACACGCTGCGCCTGCAAGGCATGGAGGGCACGCAGGTGAGCCGCGAACTGCGCGAGGCGCTGCAAGCCAACGGGATCCGTGTGCTCACCTCGACCACACCCGCTACCGGCCCCGGCGCCCAGACGGGGCAAGCCGTGCTCACGGTGCTCACCGACCAGCGCGAGCGTGTGGTGGTGGGCCAGACGGCGGCCGGCCAGGTGCGTGAACTGCAGTTGCGCACGCGCTTCGTGTTTCGCCTGCGCACGCCCACCGACAAGATCCTGATCGACGACACCGAGCTGCTGCTCGAGCGCGACATCAGCTTCAACGAAACCCAGGTGCTCGCCAAGGACGCCGAAGAACAGCTGCTCTACCGCGACATGCGCAGCGACATCGTGCAACAGGTGGTGCGGCGCCTGGCCGCGGTGAAGACGCTCTGAGCGCTGCATGCAGATCGTTGCCAACCAGCTCGCCGCCCAGCTGCAACGCGGCCTGAAAAGCCTCTACACGCTGCACGGCGACGAACCCTTGCTGATCCAGGAAGCGGCCGACGCGATTCGCGTGGTGGCGCGCGAGCAGGGCTGCGGTGAGCGCACGGTGCACACCGTCGCGGGCGCGCACTTCGACTGGGGTGAGGTGCTGGCCAGCGGCGGCTCCATGAGCCTGTTTTCCGACAAACAGCTGATCGAGATCCGCATCCCCTCGGGCAAGCCCGGCAAGGACGGTTCGCAGGCACTGCAGCAGATCGCACAGAGCGCCGAGAACAACGACAGCACGGTCACGGTGGTGATCCTGCCCCGTCTGGACATGGCCACGCAAAAGGGCGCCTGGTTCGCCGCGCTCGACAGCTTCGGCACCGTGGTGCGCGTGGAAGCGGTGGACCGCAAGTCTTTGCCACAGTGGATCGCGCAGCGCCTGCAGACACAGGGCCAGCGCGTGGTGGCGGGTGAAGAAGGGCAGCGCACGCTGCAGTTTTTTGCCGACCGGGTGGAGGGCAACCTGCTCGCCGCGCACCAGGAGATCCAGAAGCTCGCGCTGCTGCACCCGACGGGCGAGTTGTCGCTGGAGCAGGTGGAATCGGCTGTGCTCAACGTGGCGCGTTATGACGCGTTCAAGCTGGCCGAGGCGGTGCTGGGCGGGCAGAGTGTGCGTGTGCAGCGCATGCTCGACGGCCTGCAGGCCGAGGGCGAAGCACCGGTGCTGGTGCACTGGGCGCTGTCCGAAGACATCCGCACCTTGCACCGCGTGCGCACCGCGCTGGACGCCGGCCGCCCGCTGCCCATGGCGCTGCGCGAGAACCGGGTGTGGGGCGTGAAGGAGAAGCTCATGGAGCGCGCGCTGCCGCTGCTCAACATGGCCACCCTCACGAAATGGCTGGACGATGCGCACACGGTGGACGGCATCGTCAAAGGCCTCAAGTCACCTGGTTGGCCGGCCGATCCCTGGCAGGCCTTGCAGCAGATGGCGATGAAAGTGACGCTGGGCTGCAGCCTGCGTTGACGGCTCAGGCGCGCTGCTGGGCCGCTTCCCGAAAATCGCTGGGCGACACGCCCGTGTGCTCCCGAAACACCCGGCTGAAATGCGCCGTGTTGTTGAAGCCCCAGGAGAACGCGATGTCGGTGATGGTGCGTTGCGCGCCGCCGCTCTGGCGCAGCTCGCGCATGCAGGCCTGGATGCGCTGGCGCTGGATGTAGTGGGCGGGTGTGTCGTCTTCTGCGCTGAAGGCGTTGTGCAGGTGGCGCTTGCTGCAGTTGAGCGCCTGCGCGATGTGGTCCAGCGTGAGTGACGGGTCGCGCAGGTGCTGGCCGATGTGTTCGCGGATGCGGTCGCGGAACGCTTCGAGCTGCGTGACGCTGCTCTCGCGCCCGGCGAGTTCCTGCAAGGACAAACGCACCAGCTCCACGATGAGTTCGCCCGCACCGCGCGCCGCCGTCTCGCTCATCTGCGGCAGCTCCTGGTAGGTGCTGCGCATGGTCTCCAGCGCCACGCGGGCGATGCCGCTCACGCCGCCCACATGGCGCGCCATCAATGGCTCCAGTTTGATGCCACGCTCGGTCAGCTGTTCCTTGGGCAGCATCACGATCAGGTGTTCCACGCGCTCGGGGTTGGCGATTTCGTAGCTGCCCGTGGTGTCGTAGATGGCCCAGCCGCCGGGCCGCACCCAGGCCTCGCGGCCCTGCTGCTGCACCGCTGCGCTGCCCTGCCACGGCGCCACGATCTTGAGGTAGGCACGGTCGTTGGCGCGCGCCAGTTGCGGACTTTTCAACACGCGGTGGCGGTTGGCTTCGAGTTTGGTGAGCACCACATCGCCGGCGGTGGATGCGCTCATGTGGCCATCAAAACCGGTGTCTCCGTAGAGGTCGGATTCCAGCCCGCCGAAGTGCGTCCAGATCCAGTCGCGCCAGATGGCGGCGCGCTCGATCGGTTCGACGCTGTCGGTGCTCATCACGGAGGCGGCGGTCATGGTGGGGGCTCCGGCGGTGTCAGGAAAGCAAATTATCGGCCGCGCTGTCCATCCCCGCAGCGCCCCCGGTCAAGGGTTTTCCCGAGGCGTCATGCACGTTCCGTCAAGCAGGTAGTGCATCCACAGCACAGCGCGCGGTGGCGGTCGTGCCTACCATTCGGCTCTCAGCCAACCCACACCCGCAGGAGACACAACATGGTTCAAGCCAATCGCCGTCTGGTCATCAAGAGCGCCGCCGCCGCGGTGGGCGCCATGTCGTTCGCACCCGGGCTCATGGCGCAGTCCGCGCCGGTGCGCATCGGGTATTCGATGTCGCGCACCGGCCCCTGGACGGGGGGGGCGCAGGTGAGCCAGGAGCCCAACTATTTGCTCTGGGCCGAGCAGCAGAACGCCGCGGGTGGTCTCGACGTGAAAGGCGTCAAGCGCCAGATCGAGCTCATCAGCAGCGACGACCGCAGCGACACCGAAACCGTGGTGCGCACCTACGAAAAACTGATGGGCAGCGACAAGGTCGACCTGGTGCTGCCGCCCTGGGGCTCCAACGCCAACTTCGCCGTCGCGCCGCTGGCCAACCGCTTCCAGTACCCCTTCCTCGCACCCACCGCGCTCTCGCGCCGCCTGGTCGAGATGCGCCTGCCGTACTTCTTCCTGCTGCTGCAGCAGCCCGCGCCCATGACCAACGCGCTGGTGGACATGCTCAAGGCCAGCGGCGTGAAAACCGTGGCGCTGATCTACGTGGACGACCTGTTCGGCCTGGAGAACTACGCGGCCTTCAAGGTGGCGCTGCAGGGCAGCGGCATCACCATGGTGGAAGACAAGAGCTACCCCGGTGGCGTGAAAGACCTCTCGCCGGTGTTGCGCTCCATGAAGGACAAGAACCCCGACGCCTTCGTGGGTTTCACCTACCCGCCCGACACCATCCTGGCCAGCCGTCAGGCCAAGGAAGTGGGCTTCAACCCGAAGTTTTTCTACGCCTCGGTGGGCACGGCCTTCCAGCTCTACCGCAACGTGATGACCCCGGCGGGCGCCGAAGGCGTGCTGGGCATGGGTTCGTGGAACAGCAAGACCAGCCCCGGCGCCAAGGCCTACTTCGACGCCCACACCAAGAAGTTCGCCGGCAAGGAACCCGACCGCTGGGCCAGCGGTGCCTGCTGGGCCGGCCTGGAAATCCTCACCAACGCGGTGAAGGCCCAGGGCCTGGACCGCAAGGCCATCCGCGACTACGTGGCGGGCACGACCCACAAAACCATCATCGGCGACGTCAAGTTCAACGGCAGCGAAAACGTGGGCACACCGGGCACGGTGGGTCAGTGGCAGAACGGTGAGTTCGAGGTGGTGTGGCCGAAGTCGGTCGCAACGGCAGCGTTGAACCCCAACAAGCCCGCCTGGAAGTGATTTGAACCACCCCCGCGCCGCGCCTGCGGCGCGTCACCCCCTCCAGGGGGCAGCGCGTGCGGCCCGGCAAAGCCGGTTCCGCCGCGCTCCCGGATAACTCCCCTTCATTCGCATGTCCTTCTCCGCCTGGCTCGAACTCCTCGCCTCCGGCCTCATCACCGGGGGCATCTATGCGCTCGTTGCGCTCGGGCTGAACCTGCAGTACGGGCTGATGCGCATCCTCAACATCGCGCACGGCGAGTTCCTCATGGTGGGGGCGTACCTTACGTGGATGGCGCAGACCTCGCTCGGGCTCAATCCGCTCTTCATGGTGCCGGTGTCGTTCGCCATGCTGTTCGTGCTGGGCTGGGTGATCCACCGCCTGTGTTTCCGCCGCCTCACCGTCACCTCGCCCAACCTCGACATCTTTGAAGCGCGCGGGCTCATGGTGGCCTTTGGCCTCATGTTCCTGGTGCAGAACTTCGCTTCGTGGATGTGGGGCGGCGACCTGCGCGGTTACGACTTTCTCACCGAGCCGGTGCAGATGCCGCTGCCCGACGGCACCGCGCAGTTCGCCGGCAACAAGCTGCTGGTGTTCGCGCTGGCCCTGCTGTTCTCGGGCGCGCTCATCGTGCTGATGCGCACCACGCTGCTGGGCAAGGGCGTGCGCGCGCTCATGCAGTCGCCCACCGGCGCGCAGCTCATGGGCATCAACACCCAGCGCCTGCACCCGCTCATGTTCGGCATCGGCCTGGGCCTCTCGGGCGTGGCCGGTTGCCTGATCTCCATGTCTTACACCATCAGTCCCTCCATGGGTGAGCCCTACACCATCACCGCGCTCATCGTCATCACGCTGGGCGGCTTCGGCAGCATGGGCGGTGCGCTGGCGGGCGGGCTGCTGCTGGGCGTGATCGAAGCTTTGGGCATGCATTTCACCAATCCTTCGCTCAAGGCCTTGTTGAGCTACGTGGTCTTCATCAGCGTGCTGCTCCTGCGCCCCGAAGGTCTGTTCTCGCGGAAATCACGCAAAGCATGAACTCCCGTCAATTCCTCATCCGCGACCTGCTGGTCCTCTTCGGCCTCACCGGCTGGGCGCTGGCGCTGCCGGGCTTCGCCAGCGAGTTCGCCGTGTCCATGGCGCTCACCTGCCTGATGTACATCGCGCTCTCGTCGAGCTGGGCGCTGTTCTGCGGCACCACGCGCTACCTCTCGCTCGCCACCTCGGCCTTCTTCGGCATCGGCGCCTACACCAGCGCCATCCTGCTGGAGCACGTGTCGTGGGCGCAGGCCATCGGCCTCGGTGCGCTCATTGCCGCTGCGGTGGCGGTGGTCATGGGCGCGGCCGTGCTGCACCTGCGCGGCACCTACTTCGCGGTGCTCACCTTCGGCATGACCGAGCTGATCCGCCACGCCATCAGCTACTTCGAGAAGAGCGTCACCGGCACCGTGGGCCGCGTGCTCATGGTGGTGCCCGAGCGCGACACCATCTACCTCACCGTGCTGGCACTCGCCGTGATCACGGTGGCGCTGTCCATCTTCATCCGGCGCACGCGCTTCGGCCTGGCCATGCTCGGCATCGGGGCCGACGAGCAGCGCGCCCAGACGCTCGGCGTCAACACGCGCTGGGTGAAGGTGGCGGGCTTCGCGCTCACCGCCGCGGTGGCGGGTGCGGTGGGCGCGGCCATGTCGGTGCGCTGGACCTACATCGACCCGCACACCGTGTTCAACCCCTTCATCGGTTTCCAGACCGTGCTGATCGCACTCATCGGCGGCGCGGCCACGCTGTGGGGCCCGCTCATCGCGGCCATCGTCTTCAGCGTGCTGGCCGAAACCCTGCGCCTGCAGGTGCCGCAGATCTACATGATGTCGCTGGGCTTGCTGCTCATCCTCTCGGTGCTGTACCTGCCCGGTGGTCTGGCGTCGCTGCGCGCCGAGACCTTCCGCGGCTGGCGCGATGGCGCCAAGGCGTGGTGGATCGAAACGCGCGACGACCTGAGCGGTGAGACCAAGCGTCGCAAGCAACTCGAGAAAAGCCTGAGGGAGCGCCGCGATGTCTTCTGATCGCCAGCCCCTGCTCGACGCCCGCGACATCACCGTGCGCTTCGGCGGCCTCACCGCGGTCGACGCGGTGAGTGCGCGCTTCATGCCGGGCGAACTCGTCGGCATCATCGGCCCCAACGGCGCCGGCAAGACCACCTTCTTCAACGCCATCTCGGGCGTGACCCAGGCCACCAGCGGCAAGCTGCTGATGCAGGGGCGCGAGCTGAGCGGCAAAGGTCCGCACCGCTTTGCCGCCAACGGTCTCGCCCGCACCTTCCAGACGCCGCGCACCTTCGCCGACATGCTGGTGCGCGACAACATCGCCTTCGGCCTCAAGTTCGCCGGCCGGCGGCCACGCAAGTACATCTGGTGGGGCGAAGAGACGACCGTGCCCTGGGTGCTGCGCACGCCCGAGAGCATCCTCGGCCTCATCGGCCTGAGCGCCCAGGCCGACCTGCCGGCCGCGGCCATCACGCCGTCGCAGCAGCGCCTGCTGGAGATCGGCATGGCGCTGGCCACGCGCCCGCGCATGCTGCTGCTCGACGAGGTGGCCGCCGGCCTCACCGAAAACGAAGTGGAGGAGATGGCGCGCCTGATCCGCCGCCTGCGCGACGAGCTCGACCTCACCGTGGTCTGGATCGAGCACGCCGTGACCACGCTGCTGCGCCATGTGGAGCGCGTGATCGTGCTGCACCAGGGCAAAAAAATCGCCGACGGCACACCGGCCGAGGTGGTGCGCAACGCCGAGGTGATCGAGGCCTACCTGGGCGACGAGATGAACGAAACCGAAGAGGCCGCCGCATGATGTGGTACCGCCCAACTCCCTTTGAGCTCGGTGGCGGCGCACGGGCGCGCCTCAAGGTCAACGGCCTGTCGGCCGGCTACGGCGCCTTCCTCGTGCTGCGCGATCTGCAGCTCGACATCCAGCCCGGCCTGACCGTGGTGCTCGGCCCCAACGGTGCCGGCAAGACCACGCTGCTCAAGGCGCTCAACGGTCTGATCCCGCGCGGCGGTTCGGTGCTGCTCGACGGCACCGAGATGCCCGAGAAGACGCACGAGATCGTGCAGGCCGGCGTGGCCCTGGTGCCCGAAGGCCGCCAGCTGTTTCCGCAACTCACGGTGACGGAGAACCTGGAGCTGGGCGGCTGGCTGGTGCCCAAGGCGCAGCGCGCCGAGCGCCTGGCCCAGGCCTTGGTGGACTTTCCCAAACTCAGGGAGCGCGCCACGCAACTGGCCGGCACCATGAGCGGTGGTGAGCAGCAGATGGTGGCCGTGGCGCGCGCCATGATGTGCGCGCCGCGCCTGCTCATGCTCGACGAACCCTCGCTGGGTCTCGCGCCCAAGATGGTCGACGAGCTGCTCACCATCGTGCGCCGCATCGCCGATGCCGGCACCACCGTGCTGATGGTCGAGCAGAACGTCAAGAAGGCGCTGGCGGTGGCCGATCGCGGCTACGTGATGGAGCGCGGCACGCTCGTGGCCAGCGGCCCGGCGAAGCTGCTCGCGCGCTCCACCGTGATCCGCGAGGCCTACCTCGGTGCCGACAAGGACCCCGCCACCGGCACCACCAGCGCCGCCGACGCCGTGCAGCGCCGCAAGGCCGTGGCCACCACCTGACAAGCCTTTCATCTGAACCCAAGGAGAACCCCATGTCCGACATGTCCATGCTCATCAACGGCCTCAAGGTCACCGCTGAAAAAGGCGCCACCTTCGAACGCCGCAACCCGCTCGACGGCAGCGTGGCCACGCGCGCGCCCGCCGCTTCACCGGCCGACGCCGTGATGGCGGTGGAAGCCGCTGCCGAAGCCTTCAAGACCTGGAGCGAAACCGGCCCGAGCGCCCGCCGCGCCCTGCTGCTCAAAGCGGCCGACGCGCTGGAAGCCAAGACGCCCGCGTTCATCGAAGCCGTGTCGGCCGAGACCGGCGCCACCGGCATGTGGGGTGGCTTCAACGTGATGCTGGCCGCCGGCATGATCCGCGAGGCCGCCTCGCTGACCACGCAGGTGGGCGGAGAACTGATCCCGTCCGACGTGCCCGGATCGCTGGCCATGGGCATCCGCCAGCCCGCCGGTGTGGTGCTCGGCATTGCGCCGTGGAACGCGCCCATCATCCTGGCCGTGCGCGCCATCTGCGTGCCGCTGGCGTGCGGCAACACCGTCATCCTGAAAGGCAGCGAGAACTGCCCGCGCACCCACCAGCTCATCATCGAAGCGTTCCAGGACGCGGGCTTTCCGCCCGGCGTGGTGAACTACATCACCAACGCGCCGGCCGATGCCGGTGCCGTGGTGGAAGCCATGGTGGCCCACCCGGCGGTGCGCCGCGTGAACTTCACCGGCTCCACCAAGGTCGGCAAGATCATCGCCATGACCTGCGCCAAGTACCTCAAGCCGGTGGTGCTGGAGCTGGGTGGCAAGGCGCCGCTGGTGATCCTGGACGACGCCAACCTGGACGACGCCGTCAACGCCGCCGCCTTCGGCAGCTTCGCCAACAGCGGCCAGATCTGCATGAGCACCGAACGCATCATCGTGGACAGCAAGATTGCGGACGCTTTCGTGAAGCAGTTCGCCGACAAGGCCAAAAACCTGCCGCTGGGCGACCCGCGCAAGCCCGAGCCGGTGGTGCTGGGCTCGGTGATCGGCATGGGCACGGTCAACCACTGCAATGAACTCATCGACGACGCACTGGCCAAGGGCGCCAAGCTTGCCTGCGGCGGCAAGGCCGACACCACGCTCATGCCCGCCACCGTGCTCGACCATGTGACGCCGGCCATGCGCATCTACCACGAAGAAACCTTCGGCCCGGTGAAATGCGTGGTGCGCGTGAACGGTGTGGAAGAGGCCATTGCCTGCGCGAACGACAACGAGTACGGCCTGAGTGCCGCGGTGTTCGGCGGCGACATCGCACGTGCCTTCAACGTGGCGCGCAAGATCGACAGCGGCATCTGCCACGTGAACGGCCCGACCGTGCACGACGAAGCGCAGATGCCGTTTGGCGGCGTGAAGGGTTCGGGCATCGGCCGCTTCGGCGGCAAGGCCGGCATTGCCGAGTTCACCGAGCTGCGCTGGATCACGCTGCAGACGACGCCGCGGCACTACCCGTTCTGATTGCTGGAGGAGAAGCTGTGCGAAGGCCCTGGAGGCGGTGCTTCCAGGGCCTTTGTTCATGGCGTGTCCACGACATACCATCGCCAGCACACATGAAAACCTTCCGTGTCCGGATTGATGGCGAGGTGGCTGACGCCGAGGCCGACAGCGAGACCAGCTTGTTCGCTGCCCTGGCGCGCGCGGGCATGGCATGGCCGGTGTCCTGTCGCAACGGTACCTGTCGCACGTGCATGGCCCGTTTGCTGCAGGGGCAAGTGCGTTACGACATTCCCTGGCCGGGCCTGAGTGCAGAGGAAAAGACGGAGGGCTACTGCCTGCCCTGCGTTGCGCGACCCATCGCGGATGTTGTCATCGCCCGGGCCTGAAAACCGGGCCACACACGACGTTCACCACCCTCTCCAGGAAGAGAAGGCACAGCGCTCCAACCGCAAGCAGCTTGCCTTCGAGCTACGCCCGTCCATCGCTCACCGCCGGCTGCGCCACGCGCGTGGGCGCGAACATGCTGCGCCCCAGCCATCGCCAGAGCCGCTGGCCGTTGCGCCCCGCTCCCTGCACCGTCAGGTCGCCCGACTGGATCTCACGCTCCGGGGCGCTGTCGCCGGTCCAGATTTCGGTGAGCGCGCGCACCGTCGAGTCGACCAGCACGCTCACGTCGTGGCCCGGGTCGTCCCGGCACAGGTCGGCCACGTGGTGTTCCACCACCAGCCACCACTGCCGCTCGGTCGCGGGGCCGTCGCTGAACCGGAAATGGACCACCGTGCGGCCTTCGTCGGGGAACTCTTCCATGCGTGCGAAGCGGCGGATGTCCCACATGAGGAAACCGGCGTCGAGTTGCTCGGGGCGCAGCCGGCTGCCGATCCAGCGCGCGCCCCAGTGGCCCAGACCCACCACGATCGGTCGCAGTTCCTCGCCCGCGGGGGTGAGGTGGTATTCCCAGTTCTTCTCGACGCGCCGCCGCTCGACGACGCCGATCTCTTCCAGTTTGCGCAGGCGCTGCGTCAACAGCGTGGACGACATGCGCGGCACGCCACGGTGGATGTCGTTGAAGCGATGGCTGCCGCACAGCAGCTCGCGCACGACCAGCGGCGTCCACAGTTCGCCCAACACCTCGGCACCCCGGGCGACGGTACAGAACTGCATGTAGTCGATCATGCGGATCAGTCTAGTCGTGTGCCGGCAGAACGCCTACTCCAGATTCTGGACTTGAGCGCACCCGCCACCCGGCATACCTTGACGACCGACCGTGCATGTCGCATCGGTCAAGTCCAAGGAGCACTGCCATGACCGAAGCCCTCGTTTCCGCCCCCGCTGCACCCGCTGCACCAGCCGTCTTCGACGCCGAGAAGTTTCGCCAGACCACGCGCGCGCAGTGGGAAAACGCCGCTGAAGCCTGGGATCGATGGGGGCCCTTGCTGGCCCGCTGGCTGGGCCCGGCGACCGAGGCCATGCTGGACATGGCGGCCGTTGGCCCCGGCGCGCGCGTGCTTGACGTGGCGGCCGGCGCGGGCGAACAGACCCTGGTCGCCGCGCGCCGCGTGGGCGCGACGGGTCATGTGCTGGCCACCGACATTTCACCGACGATTCTTCGACATGCGAGGCAGGCGGCCGAACAGGCCGGCCTGTCGAACGTGGAAACCCGTGAGCTCGATGGTGAGTGCCACGATCTGTTGCCCGGTGGCTCCTTTGATGCCGCGGTGTCGCGCGTCGGCCTGATCTACTTTCCCGACCAGCAGCGCGCGCTCGCCGGCATCCGCCACGCACTGAAGCCGGGCGGGCGTTTCGCCGCGGTGGTGTATTCCACGGCCGAACGCAATCCCTTCTTTGCCGTGCCGGTCGGCATCATCCGCCGCCGCGCGCAGTTGCCACCGCCCTTGCCTGGACAACCAGGGCCTTTTTCCTTGGGCGGTGAAGGCGTGCTGGCGACAGTGCTGGAGCAAGCGGGTTTTCGCGACGTGGAGGTGCGCAAGGTTGACTCCCCGGTGCGTCTGCCCACGGCCACCGAGTGCGTGCGGTTCGAACGGGAATCCTTCGGCGCGCTGCACCAGATGATGGCCAGTCTGAGCGACGACGAGCGTACCGACACGTGGAGAGAAATCGAGGAAGCCTTGCACCGCTTCGAGACCCCGGCGGAGGGTTTTGTGGGTCCGTGCGAGATGCTGGTGGGCGCGGGCACGCGGTGACCGCGCCTCATGCTGATGCAGCCGACCGGAGGCTCAGGCCTTCGTGTCCAGCAGCGTTCCCAGCATGCGGTCTTCCGTCTGCACGGTGCGCAGGTTGGCGGCGAAGCTGTAGAGGCTCATGCGCTGGCCCACCAGGTCGTCGGCCAGTCGGTCGAAGGGCGCTGACACGTCGGCCTCCCGACCGATCCGTGTGTCCACACCGCCCCTCTCGGGCCGAGCCGTCTGCACCGTGACCTGGCGCCGGAAGTCCGGTGTCTGCACGTTGGCCACGTTGTGGGCGTGCGAGTCCAGCTTGAGCTGCGCGGCGCGCATGCCGCTCAGGCCGATGGCGGTGACGGACATGGACATGGTGGTCGTGGTGCTGGAGGGCGGATGGGTGGGGATCTCAACCAGCCTATCGGCCACCGCCGCGGCAACTTGAGCCCTTGGCCGACACAATCGCCGCCCCTCTGCGAAAATCGGGCCCATGAACGCGACCAACACCACCGAACTCATGCACACCCTGGGCCAGCAGGCCAAGGTGGCCTCGGCGCTCATGGCCAAGGCCAGCGCCGCCACCAAGCAGCGCGCCCTGCTCGGCCTGGCCGCCTTGCTGCGCGCCAATGGGGACGCGCTGCAGCGGGACAACGCCAAGGACCTGGAGCGCGCCCGTGCCGCCGGTCTGGCCGAGCCCATGGTGGACCGCCTCAAGCTCACACCCAAGGTCATCGAGACCTGCGCCCAGGGCTGCGAGCAGCTGGCCGCCATGCCCGAGATCATTGGCGACATCACCGGCCTGAAGCAGATGCCCAGCGGCATCCGCGTGGGGCAGATGCGCGTGCCCATCGGTGTGTTCGGCATGATCTACGAAAGCCGCCCCAACGTGACCATCGAGGCGGCGTCGCTTTCCATCAAGAGCGGCAACGCGGCCATCCTGCGCGGTGGCTCGGAAGCCATCGAGTCCAACCGCGCGCTCAACAACCTGGTGCAGCGCGCATTGACGGACGCCGGCCTGCCCGCCGACGCAGTGCAGCTCGTGCCCACCACCGACCGCGCCGCCGTGGGCCAGCTCATCACCATGCCGCAGTACGTGGACGTGATCATTCCGCGCGGCGGCAAGGGCCTGATCGAGCGCATCAGCGCCGAGGCCAAGGTGCCGGTCATCAAGCACCTGGACGGCAATTGCCACACCTACGTGGACGATCCGTGTGACGTGGCCATGGCGGTGACGGTGGCGGACAACGCCAAGACCCAGAAGTTCAGCCCCTGCAACGCCACCGAGAGCCTGCTGGTGGCGCGCGCCGTGGCCGCCAGCTTCCTGCCGAAGATCGGTGCCATCTACGCCGCCAAAGGGGTCGAGATGCGCTGCTGCCCCGAGAGCAAGGCGATCCTTTCGGCGGTGCCAGACGCCGACCTGAAAGATGCGACCGAAGCCGACTGGTCCGAGGAATACCTGGCACCGGTCATCAGCATCAAGCTGGTCGAGGGCGTGGACGAAGCCATTGCCCACATCAACCGCTACAGCAGCCACCACACCGACGCCATCCTCACCACCGACCACAGGCACGCCCAGCGGTTTTTGCGTGAAGTGGATTCGGCCAGCGTCATGGTCAACACCAGCACCCGTTTCGCCGACGGTTTCGAATTCGGTCTGGGCGCCGAAATCGGCATCAGCACCGACAAGTTCCACGCCCGTGGGCCGGTGGGGGTGGAGGGCCTGACTTCGTTGAAGTACGTGGTGTTGGGCGAGGGTGAAGTTCGGGGCTGATCAAGGCCCATCGGAGGGAGTGAACATGTGCCGCAACATCAAGACCCTGTTCAACTTCGAGCCACCCGCCACGGAACTGGAAATCCGCGACGCCGCGCTGCAGTTCGTGCGCAAGCTCAGCGGTTTCAACGTGCCGTCACAAGCCAACGAAGCCGCGTTTGATCGCGCGGTGGCCCAGGTGGCCGACTCTGCCCGCGAACTCATCCAGTCGCTGCGCACCAGCGCCGAGCCCCGCGACCGTGAGGTGGAAGCGGCCAAGGCCCGTGCCCGCACGGCGGCGCGCTTCGGCACTGCCCGCTGATGAGGCCCCGGCCTGCGCAAAAGAAGCCAGACAACCACGCGGGCCTGGCTTGAAATGGGTGCCATCCGGCCCCATTACACTGATTACCCCCACCCGTTGCCGCCGCAGGCCTTTTCCTATGGTCCCCCACCTCGTCACCGCCCTGACCGGCCCCATCAACGAGCTTGAGCAGCGCATCCTCGAGTCCACGCCGGTCATCGAGCGCTGGTTCCGGCTGGAGTGGATGGAGCACACGCCGCCGTTTTACAGCTCGGTGGACGTTCGCAATGCCGGCTTCAAGCTCGCGCCGGTGGACACCAACCTCTACCCCGGCGGCTGGAACCACCTCACGCCCGAGATGATTCCGCTGGCGGTGCAGGCGGCCATGGCGGCGATCGAGAAGATCTGCCCCGAAGCCAAGAACCTGCTGCTGATCCCCGAGAACACGCGCGACACGTTCTACCTGAGCAACCTGGCCCAGCTGCAGCGCATCTTCTACATGGCCGGCCTCAATGTGCGGCTGGGCTCGATGTCCAACGACATCAAGGCGCCCACCACCATCGAGCTGCCCGGCGGCGAAAAGGTGGTGCTGGAGCCGCTGATCCGCACCAAGCGGCGCCTGGGCCTCAAAAACTTCGACCCCTGCACCATCCTGCTCAACAACGACCTGAGCGCGGGCGTGCCCGGCATCGTGGAAGACCTGCACGAGCAGTACCTGCTGCCCCCGCTGCACGCGGGCTGGCCCACGCGGCGCAAGAGCCACCACTTCAAGGCGTATGAGGAGGTGTCCAAGCGCTTCGGCAAGCTGCTGGGCATGGACCACTGGCTGATCAACCCGATGTTCAACCAGTGCGGTCAGGTCGACTTCAACACCGACGCGGGGCTCGAATGCCTGCGCAGCAACACCGACGCGCTGCTGGGCAAGATCCGCCGCAAGTACAAGGAATACGGCATCAACGAGAAGCCGTTCGTGGTGGTCAAGGCCGACAACGGCACCGGCGGCATGGGCATCCTCACCGTGCGCGATGCGCGCGAGATCGACAACCTCTCCGCCAAGACCAAGGCCCACATGGCCGTCACACAGTCGGGGCAGGCGGTGCACGAGGTGATCATCCAGGAAGGTGTGCTGACCAACGAGCGCATCAACAGCGCGGTGGCCGAGCCCGTGGTCTACATGATGGACCGCTACGTGGTGGGCGGGTTTTACCGCGTGCACGCCGATCGGGGGGTGGACGAGAACCTCAACGCCCCGGGTTCCAGCTATGTGCCTTTGGCGTTCGAGCAGAGCGCGCAGCTGCCGCAGCCCGGCGTGAAGCCCGGCGCGAGCGTGCCCAACCGCTTCTACATGTACGGCGTGATCGGCCGCCTGGCCATGCTGGCCGCCAGCTACGAGCTCGAAGCCACCGACCCCGACGCCGAGGTCTACGAGTAAGTTGCTGCAGCGCAACATAAGCGCTGCGCCACGGCTTTAGAGCCCCTGGCCCACAGACACGGGGGACCGGGCGGGCGCAAAATCGCGGTCCCCAGACAACCTGCCCCGAGCCCGCAAGGCCGGGGTTGTTTTGTGTCAGCAAGCAAATCGTCTCTCACAGCGCTCACCCTGGGCGCCATCGGTGTGGTCTACGGCGACATCGGCACCAGCGTGCTGTACGCCGTCAAGGAGGTCTTCGGATCCGGCCACGTTGAGTTCACCCACGCCAACGTCTACGGCGTGCTGTCCATCCTGTTCTGGACGCTCACCGTCATCGTCTCGCTGAAGTACGTGGTGCTGGTCCTGCGGGCCGACAACCACGGCGAGGGTGGCCTCATCGCCATGCTGGCGTTGGCCTCCACCGCGGTGAAAGACCGGCCCGAGTTGCGCCAGACGCTGCTGGCCATCGGCATCTTCGGCACCGCGCTGTTTTACGGCGACGGTGTCATCACCCCGGCCATCTCGGTGCTTTCCGCGGTGGAGGGCCTGGAGGTCATCTCCCCCGCCTTCCGCCAGTACGTGGTGCCCATCACGCTGGTGGTGCTGTTTGCCTTGTTCGCCGTGCAGAAGCGCGGCACCGGCGGCATCGGCAAGTTCTTCGGCCCGATCACCGTGGTGTGGTTTGTCACCATCGCGGTGCTGGGCGTGGTGCAGATCGTGGACCACCCCGAAATTCTGGCCGCGCTGAGCCCGCACCACGCGCTGCGCTTCATGTGGCAGCAGCCGGGCACCACCTTCATCATCCTGGGCGCGGTGGTGCTGTGCGTCACCGGAGCCGAGGCGCTCTACGCCGACCTCGGCCACTTCGGCAAAAAGCCGATCCGCCTGGCCTGGTTCCTGGTGGTCATGCCCTGCCTGACGCTGAACTACTTTGGCCAGGGCGCCTTGCTGCTGGCGCGGCCCGAAGCGGTGAAAAATCCGTTCTTCAACATGGCACCCGACTGGCTGCTGCTGCCGCTGGTGCTGCTGGCCACCATGGCCACGGTGATTGCCTCGCAGGCGCTCATCACCGGCGCCTTCAGCGTGACCAAACAGGCCATGCAGCTGGGTTATCTGCCGCGCCTGCAGGTGCAGCACACCAGTGAACACGACACCGGCCAGATCTACATGCCCTTCGTCAACTGGGGCCTGTTTGCCGCCATCGTGCTGGCGGTGGTCATGTTCAAGTCGTCCACCAACCTGGCCGCGGCCTACGGCATCGCCGTCACACTGGACATGCTGATCACCACCGTGCTCACGTTCTACGTGATCCGCTACGGCTGGAAGTACCCGCTGTGGCTGTGCCTGGCGGCCACCGGTTTCTTCTTCGTGGTCGACCTCGCGTTCTTCACATCCAACCTGCTCAAGCTGTTCGCCGGCGGCTGGTTCCCGCTGCTCATTGGCGGTCTGGTGTTCACGCTCATGATGACCTGGAAGCGCGGCCGAGGCCTCATGGGTGAAGCCCAGCAGGCTGAGGCGCTGGACCTGCCGAGTTTTCTGGAGGCGGTGTTCGTGAGCCCGCCGGTGCGTGTGGCCGGCACCGCGGTGTTCCTCACCGCCGAGCGCGGCACCGTGCCCAACGCAATGCTGCACAACCTCAAGCACAACAAGGTGTTGCACGAGCAGAACCTGTTTGTGACGGTGCGCAGCCATGAGGTGCCGTGGATCGCCGCCGGGCAGCGCCTGCAGATCGACCCGCTGGGCCACAACTGCTGGGCCGTGACGCTGAACGTCGGCTTCAAGGACGAGCCCGACGTGCCCAAGGCGTTGCAGCTCATGCGCGGGCACGGCTGCGAGATGGAGACCATGACCACCAGCTACTTTCTCTCGCGCGACGTGGTCACGCCCACGCTGGGCAGCGGCATGGCGCCCTGGCGCGAGAAGCTGTTTGCGCAGATGCACCACAACGCCAGCGCCGCGGCGGAGTTCCTGCACCTGCCGAGCAACGCGGTGATCGAGCTCGGCTCCAAGATAGAGATTTAGAGAAAAAGGGCCCCCACGCTCCCCCGCTGCGCGTGGTCCGCTGCCCCCAGGGCGGGGAAGGGCCCCGGTCCTTGCCGGGTCCGGGGGCTGACCCGCCTTGGGGCGGCCCGGCGGCGGGTCTAGCGCCCGGTCCGGATCCAGCGCGCTGCCTTCTCCGCAATCATCAAGGTGGGGCTGTTCGTGTTGCCGCTGGTGATGGTGGGCATCACGCCCGCGTCCACCACCCGCAAACCGGCCACACCGCGCACACGCAGGTGGCTGTCCACCACCGCCATCGGGTCGTTGGTCGCTCCCATCCTGGTGGTGCCCACCGGGTGGAAGATGGTGCTTGCAATGTCGCCGGCCAGGCGCGCCAGCTCTTCGTCGCTCTGGAACTGCACGCCGGGTTTGTGCTCTTGCGGCTGGTATTTCGCGAGCGCCGGTTGGGCCACGATGTGGCGCGTCACGCGCAGGCTGTCGGCCGCCACCTGGCGGTCTTCGGGCGTGCTCAGGTAGCACGGCGCAATGGCCGGTGCCGCGCCGGGCAGGGCCGAGGTGATGCGCACGTGGCCGCGGCTGGTGGGGTTGAGGTTGCACACGCTGGCGGTGAACGCTGGAAAGCTGTGCAGCGGTTCACCAAAGGCGTCCAGGCTGAGCGGTTGCACGTGGTATTCGATGTTGGGCCAGGGCTGGCCCGGGTCGCTGCGGGTGAAGGCGCCGAGCTGGCTGGGCGCCATGCTCATGGGGCCGCTGCGCTTGAGCGCGTACTCCAGCCCGATCTTCGCCTTGCCCCAGAGGCTGCTGGCCAGCACGTTGAGCGTGGTCGCGCCCTGCACCTTGAACACCGCTCGGATCTGCAGGTGGTCCTGCAGGTTCTCGCCCACGCCGGGCAGGTGGTGCTGAACGGTGACGCCGTGCTGTTGCAGCAAGGCGGCCGGGCCGATGCCCGAGCGCTGCAGGATGGCCGGTGAACCGATGCTGCCGGCACTCAGCACCACCTCTTGCGCGGCCGACACGCGCACGCGTTGCCCGCCACGCAAGAGCTCCACGCCGGAGCAGCGCAGTCCGCCGTCTGCATCGCGCTCGAGCACAAGTTTGTCGGTGGCGGTTTCGGTCCACACGGTGAGGTTGGGGCGGCCTTGCGCCGGGCGCAGGAAGGCCTTGGATGCGTTCCAGCGCCAGCCGCTTTTCTGGTTCACCTCGAAGTAGCCCACACCTTCGTTGCTGCCGCTGTTGAAGTCGGTCGTGGCGGGCACACCGGCTTGTTGGGCCGCCTGTGCGAAGGCATCGAGAACGTCCCAACGCAGGCGTTGTTTTTCGATGCGCCATTCGCCGCCGTGGCCGTGCAGCTTCGCGAATGCGGGGTCTTGCGCGGCGTCGAGCCGGTGGTGGTTTTCGTGCGCCTTGAAGTCGGGCAGGCAGTTGTCCCAGCGCCAGTCGTCGTCGCCCGTGAACTGCGCCCACTGGTCGTAGTCGCGGCTCTGGCCACGCATGTAGATCATGCCGTTGATGCTGGAACAGCCGCCCAGGCCCTTGCCGCGCGGATAACGCAGCCGGCGGCCATTGAGCCCCGGGTCGGCCTCGGTCTGGTAGAGCCAGTCGGTGCGCGGGTTGCCGATGCAATACAGATAACCCACCGGGATGTGGATCCAGTGGTAGTCGTCCTTGCGGCCGGCTTCCACGAGCAGCACGCGCTTGCCGGCATCGGCACTGAGCCGATTGGCCAGCAGGCAGCCCGCGGTGCCGGCGCCGATGACGATGAAGTCGAAGGTGGTGTTGTTCATGGAGGCGTGTCCTCGCCAGGGTGGTTGTCGCTGAGTCCGTAGTCGCCGCGCTCGAACGCGACCAGCACCGCCTCGGCCTGTACCCGTCGGTGCTCGGGCACCTGCACCCGCACAGGAATGGCACTGGCGAGCAGTGTGTAGGCCTGCACCAGGTGCGCGTCGGCCACGGCCGCCGGCACACCGGCGGCTTGCAGCACCCCGCGAAGCAGGTAGGCCTCGGTCGGGCTGAACACGGTGATCAGCGTTTGCCAGTCACCGTTGTCCGGGTCGTAGGGACTGTTGCCGTCGCTCACGCCCGGCTCCGGTTCACTTTGCGGTGGGCATGACAAATTCAGCGCCCTTGCCGATCGACTCCGGCCAGCGTTGCATGATCGATTTCTGCTTGGTGTAGAAGCGCACGCCTTCCTCGCCGTAGGCGTGCATGTCGCCAAACAGGCTCTTCTTCCAGCCACCAAAGCCGTGCCAGGCCATGGGCACGGGAATCGGCACGTTGATGCCGACCATGCCCACCTGGATGCGGCGCGCGAATTCGCGCGCCACGTTGCCGTCGCGTGTGAAGCAGGAAACGCCGTTGCCGAACTCGTGGTCGTTGATGATCTTCACGGCCTGCGCGAAGTCGGGCACACGCACACAGCTGAGCACCGGGCCGAAGATCTCTTCCTTGTAGATCTTCATCTCGGTCGTGACGTGATCGAACAGCGTGCCGCCCATCCAGAAGCCCTTGCCGCATCCTTCGCCGGTGTTCGACGCATCGAAGCCGCGGCCGTCCACCAGCAGCTTGGCGCCTTCTTTCGCGCCCGCCTCGATGTAGCCGGTGATGCGCTGGTGCGCGGCGGCGGTGACGATGGGGCCCATCTCGGCGGCCAGGTTGGTGCCGTTGAGCACTTTCAGCGCCTTGGTGCGCTCGATCAGCTTGGGCATGATCTTGTCGGCCACGTCGCCCACCAGCACCGCCACGGAGATCGCCATGCAGCGTTCGCCGGCCGAGCCGTAGGCCGCGCCGATCAGCGCGTCCACCGCCTGGTCCAGGTCGGCGTCGGGCATCACCACCATGTGGTTCTTCGCGCCGCCCAGGGCCTGCACGCGCTTGCCGTGGTGCGCGCCGGTTTCGTAGATGTAGTTGGCAATGGGCGTGGAGCCCACGAAGCTGATGGCCTTCACATCGGGGTGAACCAACAGCGCGTCGACAGCTTCCTTGTCGCCCTGCACCACGTTGAACACGCCGTCGGGCAGGCCGGCCTTCTTGAACAGCTCGCCCATGAACAGCGAAGCCGACGGGTCGATCGGGCTGGGCTTGAGCACGAAGGTGTTGCCCGCTGCGATGGCCACCGGGAACATCCACATAGGCACCATCACGGGGAAGTTGAACGGCGTGATGCCGGCCACCACGCCCAGGGGCTGGCGCAGCGTCCAGTTGTCCATGCCGGTCGACACCTGGTCGGTGAAATCGCCCTTGAGCAGCTGCGGAATGCCGCAAGAGAATTCGATGATGTCGATGCCGCGCGCCACCTCGCCCTGCGCGTCGGTGAACACTTTGCCGTGCTCGGCGGTGATCAGGTGGGCCAGCTCGTCCTTGTGCTGGTTCACCAGCTCCAGGAACTTGAACATCACACGCGCCCGGCGGATGGGCGGGGTGTCGGCCCAGGCCGGGAACGCGGCTTGCGCCGCGGCCACGGCGGCGTCCACATCGGCGTGGTTGGCCAGCGCGACCTGGCCACTGACGGCGCCGGTGGCGGGGTTGAACACGTCCTGGCGGCGCGGCGAGGTGCCCGGGGTCACCTGGCCGTGAATGAAATGGTCGATCGAGCGGGGGGTGTTGGCCATGGCGGTCTCGTGTGAATGGAGTCGAAGAGTGAAGGCAGTGTAGGCACCGCACACCCCCTCGCCTAGTGGCAAGGACTGAACTGATTGTTTGAAATGGTGAACAATCCAGGCATGGATGAGAAAAAAGTCGAAGCCCTCTGGATGCACCTGCACTGGCTGACCGTGCTGGCGCAGCAAGGCAGCTACACCGCGTCGGCACAACGCCTGGGCGTGAGCAAGGCCGCCATGAGCCAGCGCATCAGCGAACTGGAGCGGGCCGCGGGCGTGCCCCTGGTGCAGCGCACCACGCGCAGCGTGCGCCTGACCGAAGCGGGCCAGCAGTTGGTGGACGGCATGCGCGAGCCCTTCGAGCGCATTGCGCAAAGCTTCTCCAGCGTGCGCGATCTCGCCGAAGAGCCAGCGGGGCTGGTGCGCGTCACCGCGCCGGTCGCGTTTGCGCGCCAGCAGCTGGTGCCCAGAATCGCCTCGTTCGTGCAGGCGCATCCGCGCATCCGGCTGGAGCTGGACATGTCGGACCGTCTGAGTTCGCTGGCCACCGAAGGCTTCGACCTGGCGATCCGCCACACCGCCTCGCCGCCCGACACCCACGTGGCCTGGCCCCTGTGCAGCACACGCTCGGTGCTGGTGGCCAGCCGCGAGTACCTGCGCCAGCACGGCACGCCGGTCGCACCCCAGGACCTGGCCCGACACGCCTGCCTGCACTACCCGCGCGCGCAGGACACATCGGCCTGGCACTTCACGCCCGCCGAGGGGCGCAAAAAGCCGCAGGCCCAACGCGTCACGGTGCCGGTGAGTGGCCCGTTCAGTGCCAACAACAGCGAAGCCCTGCGCGACGCGGCCATCGCGGGCCTGGGCATCGCGCTGGTTCCTGATTTCAGCGCGCAGGCGGCCTTGCAGTCGGGCCAGCTGGTGGAGGTGCTCACGGGTTGGGCGTCCGTGGGCACGTTCAGCGCCCAGATCTACGCGGTGCGGCCCTACGCCAGCCACGTGCCGCGGTCGGTGTCGGCGTTCGTGGCCTGGTTGCGGGTGGCGTTGGCGGATGGGTTCGACGTGCGGGCTGCTGCGCCCCGGACGCGGTGACGCACCGTCGACCAACGGCTTCGGGCGGTCTGTTGGCCTGACGACGCTTGCTTTTACGAACTGATCATCCCGATATCTCTGCTTTTTCAGAACCCATTGGAGGCCTACCCTACTGGGTATTCAATGTTCCTTGAAGGAGACTCTGATGAAAAAGTGGATTTCCCTGTTGGCCGTGGTCATGACCCTCGGCCTTGGCGCGGCGCATTTCGACGCTGAAGCTCGACGCATGGGTGGCGGCAAGTCGTTCGGCATGCAGCGCCAGGCCGCGCCGCCGGCCAAAGCGCCTGCCGCACCCACCGCCGCGCCAGCCGCAGCGGGTGCCGGTGCCGCAGCCGCCAGCACCGGTCGCAGCTGGATGGGCCCGATCGCGGGTCTCGCCGCCGGCATTGGCCTCATGGCCCTGGCTTCGCACCTGGGCTTCGGTGAAGGCATGGCCAACATCCTGATGATCGGCCTGCTGATCGCCGCTGCCGTCGCCGTGTTCGGCTTCATCATGCGCAAGCGTGCGCAGGCCCAGCAAGGTGGCTCGGGCGGTCTGGCCTACGCGGCAGCGGGTGCCAACCGCCAGAGCACACCCGACCTGAACGCCTTTCGCACGCCGGTGAACGCGGGTGGCGGCTCCATGATCGGCAGCTCGCTGGGTGGTGGTGTCGCCAGTGCCATCCCGGCCGACTTCGACGTGGCCGCTTTCGAGCGCAACGCCAAGGTCAACTTCATCCGCCTGCAGGCCGCCAACGATGCGGGCAACCTGGACGACATCCGCGCCTTCACGACGCCGGAAATGTTTGCCGAGCTGCAGATGGACCTGAGCGAGCGTGGCGCTGCGACCCAGCACACCGACGTGGTGCGCATCGACGCCTCGGTGCTGGAAGTGGAAGAAGGCGACAGCCGCTACGTGGTGAGCGTGCGCTTCACCGGCGAGACGCGCGACAGTGGCGCCGAACTGACCGAGAGCTTCGACGAGATCTGGCACCTGACCAAGCCGCGCCAGGGCAACGGCGGCTGGCTGCTGGCCGGTATCCAGCAAAGCACCTGATGCCGCTGCGGGATCATCCCCGCTGCTGAACAAGCGACAAGGCCCCTGCACTCACGTGCCGGGGCCTTGTTGTTGGCGCCTGCGGTTCAGGTCGGCTTGGGCGGCGCCGCCTGGCGCTGCAACCGGTCCCAATCCTTCAGCGTCTGTTGCAGCCGGTTTTTCGAGTCGGGATGGCCCTTGGCAAAGGTCTTGGTGAGGAAAGAGCGCAGCCCTTCCTCGGGCGCGGGCGCACCGCGGGCCTTGAGCGCGTCGATCAGCAGCATCACCACCTGAAAACTGTGGGCGCGCGCCGCCATGTGCAGCATGGCCTGACCGGCCGGCGTGCGGTCCTGCGGGTCGGCGCCGTTGTCCAGCATGTAGCGCACGAGGCCCGTCTTGCCCTCGCTGCAGGCCCAGTGCCAGGGCACGAGGCCGCCCTCGGCCGGGGCGCTGAAATCGGCGCCAGGCGCGAGCAGCTCGGGCGCCAGCGGCCAGCCCGAGGCCTTGATCATTTGTTGGGTCTTCCAGTCGGTCATCGGTTCGCAGGGTGTGGGTGGATGGTGGGTTATCTCATGAATTCGCCACATGAATGCCTTCGACTGACTTTGGCGGTACATGCTTGATTTGCAACACCCGTTTGTGCTTTTTCGGGCTCGGGTAAACCTTGCTTGACAGGGAATTGGACGCGGCCGGATCATGCCTTCGGTCGAGAGTTCCCAGGTCTGATTGCAAAGAACGGTCAGAGCGCATTTGAGCTTCGAATCAAAGCTTCGATTCGAGCTTCCCCTGTTCCCGCCAGCCCACCCGAGAGCGCCGTGTTGCCCCGCCCCTCCAGTTCCCTGTCTGCCTTTGCCCAGGCCAGCGCACAGCCGGCCTTGGCAACGCTTGTCTACCGAAGCCGCTGCGTCACGCCCCTGGACGGCCCGGCACTGAATCAGTTGGTGGAGGCTGCGTTCCAACGCAACCTGGCCGAGTCGGTCACCGGCTTGCTGATCTACGACGGCGGGCGGTTCCTGCAGTGGCTGGAAGGCCCGGCCGAGAGCGTGGACCGGATCTGGCAGTCGATCCGGGTGGACAGCCGGCACACCGACGTGGAGATCCTGGGCCACATGCCCACCACCGTGCGCTGTTTCCCCGACTGGGGCATGAAGCTGGGGGACCGCGACCCGAGCGAGCGGCCCGATGCCGCCAACGACGCGCACATGAGACCGCCGCACAACCTGATCGAGCTGCTGCGCAGCCAGCAGGGTGTGCCGCACGCCAGCGCCACCGACTTCTGGCAGAGCGCCCCGGCGCAACCCGAGTTCGAACACGAATTCGCCCGGCTGGACCACGAAATCCTCAAGCGCGTGGTGGACTCCACCGTGCTGCCCCAGGTGACGCCGCGCTACGGTGTCGAACAGCCGCACACCGAGGCCGATCGCGATCCCCGCATGGCCAGTCTGGCGCGCCTGCTGGTGGCGACGGACCCGGCCGAGGCGTTCGCGCTGCTCGATGTGTTGCACGCCGAAGCGGGCTCGCTGCGCGCATCCTGCATGTGGGTCTCGGAGCCGGCCGCGCGCGACCTGGGCGATTTGTGGGCGTCCGACGAGGTGTCTGAATTTGACGTGACGCTCGGGCTGGGCCGCCTGCAGCAGTCGTTTCGCAAGCTGTGCCTGGAGGCGGACCACAACGACCGGCCCCAGGAGCGCCTGCGCGGGCGCATCCTGATCGCGCCGCTGCCGGGTGAGCAGCACCTGATGGGCGCGGTGTTCGACGCCGAGATGATGTGGCGCGAGGGCTGGGACACGCACTGCGAGTTTCCCGAGGACAACGCCGCGCTGATCAAGCTGGTCAAGCGCCAGTGGTTCGACGTGGTGGACCTCTCGCTGAGCCTGGCCTTCAACCGCGAGGACTGGATGCCGCGCATGGCGCAGACCATCACCGACGTGCGCCGCGCCTCGCTCAACCCGGCCCTGGTGGTGGTGGTGCGCGGCCGTGTGTTTTTTGACCACGACGGGCCGCTGCCCGAGCTGATCCACAGCGTGGGCGCCGACGGCGCGAGCACCGCCGCGGTGCTGGTCGTGCCGTCGTTTCAGGCCTCCGCAGCACGCGGCTGAAGCACGGTCGCCGGCAGCGCTGCGGCGCGCAGCCGCTCGGTGATGGGACCCGGGTCGCGTTGAACGACCAGCCAGCGCACCGGGTGCAAGAACCTTGACGACGAACCTTGCATCTCGTTCAAGGTCTCCACCAGGGCATCTGCCGGCCAATCCACCGCCACCACCAGCGTGGACCGCCGCGGCTCGAACCGCGCCAGCGCCGCGCGTGCCTCAGGCTCATTCAGCGCGTAACCGCAGTCCCACGGGTCGGAGATCATGCGGCTGCGCCACCACGCCACGTCACACGCCTTCACGCGCAGGCGCAGCAGCAGGCCTGACAGCGCGCCGCCGGCTTCGAGCAACTGGTGACTGCCATCCAGGTGGCGGCTGAAGGCTTCGATCAGGGCGAGCGCGGCGGGGTCGTCTGCTGGCCAGACCGCGACCGAAAGACGGGGATCCACCTGCGGGGCTTGCGTGGGCCGCAGCAGCGGGCTGCGGCCGTTGCCTGCGCCCTCGAAACACCAGGCTTGCAACCCGGCCCACTGCGCAGCGGTGGGCCGGGCCAACGGCGGGGCGGGATGGCCGGGCAAGCTCACGCTCAGGGCCGCGCCGTCAAAGCGCGCGCGCAGCGTGGCCAGCAGGCGGCGGCGCGGGTGTTCAGCCACGCGGCGGTTGCGCCAGAAAGAAGCGCAGCATCTCCGCCGAGGCGTCCGGCCCGGCGTTGTCGGTGTAAGTGCCAGCGGCATCGCCGCCCGACCACGCGTGGCCCGCGCCGTGCACGGTCCACTGCTCCACCAACACCCGGCCAACGGCGTCGGTGTGCCGTTCGCGCGTGTAGCGGCGCCCGCCGGCGGCGGTGCCGGTGTCGCGGCTGACGTCCAGCGCGGGCGTGGCCCGGCGGGCCTGCTGCGCGATGTGCTCGCCGTTGCTGTGCTGCACGGTGTGGTCGCGGTCGCCGTGAAAGACGATGGTGGGCACGGCGTGCGCTGCGCTGTGGCCCGCGACGCCGCGGCCCTTCATGGCGGCCATGGCCGAGGGGATGTCGTACGCGGCCGCGTACGGCAAGCCCGAGTGCGCGCCCACGGCCGCAAACAGCTCGGGCCAGGTCTCGCCCAGCACCACCGCCATGGCGGCGCCGGCAGAAAGCCCGGCCACAAACACACGCTGCTTGTCGACTGCTTGCTCGTTCATGACCGCTCGAACCATGGCCGCGATCAGCGCGGGTTCACCGCCCTCGCGCACCTGGTCTTGCGGGCGAAACCAGTTCCAGCAGCGCGAGGCGTTGGCGCTGGCCGATTGTTCGGGGTAGAGCACCAGAAAGCCGTGTTCGTCGGCCAGGCGGTTCATCTGCGTGCCGGCGGCAAAGTCGTCGGCCGACTGGGTGCAGCCATGCAGCATCACCACCAGCGGTCGTGCGCCGCTGGCGTCGCCGGCCCGCGCAGCCGGCTGGTAGAGCTTGTAGTCACGCGCACCGGCCGGGTGCTGCACTGTGCGGCGCATGAATGAGCCGGCAGCGTGCGTCGCCGCAGGCTTGGCGTTGACGTCGCGTGCCACCACATCGATCACGTCGGCTTCGGCCTCCGGTGTTCCACCCCCCAGGCCGGCGGACGCCAGCGCCTTGCGGATGGTGTCGGTCACGCCCTTGAGCGGACCGCTCCGGGTGTCGAGCCCGGCCTGCGCAAGCGCCTGGCCGATGGTGTCGTTGATGTTCATGGCCAGCGTGGTCGAGAGGGGTGTTTTCAAGGGATGTGTTTCGTGAACGTGAAAAGGATTCAGACGGTGCGGGGCGCCAGCGCGCGGCGCACAGCGGGGCTGGCGTGGAAGGCGCCGAGCACGGAAACGGAGTCGATGGCGGCCAGGGCGAGTTCGGGCGTGACGTCGTCGTCGATGCGGGCCAGGCCCACCACCTGGATGCGCAGGCGCTCACCGGCGGCCAAAGCGCGTTCCAGATCGGCGCGCGTGAGGTGCTGCAGGCCGAGCGTGAGCGTCTTGCGGGCCACGGTTTGTCTGAGCGTGTCGGCGTGGGTGGCGAGCAGGTTGCGCACCGCCGTGCGCACCAGATCCGAACGGTTGGAATAGAAGCCTTCCTGCACCAGCAGGTCGACCTGACCCAGGTCGACCACGCCGAGATTGACGGTCATCTTTTCCGAATCGCCCACCCGTGGGCGCACATCGAGCTGCCGGTTTGTCATTGTTTTGCCATCCATGTGGAATCCATATGGATGGCATTTAAGCACGGATCGGCGGATTGCAAGAGCGTGCCGAACACTCAACGCGGGGGTGCGCTGGCGAACAGCGCCATACTCGGCGCGCCCCCACACTCCCGGCCGTGACCATGACAACACCTGCCACACCCGCCTCACCGCCCGCGCCGGCCGCCGCTGTCGAATCCGCGTCCAGTGAGCCGCAGGCGCTCTCCCCGCTGATCACGCCGGCGGTCTCGGCTCCGCTCACCTTGCGCCTGATGCTGGCCGCGGTGACCGTGGCCTTCTTCTGGATCCTGCTGCCCTTCTTCGGCACCATCCTGTGGGGCGCGATCATCGCGCTGATGTTTGCGCCGCTCTACCGCTGGTTGCTGCCGCGCATGAACCATCGGCACACACGCGCCGCGCTGGTCACCATGGGTGCCGCGGTGCTCGTGGTGGTGCTGCCGGCGGTGCTGGTGTTGATGTCCCTGGCGCGCGAGGCCACGCAGATGTATGCGCGCATCCAGTCGGGCGAGGTCAACCCGGCCTTGGTGTTGCGCGGGCTGTTCAACGCCTTGCCCGATGGCGTGATCTCCTTGCTGCGGCGCTTTGGTCTGGGCAACTTCGACCAGGTGCAGCGAAAGTTCAACGCCTTGCTCACGCAAGGCAGCGAACTCATCGCCACCCACACCTTCAACTTCGGTCAGGACCTCTTCACGCTGGTCATCAGCCTGTTCATCACGCTGTACCTCGCGTTTTTCCTCACACGCGATGGCGCGAGCATCGTGCGCAGCATCCGCATGGCCATTCCACTGCCGCCTGACCACAAACAGGAACTGCTGGAGCGTTTCGGCACCGTGCTGCGCGCCACCGTCAAGGGCAACCTGGTGGTCGCTTTGGTGCAGGGCTTGCTCGGGGGCCTGGCGTTCTGGGTGCTGGGCGTCAACGGGGCGTTGCTGTGGGCGGTGCTGATGGCCGCACTCTCGCTGCTGCCCGCCGTGGGCGCCGGCCTGGTGTGGGTGCCGGTTGCGCTGTACCTGTTTGCGGTGGACCAGGTCTGGCAGGGCGCGGCCCTGGTGGCCTGGGGCGTGCTGGTCATCGGGCTGGCCGACAACGTGCTGCGACCGCTGCTGGTGGGCAAGGACACCGGCATGCCCGACTATCTGGTGCTGATCACCACGCTGGGCGGCATTGCGGTCATGGGCATCAACGGATTTGTGATCGGCCCGACCATCGCGGCCATGTTCGTCGCGGTCTGGCACATCCAGACCACCACACGGCAGACCATCCCGCCACACAAGCCGATGGTGTTCGCGCCGCCACCGGACCCTGACGCGGTGGACACGGTTTCACCCCCTGCGCCCACGCCCGCTCCCTAGACCGCCGGCACGCTGAGCAGGCTCTGCACCAGCGGGTGCTGCACCTTGCGCGCGGTGCCGATGGCGTAGAAGTGTTCGCGCACGCCGTCGCACGCGCCGATCCACTGCAGGCCGTAGCCCTTGGACAGCTTCTCGCGCATGCGCTCGGAGGCCGGGAACACGCCCATGCCCGAGGAACCGAAGGTGGCCAGCAGGGCGCTGTCTTCAAACTCGCCCACCACGCGCGGCAGCACGCCGTGGCCCTCGAACCACTGGTCGATGCGCAGGCGCACGGAAGCGTGGGCTGTGGGCAGCAGCACCGGCACGTTGGCCAGGCTGTGGGGAAAGTCCTGCCGCGCCTGGGCCAGCCAGGCCTTGGGCGCGTACCAGCCCAGTGCCGACGAGCCCAGCGCATGGCTGTAGAGCCGCAGGTTGGGGTTGGCGGGCGCCGGCCGGTCGGCCAGCACCACGTCGAGCCGGTGCAGCGCGAGCTCGGCCAGCAGGTCGTCGAACTCGCCTTCGTGGCACAGCAGGCGCAGGTTGGGCTCGGTGAGCGCGGGCTCCAGCAGGTCGCGCACGGCGAGCTTGGGCAGTCCGTCGGAAATGCCCACCACCAGGCGCACCTCGCTGGCGCGTGTGGCGTCGCGCACGGCGGCGGGCAGTTGCTCACCCAGATGGAAGATCTGCTCGGCCACCTGCAGCGCAGCCTGCCCCGCTTCCGTGAGCGCCAGTCCGCGCCCGGCGGGTTTGAACAGCGCGTGGCCCAGCGACTGCTCCAGCAATCGCACCTGTGCGCTCACCGTCTGTACCGCCAGCCCCAGGCGGTCCGCCGCGTGCGACATGCCGCCTTCTTTGGCCGTGACCCAGAAGTAGTACAGGTGCTTGTAGTTGAGTTCCGTGTGCATTGTTCGACTTATAAGGATGAAATTGCAGTGATTTTCTGCTTTTTGAGAAGTGTCTGCACGCCTAAGCTCGCGCTTTTCGTCAGGAGATCCCATGCACACCTACCCCGTCAACAGTCCCCAAGCCGCTGCCCGCCTGCTCGCCATGGCCTTGGTGGCCGATGGCAACTACGCCTTGAGCGAGATCCGGGCGCTGGACCGGCTGGACGCCGCGCGTCAACTGGGCCTGTCGCCGCAAGACCTCAAGGCCGTGATTGAAACCTTTTGCGAAGACCTGCTGCTCGGCGCGCACGGTGAATGGCTGGGATCGTCGCAGCTCGATGCCACCACCCGCCAGGCCCTGCTGGCCGAGGTGACCGACCTCACCCTGCGCACGAAAATCGTTGCCTTGTGCGAAGCTGTGGTGGCTGCCGACGGTCATCTGGCCGACGGTGAAACCGCGATGCTCGACAGCCTCGCGCGCGCCTGGCGCCAGATGCCCGGCAACCACCGAAACACCGAAGGAGCCTTGTCATGAAAACCATCGTCTGGGGCGTGTTCGCCTTTCTCTCGGTGTGCTGGACCGCGCTGATCGCGCTGTCGGTGCAACTCACCCACTGGCTGGTGGGCGCGGCGGGTTCGGGCCAGGCCACGTCTGCCGCCACGGCCGTGGGCGAGTGGCCCGTGCCGGCCTGGGCCGCGCTGTGGGTCGACCCGGCGTGGATCCAGTCCTTGCAGTTGATGTGGCTGGGCCTCGTGCAGTGGCTGGGCCAGGTGGCGCCGTCGAGCGACGGCGTCATGGGCTGGATCACACCGCTGCTGTGGACTGGCTGGGGCCTGGGCATGTTGTGCCTGCTGGTACCCGCGATCGGCCTGCACTGGATGGTGGGCCGCTTGAACAAACCCACCACGCTGCGCAATGTGCCGGCGCAGGGCCGCGCTTGAGCGAGCGGCTGGCGCAATCGCTGCGCCGCGCGGCCCATGCGCACGCGGCCAGTGCGCGGGGGCAGGCGCCCGACCCGGCCGATCTGCGGCTGAACCTGGCCGAGTTGTTGCAACTGCACGGTGACAGTTCGACCGCCGTGGTGCTGATGCTCATGGCCCTGCTCACCGTGGTGCCGATTGCCGGCGCCGGCACGGTGCTCAGCCTGGGCATCCTGGTCATCGCCTGGGGCTGGGCGCGCGGGCGCGACACGGTGGACTTGCCCGATCGCCTGGGCGCCCTGAGCCTGAACGAACGCTGGACCGGGCGCTGCCTGCACGGCCTGGCCTGGATGTACGAACGGGCCAACCGCTGGCTGCGGCCGCGCTGGTTGGTCTTGAGCCACGACGCCACGCGCTGGGGCTGGGGCGTCTGGATCGCCCTGATGGCATCGGTGATCTTTCTGCCCTTGCCGCTGGGCAATGTGCTGCCCAGCCTGAGCCTGATCCTGCTGAGCCTGGGCTGGATGTTTCGCGACGGCATCGCGCTCGCGGTTTCCGCGGTGACGGGTTGCGCGGCACTGGCCTACACCGCGTCGCTGGCCCACCTGCTGGTGCAACTGGTGGACCGCGCCCGGGGCTGGCTGCCCGTCTGACTCCCGTTGCGGCGGGGTGATGTGCCGCAGAAGCGGCGCCTAGAATCGGCGCACACCACCGGACCCACCGTTTGACGCCTGCCGCCGCCACCGCCCGCCCCACCGAAACCTGCCCGCTGTACGTGGACCTGGACGGAACGCTCACGCCCAGCGACACGCTGTACGAGTCGGTGATGCTGTTCATCCGGCGCAACCCGCTGAACCTGCTGCGCCTCTTCGTGTGGCTGCTGCTGGGCAAGGCCGGCTTCAAGCTCAAACTGGCCAACGCCGTGCGCCCCGACCCGGCGCGCCTGCCCTACCACGAGCGTTTTGTGCAGTACCTGCGCGAGGAACGCGCGCGCGGTCGCAGCCTGGTGCTGGCAAGCGCGGCGGACGCGCGCATCGTGCGCGACGTCGCCGCCCACCTCAACCTGTTCGACGACACGCTCGGCACCAATGCGCGCGCCGACGGCGTGAACCTCAGCCGGGGCAACAAGCGCGACGCGATCGCGGCACACGCGCAGGCCCTTGGCCACAGCAGCTGGGCCTACGCGGGCAACAGCCGCGACGACATCGCCGTGTGGCAGGGCAGCGCACAAGCGGTGGCGGTGAACGCACCGGCCAGCGTCATCAACGCGCTGCACAAGGTGCATCCGCAGGCGCGGGTGTTCGAGCGTGAACCGCTGCGCCTGAAGACCGTGCTGCGCGCCATCCGTCTCAAGCAGTGGTCCAAGAACGCGCTGCTGTTCATTCCGCTGCTCGCCTCGCACCGGCTCGACCCCCAGCTCTGGGCGCTGGTGCTGGTGGCGTTTGTGGCGTTTGGCCTGTGCGCCTCGGCCACCTACCTGTTCAACGACCTGCTGGACCTGCCCAACGACCGCGCACACCGGCTCAAGCGCTTTCGGCCGCTGGCCGCGGCCACCATCAGCATCCCGCTGGCGGTGGTGCTGGGTGGCGTGATGCTGGTGCTGGCCTTCGTGCTGGCCTGGGCGGTGTCGCCGGCCTTTGCCGCCATGCTGCTGGTCTACACCGTGACCACGCTGGCTTACTCGTTGGTGCTCAAGCGGCTGGCGCTGATCGACGTGCTGGTGCTCTCGGGGCTGTACACCTTGCGCATCGCTGCGGGTGCGGTGGCGGCGCAAGTGGCGCTGTCCAACTGGCTGGCCGCGATCTCGATCTTTCTGTTCCTGAGCCTGGCCCTGGTCAAACGCTGCGCCGAACTCGAAGAGCTCGACGACGAACGCACCACCCTGGCACCCGGCCGCGGTTACCAGCCGCGTGACCTGTCGTCGCTGCGCGCCATGGGCATGGCCAGCGGCTTCCTGGCGGTGATGGTGCTGGCCCTGTACATCGACAGCCAGAACAGCGAGATGCTCTACGCCAACCCCGAGTGGCTGTGGGCCGCGGCGCCCGTGCTGCTGCTGTGGATCATGCGCATCTGGCTCAAGACCGGGCGGCGCGAGCTGCACGGTGAGGATCCGCTGCAGTTCGCATTGAGAGACCCCTTCAGCTGGATGACGCTGCTGGCCATGGGGGGCATCGGTCTCACGGCCACCATCGGACTCTGACGCACCCATGAAATCCATCGCCATCGGCCTGGCCGTCTTCTGTGTGCTGCTGTCATCGGCCGCGCAAATCGCGATGAAGCGCGGCATGGGCGCGCCCACCGGCGCCGACGTGGGCGCGACCTACCTGCACGCGCTCACCAGCCCCATGGTGTGGCTGGGCCTGGTGCTCTATGGCGCGAGTGCCGTGCTGTGGCTGTGGGTGCTCTCGCGGCTGGACGTGAGCCTGGCCTACCCGCTGGTGAGCCTGGGTTTTGTGGTGACCATGGCCCTGGGCGTGCTGTGGCTGGGCGAGCCGTTCTCGTGGCTGCGGGTGGCGGGCTGCACGCTGATCGTGGTGGGTGTGTCGCTGCTGGCCATGGACGCTTGAAAGCCCACCGATGCGCGCCTCCGAATTTTCCGCGCACACGTCGCGCCAGATCTTCTGGACGACCTTTGCCCTCACCCTGGTCCTGAAGATCGTCATCGCCGCGGGCTTCCCGTTCACCGGCGACGAGGCCTTTTTCTACCAGTGGGGCGTGTTCCCGGCCTGGGGCTATTCCGACCACCCGCCCATGGTGGGCTGGCTGCTCGCGGTGCTGCGCCAGGTCAGCGAACACCCGCTGGTGCTGCGCAGCTTCACGCTCATCGTCACCAGCGTGATCGCGCTGGGCATCGTCGATGCGCTGCGGCGGTGGCTGCCCGACGAACAAGAGTCCAGCGCCTGGCTCGCCGGCGCCGTCTACCTGGCCATGCCCTGGAGCTGGCTGTTCGTGCTGGTGACCACCGACACGCCCTTGATCTTCTTCATGGCGCTCTCGGCCTGGGCCTACCTGCGGGCCGACACCAGCACCACGCGCAGCGCGCCCTGGTACGCCTTGGCGGGTTTGTTCCTCGGCCTGGCCTTCCTCTCCAAATACTTCGCGGCGCTGCTGGGTTTTGCCTACGCCGCGCACTGCTTCGGCTGGCGGCGGGGGCGCTGGTGGGCGCCCTTCCTCATCTTCGCGCTGGCCCTGCCCTCGATCGCGCTCAACGTGGCCTTCAACGCCACCCACGGCTGGACCAACGTGATGTTCAACGTGTTCAACCGCAACGAAGGCTCGGCGTGGTCGATCAAGACCTTCACCACCTACGTGGCCATGGCGGTCTACCTGCTCACGCCCTGGTTGCTCTGGCGCAGCGCGGTGGCCCGCCCGATCGCGGGCACCTCGGTCACCACCCGCACCACGCTCGCGGTGCTGTGGCTGTTCCCCATCGTGGTGTTCGCGCTGCTGAGCACGCGCCGCACCATCGGCCTGCACTGGGTGCTGGGCTTCGTGCCGCTGTTCGTGGTGTGGGCGGGGATGCGGCTGGAGGCACGGCCGCTGCGCAGTGCGTTGAACTGGACGGTGGCGCTCTCGGTGCCGCACCTGCTGGTGGTCGCGGCCATCGCCTGGGCGCCGCTGGCCTGGTGGCAGCCCTTCAAGATTCACGACCGTGCGGTGTTCCTGCGCGAGACGCCTGCGGTGGTGGCCGCGCTGCGCCAGGACCTGCCGCCGGGTGCCACGTTGATGGCGCGCACCTACAACCCGGCGGGCATGCTGGCGTTTCACCACGGCGCCTACGTGCCGGTGTTCGGCGTGGGCCGCCACCATGCGCGGCAGGACGACCAGATCGTGGATTTCCGTTCGTACGACGGCCAGGCGATTCGCGTCTTCCTGTACGACGAACCCGTGCTCGCCGAGTTCGCGCCGTACTTCGAGCGCGTGAGCGTCAAGCGCTTCGAAGTGGAAGGTGTGCCGTTCTTCGCGGTGGACGGGGTGGGGTTCCGGTTTCAAGCGTACCGCGACGGGGTGCTGGCGGAAGTGGCGCGGGAATTCCACAACGTGCCGGCATGGCTCCCGGTGTTGGGGAGTCCGTTTTGCGAGCGGTACAGGTTTGTGGCCTGCTCGCCTGGGCGTCCTTGAACCTCAGGGCGCAGCGAACGGAACGCGTTGCGCCACGGCACACATCAGCTCATACCCGATCGTGCCCGCCGCCGCGGCGACCTCATCCACCGGCAACACGGCGCCGGCCGCTGAGCGCCCCCAGAGCACCACTTCCGATCCGATGCCGGCGGCATCGAGGCCCGAGAGATCGACCGTCACCATGTCCATGCTGACCCGCCCCACCACCCGCGTGCGCACGCCATCCACCAGCACCGGCGTGCCATTGGGCGCATGGCGCGGGTAACCGTCTGCATAGCCGCAAGCCACCACACCGATACGCATGGCTTGGTCGGCCGTGAAGGCCGAGCCGTAGCCCACGGTGTCACCGGGCTGCAGGCTTTGCACACCGATGATGCGGCTCGACAAGGTCATGGCCGGTTGCAACTGCCAGTCGGCGGCCGAGTGCGCGGGAAAGTCGGGCGCGCTGCCGTACAGCGCAATGCCTTCGCGCACCCAGTCGGCAGCGAGCGTCGTCACGCCTTCGCCGCGCAGCGCATCGCCGGGATTCCTCAGCAAGGCCGCGCTGTTGCACAGCGTGCGCTCGCCCGGCAGGTCGGCGGTGGCGGCTTCAAAGGCCGCCACCTGGTGCGCAATGCCGCGGGGGCCGTCGGCGTCGCTGAAGTGCGTCATGAGCGAGATCTCGTCCACCTGCGGCAGCGCGTTGAGCCGCGTCCAGGCGCTGCGAAAGGCGTTGGGGGTGAAACCCAGGCGGTTCATGCCGCTGTTGAGCTTCAGGAACACGCGGTGCGGCACCAGCGTCTTGTGCGCGGCCAGCCAGTCGATCTGCTCGGTGCAGTGCACCGTGTGCCACAGGTGCAGGCGCGAACACAGCTCGAGGTCGCGCGGCTCGAACACACCTTCCAGCAGCAGGATGGGGCCGCGCCAGTCGAGCGCCCGGATGCGCTGGGCCTCGGCGAGGTCGAGCAGGGCAAAGCCGTCGGCCGCGCGCAGGGCGTCAAAACAGCGTTCGATGCCGTGACCGTAGGCGTTGGCCTTGACCACCGCCCAGACCCGCGCGTCGGGAGCGCAGTCGCGGGCGCGTTGCAGGTTGTGGCGCAGGGCTTCGGGATGGACGGTGGCGAGGATGGGGCGGGGCATGGGCGGGCGTGAGGTCCGTCATCGAAAGGCGTTGCAAGCGGGTGCAACGCGGGTGAATGCGTGGTCGTTTCAGGGTGGCGTGCTATAACCCCGCATCCCCTGGAGACACCCGTCAACTGTCGCATAAAAAAGCCGCTGCGACCCGCTCAGCCACTCTCCGCTGAGGCCCCACGGCGCTCAAAATCATCGCCATGAAGCGCGGCTTCTACACCATCATGACGGCGCAGTTCTTCAGTTCGCTGGCGGACAACGCGCTGTTCGTGGCAGCGATCGAACTGCTGCGCACACGCGGCTCTCCCGAGTGGCAAAGCGCCGCCCTCGTGCCCCTGTTTGCTTTGTTCTACGTGGTGCTCGCACCCTTTGTGGGGGCGTTTGCGGACGCGAGACCCAAAGGCCAGGTCATGTTCATCAGCAACGCCATCAAGGTGGCGGGCTGCCTGCTCATGCTGATCGGCGTGCACCCGCTGCTGGCTTACACGCTCGTGGGCCTGGGAGCGGCGGCCTACTCGCCGGCCAAGTACGGCATCCTCACCGAGCTGTTGCCACCGTCGCAACTGGTCAAGGCCAACGGCTGGATCGAGGGCCTGACCATCGCCTCCATCATCCTGGGCGTGCTGCTGGGTGGCCAATTGGTCAGCCCATGGGTGTCGGCCCAGTTGCTGGCGATCGACATCCCCGGTTTCCACACCGGCATCCACCACCCTGCGCAGGCCGCGGTGGCCGCGCTGATGTTCGTCTACATGCTGGCCGCGTGGTTCAACACCCGCATCCCGCTCACCGGCGTGACCCCCCGCCCCATGCCCGCCAACCCCTGGGCGCTGCTGCCCGATTTCTGGCGCTGCAACAGCCGCCTGTGGCGCGACCGGCTGGGCCAGATCTCGCTGGCCACCACCACCTTGTTCTGGGGCGTGTCGGGCAACCTGCGTTACATCGTGCTGGCCTGGGCCGGCGCGGCGCTGGGCTACAGCACCACGCAGGCGTCGGCGCTGGTGGGCGTGGTCGCCCTGGGCACCGCGGTGGGCGCGGTGGTGGCCTCCTTGCGCATGCGGCTGGACCAGGCCACGCGCGTGATGCCGCTGGGCATCGCCATGGGCGTGCTGGTGATCCTCATGAACTTCATCGACAACGTGTGGGTGGCCGCGCCGTTCCTGGTGTTGCTCGGTGGCCTGGGCGGCTTCCTGGTGGTGCCGATGAACGCGCTGCTGCAGCACCGCGGCCACAACCTCATGGGCGCGGGCCGGTCCATTGCGGTGCAGAACTTCAACGAGCAGGCCTGCATCCTCACGCTGGGCGCGCTCTACGCGTCATCCACCGCGTGGGGCTGGTCGGCCTTCGCGGCCATCACCGCGTTTGGTGTGCTGGTGGCCGGTTTCATGGCCGTGATCGCGCTCTGGCACCGCCACAACCAGCGCGCGCATCCGCACGAACTGGAGCGGCTGCTGGAGATCGCGCGCCGCGACGACCTGCACGGCTAGAAGCCAACGTTGGTCGGGGCGAAGCCGTCGAGGCTGACCAACCGGTGCTGCGCCAGCACCTTGTACAGATCACTCTCGCTCACCGAGCGAGACAAGTAAGCGTCGCTGCCGGCCAGACCCGCCTTCATGCGGTCCATGCTGCCGGCGGTGGGAGCGAACATGATCACCACCGGCGCCCCCTTGGGGCCTTTGGTCTGTTTGGCGGATCGGCAGATCTGGTTGGCGTCGGGGTCGCCCTTGAGCCGGTCGATCACCACCAGGCGGTAGGGGTTGGCCTTGAGCATCACCAGCGCTTGCGTCGCCTCGCGCGACCAGTCGATGGTGAGGCCGTAGCGCTTGAAACGCTTGAGCAGGATGCGGCCTTCCACCAGGCTCTCCGCCACCAGCAGCATGTCGCCGCGCGCCACGTCGGGCACGCTGGCCTTGTCGGTGCTGATGCGGGAGCGCGGCGCACGGGTGGAGCGCGGTGCGGGTGGGGAGGGCAGGTCGTCCAGCCCGCCGAAGTCGGTCAGGCGCATCGTGCCCTGGCGGTTGTTGGGCGCGGCCGCGCGCTGAGGCGGTGGCGGCATGGCGGCCAGGGTGCGCTCTTCGCCGCGCTCCATGGGCCGGGTGGGCGGAAATTCGGTGTCGGCCGAACGGCGCCGGCGCAAGTTCGCCGCCGGAGCCATGGGCCGGGCCGGTTCGTCTTCGGGTGGCAGGGTGGCCGAAAAACCGCGGTCGGCACCCATGCTGGAGGCCACCGGTGGCAGGTGGTCGGGCGCGGCCAGGCGGCCACTGGCCAGGCGCATGCTGGCGTCCAGGCCTTGCAGCTGGGAACTCTGAAAAGGCTGGGTGGCCGCAAACCCGCCAGCGGGTGCCCGTTGGGCCACCTCCGCGGGGCGCACGCCGACGATGACATCGAGCGCGTTGAGCACCGAGACCAGCTTGACGGGTTTGCGTTGCAGCGGCCACCCGGTGCCGCCGTCGGACTGGCCCACCAGCAGGATCTTGCCGGGCAGTTCGGCGTAGCGCACCAGGTGCAGCGCCTGGGTGTTGTCGGCGTTGACGATCAGGATCTGGGCGTCCATCACCTCGTCCTGCACGGTGTAGCTGGGGGGGCGGCGCGCGGCCATGCGGAAAAACGACTCGAAAGTGGCAGACTCGGCTTGCGTGAAGCCCACCAGCGCCACCGAATAAGCTGCCACCATCGATATGCCCCGCCCGCAGAATTGTTGGTTGATGTCGTAAGACCTTGATGAGTATGCCTTTTTGTAACGAAATTCGCTGTCTCCGGGTCACACGTCATTTGAAATGCGACACCTTTGGCGTGCCAGGGCTGCCGGAGTCCGCCCTAACTTTCACCCGACCATTCCCCAAGGAGTCCCATGTCCAGCATCCACGACTTTGAAGCCCTGTCCATCGACGGCAAGCTGGTCTCGCTCGCGCAGTTCAAGGGAAAGCCCCTGCTGATCGTCAACACCGCCAGCGCCTGCGGCTTCACGCCGCAGTTCGGCGGGCTGGAAAAGCTGCACAAAACCTACGGCGAGCGTGGTCTGGTGGTGCTGGGTTTTCCCTGCAACCAGTTCGGCAGCCAGGACCCGGGCAGCAACGACGAAATCGCCAGCTTCTGCCAGCTCAACTACGGCGTGACTTTCCCCATGATGGAGAAGGTGAACGTGAATGGCGCCGAGGCCCACCCGCTGTACCAGTGGCTCACGGCCGAAGCGCCCGGGCTGCTGGGCAGCAAGGCGATCAAGTGGAACTTCACCAAGTTCTTGGTGGGCAAGGACGGGCGGGTGATCAAACGCTATGCGCCGCAGGACGCGCCGGAGAAGCTGGCCGCCGACATCGAGGCGGCCCTGGCCTGAGCCCGTCCCTTACCGAAGCCAGCCGCGCTTGCGGAAGTACAGCATGGGCACCACGGCCGACAGCACCATGAGGGTCAGCGCCAGCGGGTAGCCGTACTGCCACTGCAGTTCGGGCATGAACGCGAAGTTCATGCCGTAGCTGCTGGCCACCAGCGTGGGCGGCAGCAGCGAGACGCTGGCCACCGAAAAGATCTTGATGATCTTGTTCTGGTTGATGTTGATGAAACCGACGGTCGCATCCATCAGGAAGTTGATCTTGTCGAACAGGAAGGCGGTGTGGCTGTCGAGGGAGTCGAGGTCGCGCAGGATCTGGCGCGCGTCTTCAAACTGCTCGGCGCTCAGCAGGCGGCTGCGCATCATGAAGCTGACCGCGCGGCGCGTGTCCATCACGTTGCGGCGGATGCGACCCGACATGTCCTCGTGCCGCGCAATAGCCGAGAGCGCCTCGCTCAGCAGGTTGTCCGAGGCGTTGCTGTTGAGCACCTTCTTGCTCACGGTCTCGATCTCGTCGTAGATGTCTTCCAGCGTGTCGGCGCAGTACTCGGCGTCGGCGTCGAACAGCATCAGCAGCACGTCCTTGGCGTCCTCGATCAGGCCCGGCATGCGGCGCGCACGCATGCGCAGCAGGCGGAACACCGGCACGTCTTCGTCGTGGATCGAAAACAGCACGCCCTGGCTCTTCAAGGTGTCGTTGTGCTCGTTCAAGATGAAGGCCACGCGGACTGCGCGCGGGTCTTCCTCGTCGTCGATCAAAAAGTCGGAGCGCACATGCAGCTCGCCGTTGTCTTCCTCAAAGAATCGGGCCGACTCCTCGATGTCCTCGTCCATCGCGTCTTCGGGGATCGACAGGCCGAAGTGCTGCTTGACCCAGCGGCGCTCTTCGGGGGTGGGGTCTTCCAGATCGACCCAGATCGGCTTGAATTGCGCGAGCTCTTCGAGCGACTCGATCTCTTCCTGGAAGAGCCGGCCATTGGCCAGGGTGAAAACGTTGAGCATGGAGCGCTCCCGGCGAAGTCTGCTGTCTGAAAGGGCGGGCCGCATCGGCGGGCCCGAGGGCGGTGAGGGTGCTTTCAGCCAGCAGGCCGCCCGATTCAGGTCGCCGCGCGCGCGGCGACGATCAGATGGTGGCGGGGGTGGCTGAAAGCACGCAACTGGGGGGCGTGCTGTCCATGGCGTTCTCCGGGGTGGATCGGTCGCCGGATTATGGCACCGCCGCCGCGCTGGAGAGCGGCGAATGAGGTGCCATGAAGCGCATCAATTCGTCCTTTCTGCGCCACGCATCGTGCTCACCCAGTTCAATGAGCGCGTGCACGAAACCCGGCTCGAACAACAGGTAGCTCGCCAGGGAAGCGGCGCTGCCCGCCGCGCTGCGTGCTGTGTCCAGGGCGCCCAGACCGGCGAGTGTGTTGCGCGTCGAAGTGGGCAACTCACCAATGTGTTTGCGCGCCAGTTCATCGAGCGAAAAGCTGGGTTGGATGGCGAGCACCTCGACCGGCCGATAGGGCAAGGCCGCGGCGAGCGCAGGCGGCAGGCGCGACAAGGTCTGGCTCACGCGCTGTGCCTGTTCCACATCGGCCTGCAAGGTGTCGTGGAACACGCTGGCCATGGCGTGGCCGGCGATGGTGCCTGCCGTCGGATCGCCCGCCCCCCGCACCACCATGCCCGAGCGCTGGGGCTGGCCCACGCCGATCACCAGCACGCGCCGCGCGCCGAAATGGATGGCCGGCGACAGCGGCGAGAGCTGGCGCATGGAGCCGTCGCCAAAGTGTTCCTTGTGGCCTTCGACCCAGAGCGGCACGGCCGGGAACAGGAACGGGATGGCGCTGGACGCCATGAGGTGTTCGATGGTGACGGGCTGAAAATCCGCCCGGCGTCCGGGCCGGTGCCAGGCCTGCACCGGGTGGCCGGGGCGGGTCTGGCAGAACGTCCAGTGCTCGCCGCTGGTGTAGCTCGACGCGGTGACGCCCAGCGCCTGGATGGTGCGTTGCTCCAGCGCCCGCTCCAGGCCCTGCAGGTTGATGGCGCGGTGCAGCGTGTCCACCAAGGGCAGCGTGTCGAGCAGGGCGCGGTGGCGCCGCACCTGGCGCGCCAGCGTCCAGCCCGCCACCAGCCGGTTGGCACGCACCCAGCCCGGCGCTTCCAGCCGGTAGACCTGCTCCGAGCGCAGGCCCATCCAGAACTGGGCGAGCATGGGCAAGGCGGCTTGCCCTTGTTCGGCCACACTGGCGAGATAGGCTGCGTTGAGCGCACCGGCCGAGGTGCCGAACAGCCACTGAAACGGAAACGCCGGCGCCCCGTTGGGCTGCATGGCGGCCAGCGCCTTGAGCACACCCGCCTGGTAGGCGGTGCGCGCGCCGCCGCCCATCAAGACCAGCGCACACGCGTCGGGGCTCGCCTCGTGCGAGGCAGGCGTCAGCATGTTGTGGGTGATGAGGGTGTCGAGTGACATGGGCCGGCGTGGATGGCGCCACTATAAAGAGAGGCGCGCAGACTGCAGGCAGACAAGGGCACGAGAACGCGGCGAATGCTGACAGACGGGGGCGCGTCTGGCCCCCACGATTCACCCAGGACCACATCCGACCATGACACACACACGCCGCTGGGCCCTTGCATCATGCGCCGTTGCGGGGCTGCTGGCCGCCGCCTGGCTGGCGCTGTGGGTGGTCGTGCCCGACGACGAGGAGCTCGCGCGCCGCGTGGAGGCCGAGTTCGAGGCGCGTCTGGGTCAGAAGCTGGTGGTCGGCGCCGTGCACTGGCGCTTGCTGGGTTTGCCCATGGTCGAGGTGCTGGACGCGCGCACCGGACAAGCCGAGGCCATTCGCGTGCGCCGCGTTGCGATCTATCCCGAAGTCCTGCCCTTGTTGCGCCAGCGCTTCGTCATCAACCGGCTGCAGATCGATGGCGCGGTGGTGCCGCGCAGCGCCCTGGCGGCCTACCGCGGCAAGGCACAGGACGGCGTGGGTTCGGTGGTGCTGCGCGCCGTGACCTTCACCGACACGACCTACATCTCCTACAGCGGCGTTCCCGTGGTGTACGAGGGCGACATCGAGTTCGACGATGACCGCCTGCCCCGGCGGGTGCAGGTGCGGCGCCCCGAGGTGAACCCGCCGGTCTCGCTGGACGCGACGCGGGACGGCAAGACGGACAGCGGCGCAGACCTGTACCGCCTGCGTCTGCAGGGCGGCGGAGGCTCGGCCAGCGGGCAGGCGCGCCTGGCTTCGGCGGCCGACGGCGGCAGGGTGCTCACTGGCGAACTCGCGCCGCGCAACGTGGACGTGCATGCCTTGATGGAGGCCTTTCATCGCCGCTCCCCCATCAGCGGCCTGGCGTCCGGCGAAACGGAGCTGCGCGCGCAAGGCGACACCTTGAGCGGCTTGTTCCGCTCGCTGAAGACGCGCAGCGTGCTCCAGGTGGAGGGCGCCAGGATCTTGCGGTTCGACCTGGACAAGGCGGTCAAGTCGGTTGGCAAGGACCGCGATGGCGAGACCGCGCTGGACAGCCTCTCGAGCGTCGTGGAGACCAGCAACACCGAGCAGGGGCTGAAGGCCGAGTTCACCCGTGTGAAGGCTGTGGCCGGTCCCTACACCGGCACCGGCCGGGGCACGGTGTACCGCCAGCAGATCGATGCCCAGGGCACGCTGGCGGTGGGCGGCGGGGTGCTGGAGGTGCCGTTCGCGCTGCGTGGCCCCACCCGCCAACCCGAGTTTCAGATCGCCTGGGGAACGCTGGCGGGCGCGGCGGTGGGCACGGCGGTGTTGCCGGGCATCGGCACGGTGCTGGGCGCCACCATCGGCGGCATGATCAGCGGGCCGCCGCAGGCTGCCGACCCGCCCGCGCCGGCCCGGCGGCCCCGGCGGTGAACGCGTGTGCTGCGCCGCTCAGGGCGCAGGGCGGGCTGTCGTCGCTGCGCCGCGGCTGAGCAGCCAATACAGAAAGATCGCGCCGAAGGTGGCGGTGCCGATGCCGCCCAGGCCGAATTCGCCGAACTTCAGCGTGTACTCGCCGGTGCCCAGGATGATCGGGATGGCGGCCACCAGCAGGTTCTTGTTGTCCGAGAAGTCGACCTTGTTGTCGACCCAGATCTTGGCGCCGGCAATGGCGATGAGGCCGAACACCACGATGGACACGCCGCCCATCACAGCCAGTGGGATCGCCTGGATCAGCGCGCCGAACTTGGGGCTGAAGCCCAGCACGATGGCGATGCAGGCAGCCACGACGAACATGGCGGTGGAATAGATCTTGGTGGCGGCCATCACGCCGATGTTCTCGGCGTAGGTGGTCACACCGGTGCCGCCGGCCGCGCCGCTGACCATGGTGGCCACGCCGTCGCCGATGAAGGCCTTGCCCAGGTAGGGATTGAGGTCGCGCCCCGTCATGGCGCTCACGGCCTTGATGTGGCCCAGGTTCTCCGCCACCAGGATCAGCGCCACGGGCGCGATCAGGAGGATGGCTTGCGCCTGGAAGACCGGCGCGGCGAAGGTGGGCATGCCGAACCACGCGGCGTTGGCGATGCCCGAGACGTCGATGGGTTTGCCCAGGCCCAGGCCGTTGGTGAGCACGGCGTAGACCACGCTGGCCGCGATCAGGCCGACCAGGATCAGCAGGCGCTGCGTCATGCCGCGTGCGTACACAGCCACCAGCGCCACGCTGATGAAGGTGATGGCCTGCATCCAGGCGTCAAAGCCGGTGGGCGCCATGTTCTTGATGGGGATGGCCGCGAGGTTCAGGCCGATCACGGCGACCACGGTGCCGGTGACCACCGGCGGCATGAGGCGCTCGATCCAGTGCACGGCGACGCCTTCGTCCACCTCGTCCACTTCCATGCCGGCCATGGGCCGCGACTTGGTGTGCTTCACGTTGGTGGCGTGCACGATGAAACCAATGACGGTGTAGACCAGGCCGCAGAGGATGATGCCGCCCAGGGCCACGCCCAGGTTGGCGTTGGGGCCGGGGCCTGCGTAGCCGCTGGCGGCGATCACCACGCCGATGAAGGCAAAGCTGGACCCGAGGTAGCTCGGCACCTTGCCGCCGGTGATGAAGAAGAAGATGAGCGTGCCGATGCCGCTCATGAGGATGGCCACGTTGGGGTTGAAGCCCATGAGCAGCGGGGCCAGCACCGTGGCGCCGAACATGGCGATGACGTGCTGCACGCCCATCACGCTGGTCTGCGGCCAGGGAAGTCGCTCGTCGGGGGCGATCACGCCGCCGTTGTCGAGAGTGGTGGACGGTTTTTCCGTCCAGCTGAACAGGCCCATGGAATTTCCTTGAGGTGGGTGGTGGGAGGCCCTGCGGCCGGCTGGGATTGTGCCTGCAAAGACCGTGCCGGCCCGCAGCCGAAGGGTCGCTCAGGCGCTGATGGCGGGCAGCACCTCACCCCGGTTTTCACCGAACCCGATGCGCGCTGCGCCCGGCTTCTCGCACCAGCCGCGCAAAACGATGGCGTCGCCGTCTTCCAGGAAGGTGCGGGCCTCGCCTGTGCCCGGCAGCGGGATGCTGCGCGACCCGCCCAGGCTGAGCTCCACGATGGCGCCGGCCTCATCGGGCGTGGGGCCCGAGATGGTGCCCGAGCCCAGCAAGTCGCCAGGCTGCAGGTTGCAGCCGCCCACGCTGTGCTGCGCCACCATCTGCGCGATGGTCCAGTACTGGTGGCGAAAGCTGGTGGCTGAAAGGCGGTCGGGGGGGATGCCGCGTTCGCGGTGCTGGCGCGATTCGATGCGCACCTCGAGCTGCACGTCCACGCCGCCGTGCGCCGTGTTGGCCGGGCTGTCCAGGTAGGCCAGGGGTTGTGGTTCGTCGGCCGGGTGGGCGAAGGGCACGCGGTAGGGCGCCAGCGCTTCCAGCGTCACGATCCAGGGCGAGACGGTGGTGCAGAAGTTCTTGCCGAGAAAGGGGCCGAGCGGCGCCATTTCCCAGAACTGGTGGTCGCGCGCCGACCAGTCGTTGAGCAGGCACATGCCGAAGATGTGCTGCTCGGCCTCGGCGATGGGAATCGGCTGGCCCATGTCGTTGCCCGGGCCGACGTAGAAGCCCAGTTCCAGCTCGTAGTCGAGCCGCCGGCATGGGCCGTACACCGGGGCGCTTGCGCCCGGCGGCATTGCCTGGCCCATAGGGCGCTTGAACGGTGTGCCGCTGATCACCACGCTGGAGGCGCGGCCGTGGTACGCGATGGGCATCCACTGGAAGTTGGGTGTGAGCGGGTCGTCGGGCCGGATCACACGGCCGACGTTGCGCGCGTGGTGGATGGAGGTGTAGAAGTCGGTGTAGTTGCCCACGCGCGTGGGCACACGCATCTCGGCCCCGGCCTGCGGCACCAGGCTGGCACGCAGCGCTTGCGCGCCGGGCCCGCTGGCGCCGGCCTTGAGCAGGTCGAACAGCGCATGGCGCAGCGCGCGCCATGCGTCGGGGCCCATGGCCAGAAAGTCGTTGAGCGCGTCGCCGGTGCAGGCGTTCACGGCCTGTGCGGCCAGGCCTGACACCGCACCTTCGCGCGCGATGGACGCCAGGTCGATCACCTGGTCGCCAATGGCCACGCCGCCGCGAAAGGCCTCGCTGCTGCCGGCACGTCGAAACACGCCGAAGGGCAGGTTCTGGATCGGAAAGTCGGTGCCTGCGGCGTTGGCGGATTCGAGCCAGCTGCGGGCTTCGGGGTCGTGGGTGTGGTTGAGTTCCATGGTGTTCATGCCGCTGTGGCTTGCAAGGCGTCGTCAAAAATGGCCACGGCACGTGTCCAGCCCGCCGAAGCGCCGCGGATCTTGTGCGGGAAGCAGCTGATGAAGAACCCGTTGGCCGGCAAGGCTTCCAGGTTGTGCATCTTCTCCAGGTGGCAGTAGCCGATGTCGCGCCCGGCCTTGTGGCCTTCCCAGATCAGCGAGGCGTCTTTCGTCTCGCCGTATTTCCGGGCCGTGTGCACGAAGGGCGCGTCCCAGCTCCAGGCGTCGGTGCCGGTCAGGCGCACGCCATGTTCCAGCAAATACATGGTGGCCTCGTAGCCCATGCCGCAACCGGACGCCACGTAATCGTTGTGGCCGTAGCGCGAACCCGCGCGCGTGTTCACCACCACGATCTCCAATGGCTTGAGGGTGTGGTCAATGCGCTTGAGCTCGGTCTGCACATCGTCGGCCGTGACCACGTAGCCGTCGGCGAAGTGGCGGAAATCCAGCTTCACGCCGGGCTGGAAACACCACTCCAGCGGCACGTCGTGGATCGCGATCGCGGGCTTCTTATCGCCCAGCGCCTGGTCCATGGTGGAGTGAAAGTGGTAGGGCGCGTCCAGGTGCGTGCCGTTGTGGGTGGAGAGCTGCACCAGCTCCACCGCCCAGCCTTCGCCGTCGGGCAGGTCTTCCTTTTTCAAGCCGGGGAAGAAGGGCTCGATCTGCTCGAACGTGTGCTCGTGCGTGAAGTATTGGATCCTGGGCGCGAACGCGGGCGGGTCGCTGACCACGTCGTTTTCCAGGTAGATCGAGAGGTCGACAAAACGGCGGGGCATGGTGGTCTCCAGAGGGGCTTGAAATCAGGAACGCTGCCAGCGCAGCAGGCGGCGCTCGGCCAGGGCGAGCAACACATTGCTCACGAAGCCCAGGGCTCCAAGCAGCACGATGCCGGCAAACAGATCGCTGGCCTGGAAGGAGCGCGCGGCCAGCAGGATGGCCTGGCCCAGTCCGGCCTGCGAGGCGATCATTTCGCCCACCACCGAGACGATGAGCGAGACCGTGAGCGACAGGCGCATGCCGGCGAGGATGTCGGGCATGGCGTTGGGCAGGCCGATCTTGAGCACGAAGTTGAAATGGCCCAGCTCCAGCGAGCGCGACACCTCGCGCAACTGCGTGTGCACATTCGCCAGGCCATGCAGCGTGGCCAGCAGCACTGGCCACATGGCACCAAAGGCCACCACCGCCAGCACCATGTTGCCCGACAGGCCGAACAGCGCAATGGCCAGCGGCATCACGGCCGAGGCCGGCAGCGGGCGGATGAATTCGAGCGTGGGCGCGATCCACTCGCGGGCCCGCACCGAACTGCCGATGAGTGCACCCAGCGAGATGCCGAGCGCGCTGGCCAGGACCCAGCCCGTGACCATGCGGCTCAGCGTGGCCCAGGTGTAGGCCGCGAGGTCTCCGCCGGCCAGGCCTTGCACCAGGCTCGCCAGCGTGGCCTGCGGCGTCGGCAGGAAGGCGCGGTTGACCCAGCCGCTGGTGCTGGCCGCCCACCACAGGGCGATGAAGGCGCCGAGCACGAGAACGGAGCCGGCGGCGTTGCCCAACGCGACCATGCTTGTGCTGAGTCGGTTCATGCGGTTTGCTCCCCCATGCGGCGCGCAACCCACCGCTGCAGCGCCAGCGCGCCCACGTTGATGGCGTAGCCCACCACGCCGATCCAGGCCAGCCAGGCCAGCATGAGGGCCGGGTCCAGGCTTTGCTGCGCGATCATCATCGCGTAGCCCATGCCGTGCGGGTTGGCCGCGATCTCCACCGTGACGGCGACCACCAACGCAATCGCCACACCCAGGCGCAGCGCCACGAACAGGCGCGGCACGATGGCCGGCCCGACGATCCAGGCAAAGCGCTGCAGCGGCGACAGCTGCAACGCACGCGCCACCTCCAGCAGGCGCGGCTCCACCTGCAGCACCGCCGCCTGCGTGAGCACCAGCATGGGCCACAGGCAGGCGAAGGCCACCACGCTCACCTCCATGCGCAGGCCGAAGCCGAACACCAGCATGGCCAGCGGGATCAGCGCCACCGACGGAATCGGGCGCGCCACTTCCACGCTCAGGTAGCCCCACTGCCCCGCGCGTCGCGACAGGCCCAGCAGCGTGCCGAGCAACAAACCGCCGAGCGCACCGATCAGCAGGCCCAGCGCGGCGCTGCCCAGCGTGAAGGCCGTGGCCTCCAGCAGCGAGCCGTCCATGAGCGCGCCACCGAAGGCGAGAACCGCGGCGCTGGGTGGTGCGATGGCGTCGCTGCCCTGGCCGGTGGTGCGGGCCCAGAGCTCCAGCGCAACGAGCAGCGCGGCCGGGAAGACCAGGGCCCTCATTCAATGTCCCAGGTAGTGGTAGAGCTCGCGGCGCAGCCGCAAGAACTCGGGGTGTTCCTTGGTGCTCAACTGATCGCGCGGTTGCGGCAGCGGCACCTCGATCAGCGCGGCCAGGCTGGGCAGCGCGGCCGTGGGGTTGCTGCGCAGCGCGATCACGCGGTCGCCCAGGTACAGCGCTTCCTCCAGGTCGTGGGTGACGAACATCACCGTGAGGCCTTCCTCGCGCACCAGCCGCGCGAGCTCGTCCTGCAGCGTCTCGCGCGTCATCGCGTCGAGCGCGCCGAAGGGTTCGTCCATCAGCATCACGTCGGGCTGTTGCGCCAGGCAGCGCGCGATCTGCACGCGCTGCTGCATGCCGCCGGAAAGCTGGGCCGGAAACTTGTCGGCGTGCGCGCCCAGGCCCACCGTCTGCAGCACGCGCGCAATGCGCCCGGGCCGCTCGGCCGCCGGCACCTGGGCCGCTTCCAGCGCCAGGCTCACGTTGGCCTGCACCGTGCGCCAGGGCAGCAGGGCGCGCCCGTAGTCCTGGAACACAAACGCCACTTCGCGGCTCGGGCCGGTGATGGCTTTGCCCTGGCGTTGCACGCTGCCGCCGCTGGGCGCCACGAAGCCGGCGGCGGCGCGCAGCAGCGTGGTCTTGCCGCAGCCCGAGGGACCGATCACGCAGACGAACTCGCCGCGCCGGATGGACAGGTCCACCGGCGACAGGATCTGCCGACCACCCAGCGTGATGGCCACCTGGTCGAAGTGCAGGACGGTGTCGGCCGCGGGCGTCATGGGTGGGCCACGCTCACTTCGCGATCAGGCTGGCGACGTTGGGCTGGCCCTTGAGCATGGCCTGGTCGTTCATGAGGTCGACCCAGTAGGTGAGCTGCTTCTCGGTGACCACCGGCCCGGGCGGCGAGATCTGGATCTTCGCAATCACTTCCGGTGGCAGCTTGATGTATTTGCCGATGGCCGCGCGCACGGCGTCGTTGTTCTTCGGCTGCTGCATGAAGGCGGCGGCTTCCTGCACCGCTTCGCGAAAGGCGCGCGCCGCGCCGGCGTTTTGCGCCACCCAGTCGCGCCGCGCGGTGTGGATGATGGTGGGCTGGTTCTCGGGCAGGAAGGTCGAGTAGTACGACGCCACGTAGCCGATGCCGCTGTCGGTGATGCGGCTCATGAACGGATCGGCGCTGACCACCGCATCCACCGAACCGCCGCGCAGCAGGTCGCCGTGTTGCGGGAACGACGCCTCGACGAAGTTGACCGTCTTGAAATCCACGCCCTGCGTCTTGAGCCAGCCGCGAAAGGTCACGTGCAGAAACGCGCCCAGGCCGGGCACGCCGATCTTCTTGCCCACGCAGTCCTTGGCCGTGCGGATGCCGCTGCCGGCCTTGGCCACCAGGCCGAAGCCGGTGATGGTCTTGGAGGTCACGCCGCCACCGGCCACGACCACGTGGTCCAGCCCGCCGTCGACCGACTGCAGGAACACGCTGGGTGTGGGTCCGCCGATCTGCAGCGAGCCGGCCTGCACCGCGGCCGGGATGGTGGAGTTGATCGGGATGAACTTGAGCTCCACATCCAGCGCCCGCTTCTTGAAGTAGCCGTTTTCTGCCGCGATGAACACCGAGGCAAAGTCGGTCACGGCCGTGTAGCCGAACACGATCCTGGTCGCGCTTTGTGCGAACGCAGGCAGGCCGATGGCGGCCGGTACAGCGGCCAGAGCGGCCAGGGCGGTGCGTCTTTTCATCTCTGTCTCCTCGTGGTGATGGCGGAACGGGTTGGGGTCGGGACGGGCAAGGCGGCGCGCAGGCCGCCGACGATGAAGCGCACCAGGCGCTCGCTGGCGGCGGGATCGCCGGGCTGGTTGACGTCGAGCGACAGGCGTGCGACCCGGTCGTCCACCAGGTGGTGCAACAGCGCGCCGAGCGCGAACTGGTAACCCCAGGCCACATCGGCCCGTGTGGCGTGGGGCAGTGCGGCGTGCAGCGCATCGATGAAGCGGTGGGCCATGGGGTCGAAGAAATCGCGCAGCACGCGATCGGCTTCCTGGCTGTTGTAGGCGAGCTCGCGGCCCACCAGCTGGGCGTAGTGGTGCCCCTCGGGGCTGGCGCGCAGCTTGATGACCGGACCGACAAAAGCCTCCACGATGCGCGTGAGCGTCTGCGGGTCCGCGGGATCGTGCGAGGCCGAGTCGAGCGCGGCCAGGCGCTCTTCGATGGTCTGGTTCCAGTGCGCGAAGATGGCGTGGAACAGCTCGTGTTTCGGGCCGTAGTAGTAGGCCACCAGCGCCAGCGGCACACCGGCCTCTTCGGCAATCTGGCGGATCGTCACCGCGTGGTAGCCGTTGCGCGCAAACAGCTTTTCGGCTGCGGACAGGATGGCTTGTTGCCGGTCGGGCCGCTGCGGGCTGCGCACAGCCGTGGCGCCCTTTCGGGTGCGCGTTGCGGCTGCGGCGGTCCTGGGTTCGCTGGGCATGGGAGACATTGAACGGCCGTACAAAAATATTGAACACCCGTACAAACCCGAGGCCCGCAGGCACCACGGAAGGGAACCGCGCTGTTAACCTGCTGGCCAAAAAGGACAACGACATGAACGAGACAAATCCACCCCCTTTCACGCCACAGATCCGGCTCTACCAGCAGTGGCTGGCCGATCAACGCGGCCTGCATTTCGACGACTACCAGGCGATGTGGCGCTGGTCGACCACCGAACTCGAAGCGTTCTGGCAAAGCATCTGGGACTACTTCGACATGCACTCGCCGACGCCGCACACCGCGGTGCTGGAGCGCAACGTGATGCCTGGGGCCCGGTGGTTCCCGGGCGCGCAGGTGAACTACGTGGAGCAGGTGTTCCGCCATGTGCAGCCCGCGCACGAGGCCGGCTTCATGGCCATCGTGAGCCGCAACGAAAAGGGCCGCCATGTGGAGATGAGCTGGCCCGAGTTGCGCCGCCAGGTGGCGTCGCTTGCGCTGCACCTGCAGGCCCAGGGCGTGCAGCCCGGCGACCGCGTGGCCGCGTACCTGCCCAACATCCCGGAGGCCATGGTCGCGTTTCTGGCCACGGTGAGCATCGGCGGTGTGTGGAGCCTGTGCGCGCCCGACATGGGCACCCACGCCGTGCTCGACCGCTTCCGCCAGATCGAACCGGTGGTGCTGATCGCCTGCGACGGCGTGACCTACGGCGGGCGCGACTTCGATCGCCAGGCCGTGGTGGCCGAGCTGCGCGCGGCCCTGCCCACGGTGCGCCATGTGGTGCTGCAGACCAACCTGGCGGCCGACGCCGAGGACGCGGCCGAAGCCGCAGAACGCGCGCTGCGGGCCGCCGCGCCCTGCACCGATTTCGCTGAAGCCACGTCGCGCATGGACGCCGCAGTCGCGCAGTTCGAACCGCTCTGGCTGCCGTTCGACCACCCGCTGTGGATCGTGTATTCCAGCGGCACCACCGGCCTGCCCAAGCCCATCGTGCACGGCCACGGTGGCACCACCATCGTGGCGCTCGCGCTCAAGATCCTGCACAACGACATCGGCTGCAGCTACGAACCCAACAGCTGGGGCGAGCGCTACCACTGGTACAGCTCCACCGGCTGGGTGATGTGGAACGCGCAGACCGGCGGCCTGCTGGGCGGCACCACCTGCGTGATCTATGACGGCAACCCCGGTGGATCGAAAGACAAGCCCGACTGGACCACGCTGTGGCGCTTCGCGGCCGAACAGGGCGTGACCTTCTTCGGCGCGGGCGCGGCGTTTTTTGCCAACTGCTTCAAGGCGGGCGTGGACCTGTCGACCTGTGGTGATCTGTCGGCGGTGCGCGCGCTGGGCACCACCGGGTCGCCGTTGTCGGAGGATGCGCAGAACTGGGGGACGGAGCAGTTCCGCAAGGTATGGGCAGCAGAAGACCGATCCACCGCCGGGCCGCCCCAAGGTGGATCAGCCCCCTCGGGGGGCAGCGGACCTCGCGCAGCGGGGGAGCGTGGGGGCGACATCTGGTGGTGCAACATCAGTGGCGGCACCGACTTCGCCGGCGCCTTCATCGGCGGCAACCGCGACCTGCCACAGACCCCCGGCCGCATGCAATGCCGCCTCATGGGTTGTGCGGTGGAAGCCTGGAACGAACAAGGCCAGCCGGTGATCGACGAGGTGGGCGAACTCGTGTGTTCGCAACCCATCCCGTCGATGCCGCTGTACTTCGTGGGTGACGTCGACAACAAGCGTCTGCTCGGCAGCTACTTCGACAGCTACCCCGCCGGCCACGGCCGCAAGCCCGGTGGTGGTGACCTCGACAACGCAGCCGGCGCCGTCTGGCGCCACGGCGACTGGCTGCGCATCCACCCCGACGGTTCGTGCGTGATCTACGGCCGCTCGGACGCCACCATCAACCGCCACGGCCTGCGCATGGGCACCAGCGAGCTGTACAGCGCGGTCGAAGCCTTGCCCGAGGTGATGGACTCGATGGTGGTCGATCTGGAGTACCTGGGTCGCGAGAGCTACATGCCGCTGTTCGTGGTGCTGCGCGACGGCGTGACGCTCGACGACGCGGTGCGCGCGCGCATCACCGACAGCATCCGCACCGCACTGTCACCGCGCTTCGTGCCCAACGACGTGTTCCAGGTGGCCGAGATCCCGCGCACGCTGTCTGGCAAGAAGCAGGAACTGCCGATCAAGAAGCTGCTGCTGGGCCAGCCGCTGGAAAAAGTGATCAACAAGGAGGCCATGGCCAACCCGGGTTGTCTCGACTGGTACGTGGATTTCGCGGTGCGCCGCCCGGCGGCCTGAGCGCCCGGCCTTCGGGCTAACCCGCTGTTGGCCCGACCGTCCTTGCGCTAACTTGGAGATCCCGCCAAGAACCGGAGACGCGCATGCAGCCCACCGACCGTTCTGTCAGCCGCCGCCAGGCGCTCACCCTGGCCGCCAGTGGCGCCGCTGCGGTGGCCGCACCGGGCTTGTTCAGCGGCGCGGCGTGGGCGCAAGACAAGTTTCCGTCGCGCCCCATCACCCTCATCGCACCCTGGCCCGCCGGCGGCAGCAGCGACGGCGTGATGCGCGCGCTGGCCCAGAGCGCCAGCAAGGCGCTGGGCGTGCCGGTGGTGATCGAGAACAAGCCCGGGGTGGGTGGCACGCTGGGCGCCAGCGCCATGGTGCAGGCCAAGCCCGACGGCTACACCCTCACGCAGCTGCCGCTGGGCGTTTACCGCCTGCCGCACATGCAGACCATGCCCTTCAACCCGGTGACCGATCTCACCCACATCGTCTGCCTCACCGGCTACACCTTCGGCCTGGCCTGCACGGCCGACGCACCGTTCAAGACGCTCAAGGAGATGGTGGCTTACGCCAAGGCCAACCCGGGCAAGCTCGAGTACGGCCACACCGGCACCGGGACCACGCCGCACCTGGCGATTGAAGAGTTCAGCGAGAAGGCGGGCATCCAGCTCAACCCGATCCCGTTCAAGGGCTCGGCCGAAATCATGAGTTCCATCCTCGGGGGCCACATCCGCATGATGAGCGGCACCACGGAGTTTGCGCCGCACGTGCAGAGCGGCAAGCTGCGCCTGCTGGCCACGCTGGGCCGGGAGCGCAACAAGGCCTTCCCCGACGTGCCCACGGTGAAGGAAAGCGGCTGGGACACCATCACCGAATCGCCGTTCGGCATCGGCGGCCCCAAAGGCATGGACCCGGCCGTGGTGAAGGTGCTGCACGACGCCTTCAAGAGCACGCTGGACGACCCCGAGGTCAAGGCCACCTTCGACAAGTTCTACCAGCCCACGATCTACATGAACACCGCCGACTACACGGCCTATGCGGCGCGCACGTTCGAGGCGGAGAAGAAAACGATTGAGCGCCTGGGTTTGTCGAAAAAGAGCTGATCGGGTCGGTGCGATTCGCCGCCGGGCCGCCCCAAGGCGAATCAGCCCCCTTGGGGGCAGCGACCCGCGAAGCGGTGGAGCGTGGGGGGGGCTACCGCTTGCTCACCAGAACAATTCCAACGGCCACACCCACCAACGCCAGCACCAGCTGCAGCGTGAGCGGCTCGCTCAGCAGCACCACGCCGAACACCAGCGCAAACACCGGCGTGAGGAAGGTGAAGGTCGACATCTGCGTGGCCGGGTAGTGGCGCAGCATCCACATCCAGGTGAGGTAGCTCGCGAACGCGCCCACCACCGTCTGGATGGCCAGCGAACCCCAGGCGCGCGCCGAGTAGTCGAGCGACCACACCTCACCAAGTGCAAGCGAAATGAAGGGCGCCACCGCCGCCGTGACGGCGACCTGGTAGAACAGTGTTTTCTCCGGGCTCGCGGTGGCGAGTCTGCTGGCGCGGATGGTCAGCGTGGTCAGACCCCAGAGCACGCCCGCCGCCAGTGCCATGGCATCGCCCAGCCAGGCGCCGGCCACCGGCGAGCCGTGCATGAAGCCTTCACCAAAGGCCAGCGCCACCGCGGCAAACGCGATCACCAGGCCCACCCACTGGATGCGCCGCAACTTCTCGCCCGGCACCACGCGCGGCAACAGCAGGGCCACCACAAAGGGGCTTGTGTAGAGGAACACCGTGAGGCGCGAGGCGGTGGTGTGCATCAGTCCGAGGTAGATGAAAGCGAATTCACCCGCGAACAGCGAACCCGCGAGCAGTCCGGCCTTGAGCGTGCCGTCGCGCTGGAAGAGCGGCACGCCGCGCGTCGCGCACCACGCCCAGATCAGCACGGCCGCGCCCCAGAAACGCAGGGACGCCTGCCAGAGCGGTGGCACCTCGCCCACCGTGTCCTTGATCAGGATCTGCTGGAAACCCCAGAAGGCACAGCACACCACGAGCAGCGTGATGGCGAGGGAGTCGAGGTGGTTCTTGCGTGCGGTGGGCGGGGTCATGCCGCCCATTGTCGCGAGGTCGTGCGCGGCGCCCTGTCGCTGGTGCGCGCGCCGGTCAGAGCGGGTGTTCGGTGTAGAAGCGCCCGCCGTGGAACAGCAGCGGTGAGGCGTCGGCGCGGTGGCTGCAGCGCTCCACCTCGCCGACAAAGATCACGTGGTCGCCTTCGGCGTACTGGCTGCGGTTGAAACACTCGAACGACGCGGCGGCGCCTTCGAGCAAGGGCGCGCCGTTGCCGCCCTCGCGAAACGCCACGCCGGCCCAGCGGTCGGTGTCCTTGGCGGCGAACTGCTCGGCCAGCGCCTGTTGGTCGGCGGCGAGCACGTTGATGGCGTAGTGCCGTCCGTTGGAAAACGCGGCCATGGAGCCGGCCGAGCGGCCCAGGCTCCAGAGCACCAGCGGTGGGCTCAGGGAGACCGAGTTGAACGAATTGGCGGTGAGCCCCACCAGCTCGCCGCTGTCGGTGCGCGCGGTGACGATGGTCACGCCGGTGGCGAACATGCCCAGCGAGGCGCGGAACTCGAGCGCCGAGAAATCGGGCGCGCGGGCCTGGAGGGCGGTGGGACGGTCAGAAGGCATCGGGGGCAGGTGCGTGGAACGGTGGTGGGTGGATTCTCGGTGATCGGTGCCTTGGTGCGGTACCGTCCCTAGAATGCCGTGATGCATTGCCCCCCTTTGTCCCCCGCGAACCGCCTGTCTGCCTGGGCCGTGTTCGCCGTGCTCGCTGCGGGGTGGCTCTGCACCAGCGCTGCGCAGGCCGCGTCGCCTCTGCGCGGACCGCCTCACCACCGAACCACCGTGCCCGCCAGCGCGCCGCCGTGCGTGCACCTGTCGGCCCGCCTGCCGCACATGGGCCGTGCGCTGTGCGATGCGGCCGAACTGGTGGCCACCGAGGGACGTTCGTCGCAGGGCCGCACGCTGTACGCGCGCGACGTGGTGGCGCCCCAGGCGCGCCTGCGTGTGCTGGTGGTTGGGGCCATGCACGGCGACGAGATGTCATCGGCCTCGGTCGCGCTGCACTGGATACAGCACGCACTGAAGGAGCCGGCCGACGCGCATTGGCGCTTCATTCCCGTGCTCAACCCCGACGGTTTGCTGGCGCGGCCCTCCAGGCGCATGAACGCGCGTGGTGTGGACCTCAACCGCAACTTCCCCACGCCCAACTGGGCCAGCGATGCCAAGGTGTACTGGGAACAGCGCACCAGGAAGGACCCGCGCCGCTGGCCCGGGCCCAGCCCGCTGTCGGAGCCGGAGTCGCGTTTCTTGCACGACGAGATGGCGCGCTTCCAGCCGCACCTCATCGTGAGCATCCACGCGCCCTACGGCGTGCTCGACTTCGACGGACCGGGTGCACCACCGCCCAAGCTCGGGCGGCTTTACCTCGACCAGGTGGGCATCTTTCCGGGCAGCCTGGGCAACTACGGCGGCGTGCACCGCGGCATGCCGGTCGTCACCATCGAACTGCCCAACGCCTTTCGCGCGCCGCTGGACAGCGAGATGCGCCAGATGTGGATGGACCTGCAGCGCTGGATGGTGGAGCGGCTGCGGCCCTGAGTTCTTCAGCCCCGCCGCAGTTGCCGGATCGGGCTCGGCAACTGCACGTCACGGTTCAAGCGTCGAACGCCATGCCGCACGGACGCCAGATGCGCGCCGCCATGTGCTCGGTCAGTCGCCGGGGCCGGCAGCGCTCCCGGCCATGGGGGTTCTCCGGTGGGTGGACGGGAACGGGGGCAATGAAGGCCGTTCGACGGCAACTTGGCCCGCATGATCAAACGTCGCTGTCGACCGGTAAGATCGAAAAAAAGGTCGGATTCATCCATGAAATCAATCAACGTTTCGATGCGCGATTTCGACGCGTTCATCGCGTTGGCACAGGTTCAACATTTCACCCGCGCGGCGGAGCGGTGCAACCTGTCCCAGAGCGCGTTCAGCCAGAAAATCGGCCGCATCGAGGCCAGCGCGGGCGTGCGGCTGTTCGAGCGGTCCACCCGCCACGTGACGCTCACGCCCGAAGGTGAGGTGTTTGCCGAAGAGGTGCGCCGCATCCAGGCCGATGTACAGCACGCGTTCTCCGGCTTGCAGGATCTTGCCCACCGCCGGGTGGGCCGGGTGGCGGTGGCTGCGCTGCCCTCGGTGGCGGCGGAGTGGATGCCGCCGGTGATTGCCCGCTACCGGGCGGCCAATCCGCAGATCAAGGTCGAACTGTTCGACTCGCTGGCAGGCCCGGCGCTGTCCATGCTGCGCGAGGGCCGCGTGGACATGGCGATCACCTCGGGCGAAGACCTGCGCGAGTTCGAGTGCATGGTGCTGCGGCTGGAGAAGTTCTTCTTCGTCTGCCGAGACGACCATCCCATGGCGGACAAGAGCTCGGTCAGCCTGCTGCAGGTGGCGGGCGCCGACATGATGCACCTGGCGCGCAGCAGCAGCGTGCGCCAGCACCTGCAGGCGCAGCCCGCGATGCTGGCAGCACCGCCGCATGGTCTGGAGGTGGAGCACCTCGCCACGCTGGCCGCGCTGATCGCGCAGGGGCTGGGTGTGAGCGTGGTGCCCGAGCTCACCTTGTTCCACTTTCGCCGCGACCGGCTCAAGGCCATCCCGATCCGCGACCGACAGTTGCGACGCCCGATCGTGCTGGCACGCCACAAGGCGCGGGCCTTGTCCATCGCCGCGCGCGCCATGTTTGACGAGGTGGTGGCCCAGGCGCGGGCCTGAGTCACCGGGCGCTCAGGCCCGGCTGGGTGGCGGGGCGACGCTGAAGTGCCGGGCTGCGCGGTGTACTTGCGCGGGCATGCCGTGAAAGCCGAAGTCCATTGCAGGTTGTTCGCCACTGATCAGCTCGGCCAGTGCCTTGCCGGAGCCCGCGCCGTGGGTCCAGCCCAGCGTGCCGTGGCCGGCGTTGATCCAGAGGTTCTTCAGCGGCAGACGGCCAATGAGCGGGATGTTGGTCGGCGTGGCCGGGCGCAGGCCGCACCAGAACTGCGGATCGCCGCCCTGCTCGGGCGTGCGCGTGTCGGCCACACCGGGAAACACCTGCTCGATGCGGCGCACCAGCATCTCGCAGCGCTTTTTTGCCAGCGGTGTGTCCAGCGAGAGGTCAAACCCACCCAGCTCGATGGTGCCGGCCACGCGCAGCTGGTTGCCCAGGCGCGAGACAGCGATCTTGAGCTGGTCGTCGATCATGCTCACGCTGGGGGCCTGCCCGGGCTTGAGCAGCGGCAGCGTGGCGCTGTAGCCCTTGCCTGGGTAGATCGGCACAGTCACACCGACGGACTTGAGCAGCGGCGTGGTGTACGAGCCGCAGGCCACCACAAAGGCGTCGGCCTTGAGCGCCCGCACGGTGCCGCTCTGGCGGTCGCGCACCCGCACCTCGCGGATCTCGCGGCCGTCGCTGTCCAGGCGCTCGATGTCGTGGCCGAACATCAGCCGCGCGCCGCG
>ENA-UOXK01000009-UOXK01000009.1-mixed-culture-metagenome-genome-assembly--contig:-NODE-9-length-149610-cov-7.462927_pt1 | contig 149610 bp, 135 predicted proteins | sample MGYA00238160_ERZ761638 | MGnify/ENA primary metagenome ERZ761638 (study PRJEB28912, sample SAMN08777098) | mixed culture metagenome | isolation source: Freshwater growth medium | place: USA...
CACGCAGACGCTGGACGAATCGAACGCCCCGTTTTTCCGCTGGTTTGGCGATGGGGAACTCAACGCTTCGGCCAATTGCCTGGACCGCCACATCGGCACCCCGACCGAGAACAAGACCGCCATCATCTTTGAAGCCGATGACGGCACCCTGACCCGCGTCACCTTCAAGGAACTGCTGGCCCGCGTGAGCCAGTTTGCCAACGCGCTCAAGGCCCACGGCGTGAACAAGGGCGACCGCGTCCTGATCTACATGCCCATGACCGTCGAGGGCGTGATTGCCATGCAGGCTTGCGCCCGCATCGGCGCCACGCACAGCGTGGTGTTCGGCGGCTTCAGCGCCAAGGCCGTGCACGAGCGCATCATCGACGCCGGTGCCGTGGCCGTGATCACCGCCAACTACCAGATGCGCGGCGGCAAGGAGCTGCCGCTCAAGGCCATCATCGATGAGGCCCTGGCCTCGGGCGGCTGCGACACCGTGCGCAACGTGTTCGTGTACGAGCGCACGGCCACGGCCTGCAACATGGTCGCCGGCCGCGACAAGACCTTTGCGCAGGCGCTGGAAGGGCAGAGCACCGACTGCCCCCCCGTGGCCGTGAATGCAGAACACCCGCTGTTCATCCTGTACACCAGCGGCTCCACCGGCAAGCCCAAGGGCGTGCAGCACGCCACTGGCGGCTACCTGCTGTGGGCCAAGATGACCATGGACTGGACGTTCGACCTGCGCGCCGACGACGTTTTCTGGTGCACGGCCGACATTGGCTGGATCACCGGCCACACCTATGTGGCCTACGGCCCGCTGGCCGCCGGTGCCACGCAGATCATTTTTGAGGGTATCCCCACCTTCCCGAACGCCGGCCGCTTCTGGCAGATGATCGAGCGCCACAAGTGCAGCATCTTCTACACGGCGCCCACGGCCATCCGTTCGCTCATCAAGGCCGCAGAGGCCGATGCCGCCGTGCACCCCGCACGCTCGGACCTGTCGAGCCTGCGCATCCTGGGCAGCGTGGGCGAGCCCATCAACCCTGAAGCCTGGATGTGGTACCACAAGAACGTGGGCGGCGAGCGCTGCCCCATCGTCGATACCTTCTGGCAGACCGAAACCGGCGGTCACGTCATCACGCCGCTGCCCGGCGCCACGCCGCTGGTGCCCGGTAGCTGCACGCTGCCGCTTCCCGGCATCACCGCTGCGATCGTGGACGAAATGGGCAACGACGTGCCCAATGGCGCGGGTGGCATCCTGGTCATCAAACGCCCGTGGCCCAGCATGATCCGCACGATCTGGAACGACCCCGAGCGCTTCAAGAAGAGCTACTTCCCCGAAGAGCTCAAGGGCTTCTATCTGGCCGGCGACGGCGCGGTGCGCAGCGCCGACCGCGGCTACTTCCGCATCACCGGCCGCATCGATGACGTGCTGAACGTGTCGGGCCACCGCATGGGCACGATGGAGATCGAATCGGCCCTGGTGGCCAAGACCGACCTGGTGGCAGAAGCCGCTGTGGTGGGCCGCCCCGACGACGTGACGGGCGAGGCCATCTGCGCGTTTGTGGTGCTCAAGCGCTCGCGCCCCACCGGCGAAGAGGCCAAGCAGATCGCCAACGAGCTGCGCAACTGGGTCGCCAAGGAAATCGGACCGATTGCCAAGCCCAAGGACATCCGATTCGGCGACAACCTGCCCAAAACCCGCAGCGGCAAGATCATGCGCCGCCTGCTGCGCAGCATTGCCAAGGGCGAGGCCATCACGCAGGACACCAGCACGCTGGAAAACCCCGCGATCCTGGACCAGTTATCCCAGACCAACTGATCCAGCGCCTGCGCCCGGGTGGGTGCCGCTCGGGCGCTGCTCAGGCAGCACCCGCACAGAGCCGCGTGTGCACGGTGCACGGTCATGGCGGGTACATCGCCCCGCAGGCAAGGTGATCTGGCTGCCTGACCCTGACTCTTGGCCGCGCTTCCAGGAGGGCCCGAGGGCATGCGTTGGTGCGTGCCATGAAGCGCCACTGTAGGACGCGAACGGAAATCGCGTGGGCCGCGTGTGCCGCAGCGGCGGCATGCGTTACAACCCGGGCATTGCGCTGCCCGCCAACCGGCGGAGCGCTGATCCACCGGAGGTTTCCATCATGCATCTGCGTTCTGTCGTGCTCGTCCTGATTGTTGTTGTCACAGGGCTGCTGGCTGCGCTCAATTGGGGCACTCTGGCAGCGGTGTCGTCCGTGTCGCTGGGCATCGTCGTGTTCGACGCGCCGCTGGGACTGATCATGCTGGCGCTCACCGTGCTGCTGGGCGTGTTCTTCCTGGCGTATGTGCTGTCGCTCCAGGGCTCGGTGCTTCTGGAAAATCGCCGCCACAACAAGGAGATGCATGCGCAGCGCGAGCTTGCCGACAAGGCCGAGGCATCGCGTTTTACGGAGCTGCGGACTTTTCTGGAGGGCCAGCACCGGCAGGCCCACGCCGAACTTCTGGCCCGCATGGAAGCGCTGGAGGCGCGGCTCACGCGCCGCGCTGCAGAGTCCGACAATGTGACAGCCGCCTATGTGGGCCAACTGGAGCAGCAGCTGCGCCAGGGCAGCCCGGGCATCGCCCCGTAAGCTGCGGGCCCAATGCAAAAAGCCGCTGCACTCCGGTGCAGCGGCTTTTTTGAACCTGGCCGCGCCGGAAGCTAATCCGGTGCAGTGCCTGGCATCACTTCTGGGTCATCACCCACGCGGCCAGCTTTTTCGCATCGGCTTCGCTGACCTGCGCGTTGGCGGGCATGGGCACAGGGCCCCACACGCCACCACCGCCCTTGATGATCTTGGCCGCCAGTTTGTCCACGGCGTCTTTCTGGCCAGCGTACTTGGCCGCCACATCCTTGTACGACGGACCCACCAGCTTCTTGTCGACCGCGTGGCAGGCCATGCAGTTTTTCGACGTTGCCAGTGCCATGTCCGCCATGGCGGGGGCGGCCACCGTCAGGGTCAACGCGAGTGTGATCAGGGTACGCTTCATGGTGGGAATTCCTGGGGTTGGGTTACAGTGCTTTCAACGGAATTGTAGTGATTTAGGTTGACCTGCGGTGGCTGCGCCGGCAACCCCTTACCTTTGTAGCTCGGGGGAGTTTTTCCATGTATCTGCTTGGTCTGTCGCTGGTGCTTCTGGCACTCAAGTACCTTGAGATCGGCCCTGTTGCGGCCTGGTCGTGGTGGGTGGTGCTTTCACCCTTTGCCGCCACTGCGGCCTGGTGGGCCTGGGCTGACGCCACCGGTTACACCAAGCGCAAGGCCATGGAGAAAATGGAGCAGCGCAAGAAAGACCGCATCAACCGCCACAAGGAAGCGCTGGGCATCCAGCCGCGCAAGCCGCGCTGAGCGCGTTCCGCCGCGACGCGGCTGTCTGGGCAGTTCGTTCCCGCGCGGTGGGCGGCTGTGGCGCTGCCGGGCAGGGTGCTGGTGCTTCCCGGCCAAGCCAGCGGGCGCGATTGAAGAAAGCCCGTTGCGAGATGTGTCTCGCAACGGGCTTTTTCTTGGCCTGTTTGCACGACCCACACCGCCCGCAGGGGCGGGTGGGCCTGGCCGCTTACGCGGCCAGCAGCATCAGTACGCGTCAAGCACCGCGCCCTTGCTGGCGCTGGAGGCATTGAATGCAAACTTCGCCTGCACGCCACGTGTGTAGCGTGGCGCCGGTGGCGTCCAGCCTTCGCGGCGGCGGGCGATTTCTTCTGCGCTCACGTTCAGCTCCAGCAGCAGCTGGCGTGCGTCGATGGTGATGCTGTCGCCTTCGTTCACGAAAGCAATCGTGCCGCCGGCCGCAGCTTCAGGCGCCACGTGGCCCACCACCATGCCCCAGGTGCCACCGGAGAAGCGGCCGTCGGTGATGAGGCCCACGCTTTCGCCCAGGCCTGCGCCGATCAGCGCGCCCGTGGGCGCCAGCATCTCGGGCATGCCGGGGCCACCCTTGGGGCCCAGGTAGCGCAGCACCATCACGTCGCCCGCCTTGATCTTGCCGTCCAGAATGGCCTGCAGGGCAGACTGCTCGTCGTCGAACACGCGGGCCGGGCCGGTGATCACGGGGTTCTTCAGACCAGTGATCTTGGCCACGGCGCCTTCGGGGCTCAGGTTGCCCTTCAGGATGGCCAGGTGGCCTTCGGCATACATGGGGTTGTGGATGGGACGAATCACGTCCTGGTCGGCGCGCGGCTCGTCGGGCACGTCCTTCAGGACTTCGGCCACCGTCTTGCCTTCGATGGTGATGCAGTCACCGTGCAGCAAACCGGCCTTCAGCAGGATCTTCATGACCTGCGGGATGCCGCCGGCGCGGTGCAGGTCCACCGCCAGGTACTTGCCGCTGGGCTTCAAGTCGCACAGCACGGGCGTCTGCTTGCGGATGCGTTCGAAGTCGTCAATGGTCCACTCCACGTCTGCCGCGTGGGCGATGGCCAGGAAGTGCAGCACCGCGTTGGTCGAACCGCCCGTGGCCATGATCACGGCCACGGCGTTCTCGATGGCCTTCTTGGTCACGATGTCGCGGGGCTTGAGGTCCTTCTTGATTGCCTCGATCAGCACCTTGGCCGATTCCTTGGCCGAGTTCATCTTCTCGTCGTGCGGGTTGGCCATGGTGGACGAGTACGGCAGGCTGATGCCCAGGGCCTCGAACGCGCTGGACATCGTGTTGGCGGTGTACATGCCGCCGCACGAGCCGGTGCCGGGGATGGCACGCTTTTCGATTTCCTTGAGGTCAAAGTCGCTCATCTTGCCCGCAGCGTTTTCGCCCACGGCTTCGAACACGCTGACGATGTTCAGGTCCTGGCCCTTGTAGTGGCCGGGCAGGATGGTGCCGCCATACACATAGATGGCGGGTACGTTGGCGCGCAGCATGCCCATCAGGCCGCCGGGCATGTTCTTGTCGCAGCCGCCCACCACCAGCACGCCGTCCATCCACTGGCCGCCCACGCAGGTTTCGATGCAGTCGCTGATCACTTCGCGGCTGACCAGGCTGTACTTCATGCCTTCGGTGCCCATGGCCATGCCGTCCGAAATGGTGGGCGTGCCGAACACCTGGGCGTTGCCGCCAGCTTCCTCGATGCCCGCGATGGCGGCATCGGCGAGCTTTTGCAGGCCGCTGTTGCAGGGGGTGATGGTGCTGTGGCCGTTGGCCACGCCGACCATGGGCTTGACGAAATCGCCTTCTTCGTAGCCCATGGCGTAGTACATGGAGCGGTTGGGTGCGCGGCTCTTGCCCTGCGTGATGTTGGCGCTGCGGCGGTTGATGGGCTGGATCGGGATGGTCTTGCTGTCTGCCATGGTGGGGTCCTTGTGGGTCTTCGTTGTTGCGTTGCCGCTGCCCGGCGTTGCGCCCGGCATTGTTTGCGAACAGAAGTATGCGGCGTTTGTGGCCAGCGTTCCAATCCCTTTGTGCCGCTCCAGTAATATAAAAAACATATGAAAGAAACGCTGATCGACGTGCGCGCGTGGCGCCAGTTCGTCGCCGTGGCCGAAGAACTGCACTTTGGCCGCGCCGCCGTGCGCCTGCACATGACGCAGCCGCCACTCACCCAGGGCATCGCCCAGCTGGAGCGATCCCTGGGCGTGTTGCTGTTTGACCGCACCCGCCGCCGCGTGGCGCTGACCCCTGCGGGCGAGGCCCTGCTGCCCGATGTGCGCGACCTGCTGGAGCGGGCGCAGGCCCTGCCGGCCCGCGCGCGCGCGGCAGCGGCCGGTGAAGTGGGGCGCGTGCGGCTGGGGTTTGTGTCCACCATTGGTTTCGAGCGCCTGCCCGGCTGGGTGCGCGAGTTCCGGGCGGCGTGCCCCCAGGTGGCGCTGGAACTGGTCGAGGCGACCGGTGACGTGCAGCGCGCCCTGTTTGCCCGCGGCGAGCTGGATGCCGGGCTCATGCTGCATTCGCCGGGCTTTGCGCCGCCCGAACTGGCCCGCCACCCCGTGGCGCACGAGCCGCTGGTGCTGGCCATGCCGGCCCAGCACCCGCTGGCGCATGCCCCCCAGCCCGATCTGGTCCAGGTGCTGGACGAGCCGCTGGTGGTGTTCCCGCGCCGCATCGTCCCGTCGCTGTACGACGCGATTCTGGACCTGTACCGCGCTGCAGGGCGGGTGCCGGTGGTGGCGCAGGAGGCCATCCAGATGCAGACCATCGTCAACCTGGTGTGGGGTGGCCTGGGCGTGGCCTGGGTGCCCGAGAGCGTGACGCAGTTCCGCCGCGACGGCGTGGTGTACCGCACGGGGGGTGAGCTGTTTGGCCACGTTGAGGCCGTGGACGGGAAGGGCGCACCCGGCGGCGGCCGTCTGCCCGTGTGTGAAACCAGCCTGGTCTGGTCCGCCAGTTCCAGCAACCCGGCGCTGCAGCGGTTTGTGGCGTTCATTCAGGCGAGGTCGGCCGGGGGGGCGCCTGGCCTGCAGGCTGCAGCGGGTGCGCAGGCACCGGCAGACGCCGGTGCGGTGCGGGAGGTGTGAGCGCCGGCCGCGGTATCGGCATGACCCCGTGCTGGGGGCAACAATGGCGCGCTCCGCACGCGTGCTACCGCAGGGCGCAGCGCTCCGTCGGCCGCTGGTGGGCATTTCGTGCCGGGGCACAATAGCTGCAACATGCTGACCTATCCCCACATCGATCCTGTCGCCCTGCAACTGGGCCCTCTGGCCATTCACTGGTACGGGCTCACGTACCTGGCAGCTTTCGGGCTGTTCATGCTGCTGGGCATCCGGCGCTTGCGCCATGAACCCTTTGCCTCCATCACCGGTCCGGGCGCATGGTCGCGCCGCGATGTGGAGGACATCCTCTTTCTGGGCGTGGCCGGCGTCGTCATCGGCGGCCGGCTGGGGTACTGCCTGTTCTACAAGCCCGGTTACTACCTCAGCCACCCGCTGGAGATTTTTGCCGTGTGGCAGGGCGGTATGGCGTTCCATGGCGGGCTGCTGGGCGTGATCGTGGCCATGATCTGGTTTGCGCATTCGCGCAAGCGGCCCTGGCTGGAGGTGGCCGACTTTGTGGCGCCCTGCGTGCCCACGGGCCTGGCGGCAGGGCGGGTGGGCAACTTCATCAACGGCGAACTGTGGGGCCGCTTTGCCAGCCCCGACCTGCCGTGGGGCATGGTGTTTGCGCACAGCGGCTCGATGCAGCCGCGCCACCCTTCGCAGGTGTACCAGTTCCTGCTGGAAGGCCTGCTGCTGTTTGTGCTGCTGTGGCTGTACGCCCGCAAGGAGCGCCGCCAGGGCCAGGTGGCCGCGGCCTTTCTGATGGGCTACGGGGTGTTCCGCTTCATCGCGGAGTACTTCCGCGAGCCCGATGCGTTTTTGGGCGTGCTGTCGCTGGGGATGAGCATGGGCCAGTGGCTGTGCGTGCCCATGATCGTGGGCGGGGTGGCGCTGTGGGTGTGGGCCCAGCGGCAGCCTGTGGGAACCGCCCGCGGGTGATTTTCGGGTCAAAAGGGCTCCCAGGGCAGGCTGCTGTAGCACTTGTTGCTATATAAACAATAGCAATTGACCGCCGCAGTGCAGGGCGGCGAGGGGGCGCCCCCGGCGAACGCCACTGCGCCGTGCCGGCAACGTTGCTTTCATGACGCCGCGATGGCGGTCGCTGCCGCACCCACGCGGTGAACGGTACGCGCCCGGTGCCGCCACTTCCGCCCACGGGACTGGGTGGCCCGGGCTGGGGTGTCGCTTTGGCGGTCTGCACTGGCAAGTGGCGCCTGCCGGGCGGCCTGGGGTCTGCGGCCAGCCCCCGGGCTTGTTGCTTTCCTTGCTTTGCGGGCGTATTTCCGCTTGCATTTTCCATAATTATGAGAAATTATGGAGTCAGGCGCTGTAGCAGATCGTTTGACGGTATTAAGCGACTGATACACGCCAAAACCCCAGCAGCCTGTGCTGGCCATTCCCGCCACCCCCACCCAGGTCTCCATGCGCCCGCAACCCAATTCCCTGCACGACGAAGCGGCCTCCCGACTGAGGGAGCAGATCTTCTCGGGCAGCCTGGCGCCCGGCAGTTTTGTGGACGAAGCCGCGCTGTGCGAGCGCCTGGCCATCTCGCGCACGCCGCTGCGCGAGGCGCTCAAGGTGCTCGTGGCCGAAGGGCTGCTGCGCCATGAGCCGCGCCGGGGCTGCTTTGTGGCCCAGATCACCGCGCAGGACGTGGACGACATCTTCCCCGTGATCGCGCTGCTGGAGGGCCGCGCCGCGCACGAAGCCACCCGCAAGGCCACCGCCGCTGATGTGGCCGCGCTGGAGGCTCTGCACCAGCGCCTGCAGCAGTGCGCTGACGAAGGCAGCATCACCGCCTACTACGAGGCCAACTACGCCATCCACGAGGCCTTCATCACCCTGGCCGATAACCGCTGGCTCGCGCAGGTGATTGGCGACCTGCGCAAGATCCTGCGGCTGGCGCGGCTGCAGACGCTGCAGGCCCCGGGGCGCTTGCAGCAAAGCCTGGCCGAGCACCTGGCCGTGTTTGCCGCGCTGAAGGCGCACGATTGCGACGCTGCCGAAGAAGCCATGCGCAACCACCTGCTGCGCCAGCGCGATGCGCTGCGCGAGATTGCCCGCCACCAGACCTCAAGGCTTGTCCCATGATCAACAGCACCCCCGAATGGATTTCACGCAGCGTCTCGCGCCTGCGTTCCGTGGTACCGGCGGCGGACAAGGCCGCGGGCGGCGATGGCACCGCCAGCAAGCCAGCCGACAAGCCGGCCCGCGCTGCCGCCGCGGACGGCAGCGTGACCGACGTGGTGGCCAAGACGGCGGTGCCACGCTCGACGCACGAACGGCTGGTGGCCACGCTGCGCCGGGGGCAGGAGGCCCTGTCGCCGCGTGCCTTACGCCGCCTGCTGGCCGACCTGCAGGAAGTGGTGGCGCCGCAGGTCAGCGAGCTCGAAGGCGGGCGCCGCGCGCAGGCCGTGGCGCAGTGGTACACCGCTGCGCAGCCCGAAGAGCGGCGCGACATGTGGCTGCTGATGTGCGAGCAGTTCGCCCCCGACGCCACGCGTTTCAAGTCGGCCCGCCAGCGCTACGAGGCGGCTGCGGGCACGGCCGAGGAGGGCCAGGCCGAGATCAGCCTGCGCCGCGCGCTGGTATCGCCGCGCACCCGGCTGCTGCAGCGCTTTGCCGTGTTCCCCGAAGGCATGCGCTTCCTGGTGGACATGCGCGCCGAGCTGCTGCCGCTTCTCAAGGCCGACAAGCGCCTGCTCGCGCTCGATGCCGAGCTGGAGCAGCTGTTTTCCACCTGGTTTGACGTGGCGTTTCTGGAGCTGCGCCGCCTGTCGTGGGATTCGCCCGCGTCGCTGCTCGAAAAGCTCATCAAGTACGAGGCGGTGCACGACATCCGCAGCTGGGCCGACCTCAAAAACCGGCTCGACAGCGACCGGCGCTGCTACGGCTTCTTTCACCCGCGGCTGCCCAACGAGCCTCTCATCTTTGTCGAGGTGGCGCTGCTCGACCGCATCTCCAGCAGCATCACGCCGCTGCTGGACGAAGCCGCCGCGCCCGTGGACATCACCCGCGCCAACACGGCCATCTTCTATTCCATCAGCAACACGCAGACGGGCCTGCGCGGCGTGAGCTTTGGCGACTCGCTCATCAAGCATGTGGTCGAGACGCTGGCGGCAGAGTTTCCGCGGCTGCGCACCTTTGCCACGCTGTCGCCGATACCGGGTTTTCGCGCGTGGCTGGGCAAGAACGCGCCCGCCATGCTCGAGCGCCTGGACGACAAGCGCCGCGCCGAACTGGGCCGCGCGGTGGGTTTCGAGCCGCCACAGGCCGCGCACTTTCTGGCCGCGGTGGACAAGCCGCTGGAGCTGGACGCCAAATCGCCCGCCCGCCAGATGCTGCTGGAGTGCGCAGCCCATTACCTGGGGCGCGACCTGCAGGACGGCAAACCCTGCGATGCCGTGGCCCGTTTCCACCTGGGCAACGGAGCCCGCGTGGAGCGCCTGAACTGGGGCGGTGACCCGTCGGCCAAGGGGCTCAAGCAGTCGTATGGGCTGATGGTCAACTACCTGTACGACCTCAAGCGCATCGACAAGCACCGTGCCATGCTCGCGCAAGGAAAGCTGCCCGTGTCGGGCGAGATCGAGAGCCTTTTGCGCGGTTGACGCAGCAAATATCGGCCTCTGCAGGTACCGCCATGCGGGCACGGCAGGGGCCGCGATGACAACGCTACCGGTGCGGCGCTGCACTGGCAGCGTGGTGGACGGCCCGGACAAAGGCCGCAGGTTTTTTTCCAACAACGATGACAGGAGACAAGCAATGAACCCATTTTCGATACGCCGCCGCGAACTGCTGGTGGGCGCTGCGGCAGCGGGCCTGGGCACCGCCACCACGGCTACCTGGGCCCAGGCCAGCGCATGGCCTACCAAGCCCGTCAACATGGTGGTGCCGTTCCCGGCAGGCGGCGGTACCGACGCCTTCGCGCGCCCGCTGGCGGCGCAGTTTTCCAAATCCATCGGCAAGACGCTGGTGATCGACAACCGCGGCGGCGCGGGCGGCACCGTGGGCGCCAGCTTTGCGGCCAAGGCCGCGCCGGATGGCTACAACCTCTTCATGGGCGCGGTGCACCACGCGATTGCGCCGTCGATGTACCCCAGGCTCGACTACGACATTGAAAAGGATTTCGTTCCCCTGTTCCTGCTGGCCAACGTGCCGCAGGTGGTGGTGGTCAACCCCAAGAACGTGCCGGCCACCAACTTCCAGCAGTTCATGGACTTTGTGAAGCGCAACCCGGCCAAGCTCAACTATGGCTCGGCCGGGGCGGGTACGTCGCACCACATGGCGGGCGAGCTGTTCAAGCAGCAGACCGGCACCTTTATCACCCACATTCCGTACCGCGGCGCGGGCCCGGCCCTGCAGGACCTGATTGGCGGGCAGGTGGACATGATGTTTGACGGCCTGGGCTCATCGGCCGCGCACATCAAGGCCGGGCGCATCAAGGCGCTGATGGTGTCGGGCCCCAAGCGCAACCCTGCTTTCCCCGACGTACCGTGCGCGGCCGAAGTGGGCCTGCCCGACTACACCGTGACCACCTGGTACGGCCTGTGGGCCCCCAAGGGCACCCCGGCAGACGTGCAGGCGCGCATCATTGACGAGGTGCGCAAGCTGGGCACGGCCGATGAGCTCAAGACCATCTGGGCCGCCAACGGAGCGGACTTTGGCGGCATGACGCAGCAGCAGTTTGCGGCGTTCGTGAGCAGTGAGGTCAAGCGCTGGGCGGCGGTGGTGAAGACCTCGGGCGCGAAGCTCGATTAACCCCCTGAGTCGCTTCGCGCCTTCCCCCTGAAGGGGGACGCCACCCGTGGCCTGGCGGAGCCAGTTCCACGGTGGCACTGGCGATGGCGCTGCGGTTGTTTTGTGGGTGGTGTCCTTGGCAAACGTGATGGGTAGGGAATATGTCGGGTGAAGTGTTGATGGATGTTGGTGAGCAGGGCGTGGTGCATGTCACCTTGCGCCATGCCGGGCGGCTCAATGCCATGTCGCGGGCGATGTGGCGGCAGCTGCGTGCGGTGTTTGAGGACATCCAGGGCCGGGGGACTGCCGTGCGTTGCGTGCTGGTGGCGGGGGAGGGCGGCGCCTTCTGCGCGGGCGGCGACATTTCGGAATACCCCGGGTTCCGGTTTGATGCTGCTGCGCTGCGCGACTTTCACGAGAACGACGTCTGGGGTGGGCTCCGCGCCATGCTGGAATGCGACGCGCCCATCGTGGCGCAGATCAGCGGCGCATGCATGGGCGCGGGGGTGGAGATTGCCAGCTGCTGCGACATCCGCATTGCTGGCAGCGGTGCCCGCTTTGGCGCGCCCATCGCCAAACTTGGCTTTCCCATGGCCCCGCGTGAGGCGCAGCTGGTGGTCGCAGCGGTGGGCGACACCGCAGCCCGCCAGATGCTGCTCGAAGCCGCCACCTTCAGCGCCGCCGACATGCACGCACGCGGTTTTCTCAGCCGCTTGGTCCCTGACGACGCGGTAGCGGCCGAGGCGCTGGCCAGTGCCCTGCGCGTGGCTGCGCTGGCGCCCGAGGCCGCCCGCATGAACAAACAGACGTTTCGGGCATTAAAACAGCCCTTGGCGCATGATTTGATTGACCCTATTGCTACCAAAAACGTAGCAAAAGCCACCCCTGACCCTTACGGCTACGCCAGCAGCGCCGAGCACCGCGAAGGCATTGCGGCGTTCCTTGAAAAGCGCAAGCCCGTGTTCTGAACGCCCGCTGCAACCCGCCACGCTGCGCCAGCCACCGTATTACCTGTTCAACGTTGTCACTCTTTGTCCCATGAGCCACCACAACCTTTTCAGCGCCTTGCGCGCCGCGTTCCCCGCAGACCTGGACCAGATCGCCGTGGAGACCACGGCGCCCGACGGCACGCCGCTGCTGTACAGCTGGCGCGACCTGGACCACGCCAGTGCCCGCATGGCCAACCTGCTGGCTTCGCTCAAGCTGCCCGAAGGCAGCCGCGTGGCCGTGCAGGTCGAAAAATCGGTCGAGGCGATGATCCTGTACCTGGCCACGCTGCGGGCGGGCTATGTCTTTTTGCCCCTCAACACCGCGTACCAGAGCGGCGAGATCGAGTACTTCATCGGCAATGCCGAACCCGCCGTGGTCGTCTGCACGCCGGGCAACTTCGGCTGGGTGAGCAAGATCGCCTTCACGCAGGGCACGCAGCATGTGTTCACGCTGGGTGACGACCGGACCGGCAGCCTGCTGGAGCGCGCCACCCACCACGGCGACGTGCAGCAGCCCGTGGCGCGGCAGGCCGATGACCTGGCCGCCATCCTGTACACCAGCGGCACCACCGGCCGCAGCAAGGGCGCGATGCTCACGCACGGCAACCTGCTGTCGAACGCGCAGGTGCTCAAGGACTACTGGGGCTGGACCAGCCAGGGCGGGCCCGAGGGCCGGGGCGATGTGCTGATCCATGCGCTGCCCATCTTCCACGTGCACGGGCTGTTCGTGGCCATCCATGGGGCGCTCATCAATGGCAGCAAGATGATCTGGTTCAGCAAGTTCGACCCCAAGGCCGTGCTGGCTGCCATGCCGCGCGCCACGGTGTTCATGGGCGTGCCCACGCTGTACGTGCGCCTGCTGGCCGAGGCAGGGCTGAACAAGGAGGCCGCCCGCAACATGCGCCTGTTCATCGCGGGCTCTGCGCCGCTGCTCATCGAGACCTTCAATGAATGGCAGCAGCGCACCGGCCACACCATTCTGGAGCGCTATGGCATGAGCGAGACCATCATGCTCACGTCCAACCCCTACGCCGCCGACGCGCGCCATGCGGGGCAGGCCGAGCGGCGGGGCGCCACGGTGGGCTTTCCGCTGCCCGGCGTGGGCCTGCGGGTGGTGGACGACGCGGGCAAGGCCGTGCCCGTGGGCGAGATCGGCAACATCCAGGTGCGCGGGCCCAATGTGTTCAAGGGCTACTGGCGCATGCCCGAGAAGACGGCCGAGGAGTTCACCGCCGATGGCTGGTTCAAGACCGGCGACGTGGGCAAGGTCGATGAGCGCGACTACGTGAGCATTGTCGGCCGAAGCAAGGACCTGATCATCAGCGGCGGCTACAACGTGTACCCCGCAGAGATCGAAGGCTACATCAACGATATGCCCGGCGTGGCCGAAAGCGCGCTGGTCGGCGTGCCGCACCCGGATTTTGGCGAGGTGGGCGTGGCGGTGGTGATTGCTAAGCCCGGCGCGCAGCTCAACCCCGACGCCATCGTGGCGGGGCTGAAGGCGCAACTGGCCAACTTCAAGATTCCGAAGAAGTGCTTTGTGGTGCCCGAGCTGCCCCGCAACACCATGGGCAAGGTGCAAAAGAACCTGCTGCGCGACCAGTACAAGGGGCTGTTTGCCTGACGCCAGGCAGCCGCCAGGTAAGCGGGCTGGCCCGTGGACTTGTCCGCCATCCGTGCAGGGGGCAGGGGGGTGAGGCCGCCCGGACCTTGCCGCATGGGCGTGGCCCGGGGCGCTGCGGCTGATTTGCTATTTAATCAATAGCGTTAAATGCTTACATGGCAAGCCAAGGGGGCCATTTTGGCCCTCAGCGCAGCACCAGCACCGGAATGTGCGAGTGCGTCAGCACGTGCTGGGTTTCGCTGCCCAGCAGCAGGCGCTTGAGGCCCTTGCGGCCGTGCGATGCCATCACGATCAGGTCGGCCTTGTGCTTCTTGGCGGCCGAAATCACGGCTTCGGCGATCAGGTCGGACTTGGCGACCACGCCCTTGACCGTGACGCCCTGCGCGCCGCCCTGGGCCGCCACGCCATCGACCATGGCCTGCGCCGAGTCCGACCACTGCTTTTCGATCCGCTTGACGTCGCCCGATTCGACCGGGATGCCGCCCTCAAAGTAGCTGCGCGGATAGCGGGGCACCACCTTCAGGGCGATCACGGTGGCGCCGGTCAGGCCGGCCAGCGCCAGGCCGTGTTCCACCGCTTTTTCGGACAGTTCAGAGCCGTCGGTGGCGATCAGGATGCGTTTGTACATGGAGTTTCTCCTCAAGGTGGTTAAAAAGCCCGCCTGCCTGCGCACCTGCGTCTTGCGTCACGCCACGCCTCGCCACGGCGCCCTGGGCGTGCGCTGCGGTGGCTCCCTCCGGTGCATTGGGGCAGGCTCAGGAGGGAGCGTAGGCATAAATGATGGGTTCAGGCTTGATCCAGGTCAACGCGGCGGCGGGCTATCGGCGATAGCCTTGAACCATGTCAAAGTTTCGTCCCGCCGCGCCGGTTGACACACCGTCAGCGCAGCCCTCACCGGCTGCAGCCGCCCAGACTTCGCTGCTGGACGAACCTCAGGAGTGGTCGGCGTTCGGCCGCGCGTGTACTCAGGCCGGGCAGGGTGAGCCTGCCAATCCGCTGGCCAGCCCGTGGGAATCGCATGTGGTGCTCGATGGTATGCACTGCGCGGCCTGCGCCCTCACCATTGAAGACGCCCTAAAGGCCGTGCCCGGCGTGCAGCAGGCCGACGTGAGCGCCGCCACGCGCCGCGCCCGGGTGGTGTGGAACCCGGCGCAGGTACTGCCCTCGCAATGGATGGCCGCCGTGCAGCATGCAGGCTACCGCGCCATGCCCGCCATGGATGCCTTTGCGCGCGCGCAGCGGCTGCGCGAAAGCCGCCGTGCGCTGTGGCGCTGGCTGGTGGCGGGCTTTTGCATGATGCAGGTGATGATGTACGCGTGGCCCGCCTACGTGGCACAGCCCGGCGACCTGACCGCCGAGATGGAGCACCTGCTGCGCTGGGCCTCGTGGGTGATCACGCTGCCCATGGTGGTGTTCTCGTGCGGGCCCTTCTTTTCCAGTGCGCTGCGCGACATCCGGCTGCGCCGCGTGAGCATGGACCTGCCGGTGGCGCTGGGCATGGCCATCACGTTCATTGTCAGCAGCGCCGGCACCTTCGACATGGATGGCATCTTCGGCAAGGAGGTCTACTACGACTCGCTGACGATGTTCGTGTTTTTCCTGCTGACCGGGCGCTGGCTGGAGCTGCGCCTGCGCGACCGCACCGCCGGCGCGCTGGAGGCCGTGATGAACCGCCTGCCCGACAGCGTGGAGCGCCGCACGGGCGATGGCAGTTTTGAGCGCGTGGCCACGCGGCGCCTGGCCGTGGGCGACACCGTGCGCGTGCTGGCAGGCGAGGCCTTTCCGGCCGATGGCCGCATCACGGCAGGCCACACCCATGTGGACGAAGCCTTGCTGACGGGTGAATCCACCCCCGTGGCCCGTGCCGAAGGCGGTGCCGTCACGGCGGGCAGCTACAACCTGCAGGCACCGGTGGAGGTGCTGGTGGAATCGACCGGCGCACAGACCCGGTTTGCCCAGATCGTCGCGCTGATGGAAAGCGCATCGCTGCAAAAGCCGCGCCTGGCCCAGCTGGCCGACCGCATTGCGCGCCCATTCCTGTGGGCGGTGCTGGTGGCGGCCGGGCTGGCTGCGGCCTGGTGGTGGCCCACCGACCCCAGCCATGCGCTGATGGTGGCGGTGGCGGTTCTCATCGTCACCTGCCCGTGCGCCTTGTCGCTGGCCACGCCGGTGGCCATGCTCACCGCTGCGGGAACCCTGGCGCGCCATGGCGTGCTGGTGCGCAACCTGCAGGCGCTGGAGGCGCTGGCGCGTGTGGACACCGTGGTGTTCGACAAGACCGGCACGCTCACCCGCGATGCGATGGCGGTGCGTTCTGTGCACACCGCGCCCGGCATCAACGCAGACGAGGCCTTGTCGATGGCCGCCGCGCTGGCGGGGCAGTCCATGCACCCGGTGTCGCGTGCGGTGGCGCTGGCCGGTGCGGCTACCAGCGGCCACTGGCGGGCCACCGATGTGCACGAAGAGGCGGGCCGGGGCTTGGTGGGTACGCTGACAGACACCCGCCCGGACGGCGCGCCGCCGCGGGTATTCCGGCTCGGTTCTGCCTTGCACGCTGGTGTGGCCGCAGCTGGTGCCAGCGCTGCGCTGCAAGCCGTGCTTTCGCTGGAGCATGACGACGGCAGCGTGAGCGAAGTGGCCCGCTTTGAACTCGCGGAAGACCTGCGCACCGAGGCACCTGCTGTGGTCGATGCGCTGCAGCGCGCAGGCATCGCCGTGCAGCTGCTGTCGGGCGACCGTGCCGGCGCCGTGCAGCGCGTGGCGACCCAGGCGGGCATTGCCACTGCGCATGGCGAATGCACGCCCCAGGGCAAGCTCGCTGCGCTGAAAGACCTGCAGCTGGCGGGTCGCCATGTGGCCATGGTGGGCGACGGGCTTAACGATGGGCCGGTGCTTGCGGGTGCCCACGCATCCTTCGCCTTTGGCCGTGCCGTGCCGCTGGCCCAGGCCCAGGCAGATTTTGTGGTGCTGGGCGACAGCCTGGCCCTGGTGCCGCAGACAGTGATGCTGGCGCGCCACACGCTGCGCGTGGTGCGCCAGAACCTGTGGTGGGCTGCGGGCTACAACGCCCTGTGTGTGCCCCTGGCGGTGGTGGGCGCCATGCCGGCCTGGCTGGCAGGCCTGGGCATGGCGCTCAGCTCGCTGCTGGTCGTGCTCAATGCCGCGCGCCTGTCGCGCAGCCTGCCGGCGCTGCCTCCCTGTGCCGCAACGGCCATCGCAGGCAACAGCGCTGTGGCTGCCTTGCCCACACCTGATTCGGATCTTCCCGTTGCCACACGCCCGGAGCCTGCCTGATGGACATCCTTTATCTGCTGATTCCTCTGTCGGTCGCACTGGTGCTGCTGGTGCTCGCCGGCCTGTGGTGGGCGGTCTACCACGGCCAGTTCGAAAGCGTCGAACAGGAAGGGGAGCGGATTCTCCGGGACGATTGACATGTGTCAATGTGCCTGAGCCGACCCTGCAACACACTCTTACTGCAATACAACGAGGTGCCCGATGGATCTAGCAAAAACAAATGCTGCGCACTACAACGATACGGTGGTGCGGCAGTTTTCTATCATGGCTGTGGTGTGGGGGGTGGTCGGTATGCTGGTGGGCGTGGTCATCGCTGCCCAGCTCGCCTGGCCCGAACTCAACTTCGGCATTCCATGGCTGAGCTACGGGCGCCTGCGCCCGCTGCACACCAACGCAGTGATCTTCGCCTTTGGCGGCTGCGCACTGTTTGCCACCAGCTATTACGTGGTGCAGCGCACCTGCCAGGTCCGGCTGTTTGCCGCGCCGCTGGCGGCGTTCACGTTCTGGGGCTGGCAGCTGGTCATCCTGGCCGCGGCCATCAGCCTGCCGCTGGGCTACACGTCCGGCAAGGAATACGCCGAGCTGGAGTGGCCGATTGACATCCTCATCACGCTGGTGTGGGTGTCGTACGCAATTGTGTTCTTTGGCACCATCGGCGTGCGCAAGGTCAAGCACATCTACGTGGCCAACTGGTTCTTTGGCGCCTTCATCCTGGCGGTGGCCTTGCTGCACGTGGTCAACAGTGCAGCCATCCCTGCCGGCTTCATGAAGAGCTACTCGGCCTACGCTGGTGTACAGGACGCCATGGTGCAGTGGTGGTACGGCCACAACGCCGTGGGCTTCTTCCTGACCGCAGGCTTCCTGGGCATGATGTATTACTTCATTCCCAAGCAGGCGGGCCGTCCGGTGTACAGCTACCGCCTGTCCATCGTCCACTTCTGGGCGCTGATCTTCACCTACATGTGGGCCGGCCCACACCACCTGCACTACACCGCGCTGCCCGACTGGACGCAATCGGTGGGCATGGTGTTCTCGCTCATCCTGCTGGCTCCCAGCTGGGGCGGCATGATCAACGGCATCATGACCCTGTCGGGCGCATGGCACAAGCTGCGTGACGACCCCATCCTGCGCTTCCTGATCGTGTCGCTGTCGTTCTACGGCATGTCCACGTTCGAAGGCCCGATGATGTCCATCAAGACGGTCAACGCCCTGAGCCACTACACCGACTGGACCGTGGGCCACGTGCACTCCGGTGCTCTGGGCTGGGTCGGCCTGATTTCGATGGGATCGCTCTACTACCTGGTGCCCCGCCTGTTCGGCCGCGAAAAGATGCATTCGATCAAGGCGATTGAGCTGCACTTCTGGATGGCCACCATCGGCATCGTGCTTTACATCGCCGCGATGTGGATCGCCGGTGTGATGCAGGGCCTGATGTGGCGCGCCATCAACCCCGACGGTACGCTGACATACACCTTTGTCGAGAGCGTGAAGGCCACCTATCCCTTCTACGTGATCCGCGTGGCCGGTGGCCTGCTGTATCTGGGCGGCATGTTGATCATGGCCTGGAACGTGTGGATGACCGCCATTTCCGGTCGCTCGGTCAAGGCGCCCATCCCTGCGGTCAACGCAGCACATGCCTGAGCCGAAGGAGATAACCATGTCCAACAACAACAACTCGACTTCGACCGGTTTCACCCATGAAAAGGTGGAGACCAACAACTTCCTCATGATCGTGCTGATCCTGCTGGTGATCGCCATTGGCGGCCTGGTCGAGATCGTGCCGCTGTTCTTCCAGAAGTCCACGACCGAGGCGGTCAAGGGTGTGGAGCCCTACACCTCCGTACAGCTGGTGGGGCGCGATGTGTACATCCGCGAGGGCTGCTACAACTGCCACTCGCAGATGATCCGCCCCTTCCGCGCCGAAACCCTGCGCTATGGCCACTACTCCGTGGCGGGCGAGTTTGTGTACGACCACCCTTTCCAGTGGGGCAGCAAGCGCACGGGCCCCGACCTGCACCGGGTGGGCGGCAAGTACAGCGATGAATGGCATCGCATCCACCTGAACAACCCGCGTGACGTGGTGCCCGAGTCGAACATGCCTGCCTACCCCTGGCTGGAGAAGAACGCCGTGGACCCCGCCAGTGTGGCTCCGCGCATGAAGGCACTGCGCACTGTGGGCGTGCCCTACACCGACGAGCAGATCGCTGCCGCGGCTGCTGATCTCAAGGGCAAGACCGAGATGGACGCCCTCATCGCCTACCTGCAGGTCATGGGCCGCGCGCTCAAGTAAGGGAGACCGCCATGGACATCACCACCATGCGCATCGTCGCCACCCTGGCATCGATGGCCTGCTTCATTGGCATCTGGGTCTGGGCCTACCGTGGCCGTAACAAAGCCCGGTTCGACGAGGCAGCCCAGCTGCCCTTCGAGACAGATTGACCTTTACCAGAACGAGAACACACCATGAGTGACTTCACCAGCAATTTCTGGTCGGTCTTTGTGACCACGCTGACGCTCGTCGGCATCATTGCCTGCGGCATCCTCCTCTGGATGGCCGGACGCAAGAAGGTCATGGCCACGTCCGACAACACCACCGGCCACGTCTGGGACGAAGACCTGGTCGAGATGAACAACCCCCTGCCACGCTGGTGGGTGTGGCTGTTCGTCATCACCATCGTCTTCGGGCTGGCCTACCTGGCCGCCTACCCCGGCCTGGGCAGCTTCAACGGCAAGCTCGGCTGGACACAAAAGGGCGAATACGAGGCCGAGATGGCCAAGGCCAAGGCCGAGCTTGAGCCCCTGTATGCCCGCTTTGTGTCCATGAAGCCTGAAGAGGTGGCGGTCGATCCACAGGCACGTGCCATTGGCGAGCGGCTGTACATGAACAACTGCGCGCAGTGTCACGGCTCGGACGCCCGCGGCAGCAAGGGCTTCCCGAATCTGGCCGACGGCGACTGGCTGCATGGCGGTGCTCCGGAAAAGATCCGCGAGACGCTGGAAAAGGGCCGTATCGGCAACATGCCCCCCATGGCGGCTGCAGTGGGCACGGCGGAAGACGTACGCAACCTGTCGCACTACGTGCTGAGCCTGTCTGGCAGCCCGCACGACTCGCTGCGTGCATCGCTGGGCAAGTCCAAGTTCGGTGCCTGCGCCGCCTGCCACGGCATGGACGGCAAGGGCAACCAGGCGCTGGGCGCTCCCAACCTGACCGACGACATCTGGCTGCACGGCTGGGGTGAGACGGCCATCACGGCCATGATCAACAACGGCAAGGTCAACCAGATGCCTGCACAGGCAGACAAGCTGACCGACGCGCAGATCGGTGTGCTGTCGGCCTATGTGTGGGGCCTGTCGAACAAGCAGGTCGCAGCGGCACGCTGACCATTCCCGGGGCAACGCGCAGGCGTTGCCCTTTCGGTTTTCTCCTCTTTTTTCTTTCTGGCTTCAACGCAGTCGAGACACCATGAATACACCCAGCGGGCCCGCTCGCAAGGTCATTCCGATCAGCCCGGTCGCATCGTCCGATGTGCCGGAAGGAAGTGAGATCGTCTCGCTGTACGAAGCCCAGAAAAAGATCTACCCCCGCTCCATCAGCGGCGTGTTTGCCCGCTGGCGGTGGGCGATGGTGATCCTGACCCAGCTGGCGTTCTACGGAGTGCCGTGGATCGAGTGGGGGCAGCGCCAGATGGTGCTGTTCGACCTGGGCGCCCGGCGCTTTTACATCTTCGGGCTGGTGCTTTACCCGCAGGACTTCATCTACCTGACGGGCCTGCTGATCATCTCGGCGTTGTCGCTCTTCCTCTTCACGGCCGTGGCGGGCAGGCTGTGGTGCGGCTTTGCCTGCCCGCAGACGGTGTACACCGAGATCTTCATGTGGATCGAACACAAGATCGAGGGAGACCGCAGTGCCCGCCTGCGGCTGGACAACGGCCCCTGGACCTTCGAGAAAGTCCGCAAAAAGTTTTTGAAGCAGGTGGCATGGCTGAGTGTGGCGCTGTGGACCGGGTTTACCTTTGTCGGTTACTTCGTACCGATCCGCGAGCTGGGCGGCGAGCTGCTGGCCCTCCAGGGAAGCTGGCAGATCTTCTGGGTGCTGTTCTACGGTTTTGCCACCTATGGCAACGCGGGCTACATGCGCGAGCAGGTCTGCAAGTACATGTGCCCGTATGCGCGCTTCCAGAGCGCGATGTTCGACAAGGACACGCTCATCGTGAGCTACGACGGCGAGCGCGGCGAGCCGCGCGGCCCGCGCAACAAGACGGTGGACCACAAGGCCAAGGGCCTGGGTGACTGTATCGACTGCACGCTGTGCGTGCAGGTCTGCCCGGTGGGCATCGACATCCGCAAGGGCCTGCAGTACGAGTGCATTGGCTGTGGGCTGTGCGTGGATGCCTGCAACACCGTGATGGACAAGATGCAGTACCCCAAGGGGTTGATCCGCTTTTCTACCCAGAACGCCGTGGCTCGGCGCTGGAACCAGTCGCAGATCATGCAGCGCGTGTTCCGCCCCCGGGTACTGGTGTACGGGGCGGTGCTGGTGGCGCTGTGCGTGGCCATGCTGGCAAGCCTGGTCACGCGCACGCCGCTGAAGGTGGACGTGGTGCGCGACCGCGCAGCCCTGTCGCGCATTGTGGCGGGCGGCAAGGTCGAGAACATCTACCGGCTGCAGGTCATGAATGCTACCGAGGGCACGCAGCGCTACCAGATCACTGCGCGCGGCTTGCAGGGAATCGAGACATCGATTGACGGCGATGTAGAGATTGGGCCGGCAGAGTCGCGTTGGGTGGCTGTGCGGCTGCAGATACCTTACGGTTCTGCCACGCCAGGCTCGCATCCGGTGCACTTTGACGTGCAAGCCGTGGGTTCTGCGGCCCATGTCACTGAAAAGTCAGTTTTCTTGGTGCCACGCTGATCTGTTTATTCGCGGTGCTACCGCCAACGCTCTTGACCGGGCTGTGATTTATTCAAGGAGAGAGTTCCATGGCATCCAACGCTGTTCCAGCCGCTTCGGCCCCCGCTGCCGCCCCCTGGTGGAAGTTCGGCCATGTCTGGCTGATCCTTTCCGGCCCCGTCATCGTGATCATCGCCGGGTTCGTCACCTTGTGGCTGGCCATCTCGCGGCCCGACCCGGTCGTGGCCGAGGATTACTACCGCCAGGGCGTGGAGATCAACAAGACCTTGCAGGGTACCGACAAGAGCCTGCTGCCGGCAGTGAAGGCCCGCAATCACGCAGCCACCCCTGCCGAAGACGCGCCGCGCTGAACGGCTGCCGCTGTCCGATCAGGATGGCATATGCAACCCCTGTGGCCCTGGCCAACCGATCCTGAGAACAAAAGGAGACAAGCGCAATGTGGACCCAACGCCTGATGTGGATAGCGTGGCCTGCCTTTTTGATGGCGGGTGTGCTGGAGATTCTGGTCTTTGCGCTCGTCGATCCGCACGACCTGCACTGGTTTGGCCAGCCCGTACCGCTGTCGCGCGAGGGCGTCTACACGCTGGCGTTTTTTTCTTTCTGGGCGGTCACCATGGTCTCCAGTGCGCTCACCACTCTTTTAGCCATGTCTCCGTTCGAGCTCAACCGCTGCCCGGTGCCCGACGGCGAGCGACCCGATGACTGCCGCAAGACTTCGGGGTGTGCCTGAGATCGTTTGGCGACAGCCAGGCGGCAAACCCTGGATTGCAGGTGGCAGCGGCCGCGCAGCGGTGAAACGGGGCGGTGCGCGGTGAGAGGTGCCGAAGGCCTCAGCTGGACGGTTGCGGTTGCCATCCAGGAGGAAAGCCTCCCGAAGGCCCGCAGGGCAGGCCGCCGTCAGTGGCAGGGTTGCTGGCTGTTGACGATGCGGCGCAGTGCGTCGGTGTCCAGAATGCGCACATGCCGCTGCTTGACTTCGACAATCTGTTCATCGACAAATTTCGAGAAGGTGCGGCTCACGGTTTCGAGCTTGAGGCCCAGGTAGCTGCCGATCTCCTCGCGCGTCATGCGCAGTACCAGTTCGGACTGCGAGAAGCCCCGGGCATGCAGGCGCTGCACCAGGTTCAGCAGAAAAGCGGCCAGGCGCTCTTCGGCACGCATGCTGCCCAGCAGCAACATCACGCCGTGCTCGCGCACGATTTCGCGGCTCATGATCTTGTGCACGTGGTGCTGCAGTGCTGTGACTTCGCGCGACAGTTCCTCGATGCGGTCAAACGGCATGACGCAGACTTCGGCGTCTTCCAGCGCCACGGCGTCGCAGGTGTGGTGGTCGTTCACGATGCCGTCAAGCCCGATGATCTCGCCCGCCATCTGAAAGCCCGTCACCTGGTCGCGGCCATCTTCCGTGGCCACGCAGGTCTTGAAGAACCCGGTGCGAATGGCGTACAGCGACGTGAACGTCTCTCCGTTGCGAAACAGCGTGGCGCCGCGCTTGACCTTGCGCCGCACGGCCACCACCTCGTCGATGCGCTGCAGTTGTTCTTCGTTCAGGCCAACGGGCATGCACAGCTCGCGCAGGTTGCAGTTCGAGCAGGCGACTTTGATGGTGAGCGGATTCATGGCCAGTGGAACTAGTTTCGGGAAATAAGGATACTCCGCATCTGTGTCGAACAGATGGCTCTTGACCTCAAGGGGCCAAATGATATGCGTCAAATTGTCGCAGGCAGTGCCTTGTGACCGCTTGATGTAAATCAAGGACCACCCGGTGCAGCTGCGGCACAGTCAAGGCGTTCCGAAGGATGCCCCATGACCGCTGTCTCCCCTGACCTGCTGCGCCGATTTGATGTGCCCGGGCCACGCTACACCTCCTATCCCACCGCTGACCGCTTCGTCGAGGCGTTTGGGCAGGATGATTATGTCCTGGCCCTCGATCAGCGCAGGACCGGGACGGTTGCGAAGGCGCTGCCGCTGTCGCTGTATGTGCACATCCCTTTTTGCGAGTCGCTGTGCTACTACTGCGCGTGCAACAAGATTATCACCAAGCATCATGACCGCGCCGATCTTTATTTGAGGTATCTGAGTCGCGAAATTGACCTCCACACCGCGCATTGTGGAACGGGGCAGGTAGTGTCGCAGCTGCATCTGGGCGGTGGTTCGCCCACGTTCCTCTCGGACGATGGGCTCCGTGAACTCATGGCAGTCCTTCGCCGCAGCTTCACGCTCGCACCGGGCGGCGAATACTCGATCGAGGTCGATCCGCGCACGGTGAATGCCGACCGGCTGGCGGTGCTGGCTGAACTGGGCTTCAATCGGCTCAGTTTCGGTGTGCAGGACTTTGATGCAGAGGTGCAAAAGGCCGTGCACCGCATACAGCCTGCAGAGCAGGTGTTTTCGCTGGTCGAGTCAGCGCGCTCGCTGGGCTTCGATTCTGTGAATGTCGACCTGATCTATGGCCTGCCTCGCCAGACCCCAGAATCGTTTGATCGCACCCTGGCCCAGGTCGCCCAGCTACGGCCCGACCGTATTGCCTTGTACGCTTACGCCCATCTTCCTGAGCGGTTCAAGCCGCAACGCCGCATCGTGTCGGCCGAGCTGCCCGCGGCATCGGCCAAGGTGTCTATGCTGTCGCGTTCGCTGGATGCGTTCCTGGATGCCGGGTACGTGTACGTGGGCATGGACCACTTTGCCTTGCCCTCGGATGCGTTGGCGGTTGCCAAGCGCCAGGGGCGACTGCACCGCAATTTTCAGGGGTACAGCACGCAGCCCGATTGCGACCTGATCGCCCTGGGCGTGTCGGCCATCGGCAGGGTAGGGGCCACCTACAGCCAGAATGCCAAGACGCTGGAGGAATACTACGACTACCTTGACCAGGGGCGTTTGCCCATCGTGCGGGGGCTGGCGCTGACGCGGGATGACCTGGTGCGGCGGGCCGTCATCATGGCGCTGATGTGCCAGGGCGAGGTGCTGTTCGAGTCCATCGAGCAGGGCTGGCTGGTTGACTTCAAGCAATATTTTGCTGCGGAGCTTACGCGCCTTGAAGAGATGGCCGAGCAGGGGCTGGTGCGCATGAACTCCGACGGCGTCGAGGTCACGCCCATGGGCTGGTTCTTTGTACGCGGGGTGGCCATGGTGTTTGACCGCTATCTCCAGGCCGACCGCAACCGGGCACGCTTCTCGCGCATCATCTGAACGCAGTCCAACCATGCTACGCCATGTCATTGCCACCCTGGATGTGCATGGCGCAGGCGTGTGCCCGAGTGACTGCTGTGACGATCCGCTGGAGGGCAGCCTATGCTGAGCGCTGCTGCATGGTCGGCGCTGGTGATGGGACTGGTGGGCGGATCGCATTGTCTTGCCATGTGTTCGGCCCCTTGTGGCGCATTGGTGGGCGCGGGCGGTCGCGAGGCGGCTGATCCGGGCGGCGCGGCCGTTGCCAGCGTGCCCGTACAGTGGGCTGACCAGCGCCAGGTTCAGCGCCGGTGGCAGCGCACAGGGCGCACGCTGGCGTTTCATGTGGGGCGCATCGGTGGCTACGCGGCCGTGGGTGCCCTTGCCGCGGCCGCCATGGACAGCCTGGCGTGGCTCACGCAGCAGGCCACTGCACTGCGGCCTGCCTGGACGCTCATGCATGTCGCGGTCATGGGCTGGGGGCTGATGATGATGGTGCAGGCGCGGCAGCCTCAGTGGGTGGAGGTTGCCGGGCGCGCCGTCTGGGGCAAGGTGCAGCCGATGGTCCGTTCGCATGGGGGTCTGATGACCACCGGTTTCCTTTGGGGTCTGATGCCTTGCGGCCTCCTTTATTCGGCGCTGCTGGTGGCCGCACTCAGCGGCGGGCCGGCCCAAGGGGCCCTGAGCATGGCGTTGTTCGGCCTGGGAAGCGGCCTCTGGCTGGTCGGCGGCCCGTGGGCATGGACTGCCGTCCGGTCACGGCTGAACCTCGTGCGCGCCGAATGGGGCAGCCGGTTTGCGGGCGGGTTGCTGTGCGCCGTGGCAGCGTGGGCGCTGTGGATGGACCTCATCTACAAGCCGTCGCTGTGGTGCCGCTGAACCCCCGCAGGCTTGGCTTTCGTCTCGTCTTCGCAACACCCCGGGCCTGATTTTCGGGTGGAAGCGTCCTGGGCGTGGCGCTGCGCAGGGGTGTCTTACTCTTGAGAGCGCACGGGCGATAATCCGTGTAACCATTGGTGGCACTGAAGTCCCCATGTATCGTGCGCTCAGACCGTGAACTCTTCCATCCTCATCGATATCAGCCAGCTGCGCATTGGCATGTATGTGCAGCTGGATCTGAACTGGCTCCAGCACCCTTTCCCGGTCAGCAGTTTCCGGGTGGGTTCTGCCGATCAGATCGCGACGCTGCGCGAGTTGGGTCTGAAGGACGTGCGGTATGTGCCTGGCAAAAGCGATCCGCAGTGGCGCGACCCCGCCGCGCCGGTGGCGGACGAGCGGGTAACGGCGAGCGTGTTGGCCGCTGAAGCGGGCGGTGCCACGGCGCCGCAGGCAGCCACGCCTGCGATAGACCCTGAAATCGAACGCAGACGACGCCTGCTCGAGGCACAGAACCGCGCTCTTGCGGTCTGCGACCAGCGATTTGCAGACGCGACGCGCCAGTACCAGGCGATGGAGCGGGCCGTTGCCGATCAGCCCGGGCAGGCGCGCAGCAAGGGAGACGCCCTGGTGTCTGGCTGCGTGGCGGACGTGCTCGAAAACGGGGACTCGGTGATCCGGCTGCTCTCGGAGGGGGTGGGTGAGCGCAGCGGGCTTCATCCCATCAATGTGATGGTGGTTTCCCTCCTGCTCGGCCGTTCGCTCGGCATGAAAAGCGACGAACTCAACGTCCTGGGCATTGCCGCCTTGATTCATGACATCGGCAAGACCAGGCTGCCCCCCAATCTGAGGAACCCGACCACATCGATGCCGCTGATGGAGCGCGCCCGGTACGAAACCCATGTCGCCGAGTCGGTGGCGCTGGCGCGCCGGATGGGATACGGCGACGGGGTCCTGACGGCCGTGGGTCGCCACCACGAGATGGCGGACGGAACGGGTTTCCCGGGGCGCCTTTCGGGAGCGGACCTGGGGCGTATGAGTCAGGTGCTGGCGCTGGTGAACCGCTACGACCGGATGTGCAATCCGGCCAATGGTCTGGATGCACTGACCCCGCACGAGGCGCTGTCGGTCATATTCGCTCAGCACAAGTCGCGATTTGATGCGGTGGTTCTGGGGGCGTTCATCCGCATGATGGGTGTGTACCCGCCGGGCTCCATCGTGCAGCTGGTCAATGACCGCTACGCCATCGTCGCCTCCGTCAACTCGTCGCGCCCGCTTCGACCCAAGGTGATCGTGCACGATCCGAAGGTGCCGAAGGAAGAAGCGCCGATCCTGGACCTTGAATCGGTGCCTGAACTGGGTATCCGGCGCAGCCTCAAGCCGTCCCAGCTTCCGCGCGAGGCGCTGGATTACCTCTCGCCACGCCAGCGTATCTGCTACTTTTTTGAACGCGCGGTTCCGCCAGAAGCGGATGGGGACAACGCGTGACACAGCCTTCGCCCCAGACCTGGCTGGACCAGCTGCTGGAGGCGGTTTGGCTGGTGGACGAGACCAGCCTGGTCATCATCCAGGCCAATGCGGCTGCCGCGCGGCTCACGGGCCGGCATCTCGATGACATGGTCGGCGCCCACGTGATGGGGCTTGCTGCGACGCCGCAGGACCTGGCCTTCTGGAGCGAGCCTTCGCAGGTCGCAGCCGAGGGCATTCATTCATTCACCAGCCTGCTCAATACTGCAGGCGTGCTGGTGCCGGTGGAGCGGCGCGTGTCTCGCGTTGCCCTGCCCGACCATGCGAGCGCCGTGCTGATGGTCACCATGCTGGACCGGAGCGCGCAGGACGCGACCGAGCGCGAACTCGAGACACTGCTGTCGGAGCTAAGGGCCACGCTCGATTCTGCAGCCGACGGCGTGCTGGTCTGCAGCCTTGATGGCCGCGTTCGTGCCTTCAACCAGCGCCTGGCGCAGCTGTGGGACATGCCGCGGGGCTTGCTCGTGGAGCGCAACGATGCAGCGGTGTATGAGCACATGACGGGGCAGGTGGCGGATGCTGTGCAGTACTCGGAGCGCCTCGCGGCCATTGCGCGCGAACCGATGCAGGACAGTACCGACATCGTGCAGCTGCGCAATGGTGGCGTGCTGGAGCTGCGCTCGGTCCCCCAGTTCAGCCACGGGCAGCCGGTCGGAAGGGTCTATTCCTTTCGCGACATCACCCGCCAGACCGAGATACAGGCCAGTTTGCGGCTGGCATCGCGCGTGTTCGAGTCCAGCCTGGACGCCATCTTCATCGCCGACAGCCATCACCGCGTAATGCGCATGAACCCCGGGTGTGAGCGCCTGGTGGGCCCCGCGGCCCGTTCGTTCGAGGGCAGCATGGCGGCCGCCTTGTTTGGTGTGGGTTCCGACCCGACCTTCATGGACCGTGTTCAGCAGGGATGGGAGCGCGAAGGTTTCTGGGAGGGCGAGCTGTGGCTACCGCGCGAGAACAGCACCTACTGCGCAGTGCAGCTGTCGTGGGTGGCGCTGCGCGACGACGAGGGGCGGATCGTCCAGAGCATCGGCTTCATGCGCGATCTCACACTGCAGCATGCGGCGCAAAAGCGGATCGAGGAGCTGGCCTACAGCGACGCCCTCACGGGCCTGCCCAACCGGCTGCTGCTATCCCAGCGGGTTGATACCGCGATCCAGGGCGCACGCCAGAGTGATACGGGGTTTGCGATCCTGTTCCTCGACCTCGACCGCTTCAAGATCATCAATGACTCGCTCGGACATCCGTTTGGCGACAGGGTGCTGCAACTGGTGGCCGAGCGCTTGCAGGCCTGCCTGCGCCAGACCGACATGCTCTGCCGCCTGGGTGGTGACGAGTTCGTGATCTACCTCCACGGTGGCGACGCCGTGGTGGCCGAAGGCGTGGCGCGCCGGGTGCTGGACGACATGCTCAAGCCCTTCATGCTCGACGAAATGGGTTTCTCCATCCAGTGCAGCATTGGCATTGCCCTGTATCCGCAAGACGGCGCCACGCTGGACGACCTGATCAAGCAGGCCGACACGGCCATGTACCGCGTCAAGGACCGGGGCCGTGGCAATTACGGCTTTTACCAGCCGCAAATGAACGCCAACCTGCTGTCGCGGATGCAGATGGAGCACGCCATGCGCCAGGCGCTGGGACAGCAGCGCATGGCGGTGCACTACCAGCCGCAGGTGAACATGGCCACGGGTCGCATCACAGGAGCTGAAGCCCTGGCGCGCTGGACCGACCCGGAATTCGGTACGGTATCGCCGGGCGTTTTCATCCCGCTGGCGGAAGAATCGGGCTTCATCGTGACCCTGGGCGCCTGGGTGATGGAGCAGGCTGTGCGTGAGGCAGCGGTCTGGATGCACAGCGGCAGCCCGATCATGATTTCGGTGAATGTCTCTGCGCTTGAATTCCGCCAGCCGGACTTTGTGGACCGCATCACGCGTTTGCTGGCCGTGCACCAGCTGCCCCCGACCCTGCTGGAACTCGAGCTGACCGAGAGCATCCTGCTCCAGGATGCCCAGGAAACCGAGCAGCGCCTGCGCGTACTCGCCAGACTCGGCATCGGCCTGGCCATTGACGACTTCGGCACCGGCTATTCGAGCCTGGCCTATCTCAAGAAGCTGCCGATCCACAAGCTCAAGATCGACCAGTCATTTGTGCGCGGGCTTCCCGACGACGAGGGTGACCGCGCCATTGTCAGCGCCATCATCAGCATCGGGCAGGCCATGCACATCGAGGTGGTGGCTGAGGGCGTGGAAACCGAAACACAGCAGGCCGTGCTGCAGCAGATGAACTGCGACCACTACCAGGGATTTCTCTGCGCACCGGGGCTGCCTGCTGCAGAGTTCCGTGCCCTGCTGGCCAAGCCGCTGCCGCTGCGCGCGCAGGGCACACGCAACCCCACGAAAATCTGAGACCAAGGCGCGACGCGCGCCGCGTTGCAGCGAATGTCTCAGGCAGCGCCGGCCTCCGAGTGCCTGGCTGGCCTGCCAGAAGCCGCAGACGGCGCGGCCCGATCAAAGTGCAGCAATGCCCTTCCAGAGCATGTACGCGGCCAGGCCGAACAGCAGCGATGCGAACACGCGCTTGAGCTGCTTGACGGGCAGGCTATGGGCGGCCTTGGCGCCCAGCGGAGCCGTGAGCACGCTGCAGGTGGCAATCACCGCCAAGGCGGGCAACCACACGTAGCCCAGCGATGCAGTGGGCAAGCCCGCCACGCTTTGCCCACCCAAGACGTAACCGACGACGTTGGCCAGCGCAATGGGAAACCCCAGCGCCGCACTGGTAGCCACCGCGTTATGGATGGGCACGTTGCACCAGGTCATGAAAGGCACGCTCACAAAGCCGCCACCGGCGCCCACCAGCCCTGACAGAAAGCCGATCACCCCGCCTGCGGCCACCTGGCCACCGCCACCCGGCATCTGCCGTGTGGGCGCGGGCTTCTTGTCCAGAAACATCTGCGTTGCAGAAAAGCTGACGAACAGCGCGAAGAAGATGGCCAGGAATGAGCCCTTGAGCAACGCAAACACGCCCAGGCTGGCAATGAAGCCGCCGAGCACGATGCCCGGAGCGAGGCGCTTGACGATGTCCCAGCGCACGGCGCCGCGCTTGTGGTGCGCCCGTACGCTGGAGACCGACGTGAACATGATGGTGGCCATCGACGTGGCAATGGCCATCTTTACCGCCAGGTCGGGAGCGACCTGCTGGCCGCCGAGGATGTAGGTCATGAACGGCACCAGCAGCATGCCGCCCCCGATGCCCAGCAGGCCCGCCAGAAAGCCCGTGGCCAGGCCGAGCACGCCAAGTTCAACAATCAGGAGGGGGTCGAGCATGGGGCAGAGACAGCAAAGGGCGCGCGGGTCGCGGGGAGGGCGGCCGCGCACGCCGCACCCGGCTTGCCGCCAGCGCGGCGCGGGGGGGACGCCGGTGAAATAAGGTGTCTGCGATGACCACCGAACTCTCATCCTGAACCGGGGGTTCAGGTGGGCGAGGGCAGCCAGGCGTTGGGTTCATCTGACGCGAGATGATCACGCTCACCCGGCAATTACCAAGCCCGAGCTCGTTGAGCATTGGTTCAAGGAAATATAAAGCCCGGCAGCATCGCAGACAGCCCGATTGTAGGACGCACAGCGGGCCCGCGCAGGCACAAGGGCATGTAAATCGGGGTAAGCCATGCACCCGGAAAGCACGGGCTCTGCAGACTGTCGGGTCTGTTCACCCACACCGGCGCGAGGGCCAAGGTGGCGATGGTCGCAGGGGCGACAGGAAAAAAGATTGTGGTGCAGTTCTGCGCTGGCGCGATGCTGGCGGTGGCGCACCCGCGCACAGGGCGCGCGATTCAGAGCAGTCTGCCGTCCCCGCCCAGCGCGTCATCGAGCCGGCCGACCACCGCGCGCAGTCGCTCGTCGTCTGCCTCGGGCAGCGGCAGCTCGTGTTGTGCTGTGGTGGTGCTGGCCGCAGGGGCTGGCGCGGCCCTGCGCTCGGCAGATCGGGCGGCCAGATCGGCGGCATCGCGGTCGGCGATCTCGAAGGCGAGATTCAGCGCGGCCAGCACGGCAATGCGTTCGCGTGCACGCACCTTGCCCGCGTCCCTGATCTTCGTCATGGCCGTGTCCACGCGCTCCACCGCATCCAGCAGGCGGCCTTCATGGCCCTCCGGGCAGGACAGCAGGTAGCTCTGCTGCAGGATCTGCACCTCGATCTGCTTCATGGGGTCTCCTTGGTAGCGGGGGCTGCGACGGGCAGTCGTTCCAGCAGCGCATCGACGCGGGCGCGCGCGGCGCTCAGGCGAGACTTGAGGGAGTCGCGCTCCTGCGTGAGGGTTGCCACCTGCTCGGCCAGCAGCGCGTTGGTGCGTTGCAGCTCGGCGTGGCGCAGCAGCAGGCGTTCGACGCGCTCGGCGATCTGGTCTGTGGTGGACGGTGTGGCCATAGAGCCTGCGATTGTAGGGTTGGGGTGCCGTAAAGGACGTAAAATCCGCCCCGTTGGTGCTCGCGGTGTGGTTCACATGCCGCAGTTCAACGGGAAGCAGGGAGGCATCGTCACCACGTGGCGTGCCCAGCCTGCGCTGCCCCCGCAACGGTCAGCGGACGAATCTGCTTTTGATTCTCTCTCCATCCATACGCCACTGTGTGCCCTGAACAAGCACATGGGAAGGCATTGGGGGGTGTTCCGCCAGCCCGGATACCGGCCAACACGGTGGCTGCGTGCGCCTGATGAAGGTGCGTGTGGCCGTATCACCCATTTGCTGGCGGGGAGGCCGGCGCGGGTTGTTTGTTGACGACGATTCCCATGAACCTACGTACCCCTCGTGCGCGCACACTCGCGCCCTTGTCCCGGGTTGCCGCTGCACTGGCCGCAGCCGGCTGCACTGCCGCATTCGCCCAGGGCGCTTTGACCGACCCTGTGCTCATTGCACAAAACCTGCGTGCCCCAACGCTCGCCGAAACCGTGGTGGCCGCATCGCGCACGCCGCAGCCACTGGCAGATTTGGTGGCCGACATTTCCATCGTCGACCGCGAGACGATCGAAAGCAGCGGTGCCACTGGGCTGGCCGATCTGCTGGGCCGTTTGCCGGGCGTGGAGTTCGCCCGCAACGGCGGACCGGGCAGCACCACCAGCGTGTTCCTGCGCGGTGCAGAAACCCGTTTCACAGCCGTGTACATCGATGGTGTGCGCATCGATTCGCAGTCCACCGGTGGCGCGCCCTGGGAGAGCATTCCGCTCGGACTCATCGACCGCATCGAAGTGCTTCGCGGCCCCGCCGGGGCGGTGTACGGATCGGATGCACTGGGCGGCGTGGTGCAGATCTTCACCAAGCGTGGCGAGAACGGGTTTGCGCCGTACATCAGTGCTGGCGCAGGCACGCATGGCACCCGCAAGATCGAAGCCGGCATGAGCGGTGCCAGCGGCACCATCGACTACGCGCTGGGATTGGCCCGCGAGGAAAGCAAGGGCTTCAACGCCCGCCCGATCGCCACGCAGAACCCAGACCGCGATGGCTATCGCACCACGGCTGGGCACGCCCGGGTGGGCTTGCAGGTGAATGCGGCGCACCGGCTGGAGGGCACCCTGCTGGCGAATGACACCCACAGCGGCTACGACAACGGCCTGGGCAAGGACGACCGCAGCCTGCACACCCTGCACGCGCTGGGTCTGAACTGGCTGGCGCAGTGGAGCACTGCGTACAAAACGCGCCTGTCCATCACCGATTCGCGCGACGAATACGAGACACGCCCTTCGCCCTACCTGACCGAAACGCGCCTGCGTGGTTATTTGTTCCAGAACGAATGGCGCGTGGGCGCCCATCTGCTGAGCGCCGCGCTGGAGCGCCGCGAAGACCACCTGAAAAACGCGCCCATCGACCGCAAGCGTTCGCAGGACGGGATTGCGCTGGGCTACGGTTTCAACGCCCATGGGCACACGGTGCAGCTGAACCTGCGGCACGACTCGGACAGCGAGTTTGGCGGCAAGAGCACCGGCAGCGTGGCCTATGGCTACGCCATCACCCCGCAGTGGCGCGCTACGGCCTCGGTGGGCACGGCCTTCCGTGCGCCCACGCTGTACCACCGCTTTAGCGAATACGGCCTGGCCACGCTGCGCCCCGAAAGCAGCCGCAACGCCGAGGTGGCGCTGCGCTATGCGCAAGGCGCCAGCAGCTTCTCGGCCACGCTGTTCCGCAACCGCGTGCAGGACCTGATCTCGTTTGCCGGTGCCGGCACCTGCGCATCCCCCTTCGGCTGCTATGCCAACACGGCCCGCGCCGAATACAAGGGCGTGACCTTTGCAGGCACGCACCGCATCGGCGCTGTGCAGCTGCATGGCTCGCTCGACTTGCAGCGCCCGCGCGATCTGGACACGGGCAAGCAACTGGCCCGCCGCGCGCGCCATCACGCCACGCTGGGGGCCGATACCCGCCTGGATGCGTGGACGGTAGGCGCTGAAGTGCAGGCCTCGGGCCGCCGCTTCGACACCGCCGCCAACACGGCGGTGCTGGGCAGCTACACGCTCGTCAACCTGTACGCCAGCACCCGCCTGGCGCGCGACTACACGCTGCTGGCGCGCGTCGACAACCTCACCGACAAGGACTACCAGCTGGCACGCAACTACGCCACGGCGGGCCGTACCTTCTACGTGGGTGTGAAGTGGGCGCCCCAGTGACCCTGGCGGCGTCAGCCGCCCGTTGCCCGGCGCTGTTGATTGCAGCGCCGGCCTCGGGGCAGGGCAAGACCACCGTGACCGCCGCGCTGGCGCGCCTGCACGCGCGCCAGGGGCGGCGCGTGCAGGTGTTTAAGTGCGGGCCGGATTTTCTCGACCCGAACTGGCTGGAGCTGGCCAGCGGCGCGCCCGTGCACCAGCTGGACCTCTGGATGAACGGCGAGCAAGACTGCACGCAGCGCCTGCACGCGGCCGCGCAGCAGGCCGACCTGGTTCTGGTGGAGGGCGTGATGGGCCTGTTTGATGGCGACCCCAGCGCGGCCGACCTGGCCCAGCGCTTTGGTATACCCGTGCTGGCGGTGGTCGATGCGTCGGCCATGGCGGGCACGTTTGGCGCAATGGCGTTTGGCCTGCGGCACTACCGGCCTGGCCTGCCGTGGGCGGGCGTGCTGGCCAACCGTGTGGGCAGTGCGCGCCACGCCGACATGCTGCGCGACGGGCTGCGCGATGCGGGCGACTGGCTGGGTGCGCTGGCGCGCGTGCAGCCTGCGGGCAGCAACGCCAAAGCAGCAGCCAAGGGCGGCGCTCTGCTGCCCGAGCGCCACCTGGGCCTGGTGGCGGCGCATGAGCTGCCCGACCGCATGGAGCGGCTGGACGCGGCCGCCGATGCGCTGCGCGAGACGCCACTTGGCGCGATGGACATTCACGCGCTGCAGCGCTGGGCGGTGGACTTCCCTGCGCCGCCAGCGGCTGCCGCGGTACCGCCCCTGCTGGCGGGTCGCACGGTGGCCGTAGCGCAAGACGCGGCCTTTTGCTTTGTGTACGCCGCCAACGTGCAGACCCTGCGCGATCTGGGCGCGCGCGTGGTCTTCTTCTCGCCGCTGGCCGATGCCTGGCTGCCGGACTGCGATGCGCTGTGGCTGCCGGGCGGCTACCCGGAGCTGCACACCGCCCAGCTGGCCGCCAACACCGGCATGGCGGCCAGTCTGCAGGCGCACGTCCGGGCCGGCAAACACGTATGGGCCGAGTGCGGCGGAATGATGGCGCTGTGCGATGCCATCACGCTGGCCGACGGCACAGCAGCACCGCTGTGGGGCCTGTTGCCGGGCCGGGTGACCATGCAGCAGCGTCTGGCCGCGCTGGGGCCGCAGCAGCTGGCCCTGGGCGGGCACACGCTGCGCGGGCACACCTTTCACTACTCCACCTGCGACAGCAGCGCGGCGGTGGTGGCCCGCACCCAGCGCCCGCACGATGGCCCCGAGGCCGCAGCGGGCGGCGGCGAAGCGGTGTACCGCCACGGCAGCATCCACGCCAGCTACTTTCACGCCTGGTTTCCGTCCAGCCCCGGGGCTGTGGCGCATCTGCTGGGCGTTGGTGCCCACTGACCGGCCTGCCACCATGCCATCCCGCATCACCACCGAACTCATCCTGGGCGGCCAAAAGAGCGGCAAGTCGCGCCGTGCCGAACTGCTGGCGCGCAACTGGCTGGCCAGCGCACCCGACCATCGCGCTGTGCTCATTGCCACCGCCCAGCCCTGGGACGACGAGATGCGCGAGCGCATCGCCCGCCACCAGCGCGACCGCGCAGTGCGCGTGCCGGGCATCGTCACGCTGGAGGCGCCGCGCGACGTGGCCACCGCGCTGGCCGATGCCAGCAACCCGCACACGCTGGTGGTGGTGGACTGCCTCACGCTGTGGCTGACCCACTGGACCATGCCGCTGGGCATCGAAACCATGGATTCAGAGCAAAAAACGGCCCTCGCGCAGGACTGGAAAGCGCAAGAAGCTATGTTTTTAGTAGCAATTCGGCAGGCCCCCGGGCCCGTTGTTCTGGTGGGCAACGAGATCGGCCTGGGGGTCATCCCGATGGGACGCGAAGTGCGGGCGTTTGTCGATGCCCTTGGCCTGCTCAACCAGCAGGTGGCGGCGGTGTGCCCGCGCGTCACCCTCATGGCAGCCGGGCTGCCCCTCACGTTGAAAGAACCCACGCCATGAAACCGACCCCCGTGCGCCGCATCCTGTGGGTGATTGCCATCGTGGTGGCGCTGGGCCTGCTGATGGCCGCGCTGGCGCGCGCGCAGCCTGCGCCTGCGGTTGCGGCTGAGAGGGCTCCGCAACCCGCCGTGCAGCTGACCGACGACCGGGGCCGCGTCGTCACGCTGCCGCGCCCGCCCCAGCGCATCGTGAGCTTGCTGCCATCGCTGACCGAGACGGTGTGTGCGCTCGACCAGTGCCACCGCCTGGTGGGTGTGGATCGCTATTCCAACTGGCCCGAAACCGTGACACGCCTGCCGCAGGTGGGCGGCGGGCTCGATCCGAACATCGAGGCCATCGTGGCGCTGCGGCCCGACGTGGTGCTGATGGCCACGTCATCGCGGGCATCGGCCCGGCTCGAATCGCTGGGCGTGGCCGTGGTGGCGCTGGAGACCAAGAGCCACGCCGATGTGCAGCGCGTGATGGGCAAGCTCGGCCAGGTGCTGGCCGTGCCCGATGCGCAGCGCGTGTGGCGCAACATCGATGCCGCGGTGGAGGCAGCCGCGCAGTCGGTGCCGCCTGCGGCCCGCGGCGTGCGGGTGTATTTCGAAGTGAACCGCGGCCCGTACGGGGCCGGTGCCTCGTCGTTCATTGGCGAGACGCTGACGCGCCTGGGTGCCCGCAACATCCTGCCCGCGTCGCTGGGGCCGTTTCCCAAACTCAACCCCGAGTTCGTGGTGCGTGCAGACCCCGACCTGATCATGGTGGGGGCGCGCAGCGTGGAGGGCCTGACCGAGCGGCCGGGCTGGAGCAACATGCGCGCGGTGCGCGAGCAGTGGTTGTGCGTGTTCCCGCCTGAAGAGGCCGACGTGCTGGTGCGCCCCGGCCCGCGCATGGCCGAGGGCGCCCGCATCATGGCGCGCTGCCTGGCCAGCAAGGCTGCGGGCAATGCGGGAAGTGCGGGCAACGCGGCCAAGGCGCCTGCGGCGGTGCGCCCATGATCGGAACCGTGGCCCAGCGCGGCCGGTGGCTGGCGGGCCTGCTGCTGCTGGCCAGCGCGCTGCTGGTGCCGCTGGGCACGGGCGTGGGGAGCGTGGGGCTGGAAAACCTGTGGCCGGCGCTCTGGGGCGACGGCACCGACCCGGCCGCGCGCGCCATGGCCTGGCAGATCGTGTGGGACATCCGCCTGCCGCGCACCCTGGGCGCGTGGTGCGCGGGTGCGTTGCTGGGGCTGGCGGGTGCGGTGGCGCAGGGCCTGTTTCGCAACCCGCTGGCCGACCCGTATTTGCTGGGCAGCGCCTCGGGCGCATCGCTGGGCGTGGCCACGGCACTGGCGCTGATGGGCGGCGGTGCGGGCATGGTGGGCAGTGCAGGGGGCTCTGCGGCGGCCATGGTGTTTTCAGGCCACTGGCTGGTGCGTTTGGGGTTGACCGGGGCCGCGTTTGCAGGCGCGGTGCTGGCCGTGCTGCTCACGCTGGCGCTGGCGCGCGGTGTGCAGCACACGCTGCGGCTGCTGCTGGCGGGCGTGATCGTGGGCGTGGTGCTGGGCGCGTTCACCTCGCTCATCCTGCTGCTGTCGCCCGATTCGCTGCAGGCCATGCAGGCCTTTTTGCTGGGCTCCACCGGGTTCGTGGGCTGGACATCGTGTGTGCTGATGGCCGGGGTGTGGCTGCTGTGCGTGGTGGCAGCCTGGGCGCTGTCGCGCGTGCTCGACGGCCTGGCGCTGGGTGAAGCTACCGCGCACAGCCTGGGCTTGCCGCTGGCGCCGCTGCGTGCCGCGCTGGTGGCGGTGCTCGCCCTGGCCACCGGCACGGCCGTGGCGCAGACGGGCCTGATTGCATTCGTAGGCCTGGCCGCACCGCACCTGGTGCGTGCCGTGGTCAAGGTGCCGCATGGCCGGCTGATGGGCCTGGCCAGCCTGATGGGCGCGGTGCTGCTGGCGGGCGCCGACCTGCTGGCGCGCGGGCTCATCGCTCCGCAGGAGTTGCCCGTGGGCGTGCTCACGGCGGTGCTGGGTGGCGGCTACCTGCTGTGGCTGATGCACCGGCGCACGGGGCCCGGGGGAGTGCTGTAAATGCTCAATGCTCCTGAAAAGATAGCTATCCATGCAGATGGGGTAAGCGCCAGCATCGGAAAACAGCCCATATTGCACGGCATCACGCTCGACGTGGCGGCCGGTCGCTGGACCAGCATCGTCGGCCCCAACGGCGCGGGCAAGTCCACGCTGCTGCGGGCGCTGGCGGGCCTGCTGCCCTGCACGGGCAGCGTGCAGCTGCTGGGCCACCCGCTGGCGGGCTGGCACCGCAGCGACCGGGCGCGCGCCCTGTCGTGGCTGGGGCAAAACGAAGTCGCCGCCGACGACTTGCTGGTGTACGACGTGGCCATGCTCGGGCGCCTGCCGCACCAGCACTGGCTGTCGCCCCCCAGCGATGCCGACCACGCCGCCGTGGAGCAGGCCCTGCGCGCCACCCGCGCCTGGGACTGGCGCCAGCGAGCCCTCGGGCAACTGTCGGGCGGCGAACGCCAGCGCGTGCTGCTGGCCCGCGCGCTGGCCGTGCAGGCGCAGGTGCTGCTGATGGACGAGCCCCTGGCCAACCTCGACCCGCCGCACCAGGCGGACTGGCTGCTGCTGGTGCGCGAGTTGGTCGCGCAAGGCAAGACCGTGGTCAGCGTGCTGCACGAGGTGTCGTTTGCGCTGCAGGCCGATGACGTGGCCATCATCGCGGCGGGCCGCCTGCGCCACCACGGCGCCGCGCAAGACGCCGCCACCCACCGTGCGCTGGAGCATGTGTTTGACGACCGCATTGCCATCCACGCGGTGGAAGGCCACTGGCTGGCCATGCCCCGGCTGCTGCCCCGCCGCGATTTGCCGGCCCCCTGAAACGTCTCTCGAAGGAATCCCATGCAACTCGAATCCGCACCCACCGAAAAGCGCTACGAAAAGCCCGAGGGCGAGCGCCGCGGCCTCATCATCGTGAACACCGGTGACGGCAAGGGCAAGAGCACGGCGGCGTTTGGCCTGGCGCTGCGCGCCCACGGGCGCGGCAAGGCCGTGAAGATCTTCCAGTTCATGAAAGTGCCGACGGCCCGCTTTGGCGAGCACCGCACGTTTGAAAAACTGGGCATCCCCATCGAAGGCCTGGGCGACGGCTTCAGCTGGAAGAGCCAGGACCTGGAGCACTCGGCCCAGCTGGCGCGCGACGGCTGGGAGAAGGCGCGCGCCGCCATCCTGTCGGGCGAGCATTTTCTGGTGGTGCTTGACGAGATCACCTACCCGCTGATCTACGGCTGGCTGCCGCTCGACGGCGTGCTGCAGACGCTGCGCGAGCGGCCCAAGGATGTGCATGTGTGCCTGACGGGCCGCCGCTGCCCGCCCGAAATCATCGAGCTGGCCGACACCGTGACCGAGATGCAGATGGTCAAGCACGCATTCAAGGCGGGCGTTCCGGCGCAGCGGGGCATTGAAGACTGATGGAGTTTGCAGCTGCCATGGCACCGTGGCCCATGCCCTTGCCCTTGTGGCTGGCGGACCAGCCCTGGTGGGCGCTGGCAGCGCTGCTGTGCGTGCCCGCGCTTGCGCTGTGCGTGGACCACCGCTGGGGCGAGCCGCCGCTGCGCTGGCACCCGGTGGTGTGGATGGGGCGCGCCTTGCAGTGGTGGGGCGACCGGCTGGCCCCCGTGGCTTGCCACCCGCAGGAGCCCGCAGCGCAACGGGATTGGGGGCTTTTTTGGCGCTCAGCGCTTGTCTGGATTGCCTTGGCAGCTATTGTTTGCATAGCGTTTGGTCTGGCGCAGGCGGTGCTGTCCGTGGTGCCCGGTGCGCTGGCAGCGGTGCTGCTGGCGCTGGCGCTCAAGCCGCTGCTGGCCTGGCGCATGCTGCGCGACGAGGTGCTGGCGGTGGAGGCGGCCCTGGGCCAGTCGCTGGAGGCCGGGCGCACGCAGCTCGCCCGGTTGGTCAGTCGCGACGTATCGGCGCTGAGCGCCGGCGAGGTGCGCGAGTCGGCCATCGAATCGCTGGCCGAGAACCTCAACGACTCGGTGGTGGCGCCGCTGTTCTGGTTTGCGCTGGCGGGCCTGCCCGGCGCGGCGCTCTACCGCTTTGCCAATACGGCCGACGCCATGTGGGGCTACCCCGGCGTGCGCGGCGGGCGCTACTGGCAATGGGCTGGCAAATGGGCTGCAAGGGCCGATGACGTGCTCTCGTGGGTGCCTGCCCGCATCACGGCCGCACTGCTGGCGCTGGCGGCCTGCGGCCTGCCGCTGCGCCCGCTGCTGCACGAGGCCCGCAAGACGCCATCGCCCAACAGCGGCTGGCCCATGGCGGCCATGGCGCTGGCGCTGGGTGTGCGCCTGGCCAAACCCGGCGTGTACGTGCTGCACGGCCATGGCCGGGTGCCCGGGCCTGCCGACCTGCAGCGCGCGGTGCGCGTGGCGCGGGTTGCGTTGGCGGCCCTGCTGCCCCTGCTGGCCGCGCTGCAGGGGTTGGCGTTGACGGTGGCGTTGCTGCTGGCGGGCAGGGCGCTGGGATGACACGGCCCACCCTGCTGCACGCCGCAGCACCGCTGCCCGCGCTGGCCGCAGAGCACGGCGGTGCGGATGCCGCCGGTGTGCCGCACCATGATTTCTCCACCAACCGCAACGCCGCGGGCCCCTGCGATGAAGCACTGCGGGCGGTGCGCGCGGCCGACCCCTGCTACTACCCGGATCCGGCTTACACCGCGCTGCGCGAGGCGCTGGGCGCCTTCCACGGCGTGCCGCCTGCCCGCGTGGTGCTGGCGGCCAGCGCCAGTGAATTCATCCACCGCATCACCGCCCTGGCAGCGCAGCAGGGCGCGCGTGCGGTGCAGGTGCCGCTGCACGGCTTTGGCGAATACGCCCGCGCTGCCCTGGCGCGGGGGATGGAAGTGCAGCCGCCACGCAGCGGCCCGGCGCGGGCACCGCTGCAGTGGGCCTGTGAGCCCTCAAGCCCGCTGGGTTTGCCCGACCCGGCCCTGCCGCTGTGGGCTGCCGTGCCATCCTCCCAAGCGCGCGACAGCTTGCCGGCCGAGCAGCCGCACCTGCGCGTGGTGGACTGCGCCTACGCCCCGCTGCGGCTGGAGGGACCTGGCGCGTGGACCGGCGTGCCCCGCGCTGATCTTCCCGCCGATGCCTGGCAACTCTGGAGCCCCAACAAAGCGTTGGGCATGACGGGCGTGCGGGCGGCGTATGCCATCGCACCGTCCGCCGCGGCCCCCTGGGTGGAGCGGCTGAATGCGCTGGCGCCTGCGTGGCCGGTGGGCGCGCACGGCGTAGCCTTGCTGCAGGCCTGGCTGGACCCGGTGGTGCAGCGCTGGCTGGTGTACAGCCTTGAGACCTTGCGCAGCTGGAAGTCACGCCAGCAGGCGCTGTGCATCGACCTGGGCTGGGCCATCCACTCGGGCAGCCTGGCCAACTATTTCTGTGCACAGCCGGATACCGCAGGCGACCTCGCTGCGCTGCAGGCCCGGCTGGTGGTGCTACGCCAGGCGGGCATCAAGCTGCGCGACTGCACATCGTTCGGCCTGCCCGGCTCGGTACGCCTGGGGGTGCTGGCCCCGCAGGCGCAAGATGCGCTCCGTACCGCATGGCTGGCCCTGCGCGGTGGGCGCGCCATCCCGGCGGCACCGGCAAACCCTTGAGGAGCAACGCATTGCGAACCATCACCGTCAACCGCTACGTCACGCCGCTGCGTGAAGGCGGCTCCATGCCCGCCGTGGTCGAAGGCGACGACCTGGGCGTGTATGTGCTCAAGTTTCGCGGCGCAGGGCAGGGTGTGCGCGCCCTCATGGCCGAGATCATTGCCGGCGGCATCGCCCGCGCGCTGGGCCTGCCGGTGCCCGAGATTGTGCTGGCACAGCTCGACCCCGCCCTGGCCCAGACCGAGCCCGACCCCGAGATCCAGGACCTGGTGCGCGCCAGCGCCGGCCTGAACGTGGCCATGGACTACCTTTCGGGCGCGCTCAACTTCGACCCGGCGGTGGATGTGGTGACCAGCGACTTCGCCTCGCGCCTGGTGTGGTTCGACACGCTGGTGGGCAACGTTGACCGCTCGGCGCGCAACACCAACCTGCTGGTGTGGCACCGCCAGCCCTGGCTCATCGACCACGGTGCGGCGCTCACGTTTCACCACGCCTGGAACGGCACAGTGGCGCAGCCCGCCAAGCCGTTTGCGCCCATCTTCGAACATGTGCTGCTGGCGCAGGCCACGGAGCTGGCCGATGTGGATCGCGAGCTGGCAGGGCGCCTTGCACCCGGCGTGCTTCACGCGGTGCTGGCCAACGTGCCCGACGAGTTTTTGCAGCAGGCCGCGGCAGACCATGCCGACGGCCCCCTGACCACACCGGCTGCTCACCGGCAGGCCTATGTGGACAATTTCACCGCTCGCATCGCCGGCCGTGACGTCTGGCTGGCTGCACTGCAGGAGGCTGTGCATGGACGCGCATGATGTGTACGACTACGCCATCGTGCGCGTGGTGCCCCGCGTGGAGCGCGAGGAGTTCATCAACGCCGGTGTGATTCTTTCGTGCCAGCGCAGCGGTTTCCTTCAGGCCGCGGTCGCGCTGGATGAGGCCCGTCTGCTCGCGCTGGACCCGGCCGCCGACGTCGACACCGTGCGCCGGCATCTCGCGGCCATCGTGTCCATCTGCGCGGGCGATGCAGCCTGCGGACCCATTGCGCAGCTGCCGTACCGCGCACGCTTTCACTGGCTCACGGCCCGGCGCAGTGCGGTCATCCAGACATCGCCCGTGCACACCGGCCGCTGCACCGACCCCGCCGCCGCGCTCGTGCATGTCATGCAGCGCATGGTGCTGCCGCTGCCGTCGCTACTGCGTTGATTGCGGCAGTCATTTGCACCGGCGCATTCCATGAATATCCCCAAGATGCTGCAACCGCGCCATGGCGCGACCTGCCCAGGAAGCTGCCCTGGCCAATCCCTGTGCCTGGGGGCGGGAAGCCTCAGCACCTGCGCGCGTCCCGGGGCTTGCCGAGCAGACCTTGCCCTGCACTTGCTGGCAGTCTTCCTGCTATACAGGCGGCCGTGCCCGCTGCGCAGCCCTGTCCAGACAGGCGACCGCGCGGGTCGCTGATAATTTTGTCGATTGGAGCCATTGGTTGAACATTGGCCAGATGCCAGCGGGCTGTCCCTGCGCCGTCCTCGTCCCCTGAAATTGCATGTCAAAAACGTTTCCTAAGCGCCCCGCCACCCGCTTCCGCGCACAGCGTCTTGTCCTATTGCTTGTGCTCGCTACCCTGGCGCTGCCCTCGGCGTACGCTCAGGTCATCGTGGTGGCTCCAATGGCTGCCGCCGTAGCCATTCCCGTCGACCGTCCGCTGGGCCTGCTCCTGGCTGCACTGGGTATTTGCGCACTGACGGCCTGGTGCATTCGCAAGGGCTTCATTGCGCCGTCGGTGCTGCGTAGCTGGTTCGCCGCAGCGCTTTTGGCGGGCGGTGGATCGCTTGTGTTTTGGGGTGACGAGGTTTTGGCTCAGTTGCAGGAACTGCAACGCAGCTTTACCCAGGCGGGCGGTGAAACGGTGGCTATTCCTGTCCAGACCACGTCCCTTGGTGCTGGCGGCGAGCCGCTGGGTTTTTTGCCTGTGGTGTTTTCCAATCAGTCTTCCGGCACACTGCGGGCAAGCAGCATCACGACGCCTGCATGGAACACCTGTTTTCCGCTTGGTATTCCATCGCCACTTCCGGTGACGCCAGCCCGCCCGGGCACTCCTTGCTCGGTGGGGACGTCACTTAATCCCGGCGCCGCTTGCTGGGTCGATGTGGCGCAGCTGTGTGCCAGCGCCGCAATCGCCACCCAGGGCAGTCAACCCAGCCAGTTGGGAGCCGACGTAGCCAACGTGGTCGAAGGCATCCTGGCGAACGGTAATGTCCTGACCAATGACACGGACGCCGATGGTGCCTTGCTGGTGGCAAGCTACCGCGTCAACGGCAGCCTCATGCCAACCGCAGCGGGCTTGACCACCTCCGTGGCGGGATGGGGAAGTTTCGCCATTCAGGCTGACGGCTCGTACACGTTTACCGCTGCCACTCCGTTCACCGGCATCAATCCGGTCGTCATCACCTACACGACCCAGACTGGCGCCAGCAGTACGCTGACGGCCACCGTGCAGGCTGCCAACCGCCCGCCAGTGGCCGTGGCTGATGTTGCCACGGTCAATGCCGGGGGCTCTGTCATGGTGGCGGTGCGCAGTAACGACACCGACCCCGATAGCGATCCCCTGACGGTCACGGCGGTGACCCAGGGAGCCAACGGTGCGGTAGTGATCGACGGCGCCACGGGCAACCCTGTCTACACCCCTAGCGTGGGCTACAGCGGAAGCGACAGCTTCACGTACACCGTCACCGATGGCAAGGGCGGGATTGCCAGCGCCACGGTATCCGTCACCGTGACGCCTGCCGCCAACCAAGCCCCCGTGACAGTAGCGGATCAAATTTCTGTCGCCGAAGGGGGTGTCGCAACGACATTGGTGGGCGGGGCCGCCAGCGTCTTGGCGAACGACACAGATGCCGATGCAAACCCGCTGGTGGCGGTGCTGATCAGCGGTCCTGCGCACGGATCGCTCACGTTGAACGCCAACGGAACCTTCAGCTACACGCACAACGGGAGCGAAACAACCAGTGACAGCTTCTCTTACCGCGCGAACGACGGGACGGTGTCTGGCAACACTGCCACGGTAGGCATCACCATCAGCCCGGTCAACGACGCGCCGGTAGCAGTCGCGGACAGCAGGACCACGGCAGTCAATGCGACGCTAAGCATTCCCATAGCGTCATTGCTCGCCAACGACACCGACGCGGAAGGCAACTCCCTGGCCATGCTGTCGGTGCAGTCAGCCGTCAATGGAACGGTGTCCATCGTGGGCAGTGATGTGGTTTTCACACCGACGGCAGGCTTCGAGGGTGCGGCAAGTTTTACGTACACCATCACGGATGGCTCCTCAGCCAGTAATCCCGGTACGGTGACCGTGAACGTGGGCTCTGCGACGGCGCCATCGTTGGTGGTGCAAAAGGCGCTGTTGGCGATTGCGCAGGGCACAGGTGGAACAAGTGTGGGTTTTCCCATCACCACCCGACTCGTGGATACGGATGGGTCGGAGTCCCTGACGATCCGCGTCAGCGGGGTTCCTACCGGGCTCAGTTTTAACGCGGGGATCAACCTCGGGGGCGGTGTCTGGCAGTTTGCCGAGGCAGACCTGCCCAATCTGACGCTGAACCTGCCAGGCAGCTACACCACCCTTTCCACCACCCTCACGGTGCAGGTGACATCGACCGAGACCAGCACAGGGGCCACCGCCTCGGTCAGCAGCACCTCGTCACTCAGGGTCAGCTACACCACGGTCTCCCTCACGACCACTGAGAATGGCAATGTCACAGCCACCTCCGCCAATGACTTCATCGTGGGTGGCAGTGGCAACAACATCATCAACACGGGCTCTGGCAATAACCTGGTCTACGGCGGAGCGGGCGATGACACCTTAGTCGGTGGCGGCGGTACCGATATTCTGTATGGTGGTGATGGCGACGACAGCCTCGACGCCGGCGCGGGCAGCGACATGCTGATCGGAGGCCCCGGCAACGACGCCCTGACGGGCGGCGCAGCTGGCGATACTGTTGTCGATGTTTTTGTCTGGAGCCTGGGTGATCAAGGCGCGCCCGGCACACCGGCAATCGATACGATTCAAAATTTTTCGACTGCGGCTGCAGGCTCCGTATTCTCCGGTGGCGACATACTGCACCTGCGGGACCTGTTGCAAGGCGAGGCTGTGGGGCCCAGCAATGGTGCGGGAAACCTGGCCGACTACCTGCACTTTGAGATTTCGGGTGGCGACACCATTGTTCACGTCAGCCACACCGGCGGATTCAGCAGTGATTCCCACGTGGTGAGCGGCGCTTACACCGCTGGTTCGGAGACCCAGCAAATTGTGCTGACGGGCGTGGACCTGCAAGCCCTGTACAGCGGCGCAACGACAGACCAGCAGATCATCACTCAGCTACTCAACAACAACAAACTGATCGTGGACTGAGCATATTGGCAATGGGCCATTGCGCCTGGCTGATTGCCTGGCACCAATGCCATTGCCACGCTCGCTACCCTGTGGGCAAACGGGGCGCGCACCCGCTTGGCCATCTTCCTATCCATGACTGATATCTCCAGTTCAAAGGCTCTCCCCGGCTTGGCCCGCTGCGTGATGGTGCTGGGTACCACCAGTGGCGCCGGAAAAAGCTGGCTCACCACCGCACTGTGCCGCTACTACAGCAACCTGGGCCTCAAGGTCGCGCCGTTCAAGGCGCAGAACATGAGCAACAACGCGCGGGTGGTGGCCAGCGCAACCGGCCAGGGTGAAATTGGCTCGGCCCAGTACTTCCAGGCCCTGGCCGCGCGTGCCGAGCCCGAGGTCCGCATGAACCCGCTGCTGCTCAAGCCCGAGGCCGACACCCACAGCCAGGTCGTGCTGATGGGGCAGGTGAGCGCCGAGCTCACGGCCATGCCCTGGCGCGGCCGCAGCGAAAAGGTGTGGCCGCAGATCGCTGCCGCACTGGATGCGCTGCGCGCCGAGAACGACGTGGTCGTCATCGAAGGCGCTGGCTCGCCCGCAGAGATCAACCTGCACGCCAGCGACATCGTGAACATGCGCGTGGCCCGCCATGCCGATGCGCGCTGCCTGCTGGTCACCGACATCGACCGCGGCGGCGCCTTTGCCCACCTGTACGGCACCTGGGCGCTGCTGCCTGAGGACGAGCGCGCGCTGATCCAGGGCTTTGTGCTCAACAAGTTTCGCGGCGACGCCAGCCTGCTCGCCCCCGCGCCGCAGATGCTGCAGGAGCTGACGGGCGTGCCTACCGTGGCCACCATTCCCATGCAGTGGCGCCACGGACTACCGGAGGAGGACGGTGTATTTGACGACCGCAGCACCGCTGTCGGCGCGGTACACACGACGGTGGCCGTGATTGCCTACCCGCGCATCAGCAACCTCGACGAATTCCAGCCCCTGAAAAACGTGCCTGGCGTACGCCTGCTGTGGGCGCGCAGCCCGGCCGACCTGGTGGGGCTGAAGGCGCGCGACTGGGTGGTGCTACCGGGCTCCAAATCCACCGCGGCCGACCTGGCCTGGCTGCGCGCGCAGGGGCTGGACCAGGCCGTTGCCGCGCACGCAGCGCAGGGCGGCACGGTGCTGGGCGTGTGCGGCGGCCTGCAGATGCTGGGCGAGGCGCTGATCGACACCGCAGGCATCGACGGCAACGCGCCAGGGCTCGGTCTGCTGCCTCTGGTCACCACGTTCGAAGTGGCCAAGACCGTGCAGCGCACCGAGGCGCAGTTTGGCGCGGTGCAGGGCGCGTGGGCTGCGCTGGCCGGTGTGCCCGTCAGCGGCTACGAAATCCACCACGGCCAGACGGCCCAGCACCCTGCCATGGCCGCCAAGGGCGACGTGGCGCACGAGGTGATCCCGGGCATTGCCTGGCAAAACCGGGCGGGCAATGTGCTGGGCCTGTACCTGCACGGCCTGCTGGAAGACCCTGCTGTGGTGAAAGCCCTGTTTGGTGCCGATGCGCCCACGCTGGAGGCGGTGTTCGACGGGCTGGCGCACGGGGTCGCCGCCCACTTCGAGCCGGGTGTGCTGGACGCGCTTATTGCGCAAGGCGACGCTCATTAGGGGCTGCTCGCACCGTGTTTGCCGGTGCGAACGCCCGGATTCCCCAACGAGTGGCGCGGCGGTAATGGCCTTTTCTTTGGATGTCAATCCGGAGAACCATCCGCGTCGCTGCAAGGCCGCGTTGGAGCCGCACCCCGGCTTCGTTTTGCGCCTGATGCCTGGCGCTCTCTGATGGCAGCGCATCTGGCAAGCATGCTGTGATCCAGCCGCAGGCTACCGCGGTGGCGCCCGCCCGGGGGTGCGTCGCTTCCATCTGAAGCTGTAATGGTCTCCAGCGCTTATCCATAAAGCGCAAATAGCTATAAAAAAAGGAGCAAAAGCGTTCCCCCGGCTTCTCTGGGTGCTCTTGCGGCAGGCATCGATTCCGTGCCGGTCTGCACTGCGTCGGCATCCATGGTCATGGTCACTCGGGTTTCTGATTCGGGCGACATCGCCGCTGCCGCCGGTAGCGGGCGCAGGGCCGCACGGACATCCGCCAACCGTGCAAAAAGCCCCTGCGCAAAACCGAGATTCGGGAAATCCGGAGCGGGCTTGGCTACGATCCGCCGGTTGCGAACGACCGTTCGTTTTTTCAACCCTTCCACGAAGCACTCCATGACTGAATTGCCCGCAAGGCCCTGGCACCCGTCGTACCAGCAGGTGGGCATTGCCCCGAAACTGCAGGCGCTGCCGTACCGCAACCTGGCCGAGCTGGCCCACGAGTGCTGCCGGAAGTGGGAGGCTGAAAGCAAGGTGAAGGCGGCCTTCAGCTGCGTGGTGCCCAACGGCATGAATGGCCGCCTGAGCTTTGCCGAGGTAGACGAGTTGTCCGACGCGTTTGCCGGCTATCTGCGTGCGGTGGTGGGCCTGAAGGCGGGCGACCGCGTGGCCGTGCAGCTGCCCAACAGCCTGGGTTACCCGGTGGCGGCGCTGGGCGTGTTCAAGGCCGGTTGTGTGCTGGTGAACACCAATCCGCTCTACACCGAAACCGAAATGGTCCACCAGTTCAACAACGCCGGTGCCCAGGTGCTGGTGATGGTGGACATGTTCGCCGACAAGCTGCCCGCCGTGCTGGCCAAGACGGGCATTCAGAAGGTAGTGCTGGCGGCGGTGTCGGAGTTTTTCCCGGCCATTCCCGGGGGCATCGTGCGTGGCGTGCAGCGCTATTGGAACCGCGTGCTGCCGCCGGTGACGGCGCCCCACATTCGCCTGAAAGACGCGCTGGCCCAGGGCCGCGCCACGCTGGCCAAGGCACCGGCCCGCACCTACTGGGAGGGCGTGGGCCGCCACGACCTGGCGCTGCTGCAGTACACCGGTGGCACCACCGGCGTGAGCAAAGGCGCGATGCTGACGCACGACAACCTGATCAACAACATCCAGCAGACCCGCGCCATGGGCGTGAGCCACATGGCACCAGGGCAGGAATGCGTGCTCACGGCCCTGCCGCTGTATCACATCTTCGCGTTCACAGCCAATCTGCTGGGCTTCCTGTCCATCGGCGGACACAACGTGCTGATTCCCAGCCCGCGGCCGGTGCAGAACCTGCAGCGCGCGATGGAAAATTACCCGGTGACCTGGATGACGGGGGTCAACACCCTGTTCAACGGTCTGCTGAACGAGGAGTGGTTTGTGGCCTACCCGCCCAAGACGCTCAAGGCATCTATCTCGGGCGGCACCGCGCTGCACACCATGGTGGCCCAGCGCTGGCGCGAGTTGACCAAGACGCCAATCGCCGAGGGCTACGGCCTCACCGAAACCTCGCCGGTGGTCAGCTTCAACCCGCTCACCGGCACGCCGCGTGACGGCAGCATCGGAATTCCCGCCCCGGGCACGGATGTGCGCCTGGTGGACGACCAAGGCCAGGACGTGGCCGCCGGCGCACCGGGCGAAATCTGGGTGCGCGGCCCGCAGGTGATGAAGGGCTACTGGAACGCCGAAGACGAAACCGCCAGGGTGATGCACAACGGATGGTTTGCCACCGGCGACGTGGCCGTGATGGACGAAGGCGGATTCATGCGCATCGTGGACCGCAAGAAGGACATGATCCTGGTGTCGGGCTTCAACGTGTACCCCAACGAGGTAGAGGACGTGATCGCCGGCATGGACCACGTGCTGGAGGTGGCCGTGATTGGCGTCCCCGACGGCAAGACCGGCGAAGCGGTGCGTGCCTACGTGGTGCAGAACCCCGACCATGCCAGGGAAGTGATGCCGGCCGACGTGATCGCCCACTGCAAGCAGCACCTGGCGGCCTACAAGGTGCCCAAGCTGGTGGTGGTGCGCGATGAGCTGCCCAAGAGCCCGGTGGGGAAAGTGCTGCGCAAGGACCTGCGCAAGGCCGTTGCCGAAGAAATGAGCCGCGGCTGAGCCCCATTCGTCGAACCAACAGAGAAGCTTCAAATGATTTCAGAAACCGAAACCAGGCTGCTGGGCATCATGATGATCGTCATCATGCTTGGCATGGGCGCGTCATTGACCGTGAAGGATTTTCTGATTGCCCTGCGAAAGCCCGTGGGCATCGGCATTGGCGTGGTCACCACCTACCTGCTGACGCCCATGGTGGGTTTCGCCATCGCCCATCTGGTGCTGTTGCCCAACGCAAGCGCTGAAGACAGCAAGTGGTACGCCTATGCCGTGAGCCTGATTCTCATGGCGTGCTTGCCCGGTGGGACCACCAGCAACATCTTCAACTACTTCAGCAAGGGCGTTCTGTCGCTGTCGCTGCTGATGACCATCGTGTCCACGTTGCTCGCGGTGATCATGGTCCCGTTGACGCTGGGCCTGTTCAGCATCGGCATCGAGGGCGACTGGAAGATTCCGCCTGAAAACGTGGCGCAAGTGCTGTTTGTGCTGCTGGTGCCCACCGCCATCGGGATGGTGCTGCGAAAGGTCAACCCCAATCTGGGCGCCACACTGGAGCTGGTGGGTGGCGTGCTGGGGGTGGTCGTCATTGTGTTCCTCGTTGTGTCCTGGGTGCCGCGCAACTGGCCGCTGCTGCTCACCACGCCCTGGCCCGTGTACTTTGGCGCCATCGGGTTGGGCGTGTTCGGTTTTGCAGTGGGCTACCTGTTCGCCCGGCTCGTGCGGCAAGACCCGAGGCGCTCTCGCACCATCGCGCTTGAAACGGGCATTCAAAACGGCCCGCTGGGCGTGTTGATCGTGACCCTGACCTTCAGCGGCGAGCAGCAGCAACAGGTGTTGCTGATCCCGGTGCTGTATTCTCTGTTCATCGTCATCACGGCCAGCATCGCCACGGTGTTCTTTCGCCGCAGGAGCGAGGCCGAGGCCCTGGCCCGCGACCGCGCCAAAGACGGCTCGGTGCTGGCACGCTGAGACACTGCACCTGAGTGGGCAGAGCGCTTGGGGCTGCTACGATCCGAAGCCTCAGGTGCCCAATGCCGCTTCGCGGCAACGGGAGAATCGGGAAGGCGGTGCAAATCCGCCGCGTGCCCAACGCTGTAAGGACGATGCCTCGCACAAATGCCACTGGCTGCCTGGTGCAGTGATTCACGCTGTCTGACACATCAAAAGGCGTCTTTTCGGCCCTGGCTGCGTTGCAAATCCTCGCGATACCGTCTGGTATCGCTGTGGTTTGCGCCTTGCCAGAACCAAAAATCCGTCCTTTTTATGCGTGCCATCCAGCGTAAAACACTGCACTGCCGGGAAGGTGTGCGCAGGCAGACGACTCCAAGCCAGAAGACCGGCCTGAGCCATTTTTGGCGCTGCAAGGCCGGGCAGCGCTGCCACTATTCACGCTCAGGGGACTGCCATGAATACCAGCGCGGCGGCGCAAGCCACGCCCAACGTTGACGCCTGTACACCACAGGCCTGCGACGCCCACACCACACCTTTTTTCCACGCCTTCTTGCCGCACCCGCTTTTTGCGCCGCGATGGGCGCAGGCATGTTGGGCCCACACCCTCGGCTGGTGAGGTGCCACGCCGCACCCTCGCCGCAGCGCGATTTCCGGCGGGCCTGATATCCGCCGGGAGCTTCTGACGAGGCAGCGCGGCCCTGCCGCCGCCCTGCACAGGTTCTTGGCCATCGCCTGACCTGCCTCCCGGCACCGGCCTCGCCCGGTGCGCACCGCCATCTGCGCGGCCCCGTGATGCGGGCCGCGCACTACACCTATTGAAAGCTGAAAACACCATGACCACCAGCCTCCCACTGATTGCCGACATCGCCGATCCCGCACTCACCCAGGCGCTGCAACACACGCTGGACCACAAGACCAAGCCACTGGGCTCGCTCGGGCGCCTGGAAGCCCTGGCGCTCAGGCTGGGGCAGATTCTGGGCACTGAAACCCCGGCGCTGCAGCAGCCGCAGATGGTTGTTTTCGCCGCCGACCACGGCCTGGCCGCGCGCGGTGTGTCGGCCTTTCCGAGCGACGTGACCTGGCAGATGGTCGAAAACTTTCTGGCCGGTGGTGCTGCGGTGAGCGTGCTCGCGCGCCAGCACGGCCTGGCCCTCACGGTGGTGGACTGCGGCGTGGCCAAGGCGTTTGCGCCGCGCGTTGCAGCGCCGGGTGCGCCCCAACTGCTGGTGCGCAAGGTCGCGCCGGGTACGGCCGATGCATCGATGGGCCCGGCCATGACCGCAGCCCAGTGCAGCGAGGCGATCACGAATGGCATGGACGTGGTGCGCGGCCTGCCTGGCAACGCGCTGCTGCTGGGCGAGATGGGTATCGGCAACACTTCGGTTGCCTCACTGCTGCTGGCGCGCCTGGCAGGGCTGCCGCTGGCGGACTGCGTGGGTGCGGGCACCGGGCTGGATGCTGCCGGCATCGAACGCAAGCGTGCCGTGCTGCAGCAGGCGCTGGACGCCAACGCCCGTGCCACCAGCCCGCTGGATGCGCTGGCCGCCCTGGGTGGCTACGAGGTGGCCACGCTGGTGGGCGCAGTGCTGCAAGCGGCGGCCGAGCGGCGCGTGATCGTGGTGGATGGCTTCATCACCAGCGCCGCAGTGCTGGTGGCCAGCCGCCTTGCCCCTGCCGTGCTGCAGCGCTGTGTGTTTGCCCACCGCTCAGGCGAGCGCGGCCACAGCCTGATGCTGGCGCAAATGCAGGCCGAGCCGCTGCTGGACCTGGGCCTGCGCCTGGGCGAGGGCTCGGGCGCCGCGCTGGCCTGGCCGCTGCTGCAGTCGGCGTGCGCCGTGCTGCGCGAGATGGCGAGCTTTGAGTCGGCCGGGGTGGCTGGGCAGTCGGTGTAACGCACGGGGCGCCGGAGGGTGGCCACCGCCATCGAAGTGGGGTGGCCCGTGGCCACTCAGTGCGTTACTGCACGCATTGCGATCTTGCGTGGGCGTAAGCCTGATCGAACGAGGACCCCGAGCGAACGGAATGCAGCACGGTCAGGATTCCTGTCGGTCCGGTGCACGCCAGGAAATCCCTGATCTCTTGCCCCGCGGCCGTGTAGACCACATGGCGGTTGCCCGGAACGTCGCCTTCGGTTTCACCGTATTTTCTGAGCGCCATTCCCCAGTCGCTGAACGATTCAAGCTCGGCAAGCTGCGGAACCGGGATGCCAAGACGCTGAATCTCGCGCCAGTTGTCTTCCGAATGGCGCGGCTCGTTGGCCAGCACGACCGCAACGCCTTCATCAAACCATCGCGGAATCTTGCGGGCATGCCACCAGCCTCCAGCACGCCGGTAAAGCTCTGCATGCGACCACTCGTGGGCAATCAGCGGCGCAGCCAGTCCTTTGGCAGACAAGCGAATGGCAATGTCACCATAGGCGGCCGCCCGCTGACCATAGGAGCCAAAACGTGTGTCGCAAGCACGGGTGATGCAGGCAACGATGTACGGTCTGGACGTGACGTCTCCGTAGAACGCGCCGACCGTTGCCCGACCCAGCGCAATCTGCCGCTGTAGTTCCTGCCGTTGCTCGGCCGCCATCGACGGTTCCACGTAAAGCTGGTGGGTGATTTCGTCGAGGCCCGACGCCTTGGGAAACCACATGCGAGCACTGTGCAGGGTGCCGCAACCTGTCAGTGCCAGAGAGCACATCAGCACCGCGATGGCATGGCGCAATCGCGTCGCAGCGAGCCGATTGAAGCGTTGAGGCACGTTGTACTCCGTCCACGGGTCATCAGGTCACGGCCCGCGGGCGGGGCCATGGCGTCGTGCCTGCATGGGTGTTCGGCGCCGCGGCCACACCGCCTGCAAGCCGGCGGCCGCGGAGTTTCTCATACGGAAAACCCTGATCGGGGCCGGTGAAAAGGGCTCAGCAGTCGCGCTGTGTGGAGCGACCTGGGCGAAAGACGGCCCCAGCACCACGGGCCCTGCAGGAAACGGCACGGCATGGCCGTCGGAAAAACCTGCAGTTCCCGCCGCTCAGACTTCAATGGTGCGGTGGCGGCCCTGGTCCTTGGCCTGGTAGAGCGCCGCGTCGGCGCGCGAAAGCATCGCGTCCAGCGTGTCATCGGGCCCGCTCCAGTGCGTCAGGCCGATGCTCACGCTGCAGTCCAGCGCATGCCCGCTGGCCAGCAGGGCGTGGATGCGCAGGGCCACTGCGTGCGCGGCTTCGGACCCGGTGCCGGGCAGCAGCACCAGAAACTCCTCTCCGCCGTAGCGCCCGAGCCGGTCAGACTGGCGCAGCGCCTGTTGCGTGCACTGCGCAAAGTGCACCAGCACCGCATCGCCGTGCTGGTGTCCGTAGGTGTCGTTCACGGCCTTGAAGTTGTCCAGGTCGATCATCATCAGCGAGGGGCCGTTGCCGTAGCGGCGGGCGCGCGCCAGCTCTTCGTCGCAGCACTGCAGCATGGCGCGGCGGTTGAGGGCCTGCGTGAGCGAGTCGTGCGTGGCCAGGTGTTCAAGCTCGGTGCGCAGGCGGTCGGTGGCCATGAGCACGGCACCGATGGACAGCAGCAGCACCGACAGCGCATAGGCCCCGATGTACAGGGTTTGGAACAGCGATGGCTCCAGGATGTTGGCGCCCGCCTGGCCCGCCGCGATGGAAACCAGGCGCACTGCCAGCATAGCCATGTGGAATGCCAGCACGGTCTCGACCAGCCGCACCGGAAAGCTGCGGCCGCCGTGTTGCAGCAGGAAGCGCAACTGGGCACCGTAGACCACCCCCATCACCATCGTGAAGAAGGTGACGCGCAGCGCGTAGTTGTGCAAGTGGTAGGTGAGCACCACAAATATCGCCGCGGTGCCGCCCATGAGCCACAGCCATGGTTGCCACGCCAGTGGCTTGCCGAAGAATGCGCGCGTGCCCTGGTAGTACAGCACGCTGCCCAGCACCAGCAGCAAGTTGGCCAGCACCATGCTGAGCCACTGCGGAATCATGTCCCGCGCACCAAAGAGCACGGTGGACGCCAGCCACAGCAGCGGCGCTGCAGACCATGCACCCACCCCCCGGATGGACGGCGGGTAGTGGCGCCGCATGAACAACAGCACCACGGCCATGATGGCCGTCATGAACCCCGACATGGCGATCATCGAGCGCGGATCGAGCTGGGTCATGCGGGCGGTGCGTGTGGGTTCAACGCGTAAGCAATTGTTTCTTGAGGCCAGTATAGGCGCGCAACCACCCGCAGGAATCACCTGCGTGACAGGGCCGCCCTGGCTGTTGGCTTCTGCGCTGCAGCGGGCGGGCGCCACGTTGCGCTTTGCCCCAGGCTGGCGGCGCAGCAGCCCCTGTGTGCGGGTAAGGCCGCGGCTGCCGCGCGCTACCGGCGGCCAGGTGGCCAGGCTGGCATTGCGGGGGCGCAGCCGTGGGCCTGCTCACGGGGTTTTCAGGCGTTTTAGGCCGCTGGCGCAGGTGCAGCAACGCCCTGTAGCTATATTATTTATAGCAATTGACCTTCGCTCGGCGGGCATCAGCCGGGTGTGAGCGTTTTTGGCCGGTAGTCGCAGTAGGGCACCACCGCGCATTCCCAGCAGCGGGGTTTGCGTGCCTGGCACACGTAGCGGCCGTGCAGGATGAGCCAGTGGTGCGAATCCACCGCATAGGCCTTTGGCACCCGCTTCATCAGCTGCAGCTCCACGGCCAGCGGGTTCTTGCCGGGCGCCAGGCCCGTGCGGTTGCTCACACGAAAGATGTGGGTGTCGACCGCCATCGTGGGCTGGCCGAAGGCCACGTTGAGCACCACGTTCGCTGTCTTGCGGCCCACGCCGGGCAGGGCCTCCAGGGCTTCGCGCGTGCGAGGCACCACGCCGCCGTGCTGCTCCACCAGGATGCGGCAGGTTTCCAGCAGGTGCCGGGCCTTGCTTTTGTACAGGCCGATGGTCTTGATATAGCCCTCCAGGCCCTCCAGCCCCAGATCCAGGATGGCCTGCGGCGTGCCCGCCACCGGAAACAGCCGACGCGTGGCCTTGTTCACGCCCACATCGGTGGCCTGTGCCGACAGCAGCACGGCGGCCAGCAGCTCGAACACGGTGGTGTATTCCAGCTCGGTGTTGGGCATCGGGTTGGCCGCCTTGAGCGTGGCGAAGAAGGGTTCGATGTGGGCGGTCTTCATGGCGGGTGTGCGGTGGGGTGGATAGGCAGATGGGTTGGCCGGCTTCAGGCCGCGCGCTGCACCGGCATGTACAGCCAGCAGGCAAAGCGGCCCGTGTCCGGGTCCACGGCAAAGTCCTCGTCGTAGATCTCCAGTGCGGCGCGGGCGTCGTGCTGCCAGCCTGCGGGAAGCTGCGCCGGGATGGCCAGCGCGGCCCAGGCGCCGGGCATGTCAGGCCCGGTGCCGGCAAAGCGCACGCAGGCGTAGTCGCCGCCCTCAAAGTCCATCACCTGCACATCGGGCCCCGTGCGCAGGCCCACGCCGATCTGCACGCAGGCGTCGTACCGGCACTGCGCGGCGGGTGTGCAGGCCGGGTTGTCGTGGCTGAACCCGTAGTAGCGCGGGCGGGGCTCGCTCAGCCGGTTGGCGGCGCACCATGCACCAAAGCGCTCCCACAGGTCTGTCAGGCCCGGGTGGCCGTAGGCGCCGGTGTGGCGCATGAATGCCAGGCGCATGCGGGGCAGGTTGCGGATCGTGGGTGTCATGGTGCGGGCGTTGTGACGATAGGGGCGCCGGGGCGCAGGCGTGCGCAGTGTAAGCCGCAGGAAAACTGCTCGCCAATTGGCGACAATGCCGGATTCGTCCAACCCTTCCACACTGCCCGCGCCATGCAATTTGCCGATCGCCTCAACAACGTAGAAACCTCTGCCATCCGCGAACTGTTCAAGCTGCTGGGCAAGCCCGGCATCATCAGCTTTGCGGGCGGCTTTCCCGATAGCGCCATGTTCGACGTGGAAGGCATCCGGGCCGCCAGCAATGCCGCGCTGGCCGAAGAACCCGGTGCTGCGCTCCAATACGGCGCCACCGAGGGCTACAACCCGCTGCGCGAGCAACTGGCCGCCTTCATGGCCAGCAAGGGCGCCAGCGATGTGGCGGCCGACAACCTGATCGTCACCACCGGCAGCCAGCAGGCGCTGGACCTTTTGGGCAAGACCCTCATCAGCCCCGGCGACAAGGTGATCGTGGAAGGCCCCACCTTTTTGGCCACCATCCAGTGCTTTCGCCTGTACGGCGCCGAACTCATCAGCGCGCCCATCGATGGCAATGGCGTGAAGACCGACGAGCTGGAAAAGCTCATTGCCGAACACAAGCCAAAATTCGTGTACCTGATCCCCACCTTCGGCAACCCCAGCGGTGCCATGCTGAGCCTGGAGCGCCGCAAGGCCGTGCTGGAGATGGCCGTGAAGCACAACACCCTGATCGTCGAGGACGACCCCTACGGTGATCTGTATTTTGGCGATGCCCCGCCGCCCAGCCTGCTCAACCTGTCGGCCACCGTGCCCGGCAGCCGCGATCTGCTGGTGCACTGCGGCAGCTTGAGCAAGGTGCTGTCGCCCGGCCTGCGTGTGGGCTGGATGATTGCCCCGGCCGAGCTGCTGGGCAAAGCCACCATGTGCAAGCAGTTCAGCGATGCACACACCAGCACCTTTGCGCAGGCCACGGCCGCGCAGTACCTCAAGGCCGGGCGCATGCCCGCCACGCTGGCCAACGTGCGCAAGGTGTACGCCGAGCGCGCCCAGGCCATGGGCGACGCGCTGCGCAAGGAGCTGGGCGACGCCATCGAATTTGTGCAGCCCCAGGGCGGCCTGTTTGTGTGGGCGCGGCTCACCGGTGCGGGCGGCAAGGTGGTCGACGGCAACGTGCTGGCCAAGCGCGCGATTGAAAAGGGCGTGGCCTTTGTGCCCGGCACGCCGTTCTTCTGCGCCAACCCCGACCACGCCACCTTCCGCCTGTCGTTTGCCACCGCCGATGTGGACAAGATCCGCGAAGGCGTGGCGCGGCTGGCGCAGGCGATCTGACGCATCCATGTCTGACACCCACGATCTCGCCAACGTTCTGCAGCGCCTGGAAAGCCTGGAGATCAAGGCCAGCTTTACCGAAGACCTGCTGGACCAGCTGAACATGACCATCTACCAGCAGCAGCAACTGATTGACCGGTTGACGCAAGAGGTCATCCAGCTGCGCCAGCAGGCGCCCGAAGGCGGCTCCAACGGCCCGCGCAACCTGCGCGACGAGCTGCCGCCGCATTACTGACGATTCGGCCCGACTTCAGCTCCAAAGCAAACCGTTCGGGCTGAGCCCTTCGATGGGCTCAGGACAGGCCTGTCGAAGCCTTGCACGGCGCTTCGACAGGCTCAGCGTGAACGGTCTTTGGGCGTCGAGTGGCGAAAACGGTGGACGCTAAGCCCTAAACCCTCACCGCGCGCCACGCGGCTGCCGCCAGCTCTGCGCGGTAGGTAGTGGGCGAGGGCAGGCCGCCCTTACCGGAGCGATCTGACAGCCAGGCCCTGCAATAGCTCTGCACCGGCCCCATCACCAGCGACGGCATCAACTCGCAAGGCAGGTCGCGCAGCGTGCCAGACCGGCGGTGGGGCTCGAACCAGGCCACCAGCGCCTGGTTGCGGCCCCGTGCGGCCTCGGCCAGGTCGGGCGTGCGCGGGCCCGCCGCCACGGCGCCGCGCGCCTGAAACAGAAAACGCGCTCGCTCGGGCTGCGCCACCACCCAGTCCAGATAGCCCGTGACCAGCGCGTGCACGCCCGCCTCCACGCCCTGGGCGGCATCGAGCTGCGCCTGCACGCAGCGCGACTGGTCGTGAAAGATGTCGAAGAACAGCGCGGCCACGATGCCATCGCGGTTGCCAAAGTGGTGGTAAATGCTGCCCACGCTGGCCCCGCAGCGCGCGCGCACACCGTCGATGGTGACCGCGTCCACGCCGCCTTCGGCCGCGCAGGCCAGGGCGGCGTTCAGGATGTCCTGGCGGCGGTCTGTGGGTGCTTCGGCAGTGGATGCGGTGGGGGGCGGGGAATTGCGGCTTGCCATACGGCGGGATTCTAGAATAAAGTTCTAGAAAAACCTTCTAGTCCACGGTGATTCCCATGCATCCTTCGCCCATCGCCTCTCCTGCAGCCGCGGCCTCCATGCCCGGCGCCGCCCTGTACCCGCACCTGCTTGCCCCCCTGGACCTGGGCTTCACCACGCTCAAGAACCGTGTGCTCATGGGTTCCATGCACACGGGGCTGGAGGATGGCCGCGACCTCTCGCGCATGGCCGCCTACTTCCGCGAGCGCGCCGAGGGCGACGTGGGCCTGATCGTCACCGGCGGCTTCGCGCCCAACATCGCGGGCTGGGCCAAGCCGTTTGCCGGCACGCTGGCCACTTCGGGTGCGGCCCGGCGCCACCGGGTGGTCACCGACGCGGTGCACGGCGCCGGCGGCAAGATCGCGCTGCAGATCCTGCACACCGGGCGCTATGCCTACCACCCGCTGGCCGTGGCCCCTTCGCGGCTGCAGTCGCCCATTTCACCGTTCACACCGTTTGCGCTGTCGGCGCGCGGGGTGGAGCGCCAGATCCGCGCCTTCGTCAACTGCGCCGTGAAGGCGCGCGAGGCCGGGTATGACGGCGTGGAGGTGATGGGCTCCGAGGGCTACTTCATCAACCAGTTCCTGTCGCAGGCCACCAACCTGCGCCAGGACGAATGGGGCGGCGACTACAGCCACCGCATGCGCCTGCCGGTGGAGATCATCGGCCGCATGCGCGAAGCCGTTGGCAAGGACTTCATCATCATCTACCGCCTGTCGATGATCGACCTGGTGCCCGGCGGCAGCGCCTGGGACGAGATCGTCACCCTGGGCAAGGCCGTGGCCACGGGCGGGGCCAACATCGTGAACACCGGCATCGGCTGGCATGAGGCGCGGGTGCCAACCATCGCCACCAGCGTGCCGCGCGCCGCGTTTGCGTGGGTCACGCAGAAGATGAAGGCCGAGTTCGTGGCCGCGGGTATCACCACGCCGCTGGTCACGTCCAACCGCATCAACACGCCCGAGGTGGCCGAGCAGGTGCTGGCCGATGGCTGTGCGGACATGGTGTCGATGGCGCGGCCGCTGCTGGCCGATGCGGCCTTTGTCAAAAAGGCGGCGCAGGGCAAGGCCGACCGTATCAACACCTGCATCGCCTGCAACCAGGCCTGCCTGGACCATGTGTTCCAGAACAAGACCAGCAGCTGTCTGGTAAACCCGCGCGCCTGCCACGAGACCGAGCTGGTGTACCGGCCCATTGCCGCGCCCTCGTTGAAAAAGCGCATCGCCGTAGTGGGGGCCGGCCCGGCAGGGCTGACCGCCGCCACGGTGGCCGCCGAGCGCGGGCACGAGGTGCACCTGTTCGACGCGGCAGCGGCCATCGGCGGCCAGCTCAACATGGCCAAGGTCATCCCGGGCAAGGAAGAATTCCACGAGATGCTGCGTTACCTGGCCCGCCGCGTGGAAGACACGGGCGTGCACCTGCACCTGAACCAGCGTGTGCAGGCCGCCGACCTGATGGACTACGACGAGGTCATCGTCGCTACCGGCGTGGAGCCGCGCGACCCGAAGATCCCCGGCCAGGACCACCCCAAGGTGCTCAGCTACATCGACGTGCTGCGGCACGGCAAGCCCGTGGGCCAGCGCGTGGCCGTCATCGGTGCGGGGGGCATCGGCTTTGACGTGGCCGAATACCTGACGCATGGCGACCACCCCTCCACCACGCTCGACCTGCCGGCCTGGAAGGCCGAGTGGGGTATCACCGACCCGGCCCAGGCGCGCGGTGGCCTGGCCGCCAGCGGCCCCCGCACCACGCCGCCGGCCCGCCAGGTGACGCTGCTGCAGCGCAAGCAGGGCAAGCTGGGCGCAGGCCTGGGCAAGACCACGGGCTGGATCCACCGCACCACGCTCAAGATGAAAGCGGTGCAGATGGTCAGCGGGGTGAACTACGAGCGCATTGGCGACGAAGGGCTGCTCGTGTCGTACGGCAAAAATCGCGAGGACCCGACCTGGATTCCGTGCGACACCGTCGTGCTGTGCGCCGGGCAGGTGCCGCTGTTCAGCCTGGCGCAGGCGCTGGAGGCCGCTGGCCGCAAGCCGCACCGCATCGGCGGCGCTCTGGAGGCGGGCGAGCTCGATGCCAAGCGCGCCATCGACCAGGCCGCCCGGCTGGCGGCACGGCTGTGAGGCCCTGCAGGCAAAATTCAGATCAAATTGGCCTCTATGGCTTGAAAATAGGCGCTTTTTAGCTATCTATTTGATAGCGTTTCGAGCGCTCCCGTTCCGGGCAGACCCAGCGCCTGGAACACCCTCAGCGCGGCCCACGCATCATTGGCCGCGTAGACCAGTTGTGCCTCGCTCAGCCGGGCATTGGCCCAGTTGGAGGTGGCTGCCTTCTTGGATTTGATGAAGCGCCGGTTGAACAGCACCGCCACGGCGCCCTTGACGCCCATGTCCTTGCGGTAGCCCTGCTGGCGGAACACGGCGTTGAGCTCCAGCACGTCGGCGGGCTGCACGCCCAGCTTGCGCTGGATGCGCCTGGTGTCGTCGCCCAGACCAAAGCCCGCCTTGGTCACCCCGCGCAGCGCCAGCAGCTCGGCTACCCGGGCGCGGCAACCCGGTTCGTGCAGCTGGAACACCCAGGCACGCTCCAGCGTGGCCAGCTGCACGATGTGCGGGCCGTCAGAGACCTCATCGCGAACGAAGGTGGGTTTGGACTCGGTGTCGAACCCCCACGCAGGGGCGTCCGCCATGGCGGCGCAGGCATGGTCGGCCTGGGCTGCGGTCGTCACGAGGGTGATGCGGTCCAGCCCCAGTCGTTCAAAGGGCTCCAGCAGGGCGATCTCGTCCTTGTGCGGTGTCGGGTGCACCTCGCCCCGCTCGTTCACGGGGGCGGGCCTGTGCGGCTGGTGCGGCGTTCGGCCGCTGGGGGAGGGTGGGGCGGTCATGCAATGCATTTTGCCGCCTCCGGCTGTACAGCTGCGCCCGTGACGTTTTCAGGGGCTCGGCGGGTGGATGGACGACAACAGGCCCATTCCCAGCGCTCTTCCCTGCGGGTCGCGCACCGCGGTGATCTGCCTGAAGGCCGACGCCTGCACGCGGTCGGGCAGCCGCACGAAGTTGTTTTCCTGCACCAGGCTGTCGCCGTTCAGGAACGACCAGATCACGAACCGCAGTGCAGATGCCGTCTGCTCCGGGTTGCGCGCCACCTTGGGAAACACGACGAATGTGCCCATGGTTATCGGCCAGGACGATTTACCGGGCCGCTGCGTCAAGGTGGTATTGAAACTGCCCGATGCGGCCCATTCGCTGTTGGACAGCGCAGAGCGGAATGCATCCATCGATGGCCTGATATAGACACCGTCGGCATTTTTCATCTGAACCGGTGAAAGGCCGTACTCTGCCACATACCCATAATCCACATAACCGATGGCGCCCACGGTGTCGCGCACACCTTTGGCCACGCCTTCGCTGCCTTTGAAAGCCAGAAAACCTGCAGGCCATGCAATGCTGTTCTTGATGCCATAGGCAGCTTTCCATTTGGCATTGACCTTGCCGAGATAATCTGCAAAGTTATAGGTGGTTCCCGAGCCATCTGCCCGCACCACGACCTTGATGGGCAGGTCGGGCAGCGTGATGTCGGTATTGAGCGCACCGATTTCGGCTGCATTCCAGCGGGTAATTTCGCCCATGAAGATGCGGCTCAGCACATCGCCCGTCAGGCGCAGGGAGGCGCCCTGCATTCGGGGCAGGTTCACCACGGGCGCAATGCCGGTAATGGCCACCGGCAGGGCAAGCAGCCCGTGCTCTGCCAGATCCTTGTCGGACGGGTAGACGTCTGTGGCGCCAAAGCCCACGGCCTGCTGCTGGATTTTTTTCATGCCTGCGCTGGAGCCGATGGATTCATATTCCACTGCATGCCCCATGGCCTGCGAGTAAGCCTTGGCCCAGCTGCGATAAATCGGTGCGGCTGCGGATGAGCCTGCGCCTGTGGCTGTTTCGGCGTGCGCAGCTGCAATATGCAAAAACACCAAGGGAACCCAGAGAAGGCAGCGGAGGATATTCATTCGATCGGTCTTTTGGATAATGGCCTGTTGATTTTTATCGATGGGTGTGGCTTTGTGCGACAGGCACCCGGCCTGCAATTCCCACCTGCGGGCACTTTATCAAGCGGGTCACGGCGCTGGGCACAGGGCCTTCGCATCCCAAGGTCATTGGCCTGCGTCACAGCGTTGTCACCAGAAACAAATAGCGTGGTGCAAGCCGCCGGCTGTATTCCATCCGAATACCGTGTCGGCATTTGGCAAAAATCCCACAAAGACCGTCACATGCTCCAGAAACTGAAAATCGGTACCCGTCTCGCGCTGGCGTTTGCACTGCTTTTGCTGCTCATTTCGGCGCTGGCTGCGGGGGCCATCTCAGGCGCTACACGGCTGGCCGAGCGCAGTCAGGCGCTGTACAGCGACCGCACCGTGCCCATGGGCGTGCTTGCCGAGCTGGGCGAACTCACCCAGCGAAACCGCGCACTGGTGATGGACATGCTCATGGACCCGGGCACCGCGAACCTGCAGGCCAGCCATGCGGCGCTGACCACCAACGTCGAGCGCATCCGCCAGCTTTGGGAGACCTACATGTCCCGAGCGCTGAGCGGCCGGGAGCAGGCGCTGGCGAAGGCTTTTGCCGATGAAAATGCGGCCTACCTGGCCGACGGGCTGGTTCCTGCGTCGGCTGCGCTGGTAGGGGGCAAGTACGACGACGGATCGGAGCTGTACCTCACCCGCATCCGGCCCGTCGCACCCCGCGTGCACGCGGCCATCGACCAGCTGACGTCTTTTCAGGTGGACATGGCTGCAGCCGAGTTTGCGGCAGCGCAAGCGTTGAGCCAGAGCATCCTGTGGTGGACGCTGGCTGCAGCGGGCGCTGCGCTGCTGGCCGGGGCCGCCATGGCCTGGATCATCACGCGGTCGATCTCGGTGCCCCTGCAGCGCGCGGTCACGCTGGCGCGTAACGTGGCCCGCGGCGACCTCAGTGCACGCATCCATGTGCAGGGCAGCGACGAGACCGCCGAGCTGCTTGGCGCGCTGCGCGACATGAACCAGCAGCTGGTGCGCGTGATAGCGCAGGTGCGCACCAGCACCGAAACAGTGGCGCATGAAGCGTCGGCCATGGCAGGCAGCACGCAGGAGCTTGCGCGCCGCACCGAGGTGCAGGCGTCCAGCCTGCAGGAAACTGCGGCCTCGATGGAGCAGCTGGCCGTCACGGTGCAGCACAACACCGACAACGCCCTGCGTGCCGCAGACCTTGCAGAGCAGGCCAGCCGTGTTGCGAGCGATGGCGGCAGCGCGATGCACGAGGTCATCACCACCATGCAGGACATCCGGTCGCAATCGCAAAAGGTCACCGACATCATCAAGGTGATCGATGACATCGCCTTCCAGACCAACCTGCTCGCCCTCAATGCGGCGGTGGAGGCGGCGCGCGCCGGGGACCAGGGGCGCGGATTCGCCGTGGTGGCAAACGAGGTGCGCGGGCTTTCACAACGCAGCGGCACGGCGGCGCGGGAGATCCGCGGACTGATCTCGGCCAGCGTTCTGGGCGTGGAGCGCGGCGCCATGCTGGTGGGCCAGGCCGGCGAGCGGGTGGCCAACACGGTGCACCACGTTCAGCAGGTGGCCTCGCTCATCACCGCCATCAGGGATGCCGGTCAGGAGCAGGCCCGCGGCATCGCGCAGATCGGGGAGGCAGTGCGGCATCTGGACGCGGCCACCCAGCAGAACGCGGCGCTGGTGGACGAGAACTCCGGCACCTCCAGCGGGCTCAAGCAGCAGGCCCGAAGCCTGCTGGCCACGGTGGAGCAGTTTCGCCTTTCGGCAGATGCGGACATGACCGAGCCGGGGAGTGTCGGGCAGGCCCTGGCGCTCGGGCACCCGGCGCTGTCACGGCCGCCGGTGGCCCGCGCAGCCACGGCCGTCGCGCGGGGCACAACGCCTGCCTTGCCGCAGGCAACGCGCGGCAAACGCACTCTGGCGCAACCGCAGGTGCTGTCGCCCTCCATCCCGGGCGATCGCTGGCTGCCGCTGGTGCCATAGAGCGCCTGCGTGCAGCGGCGCTGCGGCGTCCCCCGGGCTGGCCGGGCAGTGCACGCCCCCTGTGGCAGGGGTGTGCACCACGCAGCGGCCCGACGGTGGCGGTGCCCCTGGCGGCGCAGTTACAGCGGCTCGAACATCACCAGCTGGTCACGGCCGCGGCGCTTGGCGGTGTACAGGGCCTGGTCCACCCGGTCCATGGTGTCACGCAGGCTGCGGTCGCTGGGGTGGGCGGTGCCCAGGCCCACGCTCACGGTAATGCCGTAGCCGTTGCCCAGCAGGTCGGCCATCTGCAGGTCGCGAATGGCCTGCAGGATGCGCGAGGCCACTTCGGTGCCACCATGTACATCGGTGTCGGGCAGCATGGCGCCAAACTCTTCGCCACCCAGCCGCCCCAGGAGGTCGCCGTGGCGCAGCTGTGCCCTGACGGCCTGGGCAAACGCCGCCAGCGTGCGGTCGCCTTCCAGGTGCCCGAACCGGTCGTTGACGGACTTGAAGTGGTCCACGTCCAGCATCAGCAGCACAAACGGCGCGTTCTGGCTCAGGCATCGCGCGTACATCGCTTCGGCGCCTTCGAGGAACGCCCGGCGGTTGGCGATGCCGGTGAGCATGTCGGTGGTGGCCAGGCGCTGCAGCTCGCGCTCCAGGTTCTTGCGCTGGGTCACATCGCGGTACACGCCTTCGACCCCCGCAAAATTGCCAGACTGGTCGTACAGCGCATGGCTGCTGATCGAGATGTCGATCACCACGCCGTCGCGCCGCACCATCTGGCCGGGAAAATCCGAGACTTCGCCCTTTTCCAGAATGGCGGCCTTGAAGGCATCGCGGTCGGAGCTGTGCGGGTAGTACGACTCGGCCGTGCGGCCTTCGATCTCGTGGGGTTCGTACCCGAGCACCCGGCGCACGCCCGGGCCCACATGCTGCACCACGCCCTGGGCATCGGTGCGGTAGTACACGTCCTGCATGCTGTTGAACAGGCGCCGGAAGTTCTGCTCGCTCTCGCGCAGCTGGTCCTGGATTTCGCTCTGGTGCGTCATGTCCATGCCGCACATCATCACGGCCGGGGCGCCTTCCCATTCGATGCCCACGCTGGAGATGAGCACCATGCGCAGGTTGCCGCGCGAGGTGCAGATGCGGAACTCGGCCGACCGGTTGGGGCGGCCTGCCTGCTCGGGGCCCACCACTTCCTGGATGCGTTTGGTGGAGCGCGACTTGTCCAGCGGGTGCACGAAATCGGCCGAGGGGCGGCCGATCAGCGCCCGCTCGCTGTCGGCCTCCAGCAGGGCCACGCTTGCGGGGTTGGCGTAGCGGATGGCGCCATCCTGCGTGATGAGTACCGCCGCGGGAAGACGCTGCAACAGGGCCAGATCGGGGTGCATTCGGGTGGAGGGCGACCTGAAAGTGGTGCGGCATTGTGGCACCAGGGCGTTCTTGATTGAAGCGGTGTTTGCCCCGGGCGGTACCATCGCCCATGAGAAAAATTTTCCCCCTGCGCATTGAAGGCAAGAATCCGGACCGCATCCTGGACGCCGTCAAGAACGAAATCCGCAAATACATTCGCCGTGAACGCCGCCGCGACCTGCCCGAAGGCGCCGACTTCTGGGACTTTGACTGCCGTTTCGGCACAACCCGCGACGACGCCCAGGTGGCCCACCTGGCGCAGCTGACCGGCCTGATCAACGCCGTGGCGGCGGAAGGCGGCACCCAGCTGTATGTGGAGATTCTGGCCAAGCCGGGCAAGCGCCAGCCGCGACCGGCAGGCGAGCGTGGTGCGGTTGATGCTGATGCTGATGCTGATGCGGCCAACCTGGGCGACGACGAGATCGCCTGAGCCACTGCCTGCGTCCACCCGCCACCGCTGCGGGTGCCATCCGGGCTGCGGATCAGCGGAGGGTGTTGCCGCCTGCCGCTGGCGCAGCCCCGTTGCCGGCAGGGGCGCCCGTGCCGGTGTCGCCCGCTGCGGCCTGCGCTGCCCGCAGCTTGTCCTTCTTGCTGGGTCTGCGGCCCTTGATGCCACCGGTGCCCTGCGGGTCGGTGGCCGAAGGGGGTGGCGCGGCCTCGGTCGGCTCAAACCCCGGCAGCTGTTCCAGCGGCAGGGCCAGATGCTGGCGCTTTTCAATCAGGCGAAAGTGCGCCTGGGCCTCCGGCGTGACAAAGCTCACGGCCATGCCGCTTTCGCCCGCCCGGCCTGTGCGGCCGATGCGGTGCACGTAGTCCACCGCCGAGCGGGGCAGGTCGTAGTTGACCACTGCCGGCAATTGCGCAATGTCGATTCCGCGCGCGGCCAGGTCGGTGGTTACCACCACCTGCCAGCGCTCGTCCTTGAACTCCTGCAGCACCTGGTTGCGCGCGCCCTGGCTCAGGCCGCCGTGGAAGGGCGAGGCAAAGATGCCCGCCTTGTAGAGCTTTTCAGCCACATGCTCGGCCGCGTACTGCGTGGCCACAAACACCAGCACGCGCGACCAGCCGTGCTCCTGGATCAGGTGGCGCAGCAGCTGCGTGCGCCGGCTGGCGTCCACGGCGATGGCGCGCTGTTCGATGGCGGGCTCGTTGCCGGGCGTGTGCGGCACTTCCACGCGCACGGGGTTGCGCAGCAGGCTGTTGGCCAGGGCCTGCACGGCGTCAGGGAAGGTGGCGGAGAAAAACAGGTTCTGCCGTTGCGCGGGCAGCAGGGCCAGCACGCGCTGCAGTTCCTCGGCAAAGCCCAGGTCGAGCAGGCGGTCGGCCTCGTCCAGCACCAGGTGGGCCACGGCGCCCAGCCGCAGGGCGTTGTGCTCCACCAGGTCCAGCAGGCGGCCCGGGGTGGCCACCACGATGTCGGCGCCGCCGCGCAGGCCCATCATCTGCGGGTTGATCGAGACGCCGCCGAAGACGATGGCCACCTTCAGCGGCTGCTGCAGGTGCTGGCCCAGGCTGCGCAGCACCTCGCCCACCTGGGCGGCCAGTTCGCGCGTGGGCACCAGCACCAGGGCGCGCACGCGGCGCGGCCCGCCGGTGGCACTCAGCTGCAGCTGCTGCAGCAGCGGCAGCGCAAAGGCAGCCGTCTTGCCAGAGCCCGTCTGCGCCGCACCCCGCACATCCGAGCCTGCCAGGATGGCCGGGATGGCCTCTGCCTGGACCGGCGTGGGCGCCGTAAAGCCGGCCTGGCTGGCAGCGTGGACAAGGGCAGGAGACAGACCGAGGGCGGAAAAGGGCATGGGCAGGGCGCGTACAGGAGCAGCAGTGGAGTCGGGGCGGAGGCACGCCGCGCATGGCGCGGCAGCATGGTGCCGCGCCACAAAGCAGGCGGGCAACCAAAGCGGCCATTGTCGCTGCACCCGGCCGCTGCCAGACCTGCAGGCGCAATGCAGGCTCAATGCAGGCGTCAGGCGCAGATAATCGGCGCCTTCCCTCAATGTGATTTTCTGGCCCGACGAGGCACCGCACCCATGGCTCTCAACTTTGATTCATCCGTGATCACCCACGGCATCCAGCTGGCCGTTGCGCCCGTGTTCTTGCTGACCGCGGTGTCGGGAATGATCGGCGCGGTGGCAGGGCGCCTGGCGCGGATCATCGACCGGGCGCGCGTGGTCGAGGACCGGGCCCGCACCGATACCGACCCCGAGCGCCTGGCCCGCGCCTACCGCGAGCTGGGCGATCTGCAAAAGCGCGGGCGGCTTGCCAACGGCTGCATCGGGCTGCTCACGGTGTGCGCGTTTCTGATTGGCATCACCATCATCCTGCTGTTCCTGGGCGAGACCGCGGGCCTTCCGTCCAACCGGTTTGCGGTGGGCGGCTTTCTGGCGGGGGTGGTGTCGTTTCTGCTGGCCTTGCTGTGCTTCATGACCGAAACGCTGCTGGCCACGCGCCTGCTCAACTTCCCCATGCTGCAGACCGAAGCCGGGGGCTCCCGATGAAGTCGCTGGCCGACCTGGGCGGGCTGGTCTACTCGACCGAGGCCGGCCGCATGTGCCCCGGCTGCCGCCAGCCGGTGGCGCAGTGCACCTGCAAGCAGGCCCGGCCCGTGCCTGCGGGTGACGGCATCGTGCGGGTGTCGCGCGAAACCAAGGGCCGGGGCGGCAAGGCCGTGACGCTGGTCAAGGGGGTGCCGCTGGCAGGCGAGGCGCTGGAGCAACTGGGCAAACAGCTCAAGGCCGCCTGCGGAAGCGGCGGCACCGTGAAAGACGGTGTGATCGAAGTGCAGGGCGACCATGTGGAGCGCGTGATGGCCGCTCTGCAAAAGCTGGGCCACAAGGTCAAGCGGGCGGGCGGCTGACCGTGGCCATCGACCCGGACATGCTGCAGCGCCTGGTCACCCAGCCAATGCCCTATGGCAAGTACAAGGGCACGGTGCTGGCAGACCTGCCCGGCAATTACCTGAACTGGTTTGCGCGCGAGGGGTTTCCCAAAGGCGAGCTGGGCCAGTTGCTGGCGCTGATGCACGAGATCGATCACAACGGCTTGTCGGAGCTGCTCAGGCCGTTGCGCCGGGGCACCGCTGTCGACACCTGATCCCTCCATCAACGATCAGGCCCGGTGGCGGGGGCGGCCCCCTGCGTGGGACGATCAGGGGCGGGCCACAGCCCGCTGGAGCGCCAAAGCATGGTGGCGATCATCGCCAGCGCAATCAGCAGAGGGCGCATCACGCCCGCGTCCAGTTGCCCATCGGTCATGGTCTGCAACGGACCGACCAGATACCGCAGCACTTCGGGGAGCGCCGTGAGCAGCACGGCACCCAGGATGACGCCCGGGATGTGGCCCATGCCCCCAAACACCACCATGGCAACGATGAGCACGGACTCGTTGAGACTGAAGGCTTCGGGCGAGACAAAGCCCTGGAACGCAGCAAACATGGCGCCAGTGACGCCGCCGAAACTGGCCCCGACGCCAAAAGCCAGCAGCTTGAGATTGCGGGTGTTGATTCCCATGGACAGCGCCGCGGTTTCATCGTCCCGGATGGCCATCCATGCTCGGCCGATGCGGGAATCCTGAAGTCGCTGGCAGACCACGACCGTGACCAGGACGAGCGCCAGGAACAGGTAGTAGTAAAGCGTGACCGAGGCGATTTCGTAGCCTGCCACCACCATGGGTTGGCCCAGGTCCACCCCCAGAATCCGCACCGGTGCGATCAGTCCCAGCCCCTGGGCGCCGTGGGTGATGTTGACGGGGTGACCCATGTTGATGACGAGCAGTCGCACGATCTCGCCGAAGCCGAGCGTCACCACCGCCAGGTAGTCGCCACGCAGCTTCAGGGTCGGCGCCCCCAGCAGCATGCCGAGAATGGCGGCCAGGGCCGCGGCCAGCGGGATGGTGACCCACCAGGGCGTGTGAAGCCCGTCCGGAAACAGCTCCGCAATCCAGGCAAAGTGTTCGGTCAGGTGGGGCGAGGTCAGCAGCGCAGCCAGGTAGGCGCCAAGGGCATAGAAAGCGACGTAGCCCAGGTCGAGCAGACCCGCATAGCCCACCACGACGTTCAGGCCCAGCGCAAGCATCACGTAGAGCAGGCTGGTGTCTGCGACACGTACCCAGTGGTGGCCCAGGCTCTGCAGCAACAAGGGCAGCAGGAGCAGCAGTGCGGCCAGGCCGGCGCGCCTGGCATGCCGCGTACAGAGCCTTTTCATGGGCAGGGCATGGTGATGGCGCGCTGCATGAAGCGCCATTGGCGGTGCAGGGCAGCAGGCACCTCGGTGCCTTCGTACGCTGCACAGTCGGTAAAGCCGTGGGCTTCGTACAGGCGGTGTGCGGCGGTCATGAAATCGGCGGTATCCAGGCAGACGCGGGCGTAGCCCCGCTGGCAGGCATCTGCAACAAGCCTGCGAAGTGCCGACGACCCCAGTCGCATTCCCCGGTAAGCAGGGCGAACATACAGGCGCTTGATCTCGGCGGTATCGCGGCCCAGGCCGCGCAGCCCGCACATGCCTGCGGCGTCGCCATCGATCTCGATCAGGTACAGCACATTGCCCGGCGGGTGGCTGGTGTACAGCGCCTTGAGCATCTCCGCGTCGCCCCCGGGGCGCGGCAGTGCGCCCCCATCGGTGGCAAGGGTGGGAAAGCGCTTGGCCAACTCGCTGCGGACCCAGGCCAGGTATTCAGCGTCGAGGCGAACCAGCGAATCGTGGGCGGCGCCGTGGTGGTCGGTGCCGATATGAACGAAGTGCGGTGTGGGCATGGGGCGGGTAATAGGGACCCGGCGAAGGATAAACTTGCCTCAATGGCAAAAAAAGTGGCTTTTAATCCTTTCATTACGGAATAAAACGCTCGAATTGAAGACCTCAGAACAGAAGTTAGGGCGAATGGACAAGCTCAGCGGCATGTGTGCCTTTGTCAAAACGGCGGAACTTGGCAGCTTCGTTGCGGCAGGAAGGGCACTGGAGGTCTCGGCGTCTGCCGTAGGCAAGAGCGTGGCGCGGCTGGAGCAGGAGGTGGGCGTGCGGCTCTTGCAGCGCAGCACCCGGCGCATCCAGCTGACGGCAGAGGGGCAGCTGTTTCACGAGCGCTGCCGACGCATCCTGGATGACCTGGATGATGCGCAGGCCATGCTGTCCCTGTCGCGCGAGGTCCCCCGCGGAAGGCTCCGGGTGAGCGCTCCCATTGTGGGCTACCACTTCCTGATTCCCCTGGTGCCCGAGTTCCTGGCGCGCTACCCGGAGGTGGAGCTGGACATCAGCTTCAGTGACCGTGCGGTGGATCTGATCGACGAGGGCATTGACGTGGCCATCCGCAGCGGCGACCTGCGCGATTCCCGCTTGGTCTCTCGCCCATTGCAAAGGTTTCGGCTCCTGCTGTGCGCTGCCCCCGACTACCTAGCACGCCATGGCACCCCTGTGGCCATTCGCGATCTGGAGCAGCACGCCTGCGTGCGGTTTCGCCACCCGGACTCGGGCAAGCTGCTCGACTGGCCCTGGCATGAGGCAGCGGCCAGTGCTGAGCCGCATTTGCGCACCGTGCTTGCGTGCAACAACATCGAGGCCGTACTGGGTGCCACGCTGCGTGGGCTGGGCATTGCCTGCCTGCCCGATTTTCTGGTGCGTGAGGCCCTCGCCGATGGCCTCCTGGTCAGTGTTCTGGAGCAGGAGATGGGCCCGAGCCGCCAGTTCAGTGCGCTGTGGCCGTCCAGCAGGCATTTGTCGCCCAAGGTACGCGTGCTGGTGGACCACCTCGGCGCGCGGCTGTCCGGCCAGACATAATCGCGCCCGCATACACAACTACGTAGAGGGATTGCACATGAAGGGAAACATCGCGGCGATTGTGCTGGTCGTGCTGGGCGTGTTTTTTCTGCTGACCAATCTGGGGCTCATCAGCATCAGCTTGCGCGAACTGCTGCGCGTGTGGTGGCCGGTGGCACTGATTGCGGTGGGCCTGGCACTGTTCTTCACGCCTGGCGACAAGAAAAAATAGGCTTCGCGCAGCCGCAGCCCCTCCCGGGGCTGCGTGTCACTGCGCGGCGTCGTCGCGTGCGTTGTGCGCGTGCCGCGGCGCTGCAAACGCTGGCTCGCCGCCGAAATAGCCCCTGAAAAGGTTGCGTGCAATGCCGTGGGCTGCCACCTGCAGGCCGTGCGCCACCTCGGGGGCGAAGAGGCGGTTGGTATGTAATTGCCACAGCCCCACCCAGGCAGCAAAGTGCGCGGGCGTCACCCCCTGCAGCACCATGTGTTTGCCAAACACGTCGCCCTTGAAGCTGCGCGAGCCCAGGGCCACGGTGCTCCAGAAGTCCACCAGCCGCTTCAGGTGGGCGTCCCACTGGCCGTGCAGGGCCTCTTCAAACACGGGCCCCAGCAGCGGGTCCTGGCGCACATCGCCATAAAAACCATGCACCAGCTGCGTGATGCTCTCCACGCTGGGTGGGGCGTGGCCGCCGGGGCCGTCGGAGGTGGGCAGTTGCCGGTTCATGCCTGCAGTGTGCCCCCGCCGCTGCATGCGCAGCCTGATGGACCACAACCTTGCGACGAGGGCGATGCGCTGGCTTCAAACGCCGGGAACAGCACGTTGTTTTCGAGGTGGATGTGGTTGACGAGGTCATCGCCGAGCTGGGCAATGCCTGCATACAAGGCGCGCCAGGTGTTGCACGCGCCTTGCGGGGGCGTGGCGTCGTGGGTGAGGGCGTTGAGCCGGTCGAGCGCTTCGCCGTGGTCGATGTGTTCGGCGCGCATCATGCCGATGGGCTGGCCCACAAAGGGGTTGCCGCCGTTCTTGAGCATGGGGAAGAGCACCTGTTCTTCCTTGAGCATGTGCGAGAGCAGCTCCTCGTGCATGGTTTCGAGGTGGTCGGCCAGGCCCACGGGCACCTGCGGGTTGTCGCGGTGCACGGCTTCCACGCGGCGGGCCATGCGGATCAGCTCGGGCAGCTGCTGGCGGTGCACCTCGTGGTAGCGCGCCAGGATGTGGTCGATGAGCGCGCTGGGCGAGGCGGCTTCGGGCACAGTGTCACTGCGCTGCAGGGCGGCCAGCTCAGCCAGCACGGCGGCGGCATCCAGCCCCTTGTCGGCAGCTGCCTTGGACAGGCTGACCTGGCCGCCGCAGCAGAAGTCGAGCTTGAGCCGCCGGAACACCGCCGTGGCGCCGGGCAGTTGCACCGCAATCTGGCCGATCTGCTGGTCGGCACTGAGCGGGACGGGGTGGGCAGAGGCAGCTTCCAGGTGGTCAACGCGGGCGTTCATGGCGGTTCCTTTTAAAGATTCATTTAGTGTGCATATTTTATTCAATAAAATTCGTTCTGCATACCTCTTTAACTTGACCTGCGGCAAACCCATGCGCCTGACCCAATGGACCGACTACACGCTGCGCGTGCTCATGTACTGCGCCGCCACCGAGGGCCGCGAGCAGCCGGTGACCATCACCGAGGTGGCCGAGGGCTACGGCATCTCGCGCAGCCACCTGATGAAAATCGTGCAGCAGCTGGCCGCCCAGGGCTTGCTGGAGACCACGCGCGGCCGGGGCGGCGGCATGCGGCTGATGTTGCCCGCATCGACCATCAACATTGGCGCCGTGGTGCGTGCCACCGAGACCGACTTCAACCTGGTGGAATGTTTTGATCCCGGCACCAACCAGTGCCGCCTGAGCAGCCACTGCCGCCTCAAGGGCGTGTTGTGGCAGGCGATGCAGGCCTATCTGGCGGTGCTCGACGGTGTGACGCTGCAGGACCTGATAGCCCCGGCCGCTGCGGGTGGCGGTGCTGCGCGCTCCCTGCTGCCCACCGTGGCACTGCCCCAGCGCGGGGGCGCCATGCGCAGGGGATCCCTGGTGGCAGGGTTGCCATCCAGAACCGAAAATACAGATTAAAAATGGCCGCTAAGGCTTGATGGGTGAAGACTTGAAGCTATCAAATTGATAGCTTCAGCGATCCCGGACCGCCTGCACCCGCAAAGGCCTGCCGGTAGCGCGCCGGCGTCAGGCCCACATGGCGTGCGAATTCGCGTGTGAAGTGGGGTTGGTCGGCAAAGCCGCAGGCGAACCCGATTTCTGCGAGGCTGTGAGGGCTTTCCAGCAGCCACTGTGCCGCCACGCGCGAGCGGGCCTCGGTGACGATGTGGCGGCAGCTCAGGCCCCGTTGGCTCAGGGCCCGCTGCAGGCTGCGCCGGGTCAGGCCTGTGTGCTGTGCCAGTGCATCCACCGTGTGCTGCGCCGCCGGGTCGTGCAGCACATGGCGCGCCAGCTGGTGCGCCAGCGGCGGCCAGGGCAGGGCATCACACAGGTGGGTGGTGGGCTGGGGCTGCAGGGCAGGGGGTGTGGCCGCTGTGCGGGTGTGAGGTTCCCAGCGCAAGGTCCAATGGCCCATTGCCCCCTGCGCAGCCAGTGGGGCCAGCTGCGCGTGCAGTTCTGCGGGCGCGATGGCAGAGCCTTGCAGCGGCAGGTTCAGGCGCCGGTCTGCGGTACCGGATGTGCCGATCTCCACCTGCAACCCGCGCACACCCAGGGCCTGGCTTGCGCCCAGCAGTGCGCCCAGCACGGCCAGGCTTTCGGTGGGGTGGGGCGCTTCCCGCACACCGGGGCGCGCGTGGTGGTGCAGCGCCAGGGTGCCCGGGGCGCTGGCCGTGGTGCTGACCTGGTGGCGCGAATGCACATACCGCTCCAGCCGCTGCCAGCGTGCCATCAGCTCGGGCACCCCCGTCGCACCCAGCAGTGCGCGGTGCACCGGGTCGCCCGCCAGCACGTCCACCCGCTGGGCCAGCTGCAGCAGTGTGCCCAGGCCGCCCTGGTGCAGCACGGCTTCGACCACGCTGCGTTTGTAGGCCAGGGGCACATGGCTCGCGGCCAGCCCGTCGGCGCCCGGTGGGGGCGGTGGCGGCACCAGCCCGTGCGCAGCCATGGCGCGCACCAGCAGGCGGACCATGGCAGCGCTGGCAAAGTCTTGCATGGGCGGATTGTGCCGCTGGTGCTGACTGGCTCAGCCCCGTGCGGCCAGGGCCTGCAGCACATCGGCACTGCGCACCGGCAGGTGGGTAAAACGCACGCCGGTGGCGTCGCGCAGCGCGTTGGCGATCGCTCCGGCCCCGGCCACCATGGCGGTTTCTCCGGCACCGGTGGGCGGCGCGCTGCTGTCGATCAGGTGCACATGCAGCGGCGGAATGTCGCCCATGCGTGGCAGCGGGTAGTCGGCAAAGCTGGCCGCGGCCACGCCTGAGCGGGCCACGGGCAGCTGCTCGTGCAGCACCATGCCCAGGCACCACACGAGGTTGCCCTCGGTCTGCGCGCGCACGCCGTCGGGCTGCAGCACCAGGCCGCAGTCGTGCGCGCACCACAGCGCCGTCACGCGCACCTGGCCGGTGGCGCGTAACACTTCCACATCGGCCACGGCGGCGGCGTAGCTCACGCCTTTGTAGATGCCGCCCGCAATGCCGCGGCCGCGCAAGGTGGTGGCGTCGCTGGCGGGGCGCTCTGGCCAGCGGGCCTCGGCAGCGGCGCGGCGCAGCACCTGGGCCAGGCGTGCATCGGTGGTGTGCTGCAGGCGCCAGGCCAGCGGGTCGGCCCCTGCATGGTGCGCGCATTCGTCCATGGCGCTTTCCACCACCAGAGTGTTGGGCCCCGCACCCAGGCCGCGCCAGGGGCCGGTGTGCACGGGCAGGCGCTGGGCGGTGAACTCGATGCGCTGCTGGGGCACGTCGTACGGCATTTGTGCACCGCGTGCCACGCCGCTGTCGCCCGCCAGGTCGGCCAGGGTCTGCATCCACACCGGCATGGCGGCGGGTGTGAACAGGATGTGGCTGCTGGCCAGCGCATGCCACCAGTGGGTGATGCGCCCGCCGTGCACACGGGCCCGCACGCGGTGGCTGGAGGGTGGGCGCTGGAAGCCCTGGGCAAACTCCTGCGCGCGGCTCCATTGCACCTTGACGGGCGCGCCCACGGCCTGGGCGAGCACGGCAGCTTCGAGCTCTACCGTGCAAAGCGTGCGGCCGCCAAAACCGCCCCCGATGCGGCAGGCCTGCACCTCGATGCGTTCGGCATTCAGGTTGAACTGGCGAGCGAGCACGTCGCGCATGTAGAACAGGTCTTGCGTGCCCGCCCATACTTTCAGGGCGATGCCTTCTTGGTCTGCGTCGGCCAGCCACTGCGCCGTGGCGCTGCGCGGTTCGATGGGGGCGTGCGCGGCCAGGGGCACATTCATGCGCAGGTCCAGCGTCCAGGCGGTGTCTGCGGGCAGGTCATCCTTGCGCAGGCGGTGCTGCAGCGGGCCCCGGCGCAGGTGGGTGTCGATGTCGATGCGCTCGTCGATGGCCGCCTGCTCGAACGCGCTGCCATGTTCCACCTGCCACTGCACGGCCAGGGCGGTCTCGATGCGGTCGAGCGCCGAGGGGGTGCGCGCCACGATGCCCAGGCCCAGGCTGCCCATTTGCGCGAGGCGCGGGTGCTGCACCACGGCTACGCAGGCCGGGTCGGCGCGGGCGGCTGTTTCGTCCCACGCCTTGGGGCGCGAGGTGATTTCGGCCGATACGGGTGCGCGCAGCACACGGCCATAGAGCAGGCCGGGCAGGCGCGTGTCGCCCGCAAACAGCGGCTGGCCGGTGACGAGGGCGTGCAGCTGGCCCCGTGCCACCGCAGTTTCTTTGGTGGCCCCCGTGCGCGGCTGCAGGCTGCGCAGCGCGCTGGGCGCAATGTCGCGCGCGGCCAGCGTGCCCGTGGTCTGGCCTTGCGCCAGGGCCTCGCGCAGCGTGGCGCAGGCGCGGGCCAGGGGCAGGGCAAAGTCCTGCACGCTGGCGCTGCCCACGGTGGCGCGCACGCGGGCGATGGCGCGGGTGCTGGGCAGTTGCAGATGCACCTGCGCGGGTGGCACGCCCAGCTCAGCAGCGGCCAGGCCCTGCAGCGCGGCGCTGATCTGCTGGCCCATTTCGGCGCTGGGCAGCCACAGGGTGTAGCGGCCATCTTCGTGGCGTATCCAGCCCAGCGCGTCATCGGCGGTGGAGGTGGGGCGCTTGGGGATCACTGGCACCACACTGCAGCCTGCGAGCGTGACGGTGAGTACCCCGGCGCCTGCCGCTGCCAAGAACTGGCGGCGCTTCATGGCTTCACACCGTCAGCAGCCTGGTGGATGGCCGCGCGCACCCGGTGCTGGGTGCCGCAGCGGCACAGGTGGCCTGACATGGCGGTGTCGATCTGCGCATCGCTGGGGCGGGGTGTGGCGCGCAGCAAGGCCACCGCGCCCATGATCTGGCCGCTATGGCAATAGCCGCATTGGGGCACGCGCAGGTCCAGCCAGGCTTGTTGCACGGGGTGCAGCGTGCCGTCGGGTGCGGCCAGCCCCTCGATGGTGGTGATGCTGCGCCCCTGCACCCCGCGTGCGGTCTGCAGGCAGGCGCGCTGCGCCATGCCGTCCACCAGCACGGTGCAGGCGCCGCACTGGCCCATGCCGCAGCCAAAGCGGGTGCCCGTGAGGCCCAGTGGCTCGCGCAGCAGCCAGAGCAGGGGTTCGTCCTCCCAGCCGGGGGGCACCGGCTGGGCTTGTTGGTTCAGGGTGATGTGCATGCAAGCCTCCGTGGGTGTGACGGGGCCAGTGTGCAAAGGACGGGTCGGCGGGTCTTGAAGATTTGCGCCACACGCTGCCGGGCTGTTTCAGAGGGCAACGTGGTGGGTGGCGCCGAGAATAGTGGTCAAAATGGCCGTTTGCGCGCGTCCATCAAGCGCCGGAAGCTATTATTTTGGAAGCAATGCTTTCCACTGCGGTATTGTCTGCGCCCACCACAGCCGCAGGCGCATGGCCCATTCGGGGGTGTAGCCCGAGGTGGCAAACCGCACCTGGCCGTGCGGGTCGATCACCACCAGTGCGGGCACGGCGCGCACGCCCCAGCTGCGCGACAGCGTGCCTTGCGGGTCCACGGCGGTGGGCCACGCCATGCCGCGCTGGCGCTGCACTTGCGCCACCTCCTCCGCGTTGCCGGACTGCATGGCCACGCCCAGCACGGGCCGGTCGGTGGACAGGCTGGCGATGCTGGGTTCTTCCAGCTTGCAGATGGAACACCACTCGGCCCAGAAGTGCACCGCCACGGCCTGGCCGGGGTGCTGGGCGCGCCATGTGGCCAGGGTGGTGGGGAGTGGGGTGGCGGCCGAGCCAGCAGCACCAGCAGCACCATCAGCGCCAGCGCTGGGGGCCCTCACCAGCGCCACATCGGGTGCGGGGCCCTGGGGCAGGTCGCGCGTGCGCCAGGTGTCTACCGCCACGATGGCGACCCAGGCGAGCGTGAGGGTCGCCAGGTGCTGCCTCCAGCTTTTGCGCAAGGACTGCGCGGCACGGGTGGCAAGGGCCTTCAGCATGGCGGGGCTGTGGTGTTGCGAATCAGCGCAGAACTTCCAGCAGCCGGTCCAGCCCACCCTGGTTGATGGCCACCTTGGCCTGCGCGCGCACGGCGGGCTTGGCGTGGTAGGCCACCGACAGGCCGGCGGCGCCCATCATGGGCAAATCGTTGGCGCCGTCACCCACGGCAATCGCCTGCTGTGGCGAAATGCCCATGAGCGAAGCCACTTCCAGCAGCGTGCGGCGCTTTTCGGCGCCGTCGCAGATGTCGCCCCAGGCCTGGTCCACCATGCGGCCGGTGAGGTGGCCATCTTGCACTTCGAGCATGTTGGAGCGGGCGAAATCAATGCCCAGCCCGGCCTTCACGCGGTCGGCAAAAAAGGTGAAGCCGCCCGAAACCAGCAGCGTGGTCAGGCCCGCAGCCCTGGCGGCGGTGATCAGCTCCCTGGCACCGGGGTTGAAGCGCAGGCGCTCGGTGAACACCTGCTCCATGTGCGCCACCGACACGCCCTTGAGCAACGCCACGCGCTGGCGCAGGCTCTCTTTGTAGTCGGTGATCAGGCCCTGCATGGCGGCCTCGGTGATGGCGGCCACTTCGGCCTTGCGGCCGGCAGCGTCGGCGATTTCGTCCACGCACTCGATGTTGATGAGGGTGGAATCCATGTCGAATGCGATGAGCTTGTAGCTCGACAGGGACAGGGGCGGCTCGATGCCCTGGACAACAAGGCCGGGGGCGAATTCGGTGGCGTGGGTCATGGCGCAGGCGAAGGGGGTTTCAGATACAGCCCGCAATGGTAAAGCCCAGGCTGCTGATCCCCCCGCTGACTGCCGCGGTCAGGTAGCCCGCATGTGGGTTAGCCTTGGGCCATGCGCCACCCGGCCGGCTCGCCCTGGCCACCACGGATCACCGATGAAAACCATTGACGAGATGCTGCACCTTGAGTTGTTGACGGCCGAGCAGCACGGCGACATCAGCGCCTGGATTGCCCGGTCCACGACGCCGGATGAAATCCTGCAGATGCCCGCACCGCTGTGGCAGGCCGTGGAGCGCGCCAGCCAGGTGATGGGCATCAACGAGGATCTTCTGCGCCCGCCTGCCCTGGATGCCGGCGACAGCCACGGCTGATGCGACAGGTCTGCGCTGTGACCGAGGCCCTGGGGCCCACGCGGTCCGCAGGCCCGCGCTGCAAAGGTCAGCGTGCCGAAGGCAGTTTTTTGCCCTGCGCCGCGCGTGCTGCCGCAGCGGGGTCGGGCGTTGGCGCTTCGTTCATCTTGGTCAGGAACATCCGCAGAAAGAACACGGCCATGCCCAGCATGAAGGCGATGCCGCCAATGCTCATCAGGCCATAGTCGGTCGAAAAAAGATCGCTCAACAGCTTCATGGGGCCTCCTTTGGGAACATGGCCCCACTATCGCGCGATGGGCTCCATTGCCCCTTGCGCTGTGTCAACCGCTGCGCCGCACCAGCCTGCGTCACTGGGGCCGCGGCAGGTACAGCCGGTCAGACCAGGTGGCCAGCCACTCGGGCCTGAAGGCCACGAAGATGGCGGCCAGCATGCCGGTGACGAAGCCATCGCCCCAGGCCATCAGCCAGCGCGCCACCAGCGACAGTTCGCCGCCGATACCGGGCAGCTGGTGGCCGCTCCATTGCGACAGCACACCGGCTGCAAACACGCACACCACCGTGCCCAGAAACGCGCGGCCCAGCACATACACAAACGGCCGGGTGCCCGTGTAGCGCCGCACCAGCGCGCCCAGGCCCAGCGCCAGCGTGGCGGGCACCACCCCCAGCCACACGATGGCACTCAGCGCATCGGCCCATGCCATGGCGGGTGAGATGAGCCCCGCCGCCGCCCCCACGCCCATGAACACCGGCACCGCCAGCGGCCAGCCCAGCATCAGCACCACCAGGCAGGCGCCCGACCATTGCAGCTGCAGCGGCATGGCGTGCAGCGTGGGCAGGGCCCACAGCCAGGGCAGGAACACCAGCGTGGCCAATAGTGGCGTCCACAGTGCAGAGGGCGCGCCGTGCGTCTGGTGCGCCAGCGGCGGGCGCGCTGCCAGCATGCGCCACGGCCGCGCCGCCAGGGCGGCGACCAGGGCTATGAGGGCGAGCAGGGCTTCGAACCACATGGTTGAGTTGCTATTAATTGAATAGCTAAAAATGCTTATAAAACCTGCCCTGACGGCCTAAATCATTCCAAAATGGCTGCAGATCATGCCGCAGCAGCCACCGGCTGGCCCAGGCTGCGCAGCACATCGCGCACCAGCTGGGCGCGGTCCTTGGGCTCCTTGAGTTCGCGCTCGATGCGCAGCTTCTCGTTGCCCGCAAGCTTGATGTGCTTGTTCTTCTGGATCAGCTCGATGATGCGCATCGGGTCGATGGGCGGCTGGGGCTTGAAGGTGATGTTGATCACGCCCGGCGCCGCATCCACCTTCACTACGCCGTAGGGCTGGCTCAGCACGCGCAGGCGGTGCACGTCGATGAGGGTCTGCGCCTGCGCCGGCAGCTTGCCAAAGCGGTCCACGATCTCTTCGAGCAGGCCGTCGATCTGGTCGGGTGTCTTGGCGGTGGCCAGCTTTTTGTAGAACGACAGCCGCAGGTGCACGTCGCCGCAGTAGTCGTCGGGCAGCAGGGCGGGGGCGTGCAGGTTGATGTCGGTGGTCACGCTCAGTGGGCTCAGCAGGTCGGGCTCCTTGCCCGCCTTGAGCGCCTTGACGGCTTCGTTGAGCATCTCGTTGTACAGCTGGAAGCCCACCTCCAGCATGTTGCCGCTCTGGTTCTCACCCAGTACCTCGCCCGCGCCGCGGATCTCCAGGTCGTGCATGGCCAGGTAGAAGCCGCTGCCCAGTTCTTCCATCGCCTGGATGGCATCAAGCCGCTGCTGCGCCTGCTTGGTCAGCCCTTCGGTGTCGGGCACCATCAGGTAGGCATACGCCTGGTGGTGGCTACGGCCCACCCGTCCGCGCAGCTGGTGCAGCTGGGCCAGGCCGAACTTGTCGGCGCGGCTCATGATGATGGTGTTGGCGGTGGGCACGTCGATGCCGGTCTCGATGATGGTCGAGCACAGCAGGATGTTGTAGCGCTGGGCCACGAAGTCGCGCATCACGCGCTCCAGCTCACGCTCGGGCATCTGGCCGTGGGCCACGGCGATGCGCGCCTCGGGCAGTATCTCTTCGAGCTTCTGGCGGCGGTTTTCGATGGTCTCCACCTCGTTGTGCAAAAAGTAGCACTGCCCGCCGCGCTTCAATTCGCGCAGCACCGCCTCGCGGATCACGCCCGTGCCCTCGTTGCGCACAAAGGTCTTGATGGCCAGGCGCCGCTGCGGCGCGGTGGCGATGACCGACAGGTCGCGCAGGCCTTCGAGTGCCATGCCCAGCGTGCGCGGGATGGGTGTGGCCGTCAGCGTCAGCACGTCCACCTCGGCGCGCAGGGCCTTCATCTGCTCCTTGTGGCGCACGCCAAAGCGGTGCTCCTCGTCGATGATCAGGAGGCCCAGGTTGTGGAACTTGGTGGATTCGGAAAGCAGCTTGTGCGTGCCGACCACGATGTCCACCGTGCCGTCGCCAATGCCCTTGATGGCGGCGGTGATCTCCTTGCCCGAGCGAAAACGCGAGACCTCGGCAATCTTCACCGGCCATTTGCTGAAGCGGTCCACCAGCGTCTGGTAGTGCTGCTCGGCCAGCAGGGTCGTGGGCGCGAGGAAGGCCACCTGCTTGCCGCCTGTCACGGCCACGAAGGCGGCGCGCAGGGCGACCTCGGTCTTGCCAAAGCCCACGTCGCCGCAGACCAGCCGGTCCATCGGGCGGGGGCTGATCATGTCCTGGATCACCGCGTGGATAGCGGCGTTCTGGTCGGCGGTTTCTTCAAAGCCGAAGTCGTTGGCAAAGGTCTCGTAGTCCTGCGGGCTGTAGCGGAAGGCATGGCCCTCACGCGCCGCCCGGCGGGCATAGATGTTGAGCAGCTCGGCCGCGCTGTCGCGCACCTGCTCGGCTGCCTTGCGCTTGGCTTTTTCCCACTGGCCGCTGCCCAGCTTGTGCAGCGGCGCCTCGTCGGCGCTCACGCCGGTGTAGCGGCTGATCAGCTGCAGCTGGCTCACGGGCACATACAGCACGGCCTTGTCGGCGTACTCCAGGTGCAAAAACTCCTGCATGGCGGGCGTGCCGTCGGGGTTCTTGTTGCCCACGTCCATGTTGACGAGGCCCCGGTAGCGGCCAATGCCGTGCTGGCTGTGCACCACCGGGTCGCCCACGTTGAGTTCGGCCAGGTCCTTGATCAGCGCCTCGACATCACTCACCTGCTCCTGCTTCTTGCGGCGGCGCGTGGTGGGGCCGGCGGCAAACAGCTCGGTCTCGGTCACGAAGTCGATGCCGTCTTCGATCCAGCTGAAGCCCACAGTGAGGCCCGCGGTGGCGATGCCGACCTTTTCGGCCGTGTCGCCCTGGAACTCGGCCAGCGAATCAAACGCGGGCGGGTTGAGCTGCGAGGCGCGCAGAAAGTCGAGCAGGCTTTCGCGTCGGCCATCGCTTTCGGCCAGCAGCAGCACGCGGTGCTGCGTGTTGCGGATGTGCGCTTGCAGCCGCGCCAGCGGGTCTTCGGCACCGCGCACCACCGACAAATCGCCCAGCTTCTGGAAGTGCGGGTTGTCGTCCACATCCGCCACGCCAGGGCGCAGCGACAACTGTGCGTGGTGGTTGGCTCGGGTGTAGAACTGGTCAATGGACAGGAACAGCGCTTCGGGCGGCAGGGCGGGTCGCTCCGGATCGCCCTGCACCAGGCGGAAGCGGTCTTTGGTGTCTTGCCAGAAGCGCTGGAAGGCTGGTTCCAGATCGCCATGCAGCACCACCGTGGCTTCGGCGCCCAGGTAGTCGAACACGGTGGCGGTTTCGTCAAAGAACAGGGGCAGGTAGTACTCGATGCCCGCCGTGGCCACGCCCGCGCCCATGTCCTTGTAGATGCGGCTCTTGGTCGGGTCGCCCTCCAGCATCTCGCGCCAGCGGCTGCGGAATTTGGCGCGCGCCTCGTCGTCCATGGGGAACTCGCGCCCGGGCAGCAGGCGCACCTCGGGTACGGGGTACAGGCTGCGCTGGCTGTCGGGGTCGAACGTGCGAATGCTGTCGATCTCGTCGTCGAACAGGTCCACCCGGTACGGCACCAGCGAGCCCATGGGGAACAGGTCGATCAGCCCGCCGCGCACCGCGTATTCGCCGGGGCTCACCACCTGCGACACATGGCTGTAGCCCGCGAGCGTGAGCTGGGCCTTGAACTTCGCTTCGTCGAGCTTTTGCTTGACCTTGAAGTGAAAGGTGTAGCCTGCCAAAAATGAAGGCGGTGCCAGCCGGTAGAGCGCCGTGGTGGCCGGCACGATGACCACATCGGCCCCCGTGTCCTTGTCCTTCTGGCTGATGCGCCACAGGGTGGCCAGGCGCTCGCTGATCAGGTCCTGGTGCGGCGAGAACGTGTCGTACGGAAGCGTTTCCCAGTCGGGGAACAGCGCGCAGCGCAGGCCGGGCGCAAAAAACGCCATCTCGTCGATGAGGCGCTGCGCATCGGTCGCGTCGGCCGTGACGATGGCGGTGGTGCGGCCTGCAGCCTTGTCACGCTCGGCCAGGCGGGCCAGCAGCAGAGAATCGGCGCTGCCCACGGGGCGGGGCAGGGTGAAGCGTTTTCCGGGGGAGAGTTTGGGCAGTTCCATGCGGACGGTGGCGTCAGTGGGCCCGCCGCATCCCCCGGGGCGCAAGACGCGCACGGGCCGGATGGGGAGGGCAGCCGGAGATTCTAGAATGAGCGCTCCATGACTGCTCCCTTGCTGCAACCTGCCCCTGCGCCCCTGTCGGCCCAGGGCCGTTTCTGGGCCCTCGTGCCCTGTGCCGGTACGGGCTCGCGCGCGATTGCGGCGGGGCAGCCTGCAGCGCAGTGCACAGGTGGCTCTCATGCGGGCGTCACGTTGACGGCAGCCTTTGCGGCATCTGCCCCCGAATTGTCGGCAGCGTTGCCGCCCCCGTTGCCCAAGCAATACCACCCGGTCGCCGGTAGCCCGATGGTGCTGCACACGCTGGCGGCGTTTGCTGGCGTGGGTCGGCTGCTGGGCACGCTGGTGGCCGTGGCGCCCGGCGACCGGTTTCTGGACGCCTACCCCCACCCCGCCTGGTTTGCAGTGGAATGCGGTGGCGCAACCCGCGCCGACACCGTGCTGGGCGGCCTGCGTGCCCTGGCGGACCGCGGCGCTCAGCCCGACGACTGGGTGCTGGTGCACGATGCAGCGCGCTGCCTGGTGACCACCGCGCAGATCGACACCCTGATCGACCAGTGCGCTGGCGACACCGTGGGCGGGCTGCTGGCGCACAAGCTGGCCGACACCCTCAAGACATCGACCGACGGCCCCGGCGGCGTCCGCGTGTCTGCCACGGTAGACCGCAGCGACAAGTGGCTGGCACAGACGCCGCAGATGTTTCGCATCGGCCCGCTGATGGATGCGATTGCCAAGGTGGGATCCAACGTGACCGATGAAGCGGGCGCGATGGAGGCCATGGGCCTGCACCCGCGCCTTGTGCCCGGTGGCGCACAGAACTTCAAGGTGACCTACCCGGACGACTTTGCCCTGGCCTCGGCCGTGCTCGCGGCCCGGTCGCATGGCACCACCCTGGAGCGCTTTGGCGGCGAACGGGGCCACGCGGGCGATGCCATGGAGCGCAAGGCCCTTTTTTGACAGCCCGGTGCGCTTGCACCTGGCGCCCCTCCCACACACAACACGGCCGCACGGCGTGCCGCAATTGCTGAAGGCAACAACCCATGAATTTCAGGATCGGTGAAGGCTGGGACGTCCATGCGCTGGTGCCCGGGCGCAGGCTCGTCATCGGCGGGGTGGAGATTCCCCATTCGAGCGGGCTGCTCGGCCACTCGGATGCCGATGTACTGCTGCACGCCATCACCGACGCGCTGCTGGGCGCAGCCGGGCTGGGCGACATCGGGCGGCATTTTCCGGACACCGACGCCGCGTTTCGCGGCGCCGATTCGGCCGTGCTGCTGGCCGAGGCCGCGCGGCGCGTGCGGGCGGCGGGCTTTGAGATCGGCAACATCGACAGCACGGTGGTGGCCCAGGCGCCGCGCCTGGCCAGCCACATCCCGGCCATGTGCACGGTGATTGCCCGGGCCGTGGGCGTGACCGTGTCGCAGGTCAACGTGAAGGCCAAGACAGCCGAGCGGCTGGGGCCGGTGGGCCAGGGACTGGCCATGGAGGCGCGCGCCGCAGCGCTGATCTTTACCGCCTGACGTGCGCCGCGGGGCCCGGCACTGCGGCGTGCCAGGCCCGGTCAGGTCATGTCACGGCGTCGCTGGCGCGGCGCTGCGGCAGCTTGCGCTTGACCGAGGGGCGCATCAGCCGCTGCTTGGGGTCCTGCCCGTCGGCCAGCGACGTGGCGCGCTGCAGCTGCAGGTGCGCCACCAGCCCACCGGTGCTGGAGTTGGCCAGCGCAAAGATGCCGCCCATGCGCTGCACTGTCTTGTCCACGATCGACAGCCCCAGCCCCGCGCCTGCAGCGGCCGTGCGGGCCGAGTCCCCGCGGAAAAACGGCTTGGTCAGGTTGGACAGCTGCTCGGGCGGCACGCCGATGCCATGGTCGCGCAGCTTGATCAGCACCCAGTTCTCGCGCCCCTTGGCGGCAATGTCGACGTGGGCAATGCCCGTGGCCTCGGTCTTGCCGTAGCGCCGCGCGTTTTCCAGCAGGTTGGAGATGACCCGCGCCAGCTCGATCTCGTCGGCCAGCACATTGAGTTCTTCGGGCACCGACATGGTGATGAGCAGCTCGCGGTGGTCCTGCACGGCGTACACGCACGACGAGATCACGGCGTGCAGGTTGACGGGCGTGAGCGTGACATGGTCGGGCCGCGCGTAGTCGAGGAACTTGTCGATGGTGGCGTCGAGCTGCACGATGTCGGCCACCATGTGTTCGCGTGCCACCTCGTCGTTCACGCTCATCTCGGTTTCCAGCCGCAGGCGGGCCAGGGGCGTGCGCAGGTCATGCGAAATGCCGGCCAGCATCACGGCGCGGTCTTGCTCGAGCTTGGCGAGTTTTTGCGCCATGCGGTTAAAGCCGATGTTCACCTCGCGGATCTCGCTGGTGACGACTTCCTCATCGAGGTGGCTGGCCGCAAAGTCGCCGTCCTTGACGCGATTGGCCGCATACGACAGCTGCTTGAGCGGCCGGTTGATCAGCCGCGCAATGGCCGCCGCCCCTGCCAGCGACAGCGCGGCCGCCGTCACCAGCCAGATCAGCCAGGTACGGCCCCCCGCGGGGCTGAAGCGCGAGCGGTCCATCAGCAGCCAGTTGGGGTCGCCATTGATGTTGAAGCCCACCCACAGGCCGTTTTCGCCATTGACGCTCTGCGCCACGATGGTGTCGGGCCCCAGGCGCAGCGTGAGTTCGTCGGTGAGGCGGTTGCCCAGCGCGGTGTTGTCCAGCAGCTGAAAGCTGTCCTGGGGCTCGCGCGGAAGAATGCGCACGCCTTCCTGGTCGGCCATGGTCTTGATAAGGGACACCCGGGCGATGGCGTCCGAGTGGACCAGCGCGGCGCGGCTCAGGTTGACCAGCGATGCAATCTGCTGCGCGGTGTGCAGCGTACGGGGCTCAAACTCCAGCGCGCGCAGGGTCTGCAGCCACGCCAGAATGCTGCCGACCAGCAGCAGTGCCAGCAGAAAAAAGGTTCGCCAGAAAAGGTTCAGCCCGACCCGGGCGCGCTGCTCGCGCGCAGCGCGCAGTGATTCAAGCGGCGCGGGGCTGGTGACCTCGGAGCTGTCTGGCGCGTCGTCACCGGCCAGACCGCTGTCTGGCCGGGTGTTCGCAGCAGGTTTGGTCATCGAGCGGGGGCTCAGCTCGTGCCGTCCGGCACGAAGACATAGCCCACGCCCCACACCGTCTGGATGTAGCGGGGCGCTGCCGCATCGACCTCGACCAGCTTGCGCAGGCGCGACACCTGCACGTCCAGGCTGCGGTCAAAGGGCTCGAATTCGCGGCCGCGTGCCAGCAGGGCCAGCTTTTCGCGCGACAGGGGCTGGCGCGGGTGGCGCACCAGCGCCTTGAGCATGGCGAATTCGCCGGTGGTCAGGGGCAGCTCTTCGCCGTTGCGCTGAAGTGCGCGCGTGCCCAGGTCAAACGTGAACGGACCGAACGTGACGACCTCGTTCTCGCCCGACGGGGCGCCGGGCGCCTCTTGCGCGGGGCGGCGGCGCAACACGGCGTGGATGCGGGCCAGCAGTTCGCGCGGGTTGAAGGGCTTGCCCAGGTAGTCATCGGCACCCACTTCCAGGCCCACGATGCGGTCCACGTCCTCGCCCTTGGCGGTCAGCATGATGATGGGGGTGCGGTCGTTGGCGGCACGCAGGCGGCGGCAGATCGACAGCCCGTCTTCGCCCGGCATCATCAGGTCGAGCACGATGATGTCAACCGTCTCGCGCAGCAGCAGGCGGTTCAGGGCCTTGCCGTCTTCGGCGACCATCACTTCAAAGCCTTCCTGCGTCAGGTAGCGGCGCAGCAGGTCGCGAATTCGCGCATCGTCGTCGACTACCAGAACCTTGTCGGTGCGATTGGTTGTTGTGGCCATGGGTATCCTGAGTCCAATTTGTAACAGAGCCAATTCTGACCACTTGACGCCGGGAAGTTCGGCTTTTGCCGCCGGGTTTGACCAACTGTTACAAGTTTTGCCCCATCGCGCAGGATGTGAATGCCCGCTTTTTCGCGGGCGCGGCGCACTGCGGTTAAGGTGCGTTAGCGGGCCTGCCACGGGGCGTGGCCCTTATTGACCGAGGAGATCTTCTGTGAAGAAAAAATACTCAAAATTGATAGCATTCAGTGCAATCATGGCTTGCGCTGGCGGGGTATTTGCCCAGAATCCGCCGCCCTCCGAGGTGCGCAACGTGGTGCAGCTGTCGGCCTCCGGCACGGTGGAGGTGCAGCAGGATCTGCTGGTGCTGAACCTGAGCACCAGCAAGGAGGGCCCCGAGGCCGCAGGCGTGCAGAGCCAGCTGCGCCAGGCGCTTGACGCGGCACTGGCCGAGGCCAAGCGCAGCGCGCAGCTGGGCCAGCTCGATGTGCGCACAGGGCCCTTTGGCCTGTACCCGCGCTACGGCAAGGACGGCAAGATCAACGGCTGGCAGGGCCGGGCCGAGCTGGTGCTCGAAGGGCGGGACTTTTCGCGCATCACCGCCACCGCCGCCAAGATGTCCACCATGGCGATCAGCCAGGTCTCGTTCGGTCTGTCGCGCGAGGCCCGTGCCAAGGTCGAGGGTGAAGCCCAGACCCAGGCCATCGAGCAGTTCAAGGCGCGTGCAGCCGAGCTGGCCAAGGGCTTTGGCTTCAGCGGCTACAGCCTGCGCGAGGTGGCCGTCAACAGCAACGAGATGAACCCCGGCCCGCGTCCGCGGATGATGGCGGCGGAAGCGAAAACAAGTTCGATGGCTGCCGATGCGCCCATGCCGGTAGAGGCAGGCAAGGCGCAGGTGATCGTGAACGTGTCGGGATCGGTGCAGATGCGCTGACCGGGGGACGGGCTCGCGGGGGGCAGTGAACGCGTTTTTTGAGCCAAAACGGACCGTAGGGCGCGTATTTATTGCCTTATTTGCTATTTAGTTAATAGCAATTGGCGCTGGGCGCGTTTGACCGCTGCAAGGTCCCCAGAAAGGGCCAATCATGCGCCGAGCTGCCCCGAGGGCCCACGGGGCTCGCGGGCCCGGCCGAGGCCCCGGAATCCGGACCCGACCGCGCGCAGTGCCATTACTGCGCAGCCCAGCCGCCGTCCATGTTCCAGGCCACGCCGCGCACGTTGTTGGCGGCGGGCGAGCAGAAGAACACGGCCAGCTCGCCGAGCTCGGCGGGTGTGGTGAACTGCATTGACGGTTCTTTCTCGCCCAGCAACAGCTTCTTGGCGTCCTCGTTCGACAGGCCCAGCTCGGCGGCCTTGGCATCCACCTGCTTTTGCACCAGCGGCGTGAGCACCCAGCCGGGGCAAATCGCGTTGCAGGTGACGCCCGTGGTGGCGGTTTCCAGGGCCGTCACCTTGGTCAGCCCCACCAGTCCGTGCTTGGCGGCCACGTACGCCGATTTCTGGGCCGAGGCGACCAGGCCGTGCACCGACGCCACGTTGATGATGCGGCCCCAGTTGGCAGCCTTCATGGCGGGCAGGGCCAGGCGCGAGGTGTGGAACGCGCTGGTGAGGTTGATGGCGATCACGGCGTCCCAGCGGTCCACCGGGAAATCCTCGACTGTGGCGACATGCTGGATACCGGCGTTGTTCACCAGGATGTCCACGCGGCCAAACTGCGCCGCGCTGTACTTCATCATGTCCTCGATGTCCGCAGCGCGGCTCATGTCGGCCCCGTGGTAGGCCACCTGGACACCCGCGGCCTGGCCGGCGGCCAGCACCTCGGCCCGCGGGCCCTCCACATCGCCGAAGCCGTTGAGGATGATGTTGGCGCCCTGGCTCGCGAGCGATTTGGCGATCCCCAGGCCAATGCCGCTGGTGGATCCGGTGACGAGGGCAGTTTTGCCTTTCAGCATGAGAGTTTCTCCGAATGAATTAGGATGCGTCGCAAAGGAAGGTCGGCATCAACACACGCTCTGCGGCTCGTCGGATGAGCCGCTGCAGCCACGCGGCGCGGCCAGGGCAAGCGGGCCGTACCGGGGTTTCGAAGCAGGTGCCTCACCCGCCACGGCCCCGTTGCAAAAGCGGCCCGGGCCTGCAGACCTTCCACCGCATTATCAAGCGCTGCTCCCGGATCTCGCCTCCATGAATGAACCTACGCTGAACTACGTACTGTGCCCCGGCAATGCCGCAGCGCCCGTGCAACCGGGCCGCGCGCCTGCGCCCGAGGGGCTGCACCGCATGGCCTACTGGGAGTGGAACGCCACGGGCAATCCCGCCCATCCGCATGTGGTGGTTTGCGTGCATGGGCTGTCGCGGCAGGGACGCGATTTCGACACGCTGGCGCGGGCGCTGAGCACGCGCATGCGCGTGATCTGCCCCGATGTGGTGGGCCGCGGCCAGAGCGACTGGCTGGCCGACCCTGCGGGCTACCAGATCCCGCAATATGCGGCCGACATGCTGGCGTTGCTGGCGCAGCTGCACCACACCACGCCGCTACAGACCCTGGACTGGGTGGGCACCAGCATGGGCGGGCTGATCGGCATGGCGGTGGCGGGGCAGGCGGGCCTTCCGCTGCCCGTGCCGGTGCGCCGCATGGTGCTCAACGATGTGGGCCCGGTTATCCAGTGGGAGGCGCTGCAGCGCATTGGCCTGTACCTGGGCCAGAGCGTGCAGTTTGCGTCGCTGCAGCAGGCGGCAGATGCCATGTGGGCCATCTCTACCAGTTTTGGCCCGCACACGCCGCAGCAGTGGCTGGAACTGTCGCGCGCCATGGTGCGCGAGCTGCCCGCGGGCGGCGGCTTCACGCTGCATTACGACCCTGCCATCGCCGTGCCGTTCAGGGGGCTCACGCAGGATGCTGCCGCGGCTGGCGAGGCCACGCTGTGGCAGCTGTACGACCACATTGCCGCGCGCACGCTGTTGCTGCGCGGCGCGCAGTCGGATCTGCTTTCGCGCCAGACCGCACAGGCCATGACAGCCCGCGGGCCGCGGGCCACGCTGGTCGAGTTTGAAGGTGTGGGCCATGCGCCCACGCTGGTCGCCCCGGACCAGGTGCAGGCAGTCGCTGATTTTCTGCTGGCCGAGGAAGGTGTCGCTGCCGCATGAAGACCAATCCCCCCGCACAGGCCACGCTGTCGGTGGCTGGCGACGCGCTCCCGCAACTGATTGCGGCCACGTCGCAGTCCCTGCCTGAACAGGCCAACGCCCTGGCGCGTGCGCGCGCCTTTGCCGAGCCGCTGCTGGTCGGCGAGATGCTGGACTCTGGCGAAAACACGCTGGCGCATGCTGATGCCGTAGCCGCCATCCTGCGGGGCATTGGCGGGTCTGAAGCCATGCAGGCAGCCAGCTACCTGGTGCATGCCTGCGTGCACCTGAACAAGCCCGAAGAGGTCATTGCCAAGGCTTTTGGCGAAAACTTTGCCGCGCTGGCAGTCGAGACCACCAAGCTCATGCGCGTGCAGCTCCAGGCGCGCGATGCCCAGCAGGTGGACGACGCCGCCGTGCAGACCGAAAACGTGCGCAAGATGCTGCTGGCGTTCTCGCGCGATTTGCGCGTGGTGATGCTGCGGCTGGCGTCGCGCCTGCAGACCCTGCGCTTTCATGCGGCCAGCAAACGGCCGGTGTCGCCCAACCTGGCGCGCGAGTCGCTGCAGGTGTTTGCGCCCTTGGCCAACCGCCTGGGCATCTGGCAGATGAAGTGGGAGCTGGAGGACCTGTCGTTCCGCTTTCTGGAGCCCGACACCTACAAGGAGGTGGCCCGCCTGCTCGACGAAAAGCGTGGCGAGCGCGAGGTCTACATGGAGCAGCTGCGCGGGCGGCTGGAGAGCGAACTGCGCGGGCGCAGCATCAGTGCCACCGTGCAGGGCCGGCCCAAGCACATCTACAGCATCGTCAAGAAGATGCGCGGCAAGTCGCTCAACTTCGACCAGGTGTTCGACATCCGCGCGCTGCGCGTGGTGGTGCCTTCGGTGAAGGACTGCTATGCCGCGCTGAGCTGGGTGCACGAGCAGTTCAAACCCATCGTCGAGGAGTTTGACGACTACATCGCCAAGCCCAAGCCCAACGGCTACCAGTCGCTGCACACCATCGTGCGCGACGACCAGGGCAAGCCCATCGAGATCCAGATCCGCACGCAGGCCATGCACGAGCACGCCGAGCATGGGGTGGCGGCACACTGGGCCTACAAGGAGGCCGGCAGCAAGGGCTATGCGGGCGTGTCCGCCACGGGTGAGTACGACGCCAAGATTGCCGTGCTGCGCCAGCTGCTCGCGTGGGAACGCGATCTTTCGGGCGCCGTGCCCAACCGCGGCCTGTTTGAAGACCGCATCTACGTGCTGACACCCGACGCCGCCGTGGTCGAGCTGCCCCAGGGCGCGACCCCTGTGGACTTTGCCTACACGGTGCACACCAGCGTGGGCCACCGCTGCCGCGGCGCGCGGGTCGACGGTGCCATGGTGCCGCTGAACACCCCGCTGCAAAACGGGCAGACCGTGGAGATAACCACCGTCAAGGAAGGCCGCCCGTCGCGCGACTGGCTCAATGCCGAGCTGGGCTACCTCACCAGCAACCGTGCCAAGGCCAAGGTGCGCGCCTGGTTCAACGCCCAGGCCACGCACGAGACGGTGGCGCGCGGGCGAGAGGCCGTTGAAAAGCTGCTCCAGCGCGAGGGAAAAACGGCCATCAAGCTGGACGATCTGGCGGTGCAACTGGGCTTCAAGTCGGCCGACGGCCTGTTTGAGGTGGTGGGCAAGGACGAGTTCTCGCTGCGCAACATCGAGACGGTGCTGCGCCCGCCAGAGCCCGTCATGCAGCCCGACGACTACCTGCTGCTCAAGAAGACGCGCACCAACGACAACGGGCCCAAGGGCGGCGTGCTGGTGGTGGGCATTGACTCGCTGATGACGCAGCTGGCCAAGTGCTGCAAGCCCGCGCCGCCCGATGACATCCGCGGCTTCATCACCCGCGGCAAGGGCGTCAGCGTGCACCGCGCCGACTGCAGCAATTTCCGCGAGATGGCCGCCCGAAGCATCGAACGCGTCATCGACGTCGAATGGGGCGCGCCCAAGCGTGCCGCCGCTGCAGCCGTGTACCCCGTTGATGTGGCCGTGGAGGCCGCTGACCGGCAGGGCCTGTTGCGTGACATCTCCGAGGTGTTTGCGCGGGAGAAGACCAATGTGATCGGCGTGCAGACACAGTCGGTCAAGGGCACGGCCTGGATGACGTTCACCGTCGAAGTCGCGGACTCAGGGCGGCTGAACAAGGTGCTGTCGATCGTCGCAGGCGTGCAGGGCGTGCGCTCGGCGCGCCGCCGCTGACGGCAGGCCGTGCGTCGCCTCGTGCAGGCATGCGGATGGAGGGCGAGATTGCGGGCCACTTTCCGGAGGGCGCCATTTTTATGGCTATAATCGTGGTCTAAACAACGACAGGCGCGTAGCTCAGCTGGTTAGAGCACCACCTTGACATGGTGGGGGTCGTTGGTTCGAGTCCAATCGCGCCTACCACGTTTTGCCTGAATGAAACCAGCATTCAGGCGTTGTAAAACGATGGTCATCCTTCAAGCCCCTGTGGTTTGACGCCAAAGCCGCCTTCCAGGGCGGCTTTTTTGTTTCTGCCCTGATCTTCTCCTTTCGGTTACTTCGCGCAAGGTGGCACACAGAGGACGGATTTCAGTCTTCGGGATGGGCGGTTGTCCGACACGCGCCGGGCTGAGCGAGGAGCTACCTTCGCAACTCCAACTTGCAAGGGATACACCATGGAAACACCCGCCCCCGCTTCGCGCCCGACCTTCTTTGACACCGACCCTGAACTCGGCATGTACGACATTCGGGTGTTCTGGTTCGCGGCCGCCGTTTCTGTGCTGGCTGTGATCGTGCTGGCCTACTTCAAGATGGGCTACTGATCCCTCGGGCCTCCCCCAAAGTCAACTGAGCGACGCAGTACGCCGTTTGCCTGCGCGCGGCTGCGGCCACTTTGCAAGCCAACGTTGCCAAAGGGGTGCGTCTGGAGCCGGTGCTGCGGGGGGGCTTGCAGACACCTAGGGTTATCCTTTCCCGGACGGGCCTCACTGGCCTCCTAGAATCTGCTGCACTGCAATAGATTAGATGGGGCCATGTCCCTCGGGAGTTTCGTTGTGTCCGACAAGCAAAGCACCGCTGGCGCAAAGCCAGCACAGCGTGTGATCAAGAAGTACCCCAACCGCCGCCTCTACGACACGGACACCTCGACCTATATCACGCTGGCCGAAGTACGCCAGCTGGTCATGGACCACCAGGTGGTGGTCGTGCGCGATGCCAAGACCGGCGAAGACCTTACGCGCAGCATCCTGCTGCAGATCATTCTGGAAGAGGAAGCCGGCGGCGCGCCGATGTTCACCGAAGCCGTGCTGGCCAACATCATCCGGTTCTATGGCCACGCCATGCAGAGCTTCATGGGTGCGTACCTTGAAAAGAACGTACAGGCCTTTACCGACATCCAGACCAAGCTGGCTGAACAGTCGCAAAGCGTGACGCCCGAGATGTGGGCCCAGTTCATGAACCTGCAGTCGCCCATGCTCAAGGGCATGATGGGCAACTACGTGGAGCAGTCGCAGTCGGTGCTGACGCAGATGCAGGAGCAGATGCAAAAGCAGACCGAGCAGATGCTGGGCGCCTTCGGGTTGAAGCGATAGACGCAGAGGCCGCTCGCGGTGCCCTTGCCGTTGCGAAAGGGGCAGGGCGGCACCAGTTTCCAGCGCTCGCAGGTCATAAACCTTGCAGTGAACCGGCCAGGCCGCTGCGCCGAACCCGGAACTGGGACAATACGGGGATATGAGCGAAGCACTTGCCCCCACCAAAACACCCAAAGTCGGATTCGTCAGCCTGGGCTGCCCCAAGGCCCTGACCGATTCCGAACTGATCCTTACGCAGCTGAGCGCTGAGGGCTACGAGACCTCCAAGACCTTCGAAGGCGCGGATCTGGTCATCGTCAACACCTGCGGTTTCATTGACGATGCCGTCAAGGAAAGCCTGGACACGATCGGCGAAGCGCTTGCGGAAAACGGCAAGGTCATCGTCACCGGCTGCCTGGGCGCACGCACGGGCGAAGACGGGGGCAACATGGTGCGTCAGATGCACCCCAGCGTGCTGGCCGTGACGGGGCCCCACGCCACGCAAGAGGTGATGGACGCCGTCCACCTGAACCTGCCCAAGCCGCATGACCCTTTCATCGATCTGGTGCCCGGCAGCTTTGGCGTGGCGGGCATCAAGCTCACCCCCAAGCACTACGCGTACCTCAAGATCAGCGAAGGCTGCAACCATCGCTGCACGTTCTGCATCATCCCCTCGATGCGCGGCGACCTCGTTTCCCGCCCCGTGGGCGATGTGCTCAGTGAAGCCAAGGCCCTGTTTGAAGGCGGCGTGAAGGAGTTGCTGGTCATCAGCCAGGACACCTCGGCCTACGGCGTGGACGTGAAGTACCGCACCGGATTCTGGGATGGCAAGCCCGTCAAGACGCGCATGCTGGAGCTGGTGCAGACCCTCGGTGAGATTGCCGAGCCGTACGGCGCCTGGGTGCGCCTGCATTACGTGTACCCGTACCCCAGCGTGGATGAAGTGATCCCGCTCATGGCCACCGGCCGCGTGCTGCCCTACCTGGATGTGCCTTTCCAGCACAGCCACCCCGATGTGCTCAAGCGCATGAAGCGCCCGGCCAGTGGCGAGCGCAACCTGGAGCGCATCCAGCGCTGGCGTGAGGCCTGCCCCGAGATCGTGATCCGCAGCACCTTCATTGCGGGGTTTCCGGGCGAGACGGAAGAAGAGTTCCAGCACCTGCTCGACTTCGTGCGCGAAGCGCAGATCGACCGCGCAGGCTGCTTTGCCTACAGCGATGTGACGGGCGCGGCCGCCAACGAACTGCCCGGCATGTTGCCGATGGAAGTGCGCGAGGAGCGCCGCGCGCGCTTCATGGCCGTGGCCGAGGAAGTGTCGATTGCCAAGCTGCAGCGCCGCGTGGGCGCCACCATGCAGGTGCTGGTGGACCATGCGCCGGCCATGGGCCGCAAGGGTGGTGTGGGCCGAACGTACGCCGATGCGCCCGAGATCGACGGCACCGTGCAGCTGCTGCCGCCGGAGAAGATCAGCAAGACCATGAAGGTCGGCGAATTCACGCGGGCCCGCATTGTGGGTGTGCAAGGGCACGATCTGATTGCACAGCCAATCTGAACATCTCGGATGCCATGAAAATGATGGCATCCGGTGAGTGACCCTTCCGGGCTTGCGCCCGAAACCATCAAAAAAGGCTTCCCGAGGGAAGCCTTTTTGGTGGGTGCGCCCGCTGGAGGCAGCGGGCGCTGCCAGCCGGTTTACACGCGCTTGCGGTATTCGCCGGTGCGGGTGTCAATTTCGATCTTGTCGCCCTGGCTCACGAACAGCGGCACGGGCACTTCAAAGCCGGTGGCGATCTTGGCGGGCTTCAGAACCTTGCCAGAGGTGTCGCCCTTGACGGCGGGTTCCGTCCAGGTGATTTCGCGCTCAACGCTGGTGGGCAGTTCGACCGAGATGGCCTTGCCGTCATAGAACACTACTTCCACGGTCATGCCGTCTTCCAGGTAGTTCAGCGAGTCGCCCATGTTTTCGGCTTCCACTTCGTACTGGTTGTACTCGGTGTCCATGCACACGTACATGGGGTCGGCGAAGTAGGAGTAGGTGCACTCCTTCTTGTCCAGGATCACGTTGTCGATCTTGTCGTCGGCCTTGAACACGACTTCGGTGCCGAAGTTGCCGATCAGGCTCTTGAGCTTCATGCGCACGGTGGCTGCACCGCGGCCGCCACGGGCGTATTCGGTCTTGAGGACCACCATGGGGTCCTTGCCGTGCATGATGACGTTGCCGGCGCGGATTTCTTGAGCGATTTTCATAGCAGGTTGCTTGGGTTGGGGCCGCTCAACGCGCGGGCCGGATGCCTTCTGGGGCTCAGAAAGGGCGCCGTGCCAATGCATGTTCTGCGGCAAAAGTGCGCAAGGCTGGGCACGGGTGTGCAGCGCCTGTTTTGCGCAAAGCCTCGGATTTTACCGTTTTTCGGCCACAAACCCCAGGATTTGCGTGGTGAGGTTGTCCTGCGTCAGCAGCCGTTGGCGTGCCGAGCGTACGCACACCGTCCACTCGGCCAGCGTGTCGGCGTCGGGCAGCACCAGCGGCCGGTCGTCCAGGCCGTTCCAGGTGTCATGGAACTGGCGCAGGCTTGGCGGTGCCTGCAGCCAGTCCAGAAACGCATGCAGCTTGGCATGGTGGGCGTTGTCGTGCTGCGGGTAGATGTGCCAGACCAGCGCCTGCCCGGCCCAGAGCGCGCGCACCAGCGAGTCCTCGCCGCGCACGGCATTCAGGTCGGACGCCCAGAGCAGCTCGTCAAACGCTGCCTGCGCGCGAGGGGTGAGGTATGAAATTGATAGCTGTCCGTGCTTATGCAGCCTGCGCTGCGGGCCATTTTCATTCCTATTCAGGCCTAGAGCAGCCTGCACCGCAGCCTGGGCTCGCCCCGGGGTCACCAGAAGATGGGTGCGCGCGGGGCCTCCCTGCAGTTGCTGAAGCCAGCCGGGCAGGGCCGCCGGCTCGTAGCAGAACAGCGATATCCAGCACGGGGGGGGGGGCGCCAGGCCGTCCGCCGCGCAATCGCCAAGGTGGCGGGCCCGCCAGGCCGTTGCGTCAAAGGCTGCGCGCCGCTGCATCAGGCCCGTCTCGTGCAGCAGCCCGCCGGTGTGGCGCGTGAAGCCGGGGTAGAAAAACCAGCGTGTCCACCCGGCAGCCGGGCCAGACATCACCGGGGATGGCAGGCCGTGATTGCGCTCCACGTAGCTTTCTGCCGACAGGTATTCCAGGTTGATCCACACGGGCCGAATGCCGGTGGCCTGGGCCCGGGCTGCCGCGTACGCAATGAAGTCCGCACGGATCTCACAGCCAAAGGCCTCCACGATCACCTCGGGCTGCCGGTCATCGGCCCCGGGCAGGGCGCCATGCCATGGCCGCACATCGACCCCCTCGCAACCCTCGGGGGCCATCCAGGCCAGGGCGGATGCGTCATCCACCCACAGCCGCACCTGCTGCCCGCGCGCGGCCAGGTCGGCGGCAAAGCGCCAGCACACGCCGATGTCGCCGAAGTTGTCGATGACCTGGCAGAACACATCCCATTGCCGGGGCGTGTCTGGCAGGCCGGAGGTGTCGGGTGCGTTCATGGTTGGGCCCGGCTGTGCTGGGCAGCGGGTGCGGGGTCGTTGGCGGGCATGTCGGCAGCGATGCGAAGGTGGTCCACCAGCAGCCGCGCCACGCTCGACAGCGATTCCTCCGAGCGCACGCACAGCGACAGTTGCCGGTGCGCCCAGGGTTCCTTCAACGTCACGGTTCGAACTGCCAGCGTACCCAGGTACAGCCCGGCGCTGCCGCGCGGCATCACGCCCACGCCCAGCCCGGCGTTCACCATGAGGCACATCGCGTCGTAGCTTGTGACCTGCATGCGCAGGCGAAGCGGCAGCCCGGCCTCCGATGCCGCGCGGGTGAGCTGGCTGTTGATGGCGCTGTTGGGGTGCGCGCCCACAAAGTCGTAGGGCAGCGCCTCTGCCAGGCGCACCGCCTTGCGGCGTGCCAGCGGGTGGCCCGCGGGCACCACCAGCACCAGTTCATCGCTGCGGTAGGGCAGCAGCGTGACGCGCTCGCCGTACTGGCCCTGGTTGAGGATGCCGATGTCGGCCGCGTTCTCGGCCACCGACTGGGCAATGGCGGTGCTGACCTGCTCCTGCAGTTGCACCTGCACCTTGGGGTGCAGGGCCATGAAGCTTTGCAGCTGCACCGGCAGAAACTGCGTGATGGCCGAGATGTTGGCCACCACGCGCACATGCCCGCGCACGCCGGTACCGTACTCGCGCATCTGCGACGCAATGCCGTCCAGGTCGTTGAGCACGCCGCGCGCCATGTTCAGCAACGCAAACGCGGCTGCGGTGGGCTCGGTGCCCTTGTTGCTGCGCGTGAACAGGGCTACGCGCAGCGCGTCTTCCAGGTCTGCCAGGCGGCGGCTGACGGCTGACGCTGCCAGGTGTTCGCGTGATGCTGCGGCGGCGATGGTGGATTCCTCCATCACGGCCACGAACAGGCGCAGGGAGACGGGGTCGAGTTTCATGGGGTGCTGATCGTACCGCTGCCATGCCGGTTTGCGATGGCAGCTTCGTGCTTGAGTGGTTTACGACCGTTTGGGCGATGCGCATGATTCGCGCCAACGGCCAAGGTTGAAAAGGGCATGTGCCCCTTACCCACCGCTTGGGCTGAGCCGGTCGAAGCCATGCACAGTGCTTCGGCAAGCGCAGTCTGATCGGGTGGCAACCAGAGGTATCTGGTGATAGCCCTGCAGGAGACACACATTTCCATGGATCCCATCGCTTCCCCCGCAGCCTTGCAAGGCGTGCGCGTCATCGAAATGGGCCAGCTCATTGCCGGGCCGTTCTGCGGCAAGACGCTGGGCGAGTTTGGCGCCGATGTGATCAAGATCGAAGCGCCCGAGACCGGCGACCCGCTGCGCAACTGGCGCCTGATCAAGGAAGGCACCTCCGTCTGGTGGCAGGTGCAGTCGCGCAACAAGCGCTCGGTGGCGCTGGACCTGCGGCAAAAGGAGGGGCAGGACATTGCCCGCCAGCTGATTGCCGAGGCCGACGTGCTGGTCGAGAACTTCCGCCCCGGCACGCTGGAAGGCTGGGGCATGTCGCCCAAGGAGCTGCACGCGCTCAACCCCGGCCTCGTGATGCTGCGCATCTCTGGCTACGGCCAGACGGGGCCGTACCGCGACCTGCCGGGCTTTGGTGCCATCGGCGAAGCCATGGGCGGCCTGCGCCACCTGACGGGCGAGCCCGGCCGCGTGCCGGTGCGCGTCGGTGTCTCGATTGGCGACACGCTGGCAGCGCTGCACGGCACCATCGGCGTGCTCACGGCGCTGTACCACCGCAAGGTCAACGGTGGCCAGGGTCAGGTGATTGACGTGGCGCTGCACGAGGCCGTGTTCAACGTGATGGAAAGCCTGATCCCCGAATACAGCGCGTTCGGCGCCGTGCGCGAGGCCGCAGGCAGCGCGCTGCCGGGCATTGCGCCAAGCAATGCCTACCCCTGCACCGACGGTTGGGTGTTGGTGGCGGGCAATGGCGACAGCATCTTCAAGCGGCTGATGGATGCCATCGGCCGGCCCGACCTGGGCACTGCGCCGGACCTCGCCAACAACACCGGCCGCGTGGCGCGGGTGGAAGAGATCGACGCCGCCATTGGCGCCTGGAGCGCGCAGCGCACCGTGCAGCAGGTGCTGGACGCATTGGGCGCCGCCCGCGTGCCGGCGGGCAAGGTCTACACCGCCAAAGACATTGCCGAAGACCCGCACTACCGCGCCCGCGACATGCTGCTGACGCAACAGACGCGCGACGGCTACAGCGTGGAAGTGCCGGGCATCGTGCCCAAGCTCTCGGCCACGCCGGGCAGCATCCGCAGCAGTGCGCCGCACCTGGGCGACGACACGGATGCGGTGCTGGCCGAGGTCGGGCTCACGACCGAACAGATCGCGCTGCTGCGCAGCAAGGGGGTGATTCAATGAGTGCATCCAACACGGTGTGGCTGGGCGCAGGCCGCCGCATCCACATGCAGGAAGTCGGCCTGCGCGACGGCCTGCAGATGGAGAAGGCCTTTGTGCCCACGGCCGACAAGATCGCGCTTTGCAATGCACTGTCGGCGGCGGGCCTGGCCAAGATCGAGGTGACTTCGTTCACTTCACCCACCGCCATCCCCGCGCTGAAAGATGCCGAGGTCGTGATGCGCGAGATCACGCGCCGCCCCGGCACGGTCTACACCGCGCTGGTGCCCAACCTGCGCGGTGCCGAGCGCGCCATCGAGTCGCACACGGATGAGCTGAACCTCGTCATGTCGGTCAGCGCCACGCACAACCTGGCCAACCTGCGCATGACGCAGGAACAGTCTTTCGCGGCCCTGGCGCAGGTAGTGGCCCTGGCGCAGGGCGCCAACGTGGCGGTGAATGTGTCGCTGTCCTGCGTGTTCGGCTGCCCCATGGAAGGCGATGTGGCCCAGGCCGACGTGTTCGGCTGGGTGCAGCGCTTTGTGGACTTGGGTGTGCGCGGCGTCACGCTGTGCGACACCACGGGCATGGCCTACCCCACGCAGGTGCACCAGCTCACGGCGGCAGCCCGCGCGCGCTGGCCGGGGGTGGACTTCACCCTGCACTTTCACAACACGCGTGGCATGGGCCTCGCCAATGTGCTGGCGGCCGTTGACGCAGGCGCAGACCGTTTCGATGCCTCGCTGGGCGGCCTGGGCGGCTGCCCCTATGCACCCGGTGCCAGCGGCAATGTGTGCAGTGAGGAGATCGTGCACGCGCTGGCGCTGATGGGCTATGACACCGGGGTGGATCTGGCACAACTGATGGCCGCTGCGCAGCAACTGCCTGCGTTCATTGGCCACGACATTCCCAGCCAGATCGCCAAGGCGGGCCCGCGCCTGGCGCTGCACCCGGTGCCTGCCGATTTCGAGGCGATCCGCGAGCGTGCGCTGGCACGCTGACCAGCCATTCCAACGACAACACCCCAGGAGACAAAGACCATGACCCACCATCCCAGACTCTCGCGCCGCGTGTTTGCGGCTGCCGTGCTGTGCACAGCCGCACTGTCGGCGATTGCGCAGGACAAGTTCCCGTCCAAGCCCATCACACTGGTGGTGCCGCAGGCCGCAGGCGGTGCCAACGACGCCATTGCACGCGTGCTGGCGCAAAAGCTTGGCGAGCAGCTGGGCCAGAGCGTGATCGTGGACAACCGCCCCGGCGCGGGCGGTACGCTGGCCACCGCCGCCACGGCCCGTGCCCGCAACGACGGCTACACGCTGATGCTCACGGCCGACAGCGCCCATGTGATCGGCCCAGCCTTGTACAAGAACCCGGGCTTTGACCCTGTGAAGGACTTTGCACCCGTGGCGCCCGTGGCCACGGCGGGCTATGTGCTGGTGGCGCACCCCTCCTTTGCAGCCAACAACGTGGCCGAACTCGTGGCGCTGGCCAAGGCCAACCCCGGCAAGTATTCGATTGCCTCAGCCGGCAACGGCACGCTGAACCACCTGATTGGCGAGATGCTGCAAAAGGCGGCGGGCATCCAGCTTCAGCACATTCCGTACAAGGGTTCGGCCGCAGCCGCCACCGACGTGGTGGGCGGGCAAGTGCCGCTGTCGGTGCAAAGCCTGCCGTCGGCCATTGCGTTCATCAAGGCAGGCAAGCTCAAGGTGCTGGGTGTGGTCAATGAAAAGCGCGTGGCCGCGCTGCCCGATGCTCCCACCATCGGCGAGACGATCAAGGGCTTTGGCCAGGCGCCGTGGTATGCGCTGTTTGCCCCGGCCGGTACGCCTGCGCCCATCGTGGCGCAGCTGCAGGCCGAGGTGGCGCGCGCGCTGGAGCACAAGGACGTGGTGGACAAGCTGGCCACCGTGGGCTGCGAGCCCTTCAAGGGCACGGCGGCGCAGCTGGCCGCGCTGGTGCAGTCCGACCTGCCCAAGTGGAGCCGCGTGGTCAAGGAGACGGGCGCCACGGTCGATTGACCGGAGGCTTTCTCTGCGCCTTCCTGCTTCTCGCTACCCAGATTTTTGACAACAACGACAACGACGGAGACATCCCTTTCATGAAAACCACCCGCAAACAGTTCACCACCCTGGCCCTTGCCGCACTGGCCACCGGCTTCATCGGCCACGCAGCGGCGCAGGGCGCTTACCCGTCCAAAAACGTGACCCTCGTGGTGCCCACCGCCGCCGGTGGCACCACCGACCTGTCTGCCCGCATGCTGGCCCAGGCGCTGGGCCCCGTGCTGGGCCAGACGGTGGTGGTGGACAACAAGGGCGGCGGCAACGGCAACATTGCTGCCGCGGCCGTCAAGCGCGCCGAGCCCGATGGCTACACGCTGCTGATGCAGTACTCGGGCTACCACGTCATCTCGCCCCACATCACCAAGCAAAAGCAGTGGGAGCAGGGCGACTTCCAGCCAGTGGCCAACGTTATCTCGGCCCCCCAGATCATCGTGGTGCGGGCCGACCTGCCCGTGAAGACGCTGCCCGAACTCATCACCTATGCCAAGGCCAACCCCGGCAAGCTCAACTACGCGTCGTCGGGCAATGGCTCGCTGCAGCATGTGACGGGCGCCATGCTGGAGCAGCAGGGCGCCATCAAGATGGTGCATGTGCCCTACAAGGGCACCGGCCCCGCGTTGCAGGACTTGCTGGGCGGCCAGGTGGACCTGACCTTCGGGACGGCGCCACCCTTCATGCCGCACATTGCCAGCGGCAAGCTGCGCGTGCTGGCCGTGACCGGCAAGCAGCGCCTTCCCAGCCTGCCCGATGTGCCCACCACGGCAGAAGCGGGCTACCCCCGGGTGGATGCCACGTCGTGGTTTGCCGTGTTTGCACCGGCTGCCGTGCCCAAGGCGCTGGTTGACAAGCTCACGGCCGACATCCGCGCGGTGGTGCAGAACCCGGCCTTCCAGCAAAAGGCGCAGGAGCAGGGGGCCACGGCCGACTACCAGACCCCTGCGCAGCTGGGTGACAAGGTGAAGGCCGATCTGGCCAGCTGGGCCACGGTGGTCAAGACATCGAAGATCGAGGCCGATTGAGCGGTATTTAGGCCTTTGACGCATGTATTGATTGCACCTGGCGCTATAAAAATAATAGCAAAAAGGACATTTGTGCTGCCAGGCGCCCGGGCCCGCTGTGCGGCGCGCAGATCCTCGGGGCTTTGCAGCGCCGCCACAATACGCGCATGTCTGATGTGCATTCTGAAGAACTCCTGGCGCAGGTGGCGGCACTGCCACCGCTGCCGGGGGTGTACCGCTATTTCGACGCCCAGGGCGGCCTGCTCTACGTGGGCAAGGCACGGCACCTCAAGCGGCGCGTGTCGAGCTATTTCACCAAGAACCATGGCGGCACCCGCATCGGCCACATGGTCAGCAAGATCGTGCGACTGGAGACCACGGTGGTGCGCTCCGAGGCCGAGGCGCTGCTGCTCGAAAACAACCTGATCAAGACGCTGAACCCCAAGTTCAACATCCTGTTCAGGGACGACAAGAGCTATCCGTACCTCAAGATCACCGGCACCGCGGGCGCTGCGGGCGATGCGCCGGGCCAGGTGTTTCCGCGCATGGCGTACTACCGCGGCGCGGTGGACAAGAAGCACCGCTACTTCGGCCCGTACCCCAGCGCCTGGGCGGTCAAGGAAACCATCCAGTTGCTGCAGAAGGTGTTTCGCCTGCGCACCTGCGAAGACACCGTGTTTGCCAACCGCACGCGGCCCTGCCTCCTGTTTCAGATCAAGCGCTGCACCGGCCCGTGCGTGGATCTGATCTCGCCCGAGGCCTACGCGGCCGACGTGCAGCACGCCGAGGCCCTGCTGCGCGGCGAAACACAGGAGGTGCTGCGCGCCATGGAGGTGCGCATGATGGCGCACTCCGACCGCCTGGAGTTCGAGCAGGCCGCCGATGTGCGCAACCAGATCCAGGCGCTGTCGCGCGTGCTGCACCAGCAGTCCATCGAGATTACCGATGACAAGGATGTGGACGTGCTGGCCGTGCGCGTGCAGGGCGGTCGCGCCTGCGTCAACCTGGCCATGGTGCGCGGTGGGCGGCACCTGGGCGACCGGCCCTATTTTCCCGTGCATGTGGAAGATGCCGCCGCCATCTTCGAAGAAGAGGAAGAGCAGGGCGCGATGGTGTCTGTAGTGGCCGATGGAGCCACAGACGATGTTGCGGAAGCCGTCGATGGCGGTGCCGATCGCAGCACTGCCCCGCCGGTCAAGCCGCGGCCCAAAAAGCCGGTGGAGGCGCAGGTGCTCGAGGCCTTCATCGCCCAGCACTACATCGGCGTGCCGGTGCCGCCGGTGCTGGTCACCAGCGAGCCGGTGGACAAGGCCCTGCTGGAGGCGCTGGGCGAGCAGTGCGGTGTGCGGGTGAATGCCGTGCATCAGCCGCGTGAGCAGCGCCGCGCCTGGCTGGACATGGCGCAAAAGAATGCCGACCTGCAGCTGGCCCGGCTGCTGGCCGAAGAGGGCTCGCAGCAGGCCCGCACGCGGGCGCTGGCCGAGGTGCTGGACCTGCCGCCGGACGAGCTGGACCAGCTCACCATCGAATGCTTCGATATCTCGCACACGTCGGGCGAATCCACGCAGGCATCGTGCGTGGTGTTCCACCACCACAAAATGCAGAGCAGCGAATACCGCCGCTACAAGATCGAGGGCATCACGGGCGGCGACGACTACGCCGCCATGCGCCAGGTGCTGACGCGCCGCTACAGCAAGGTCGCCGAAGCGGCGCGCGAGGCCGGTGGCATCGACTTTGCTGCCAACCCCGCGCCGGGCGGTGGCGAGGCCGTCAAGCCCAAGGGCGTGGCGCGCCTGCCCGACCTGGTGCTGATCGACGGCGGCAAGGGCCAGGTCAGCGTGGCGCGCGAGGTATTCACCGCGCTGGGCCTGGACCTCACGCGCATCGTGGGCGTGGAAAAGGGCGAGGGCCGCAAGGTCGGTCTTGAAGAGCTGGTGTTTGCCGATGGCCGCGAGAAGGTGTACCTGGGCAAGGACTCGGCCGCGCTCATGCTGGTGGCGCAGATCCGCGACGAGGCCCACCGCTTTGCCATCACCGGCATGCGCGCTGCGCGTGCAAAGGTGCGCGTGGGCGGCGGGCAGCTGGAAGAGATCGCGGGTGTGGGCCCCAAAAAGCGTGCACGCCTGCTGCAACGCTTCGGCGGGGTGCGCGGCGTGGCCTCGGCCAGCATCGAAGACCTGGCCACGGTGGACGGCATCTCGCGCGAGCTGGCCGAAGAAATCTACCGGGCCTTGCGCTGATGGTGGGCGCTGGCAGCGCTTGCCTTGCCCGGTAGCGCGGCCATATTCCGCCGCCGTTGCGGCGCGCCATGCCACCCCATCCCGATGGCGCAGAGACCCCACGCCGCACACGCGCCAGCCCGCGCACCTGACGTGACACAATCGCCGCCATGTTCTGGACTATCCCCACCCTGATGACCTGGACGCGCATCGTCGCGATACCCTTGATCGTGGGGGTGTTCTACGCACCCATCGACCCCGCGATGCGCAACCTGATTGCCACCGCCATGTTCGTGGTGTTTGCTGCCACCGACTGGCTCGATGGCTATCTGGCGCGCAAGCTCAACCAGACCTCGTCGTTCGGTGCGTTCCTTGACCCTGTGGCCGACAAGTTTCTGGTGTGCGCGTCGCTCCTGGTGCTGGTGCACCTGCAACGTGCGGACGTGTTCGTGGCCCTCATCATCATCGGCCGCGAGATCGCCATATCGGCCCTGCGTGAGTGGATGGCGCAGATCGGCGCGAGCAAGAGTGTGGCCGTGCACATGATCGGCAAGGTCAAGACCACCGTGCAGATGGTGGCCATCCCCTTCCTGCTGTACGACGGCCACCTGCTGGGCATGATCGACACGGGCGTGTGGGGCACCTGGCTGATCTGGGCATCGGCCGTACTCACCGTCTGGTCGATGGTGTACTACCTGCAGAAGGCGCTGCCGGAGATCCGCGCACGCGTGAAATAGGCGATTTCAAGATTTTTCGGCTGCCAAGGCTTTATAAATAAGCACTTATAGCTATTAATTCAGGAGCAATGTGATGGCCAAGCACCGCATCGCCGTAGTCGCCGGCGACGGCATCGGCAAGGAAGTCATGCCCGAGGGCCTGCGCGCCATGGACGCCGTAGCGCGCCGTTTCGGCATCGACCTTCAGTTTGACCATTTCGATTTTTCCAGCTGGGACTACTTCGAAAAGCACGGCAAGATGCTGCCCGAAGACTGGAAAGACCAGATCGGCGGGCACGAGGCCATCTACTTCGGCGCGGTGGGCTGGCCCGAGAAAATTGCCGACCACGTCTCGCTGTGGGGCTCGCTGCTGCTGTTTCGCCGCGAGTTCGACCAGTACGTCAACCTGCGCCCGGCGCGCCTGATGCCCGGCGTGATCGCACCCGTGGTGCGCCGCGATGGCAGCCCGCGCCTGCCCGGCGAGATTGACATGATGATCGTGCGCGAGAACACCGAGGGCGAGTACTCCAGCATCGGCGGGCGCATGTTTGAAGGCACCTCGCGAGAGATCGTGATGCAGGAGACGGTGATGTCCCGCCACGGTGTGGACCGCGTGCTGAAATTTGCGTTCGAGCTGGCGCAGTCGCGCCCCAAAAAACACCTGACGAGCGCCACCAAATCCAACGGCATCGCCATCACCATGCCTTACTGGGACGAGCGTGTGGCCGAGATGGCAAAGTCCTACCCGGATGTGCGCGTGGACAAGTTCCATATCGACATCCTCACGGCGCACTTCGTGCAGCGCCCCGACTTCTTTGACGTGGTGGTGGCCAGCAACCTGTTTGGCGACATCCTCTCGGACCTGGGCCCGGCCTGCACCGGCACCATCGGCATTGCGCCCAGTGCCAATCTGAACCCCTCGCGCACCATGCCGTCGCTGTTCGAGCCGGTGCACGGCTCGGCCCCCGACATTGCAGGCAAGGGCATCGCCAACCCGATCGGCCAGATCTGGTGCGGCGCGATGATGCTCGACTTTCTCGGCTACCGTGAGGCCCACGATGCGGTGCTTGCCGCCATCGAGAAAGTGCTGGATCCGAAAAACGGCGGGCCGCGCACGGCGGACCTCGGTGGCAGTGCTGGCACGCAAGACGTGGGGCGCGCAATCGCCAGCGCCATTTGACCTTCATGGCCTCCTAGGCCGCGCCACGCCTGTGCTGTCAATACGGAATGCTGCCCATACGGCGTGTATGAGACATAACGGCCTTGCATGCCCCGTCGCGCCTTGAAATGCGACTAGAATCCAGCCCGAACGCTGCCGCGAAACAGCGTGTTGTATTGACACCCGGAAACTCGATGGCTTTAATCTGATGCAGCAGCCACTGCTGTGTACGCCAGTCATTCCCCCGTCCAGACATTCCCGGCTCGCAAGGCAGGGCCTTTGACGTGTGAAGACCAGATTTCCCCGAGACAATCATCAACTCTTTCCCGAGAGGCTTCTTGTGAACAAAACCGAACTGATCGAGCACATCGCTACCAACGCCGACATCTCCAAGGCTGCCGCCGCGCGTGCCCTGGAATCCACGATCGAGGCTGTCAAGAAGACCCTGAAGAAGGGCGGTACCGTCTCGCTCGTCGGTTTCGGCACCTTTGCCGTCGGCAAGCGCGCAGCGCGCACCGGCCGCAATCCCCGTACGGGCGCCACGATTAAAATCAAAGCTGCTAAAGTTCCGAAGTTCCGTCCTGGCAAGGCTCTCAAAGACGCCTTGAACTGACAAGCAAAGTTTAGGTGGGGTCCTTAGCTCAGTTGGTAGAGCGGCTCCTTTACACGGAGTAGGTCGGCGGTTCGAGACCGTCAGGACCCACCATCACCGGACAAAGGCGAACACATGTTCGCCTTTTGTTTTTTTGTCCTCTGAAAGATCGACCATGTTTGAAGCCATCCGCAAGCACTCCAGGATCGTGATGATCTTATTGTTCTTGCTGATCATTCCTTCGTTTGTGCTGGTGGGCATCGATTCCAACTACTTCTCGGAAAAGAGCCCGGTGGTGGCCCGCGTTGACGGAACCGACATCAAGCAGGCCGAGTGGGACAACGCCCATCGCATCGAAAGCGACCGCATGCGTGCCCAGTCGCCCGGTATGGACCCGAGCCTTCTGGATTCGCCCCAGGCCCGGTACGCCACCCTGGAGCGCATGGTCCGCGACCGGGTCCTTGCCGCTGCGGCAAAAGACATGCACCTGGTCACCAGCGATGCACGCCTGGCCCGCAGCCTGCAGGAGATTCCTGCGATCGCGGGCCTGCGCCGTGCCGATGGCACGCTCGATGCCGAGGCGTACCGCACCCTGGTCGCAAGCCAGGGCCTGACCCCCGAAGGTTTTGAGGCCAATGTTCGCCGGGACATCTCGGTCAGCCAGGTCATGGGCGGCGTGATCGGTACGACCTTTGGCACCGACGCCCAGGTCAAGCTGGCGCTGGACCCCCTCTACGAGCGCCGCGACCTGCAGGTGGTGCGCTTCAAGGCCCCGGATTTTGCGGGCAAGGTCACGCCAACGGATGCAGACCTGGAGGCCTACTACAAGGCCAATCCAGCCCTGTTCCAGCAACTGGAGCAGGCGTCTATCGAGTACGTCATGCTGGACCTGGACGCCGTGCGGGCAGGCCTGACCCTGAACGAAGACGACCTGCGCAGTTACTACAAGGAAAACCTGGACCGCATGGCCGGCAAGGAAGAGCGCCGTGCCAGCCACATCCTCGTGAATGCATCCAGGGATGCCTCGGCGGCCGACCGCGAAAAGGCCAAGGCCCGCGCGACCGAACTGCTGGAGCAAGTGCGCAAGACGCCTTCGAGCTTTGCCGACGTGGCCAAAAAGTCCACGGATGACACGGGCTCTGCCGCCACCGGCGGGGACCTGGGTTTCTTTGCCCGCGGCGCCATGGTCAAGCCTTTCGAGACTGCAGCTTTCGGCATGAAGAAGGGCGAGATCAGCGACGTCATCGAAACCGATTTCGGCTACCACATCATCCAGCTCACAGACATCAAGACACCGCGTCAACCGACGTTTGAGGAGCTGCGGCCGACGCTGGAGGCCGAGCTCAAGCAACAGCAGGCCCAGCGCAAGTTTGCGGAGGTGGCAGAGGTCTTCTCCAACAGCGTGTACGAGCAGGCCGACAGCCTCAAGCCTGTCGCCGACAAGCTCAAGCTCAAGCTGCAGACCGCAAACGGTGTCACGCGGACCCCGGCACCTGGAGCGCAGGGCCCCCTGGCCAACGCCAAATTCATCGGGGCCCTGTTTGCGGCCGACTCGCTGGACAACAAGCGCAACACCGAGGCTGTCGAAGTGGGCCCGAGCCAGCTGGTGGCAGGTCGTGTGGTGAGCTACACACCCGCCAAGACCCTGCCGCTCGAAGAAGTGCGTGCCCGCGTGCGCACCCTCTTCGTTGCCGAGAAGGCCGCCGAAATGGCGCGCAAGGAAGGCGAAGCGAAGCTGGCTGCGTGGAAGGCAGCCCCGGCCAGTGCCACAGGTTTGGGCGCGACGCTGGAAGTCTCGCGTGAACAGCCCCAGAATCTGCCGCGCCCGTTGATTGATGCCGCCTTGCGCAGCCCCACGGACGTGCTGCCCGCCTGGGTCGGCGTGGATCTGGGAAGCGAAGGCTACGCAGTGGTCAAGGTCAACCGCGTGATCCCCCGCCAGGCGCCCGACGCCCAGCGTGCCCTGCAGGAGCGCCAGCAGTACGTGCAGTGGCTCACCGCGGCCGAGGGCTTCGCCTACTACGAGCTGCTCAAGCAGCGCTTCAAGGTCCAGATCAAGGCGCCTCGCCCGGACGCGGTGGCACAGGCCACGACAGAAAAGTGAGCAGTTTCGCTCCGGGGTGAAAAACCCGGGCTATAATACAACGCTACGGTGGCTGTAGCTCAGTTGGTAGAGTCCAGGATTGTGATTCCTGTTGTCGTGGGTTCGAGCCCCATCAGCCACCCCAGATAAAAAAGCGCCCCATTCGTGGGGCGCTTTTGTTTTTGGGCCACGTTTCTGCGCCGTCCAGGAATCGTTGCTTTACGGCTCGGTCGAAATGTCTGGCTGGGTACGTATCCCGGGCGGTGCATGGGATGTGCGCACCCATCATTGCGCCTCGCCTGCCACCCGCGTTGCGAAAGGCTCGGTGGCCCGAACCGCTCGTGGCGTTGCTCCGTTCCCGTCCGGTTTTTCCCGTCAACGGCGCCCGCTCGGCCGCGTCTTTTGCATGAGCGCGCACCACGCAGGCAGCTGCCTCTGCCTGTGGGCCAGGTCGACGGTTTGGGAGCGCAATCAGATTGCGAGAAAACGCCAGGCATGCGTGCTCGCGTTTCCCTTGGTACAACGCGCCCGAAGGCATGCTTTGCCAGCGGCAGCCCGGGTGCGTGTGGAGGGATGTGTGGCCTGCCCGGAGGGACTCGAACCCCCGACCTATAGCTTAGAAGGCTATTGCTCTATCCAGTTGAGCTACGGGCAGACAGAAGAAAACAGGCGCGGCGGGGGAGGGCCCGGCGGAAGCCTTGGCGCGTATCGCGGCAGGCTGCGGATCATACCTTGCCTGCCATGCTCTGAAGGGCGTCATTCATGCCGTGCGGTACCGCCCGCGAGGGCTGTGCGGTTATAAAGACTTTGCGCGCGGCTCCGGCCCGCGTTTTGCTGCGCCCCCAAACCATGCCCCACACCGTTTCGCTCATTGAAACCATTGCTGCTGCGCTGGGCCTCGCCCTGGTGTTCGGCTTTGTGGCGGTGCGCGTGCGACTGCCGGCGCTTGTGGGTTATCTGCTGGCCGGGGTGCTGATCGGCCCCTTCACGCCGGGCTTTGTCGCTGATGCGGCCATTGCAAGCCAGCTGGCCGAGATCGGGGTGATGCTGCTGATGTTTGGGGTCGGTTTGCACTTCTCGTGGGACGACCTTCTGGCGGTGCGCAAGATAGCGGTTCCGGGTGCAATCGTGCAGATGATCGTGGCGACCGCCATGGGCATGGGCGTGGCCCTTTGGTGGGGCTGGGAGCCGGGTGGCGCGCTGGTGTTTGGCCTGGCGCTGTCGGTGGCCAGCACGGTGGTGTTGCTGCGCGCGCTGGAAGCCCTGGGGGTGCTGGACAGCCATACCGGCAGGATCGCGGTGGGCTGGCTGGTGGTGGAAGACCTGGCGATGGTACTGGTGCTGGTGCTGTTGCCGCCGCTGGCTGCCTGGCTCGGGCCTGGCGTGGGTGCGAGCAGTACGGCGGCCGCTGGTGCCGCAGGTAACGCGCTCGGCAGTGCTGCTGGCGCCACTGCGCCGCTTTGGCAGGCGCTGGGCTGGACCTTGCTGCAGGTGGGGGGCTTTGTCGCGCTGATGATGGTGGTGGGCCGCCGGCTTTTTCCGTGGATGCTGTGGCAGGTGGCGCGGACCGGGTCGCGAGAGCTTTTCACCTTGTGCGTGGTCACCGCTGCGGTGGGTATTGCTTTCGGATCGGCGGCACTGTTCGGCGTGTCGTTTGCGCTCGGGGCGTTCTTTGCGGGCATGGTGATGCGCGAGTCCGAGTTCAGCCACCGCGCCGCGCAAGAGTCATTGCCGCTGCGGGATGCCTTCGCGGTGCTTTTCTTTGTGTCAGTGGGCATGCTGTTTGACCCCGCCGTATTGTGGGAGCGCCCGCTGCAGGTGCTGGCCGTAGTGGCGATCATCATTGTGGGCAAGACCCTTGCGGCGGCGGCGCTGGTGCTGGCGTTCCGCTACCCGCTGCACACCGCACTCACGGTGTCGGCCAGCCTGGCGCAGATTGGCGAGTTTTCGTTCATCCTGATGGGGCTGGGCGCGTCGCTCGGGCTGCTGCCACCCGAGGCTGCCAGCCTGGTACTGGCGGGCGCGCTCATCTCGATGGCGGTCAACCCGTTGTTGTTTCATGCGATTGCGCCGATGCAAAAGTGGCTGCTGGCCCGGTCGGCGCTGGCGCGGCGGCTGGAGCAGCGCGACGATCCGCTGGCCGAGTTGCCCACGAGCACCGACGCACGCTACCTGGCGCGGCAGGTGGTTCTGGTGGGGTATGGCAGGGTGGGGCGCCACGTGGCGCAGGCCCTGGTTGCAAACGACATTCCCTTCGTGGTGGCCGAGCAGAACCGCGAGCTGGTGGAGGCGCTGCGCAAGGCGGGCATGGCTGCCGTGTTCGGGGATGCGGCCGACCCGGCTGTCCTGATCCAGGCGCACATCGCCCGGGCTGCGATGCTGGTGGTGACGACACCCGCCGGGGTCAATGTGCAGCCCATCATCGCTACCGCGCAGACGCTGAACCCGCGCATCGAGACCGTGGTGCGTGGCCACAGTGCCGATGAGGCCGAACGCATTGCACAGGACACAGGCAGTGCGGTGTTTCTGGCCGACGAGGCGCTCGCGCAGTCAATGTCGCGGCATGTGCTGGAGCGGACCGAGATGCGCGTGGCAGGGGGCTCAGCCCCCGCGCCACTGCACGACAGGGCCTGATTTCAGGTGAAAAAGGCCGTTATCGCACGTTTTATATGGTTTTATTGCTATAAAAAACGTAGCAATTGAAGTGCTGCCAGCGTGCCCTGGATACGACGCGGCGCGCACGTCAACCGCCAGGCGGGTTGACTTGTTGCGCCAGGGGACCCCTGACCAAGTCGCGGAGCGCAGGGCTGCCATGGCTTGGGGCGATTCGTCGGGAACGCACAGGAGACCGGTTGCGGGGTAAGCCACGGCTGCACCCTGCAGCCCGCCCTGGTTATGGGCCTTGCGCATCACGGTGGCTTTTTCGGTGGTGCCTCCGGTCCGCGGATGACTGCCCGGGGCGGCGGTGGTGTGGCGCACATTCGCCCAAGCTGCCTGCACGCGGTCTGCGGCAGCTACCGGGCGTCGGTGAACGCGTACCTCAAACCCCTGCGGGCCAGTGCCGCCAGCGATGCCTCAATCGGTTTCCTCAAATACCAGCGAAGGCGTGGACATGATGCGCGCCGTGTGCTCCAGATCGGTGATGAGCCGGTTGGCGAAGTAGCTGTTTTGCGTGTCGGGTTCCAGCGCAGCCACGGCCAGATGGGCCCGCGGCTGGTTCAGCGGCACGTAGTAGCTGCCAGGTGGGGCATCGATGGCGCTGCGCATGGGCGTGACCTGCACCCGCACAATGCCCGAGCCACCGGCAATCTTGCCGATCACATCCTGGCGGTCTGCCGTCTCGCGCGATGTTTCGCGGTAGATGTCGGCCAGCAGCGAACCCTGCTCGGCAATGCGCAGCACCTGCACGCCCAGCAGTTTCAGGCGCTCCACCGCGCCTGCCGAAGAGGCCGACAGCCAGTAGCCGCAGGGCCGTGGGCGAACCTTCACCGGGCGCAAGGTCAGCGATGAATTCCAGTCCACCTTCACGCTGCGGTCTGCGCCCGTCTCGGGGTCCAGAAAATCCAGGTCGCGCTGGGTGCGTGTGGCTTCGGCCTCCACCACCACCTGGTCGCGGCAGGCCATGGCGCTCACGTCGCGCACCACGAACGAGCGCACCTGCTCCAGATTGGCTGCGCGCTCTGCCGTGCTGCGCAGCGCGCTGGTGATGGCTGTCACCTGGGTGTGCACGCGCCGCTGGATGTGCATGCGGCCCAGGCCCACACCGCGGGTCTCGATCAGCAGGCTGACCGTGTTCTTGAGCCCGTTGACGTTGCGCCCCGTGTCCGGTTGCGTGCCGCCCATCGAGATGAGCTTGTCCTGCGGATTGGTGGATGTGGTGTAGTACCAGTCGCTGGTCAGCCCCTGCGCCTTGAGTGCCGCCACCATGGGCTGGTGGTACCACTCCATCGAAGCCTTGGTCAGGAACTCGGGGTAGTTCGCCGTGGTGGCGTACTGCAGCAGCGCGTCATAGCGCTGGATGGCGTTGAACTTTTGAACATAGCGGCCCACGGCCGTGTACTCGTGGGCGTCCACCACCAGAATGGGCTGGTAGTCATTGACCAGCTTGGCCAGGGCGCGTGCCTCGGGGGTGCCCAGCAGGAGATGGTCGCGGTTCATGTCGACCCCGTTGGCTGTCACGCGGGTACCTGCCGTGGCGCCATCGGGGTTGGCGCGCGGCACCACCACCACATTGACGCGGTCCAGCAGGGGCTCCAGCAGGCCTTGCGCCAGCTCGCGCGCGATCACCAGCAAGGCTTCGCCCCCGGCTGGCTCGTCGCCGTGCTGCTGGCCGATCAGCAGGACCGTGGGGCGCCCGCTTCTGGAAAGCGTTGCCCCGTCGGTCGCGGCTGCACGGGTGGCCACCAGTGCCAGGATGGGTTCACCCCGCTGAGAGGTGCCTGCGTTGACCAGCTGGGTGCGAGTGCTCCCGGAGGGTGCGGCTTCAGCCAGCGAGCGCAGCCACTGGCCCAGTTCGGCATTCGTGGTGAAAGCGCGGCGGTCGCGCCCCAGGCCCGGCGTGTCGTACAGGGTCGCCGGGTCGGGGAAGCGCGCGGCCACCGCGGCGTTGTAGGGAGCGGCTGCAATCGGGCCTTCGTCCTGCGCCACCAAGGCCGTTGGGGGCGGCAGCGGGCTGGCCACTGCGCCCTGACGCTCCTGGCCCAGCGGTGCAGGGACCACAGTGCCGCGCTGGACACGCGCCACTGGTGCAGGTGCCGGCATGGATGGCCGCTGGACCGTGGCCGTGCCCGGTGTGGAGGGCCAGGGCGGCAACGGGGTACTGGCGCAAGCGCTGAGCAGCAGCACGGCTGCCAGTGCTGCCGCTGCGGGGCGCATGTTCAGGAGCCGAAAACGCGCGGCGGGAGCAGCTGCCGGGTCGGTCAGCTGCGACAAGCGGGGTGATTGCAGAGTCATGTGGGGAGCCGGTAAAGCGGTGTCGAAGGGCAGCCGTGTTACGACGATGTTACCTGCGGGGTTTGTCCCGACACAGGCTGTGTACATCCGGTTGCAAAGCGGTTGCCTGCGCGGTCGTGAGCAGGCAGGGCGCTGCGACGCGCAGACCTCAGAAGGCGTGATCTGCGTCGCCCGCTCCGGCAGGCGCGCCCGCTGATTCGCTCAGAATGGGTCGAGGTCGCGGCCCTGAAGGCGGAAGATACTGGCGCCCCGCGTCTGCACAGCGCGCACCAGGGCGCGCGCTACATCGACGGCAGGTCGCGCACGGTAGGCTGCCGGGATGACCGGGTCTGCCCATTGAAAGAGCTTCATGGAAAGCGACTCGGCCGCGCGTGGCGCCTGCTGCAGTGCCGCCCGCTCGCCCAGCAGCAACGAAGGCTGTGCAATTACCAGAGTGGCGAACCCCAGCGTCTCCAGATCGCGCTCGACCTCGCCTTTGACCCGGTTGTAGAAAAAGGGGGAGCCTGTGTTGGCTCCCATGGCCGTGACCACGCCGCAGCGTGTGGCCCCTGCGGCACGCGCTGCCCGCGCGGTTGCCATCACGGCGTCATGGTCCACCGCGCGGAAGGCGCTCTGGCTGCCTGCAGCGGCCATGGTGGTGCCGAGCGTGATGTACACATCATCGATCGGCGGCAACTTCGGCATGGCCGAAAAATCCACGGCGTGCGCATGCACCCGCGGGTGGGCGCTGGGGGGCGCCCGCCGCCCCAGCGCATGGAGTACGTGCACGGCAGAGGCGGGCCGGATGGCCCGTGGGCCGCTCCCGCCGTGCTGCCGGGCAGGGTGCCCCGTGTCGTTCCCGTCAGCGGCCGAAAGAGCCGCGAGAACCGCCTGGCCCACGAGGCCCGTTGCCCCGGCCACCGCCGCCACCCGCGCCTGATCCACCGCCATAGCCACCACCTCCCGAGTTGCGATAACCGCCGCCACCACCGCCGCGGCGCCCGCCGCCACTCATGCTGTCCACGCTGGTGCGCATCGGGTCGGGCTGGCCGCCCGCATTGCCCGAGCTGCGGTGGCCTGGGCCTGCGTGGCCCATGTGCGTGCCCAGGTGGGCATTGGCGCGTGGGGGTTGCGAGTCGTCGTAGCGGTTGCCGCCACCACCGTCGTAGCCACCACCACCGTTTCCGCCGCCAGAACGGCCGCGTGCGGGTGCCTGACCACCGGCGCGTGCGCCGCCGCCCTGACCACCGCCACCCCCGCCTGCACGGCCACCACGCGGCCCGTTGCTGCCACCACCGGCCGCAGCTGCGCCGCCACCAGCCCGGCCGCCCCGGCCGCCGCCGCCTGCCGGGCGGGGGGCGCGTTCACCACCGCCACCGCCTGCGCCCTGGCCTGCCTTGTTGGTGCGGATGCGGTCCATCATTTCGCTGCGGGCGGCCTTGGCGGCAGCCTGCATCACGTCGCGGCTCGGTGGCTTGCCAGCGCCGCCCCAGATGGTCTGGCGACCCATGGCGATGGGCTCTGCCTTTTCACCCGCGTCGGGGCCGAATCCTTCGATGACCTGCACCGGAATCTGCTGCTTGGTAAAGCGCTCGATGTCCATCATGAAACCTTCCTCGTCCATGCAGACCAGGCTGACGGCTTCGCCGGTGGCGCCTGCACGGCCGGTGCGGCCGATGCGGTGCACGTAGTCTTCCGAGACGTTCGGGATTTCGTAGTTGACGACGTGCGGCAGGTCGTCGATGTCGATGCCGCGCGCCGCAATGTCGGTGGCGACCAGGGCGCGGATGTCGCCGCTCTTGAAACCCGCCAGGGCCTGCGTGCGGGCGCTCTGGCTCTTGTTGCCGTGCAGGGCCATGGCCTGCACGCCGTTCTTGGTCAGGAATTCGGCCACATTGTTGGCGCCGAACTTGGTGCGGGTGAACACCAGCACCTGGCTCCAGTTGTGCTGCTGGATGATGTGCAGCAGAACCTGCTTTTTCTTGCCGCGGCCCACCGGGTGAATGACCTGCGTGATGCGCTGCACCGTCGTGTTGCTCGGCGTGACCTGGATGCTGCGGGGGTTCTTGAGCAGCGTAGCAGCCAGCTCGCGGATCTCGTCACTGAAGGTGGCCGAGAACAGCAGGCTCTGCTTGTCCTTGGGCACCAGGGCCAGCACCTTCTTCACGTCGTGGATGAAGCCCATGTCGAGCATGCGGTCGGCTTCGTCAAGCACCAGCACCTGCACGGTCGACAGGTCCAGGAAGCCCTGCTGCTGCAGGTCCAGCAGGCGGCCGGGGGTGGCCACCAGGATGTCCACGCCGCGCTTGACGCGGTCGATCTGCGGGTTCATGCCAACCCCGCCAAAGACGACGGTGGAGTTGATGTCCAGGTATTTGCCGTACTCGCGCACGGATTCCTCGACCTGGGCGGCGAGTTCACGGGTGGGCGTCAGTACCAGGGCACGGATGCCCTTGCCGTCGAATTTGTTCTTGGGGGCAGCGCTTTGCGAGAGGCGGTGCAACAGGGGCAGGGTGAACGCGGCGGTCTTGCCGGTGCCGGTCTGCGCGCCGGCCAGAAGGTCGTGACCCTCCAGAACGGCGGGAATGGCTTGTGCCTGAATGGGGGTCGGGGTTTCGTAGCCCGTCTCGTGCACGGCCTTCAGGATGGCAGGCGCCAGGTTCAGTTCGTCAAATGTCATGTGGTTGGATGCGTCCGTCCGGGACGCTGGGTATCGGCCTGTCGTGCAACCTGTCGGGTTGCCGAGCCAGTCATCAGGCTGATGAGGTTCAAGGGTGGGAGCCCGGAAGCGGATGCTGCCTTCGTCCCCAGCGGTGTGCTGATGCGGCGGGCAACTGGAGCCTGCCGCGGGTGTATTGTCGCATGGCCCGATAATCGCGGTTTGCACGCAGAATTTCTGCTCACTTTTGCAGGTTAGATACCCATGGCCCAATACGTTTTTTCGATGAATCGCGTCGGCAAGATCGTGCCCCCCAAGCGGCAGATCCTGAAAGACATCTCCTTGAGCTTCTTCCCGGGCGCCAAGATCGGCGTGCTCGGAACCAACGGTTCTGGCAAGTCCACCCTGTTGAAGATCATGGCGGGTCTCGACAAGGAAATCGAAGGCGAAGCCATTCCCATGGCGGGCCTGAACATCGGCTACCTGCCGCAGGAACCCCAGCTGGACCCCACCCAGACAGTGCGCGAGAGCGTGGAAGCGGGCATGGGCAAGCTGTTCGCTGCCAAGGCCCGTCTGGAAGAGGTGTACACCGCTTACGGCGCCGAAGACGCTGACTTTGATGCCCTGGCGGCCGAGCAGGCTGAGCTTGAAGCGATCATCGCCACGGCCGGTACCGATTCAGAACACCAGCTGGAAATTGCTGCCGACGCGCTGCGCCTGCCACCGTGGGATGCCAACATCGGCGTGCTCTCGGGCGGTGAAAAACGCCGCGTGGCCTTGTGCCGCCTGCTGCTGTCCAAGCCCGACATGCTGCTGCTCGACGAGCCGACCAACCACTTGGACGCCGAGTCGGTGGACTGGCTGGAGCAGTTCCTGCAGCGCTACTCCGGCACCGTGGTGGCCATTACCCACGATCGCTACTTCCTCGATAACGCCGCCGAGTGGATTCTGGAACTGGACCGTGGCTCCGGCATTCCGTACAAGGGCAATTATTCCGACTGGCTGACGCAAAAGGGCGCCCGTCTGGAAGCCGAGCAAAAGGGCGAAGAAGCCCGCGCCAAGGCCCTGAAGAAGGAACTCGAATGGTCGCGCCAGAACCCCAAGGCCCGCCAGGCCAAGAGCAAGGCCCGTCTGGCCCGCTTTGAGGAACTGAGCGACTACGAATACCAAAAGCGCAACGAAACCAACGAAATCTTCATCCCCGTGGCCGACCGCCTGGGCAGCCAGGTGATCGAGTTCAAGAACGTGACCAAGTCGTTCGGCGACCGGGTGCTGATCGACAACCTGAGCTTCAACATTCCTGCGGGCGCCATCGTCGGCATCATCGGCCCGAACGGCGCCGGTAAATCCACGCTGTTCAAGCTGATTGCCGGCAAGGAAAAGCCGGATTCGGGCGAGGTCGTCATCGGCTCCACGGTCAAGATGGCCTTTGTGGACCAGCACCGCGATGACCTCTCCAACGACAAGACCGTGTGGGAAGACGTCTCGGGCGGCTTGGACATCCTCAACGTCGGCAAGTTCCAGATGGCCAGCCGCGCCTATTGCGGCCGGTTCAACTTCAATGGCGGCGACCAGCAAAAGAAGGTGGGCATGCTGTCGGGCGGGGAGCGCGGTCGTTTGCACCTGGCCAAGACGCTGATCGCGGGCGGCAACGTGCTGATGCTCGATGAGCCCTCGAACGACCTCGATGTCGAGACCTTGCGCGCCCTGGAAGACGCCTTGCTGGAGTTTGCCGGCACCATGTTGGTTATCAGCCACGATCGCTGGTTCCTGGACCGTATCGCCACGCACATCCTGGCGGCCGAAGGTGACAGCCAGTGGACGTTCTTTGACGGCAATTACCAGGAATACGAAGCCGACAAGAAGAAGCGCCTGGGCGAAGAAGGTGCCAAACCCAAGCGGATGCGTTTCAAGGCGCTCAAATAAGGCGTCAGGTCAAGTAGCATTGCATTCAGACACCTGCCTGACCGACTGAAACCATGCCCCAGCCTGCGCCCTCATCGCGTACCGTTTTCCGCGCCTGCGTTGTCAACGCAGTGCGTGGCGGTGAAGCGCTGATGCAAGAGCTGATCAAGGTGACGCAAAGCGCGCTGTCGGGCGAAGAGTCGACGGTGCGCAATATCCAGCAGCGCAACCTGGTCAGCGACAGCCTGCGACTGCTCAATCAGCACGAGGCGGCGCTGGTCAAGGGGTACCCGATGGCGCTGCTCGAGATTTTTGCCGAAGGCCCGGCCACGGCAAAGGGTCGGGCACCGGCGGACGATACCGGAATGGACTTCGGCGAGCTTTCGCTGATGGACGAAAACGAGATGCAGGCGCAGGTCGAGCTGTCCAAGGCACAGCAGTCGGCCCTGCACGCTACCGATGCCGTCCTGGCCGAGCTGAACACGCTGGTCAGCTCAGCCCAGGGCCTGCGCAGCGTGCAGCCCGAGCGCAACCCGCTGCGGCCCGAAAGCTATATCCGTGCATTGCAAAAAGCGGTGGGGGACACCGGTGTGTCGGCCGAGGTGCGCCAGCTGTGGATGCAGCACATGCGCGATCTGCTGGGCAAGCTCCTCGTTGTCGAGTACAAAAAAACGGCGGCGAGCCTGCGCGAGCACGGTGTGCAGCCAGTGGGATACGCCGTGCTGGGCGGCCCCGGGGCGTCGCGTGCCAGCGCTTCGGGCGGGGGCAGTGGCTACGGCGGAACCGGCCACAACTCGGCTTATGGAGCACCTGGCACGGGCTATGGCGGTGGTTATTCCGGATACGGCCACTCGGCCAACGCCCCTGTGGGCGACTATGGAAACACCGGTTACGGACGCGGTATGGGCTGGGTTGGCGATTCTCTGCAGGGCGCGATGGCGCCGGCCGCGGAGGAGGCTTTGCTCACGGTAGGCATCTTGAGACAGATGCTCGCAGGGGGAGATCCCTTTGATCCGCGCTCCTACGGCGGCGTGGCGCCCGGCGTGCCCCACCCATCGCAGACGGGCGTGGCCATGGCGTCTGGTGCGGGTCAGCCAGGCTGGGTGGATCCCCGGTTTGGCACCGGCAGCGCGTCGGCTGCGCTGGCCGGCGGCCTTCACCCCGCGGCTGCCACGGCAGCCGCCGAGGCCATCGAGGACATGGCGCAGCTTGAAAGGCTCGTGGGGCGACTGGCAGGGGGGGCTGGGGCAGTTGCCGGCAGCCAGGCAGGATCGCTTTCTGCACCGCTGATCGCAGGCTGGCGTGGCCCGGGTGTGGCGCCCATGGTGTACGCGGCGATGCCCGTGGATGCGGCCATGCAGTCCACGGCCATGGCGGTCGAAGTCGTCACCCGGATGGTGCAGAACATTGCACAAGACAGCAGGTTGCTGCCGTCGGTGCAAAAGGCCGTGCAGAGCCTTGAGCCTGCTTTGCGCCAGCTGGTACACCACGACGGCCGGTTTTTCACAGATGGAGCCCATCCCGCGCGCCGGCTTCTCGATGAGGTGACGCAGCGCAGCCTGGCATTCGGAGCCGAAACGGCGCCGGGTTTCAGCCGCTTCATGCGGCTTGTCAATGAGGCGGTGGACCACCTGGCCGGGCGTGAGATCAAGGATTCAGCCCCTTTCGAGAGCGTGTTCAACGCTTTGCAGTCGGCCTGGGAGGCGCAGGAGAAAAAAGCCCTCGCCGAGCAGGAAGCGCAGCAAAAGGCCCAGCTCCATGCGGAGCAGCGCGAACTGCTTGCCGAGAAGATTGCGGCGGACATCCGCAGGCTGCCCGACCTGGACCAAGTACCCTCCGATGTGCTGGACTTCGCGGCCGGGCCGTGGGCCGATGTCGTGGCGCTCGCCCAGGTGCTCAGGGACCCGGGTTCGCAAGACGAAGACCCCGGCGGATACCTCGCCCTGGTGCCCGTGCTGCTGTGGAGCTCTCAACCGGCGCTCACCCGCCTGGAGCCTGATCGCCTCAACGATGCCATCCCGGGGCTTCTTGCCAAGCTGCGCAAGGGGCTCAAGACGATCAACCACCCGGCCGCTCGGACAAGTGCGCTGCTGCAACGGCTGGTGGCTCTCCACCAGGAAGCCTTCGAGAAACCGGCGCGCCGCACCGCTGCGCCGCCTGCGGCCGCAGACAGCGACAAACCGACGGTGCCCGAGGTGCCGACTGGGGATTTGCCCGGGGTCAGGCCGGATGCCGAGGTCGACAGTGCCCAGGCGCCGATAGCCGAAACAGTGGCAGATCCGTACGCCGACTTTGTCATTGGTGCTTGGGTGGAGCTGGTGACCAACGGTCGTGTCGTGAGGACCCAGCTCACCTGGTCGAGCCCGCACGGCACTCTGTTCCTGTTTACTGCCGCTGACGCCAGCACCCAGTCGATGACCCGCCGCATGCGCGACAAACTGGCAGCCGAAGGTCTGATCAAGGTCGTTGCCGGTCCGGGAGTCGGCGGCAAGGGGGGCGATACCGCTTCAGGGCAGGCAGGCGAGCGCAAAAAACCCTTTGCCCCCTCGACCAGGGCAGGCGCACTGTCGTCCGCTGCAGCCCCGCTGGGCGCAAGTGCGGTCGCTGCCCCACGCGTCACCACGCCTTCAGGGACCAAGGCCGGCAAGCCGCGCTGACCGTTCGCGGGCCCGCCCCCACGGTCTGGAGCGGGTGCCTCCGGTTGCAGCGTGGGGATACACCGGCTGAGCGAACACTTCAGTGCGCGCCTGGCACCGGCCTGGTGGCACTTTCCTGACCGCGGATGAGTTTTTTGCGCACCAGATGAATGTGGTTGCGCAAGGCATACAGCTCGTCGGCGTAGGAGAGCGGCACCGACACCTTTTCCGCCTGGGCCTCCAGTTCGTCCAGGGCCTTGAGCAGGTCGGCCGGCGGCGCGCTGCGGGTTTCCATCTGGTCTTCGACCTCGCGCAGCCGGCCATACCAGCGGAACACACGCGAGCGCACCCGGAACTGGTACAGCGGCGGCACGATGCGCGACAGCGGCAGCATGATGGCCAGCAGGATGCCGAGCACCAGCCACATGCGCTCGATCAGGTTGGCAATCCAGAACGGCAGATAGCGCTGCAGCAGCGGCACCGATTCGGTGATGGCGCGCTCGGCTTCCTGGGCGATGGGCAGCTCGCTGTGCTGCACGCTGGGAAATGCGCGGGCGCGGTTGAACCAGCCTGCGCCACCGTGCAGCGATTGCGCGTTCTGCGCAAACAGCGTGAGCAGGGCGGGATGGGTGTCTGCGCGGGCCAGCATCGACGTGGTGGACGCCACCAGGCGCACGTCGCGCGCGGGGAGGTCCTGCGCCAGGTCCACCACGCCCCGCGGCAGCGTGACGGGCGAGAGAAACGGCAGGCGCCGAGCGTAGGCCTCGTTCTGGACAAAGTCGAGCAGCTGCACGCCCGGCGTCTGCAGCAGCATCTGCACCATGGGGGACTCCGGGGCCGATACGAACACCAGCGCATCCAGCCGGCCGGCCAGGAACGCCACGGTAGCGGGCGTTTCTTCCAGGTGCGAGAGCTTCACGTCGCCAGGCTCCATGCGGTTCGCCTTGAGCAGCCGGTCCATGAGGTTGGGCACGCCGCTGCCGGTGGTGCCCACGTTCACCCGCAACCCCTTGAGCTGCGCCACGCCGCCGAGCCGCCTTGCTGCGCTTGCTGCGCCCGCTGGGGGTGCACCGCCAGGCTGGGCACTGGCCTGCGGGGCCGGCGTGCGGTAGAACACCCAGACCGGTTCCACGAAAAGGCTGCCGAGCGAGACCAGTTCGTCGGCATCATCGGGCTGGCGCGCTGCCGTGCCGCCCTGGACGAAGGCCACATCGGCCTTGCCGTCGCGCAGCAGCTGCAGGTTGGCCGACGACCCCTCGCTGGGCAGCAACACCACCTCGATGCCATCGGCCGCCAGGGCTTTCTGGTAACGCTTGCCGAACTCCGCATAAGCGCTCTGGGCGGGCCCGGTGGCCACCGTCACCGTCTTGGGCGGGTTGGGGTTGAGCCACCAGTAAGCCAGCGCCAGCAGTCCCAGGCCCAGGAAGGCGAGCGGTCCAGCGGAAGCGAGCAGGTCGCGCAGTGAAAGCAGAGTGTTGCGAAACGCCTTGGGCATAAAAAGCGCGGGTGACTCCCGCGGTGGTGTGGCTGATGAGCCCGTCCAGCACCAGCCGCCGGGGCTTTGGCGTTGGCTGGGGTTGGCAAGGGGTTGCCAGTTTGCCTGATCCGGCGCGGCCATGGCCACCGGGCAACTTCTGTGCCCGCCAGGCCCAGCCGCCACGTGGCGCCTGCCGGTGTGGGCAGAGGGTGCGATGGACTATTTTGCTATATAAATAATAGCAATAAAGTCAAATGGATCAAGCGACAAAGGCCTATTTGACTTGGAAAACCGCCGAGGAAACCCGCTTGGGGTGTGCCAGCGGCCGGGGGGCGGGTTGCGCGCTCGGCCAGCTGCCTTCAGCCCGGCGTCTTGAGGCCAGCCAGATGTTCGATCCCCGGCAGAAACAACCCCTCGGCCGTCGTGATGGAGCGCGCGGCCCGGGCCGCGCGGGCGGTGGCGATGGCGGTTGCCTCGGCGGCCATGGTGGCCAGCACCATCATGCCCGGCGTCTTGCCGCTGCAGCCCGTGCCCAGGCTGAACAGGGTGTCACCGTCCGACATCGTATGCACGGGGTTGATGCTGCGGGCCAGGCCATCGTGAGCGGCCACGGCCAGCCGATGGGCCTGCACCTTGGTGATGACGGCATCGGTGGCCACCACGCCGATGGTGGTGTTGGTGCCCGCCAGCAGTGGCTGCGGCGCATCGCCGCGCAGCAGTGCGCGCCGCGTGTCGCGCAGCTGCGTGCCGTCGTTGGTGCGTGCGCCGGCAATCACCTGCGCGGTGTCGGGGTCGATCACGTCGCCCAGTGCGTTGCAGGCAATGAGCGCGCCCACCGTGACGCCATCCACCGTGACTGACGCCGTGCCGATGCCACCTTTCATGGCGCGCTGGATGCCGAAGATCTTGCCCAGCGCAGCGCCGGTACCGGCGCCCACATTCCCTTCGGCCGGGTCTTGCGTGGATGCTGCCGCGCAGGCGGCATATCCTGCGGCGGCGTCGGGGCGGATGCGCATGTCCCCCACCAGCAGGTCGAACAGCACGGCCGCCGGCACGATGGGCAGGCGGCCCACGGCCACGTCAAAGCCCACGCCACGCTCCTCCAGCCAGCGCACGACACCGGTGGCGGCATCCAGGCCCCAGGCGCTGCCCCCGGCCAGCATGATGGCGTGCACCTTGTCGACGAGATTGGATGGGGCCAGGAGATCGGTTTCGCGCGTGCCGGGCGCTGCGCCCCGCACGTCCACCCCGGCCACGGCGCCCTCGCGGGTGAGGATCACGGTGCACCCCGTCGGGCGGCGCGTTTCGGTGAAGTGGCCAACTTCGATGCCAGCCACGCGGGTGATGCTGCCGGAATCCGCAGCCATTGATAAGGCATTCATGCCAGGAATTATGGTGCTGGCGGGCCTGGAGCCCTGCGCATGGTGTGCACGGCAGCCCTGGCGGTGTGCATCATCGGCAGAGGCGGTCCGCAAGCGCTCAGTGCGGTCGCCCATGGTCGGGCGGCTTGCAGGTGGGGCATTGATGGCGGGGACGCGACGGAAAATCATGGGCCTCCGATATGCTTTTTTAGAAACGAAACGTTAAAAATGAAACAATATCGATTTTCCCAAAGGCCTTCGGGCCACGCCGGTTCATGACCTCAGTCCCTGCCAGTGCCCATCGCGTCGACAACGCGGCCCTGTATCTCCAATGCGTTGAACTGGCGCAGCGGGATGGCCCGCTGTTGATCGAGAAACTGCTCGACTACGCGCGCTATCACCTCCAGCGCCAGGAGTTTGAGCTGCGCGATCCGGCAGACCGCCGCTCCGTCGCCCAGGCCCTGGTGCGGCTCAGGGAAACCCAGCGCCCGATGATTGAAGCCTTTGGGCCGGCGCTGCGCAAGGCCATTGACAACGCGCGGTCCGAGGGGGCACCCGTGCGTCGGCGGGCGTTGACGGAGCTGCGCTTTGACGAGCTGGAGCTGCTGGATGCCGGCCAGGTGCAAGACCACGTCGAGGTGGCCCGCGCGCAGCAGATGACGCTCAACCACGCTGAAGCCTCGCTGTCGGAGCTCACTCCGCTCATCTGCTCGGTGATGGGTTTGCGCGGAGTGCAGCCGGAGCGCAACCCGCTGCACCCACAGGTTTATCTGCGGGTGCTGCAGGAAGTGATGACCGCCACCGGAGCCACGCCAGGAATGCGGATGCTGTGGATGACGCAGGTCTGCAACCCGCTGGGACGCGAGCTAGAGCTGCTCTACACCCGCCTCTGTGCGCTCCTGCGCGAACATGGCGTGCAACCTGCGAGTTTTGCCGTCGAGGGTGCGCGGGCCGTGCCTTCTGCGGGCTTTCATTCCAGCAACGACCTGTTGCCGGAAGCGGCAGAGTTCGGCACCGCTTCGGCCAGACCGGTGGAACCTGTCGCGGCTCCTGCTGTTCTGACGGCCGCGAGCCTTCATGACCTTCTGGTGCACGACGAGACGCCCCCTTCACCGGTGCCTGCCCCTGCTTCGGCCGCGGCGTCACCCGGGTCGGACCGGGTCGCTGTTTTTGCCCAGCGGTTCGCCGAGGAATTTGAAGCGCAAAGCAAACGGGATGACGACTCCGACGGCGCCAGCGACGCGCCACCGAGCGAGTTTCCTGCCACGATGCCTGCGGCCCTGGATGCGCTTGAGCAATCAGAGCATGTGGACGAGGTACTGGGCCGGCTGGCCCTGCAGGCAGGCCGTGCGCGGGGCGAAGGGCGTGCGGCGCTCAGCGAGCGGATGGGGCAGGACGCCGAAGGCACACGCCAGGCCGTGGCCCGAGAGGTGGTACTGCTCATGATGGAGAACCTGGACCGCGACGAGCGGCTCCTGCCTCCGGTGCGGGCTGCATTGCGGGACCTGGAGCCGGTGTTGCTTGGGCTGGTCAGCCACGACGCGCGCTTTTTCAGCGACCGTGACCACGCAGCACGGCGCTTCATCGATGAGGTGACCAAGCGCAGCCTGGCCTGGACTGACAGCGAGTCCGCAGGGTTTGCGGCATTTTTCAGGCCTGTGCGCAAGGCCATGAAAGGCTTTGCTGTGCTGCCCCTGGTCAAGGCGGCACACTTTGACTCGGCGCTGACGCAAATGGGCCAGATGTGGAGCACCGACCAGAGCCGCCAGGCCGCGCAGCGCGACGCCGCTGTCAAGACCCTGCAGCATGCCGAACAGCGCAGCCTGACGGCACGCAACCTGCAGGCCGAGCTGCAGGCCATGGCGGGCATGCAGGGTGTGGCACCCGAGGTGCGCGAGTTCATCCTGGGGCCGTGGTCGCATGTGCTGGCGGAGGCCCGCATGTCCGACCGCAGCGGCGAGGCCGACCCGGGGGGCTACCGTGCCGTGGTGGCCAATCTGCTGTGGGCCGCCACGCCACACGCCACCGCGGCCAACCCGGCGCGGCTCACGCGGACCATCCCTGCGCTGCTGTCGGACATGCGCCGCGGGCTGCGCACCATACAGTTCCCGGCCCAGCAGGCGGGCACCTTCATGGAGCGCCTGATGCAGGTGCTGCAGGCGGGCTACCAGCCCGCGGGCGACGCTGCGCAGGCGCAGGCCGATGCACAGGAGCAAGCCCTGGCCCCCGATTCGGGCAGCCTGGGCGACAGCGGCTGGCCGTCGCTGCCGGGCGATGCCTGGCTGGCACCGCAGGAGGCCGAGACATCGGGCTTTGTGGAGTTGCCCGACCATGGAGGCGCACCCGACAGCCTTTCGGGCGTGGATCTCGACGAGGCCGATAGTGCGCCGTCGGGCGACTGGGCGGTGGGCACCTGGGTCGAGATGGAGACCGAGCAGGGATGGGTTCGGTCGCAGCTGTCGTGGTGCAGCGCGCACGGCACCCTGTTCCTGTTCAAGCAGGGCGACGGCAGCATGTGCTCGATGACGCGCCGCGTGCGCGACACGCTGCTGGCCGAAGGCCGCCTGCGCATCGTGGCCAGCGAGCCCTTTGTGACCGGCGCGCTGGACGCCGTGGCGCGCGCCGCCTTGCTCAACAGCGTGGACCAGGCCCAGCAGGCCAGCGGGGGCAACTGACGGGGGTAACTGACACGCAGCACCCAGCCGCCGCGTGCATGCCCAGCAACGGGCTGGTCGGATCACCGTTCGGACTGCCCCGTCATGGCACCGCCGGTGTGGCCTGCAACGTGCTGCCCGGGGCTGCCCACCGTAGCTGCCCGGGCCTGTCAATCCGTCAGGGAGCCGGTTCCACCCGCGTCAGCACATACGCCCCCTGCTGCTGCTCGGCCCGAAAGCGCAGCTTGGCGCCGGGCGTGATGGCCGCCGCGTTCGTGGTGTCTTTCACCACGAACACCATGATCATGGGCGGCATGTCCAGGTTCTTGATGGGGCCGTGGCGCAGCGTGACCTTGCTGGTACGTGGGTCCCAGCGCACCACTTCGCCTTCGCTCAGGTCTGAGGCAGAGGTTGCAGGGGCCGTTGCTGCAGCCGGCGCTGCGGGCACTGCGGCAGGCACCGCGACAGGTGGGGCGGCCGGTGCGGTTTGTGCCAGCACTGCCGCCGGTCCCAGCAGTCCTGCGAGCACCAGCGCTGCGGCTGCCGTGCGGGCGCTTGCTGTGTAGCGCCCGTGCTGCGTCAGGACGGTCATGGAAGAGGTGAAGCGAGGGAGTTTCATGTCGATGCCTTGCCGTTGTGGCTTTTGAACACGCGGGTGCTTCCGTCGCGGGCGACCAGCAGCACATCGTAGGGGTCGCGGCGATTGCCGTAGGCCGGGCCGTCCATGCCGGGCGAGCCAATCGGCATGCCCGGCACGGCCAGCCCCAGCGCCTTGGGCTTTTGCTGCAACAGCGCCCGCACGTCGCTGGCGGGCACATGCCCTTCGATCAGGTAGCCACCCACCAGGGCGGTGTGGCATGAGCCCAGCTTTTGCGGCAGGCCCAGGCGGGCGCGCACCGCGTTGTTGCCGGTGTCATGCACTTTCACGGTAAAGCCTGCGGCTTCCATGTGCAGCACCCAGTCGTGGCAGCAGCCGCAGTTGGGGTCTTTCCACACTTCCAGCGGCGTTCCCGTGGTGGCGCGCACCAGGCTGGGCATGGCCAGAGCGATACCTGCCAGGGGCAGGGCGCCCAGCAGCGTGCGGCGGCCGATGCCGGTGGCGGCAGAGGCGTCAGAGCGATTGGTGGTCAGCATGTGGTGTCCTTCGTTCAAGGTCAGTCAAGCCAGGTGCAGACGCGCGCTCAGGGCTTGCGCGGCACCACGGTGATGGTGCCGGTCATGCCGGCCTCGAAATGGCCGGGGATCAGGCAGGCAAAGTCAAAGCTGCCGGCGCGGTTGAACTTCCACACCACGTCGCCCTGGCCGCCGGCGCGCACATGGGCCATGTAGGGCTCGTCGTGCTCCATGGCCGGAAACTTCTTCATCAGCTCCGCGTGCTGGGCGAGTTCGGCCTTGGTGCCGATCACGATCTCGTGCAGCACCTTGCCCTTGTTCTGTGCGCGCAGGCGCACGGTCTCGCCCTCTTGCACCGTGATCGCGCTCGGCGCAAAGCGCATGTCATCGGTCATGCGCACCGTGATCGTCCGGCGCACGTCCTTGGTGTCGCCAGCAATGCCCCACTCCTTTTGCTCCTTGACCACGGGGCCCTTGGCCGCATGGTGGGCGTTTTCATGAGAAAAAGCGGCCGTAGCGCTTGCTGCTATTGCTAATGTTGCTATGAATTTGATAGTTTTCATGGAGGTCTCCGGGATCAGTGCTGGTGGCCGCTGGCGGCGGGCTTGCGCACGGTGGCAGCGCCGGGTGCCGTGCCCGGGGTCTGGGTGCGTGCGGGGCGCGGCGTTGCGGCCGGGGCGCCCTGCCACTCATAAGCCACGGTGCCGGCGGGCGCCGTGTAGTCGCCCGGGTCGCGGTAGTCACCCGCTGGCTGGTTGGCGCGCACCTTGAAGGTGGTGAACATGCCGCCCATCTCCAGCGGGCCGTAGGGGCCGGTGCCGGTCATCATGGGAAAGGTGTTGTCGGGCAGGGGCATTTCCATGGAGCCCATGTCGGCCATGCCGCGCTCGCCCATCACCATGTAGTCGGGCACGATCTTCTGGATCTTGCCCACCAGGCCCCGGTGGTCCACGCCGATCATGGTGGGCACGCTGTGGCCCATGGCGCCCATGGTGTGGTGGCTCTTGTGGCAGTGAAAGGCCCAGTCGCCCGGCTCGTCGGCAATGAAGTCCACCTGCCGCATCTGGCCCACCGCCACGTCGGTGGTCACCTCGGGCCAGCGGGCGCTCTTGGGTACGGGGCCGCCGTCGGTGCCGGTCACTTCAAACTCATGCCCGTGGATGTGGATGGGGTGGTTCGTCATGGTGAGGTTGCCCACGCGAATGCGCACGCGATCTCCCTGGCGCGCCACCAGCGGGCTGATGGCGGGGAACACGCGGCTGTTCCAGCACCAGATGTTGTGGTCCAGCATGGTGTTGACCTTGGGGGTCATGCTGCCGGGCTCCACATCGAACGCGTTGAGCAAGAAGGCGTAGTCGCGCTGCACCCTGGCGATGTGCGGGTGGTTGCCCTTGGGGTGGGTGATCCACAAGCCCATCATGCCCATGGCCATCTGCACCATTTCATCGGCATGGGGGTGGTACATGAAGGTGCCGGGGCGGCGCGCCTCGAACTCGTACACAAAGGTCTTGCCGGACGGGATCGCGGGCTGGTTCAAGCCGCCAACGCCGTCCATGCCGTTAGGCAGGCGCTGGCCGTGCCAGTGGATGGTGGTGTGCTCGGGCAGGCGGTTGGTCACGAAGATGCGCACGCGGTCGCCTTCGACCACCTCGATAGTGGGGCCGGGGCTCTGGCCGTTGTAGCCCCACATGTTGACCAGAAAGCCCGGGGCCACCTCGCGCACCACGGGCTCGGCCACCAGGTGGAACTCCTTCACGCCGGCATTCATGCGCCAGGGGGCCGTCCAGCCGTTGAGCGTGACCACAGGGTTGTAGGGGCGGCCCGTGGCAGGCTGCAGCGGCGGTGCGGTGTCGGCGCTGGTCTGTGTGACGGGCTCGGGCAGTGCGGCCATGGCCACGCGGCTGACGGAGGCGGCGGCCACGGCCGTGGCGGCGCCGGTGAAAAAGTGGCGTCTTTGCATGTCAGTGGCCTTTGGGAGATGGGGTTGCGGCACCGCCGGATGGGGGGGCACCGAGGGGGCCTGCGGCGTTGCCGGGCGATGTGCCGGTCAGGGCCAGCTGCAGGTCGGTTTCGGCCAGCCAGAAGTCGCGCTGCGCCTCGATGGCGTGGGCCACAGCCTGCGTGCTGTTGCGCGCCTCGGCCAGCATGTCCCACACGCTGGCCAGCATGCCGTTGTAGCGCAGCGTGGTCTCATCGCTGATGAACTGGCGCAGGGGCACCACCTCGGCCTGCTGCTGGCGCGCCAGGTCGAGCGCGGTGCGGTAGGTGAGCCAGGCGCTGCGCACCTCGCTGCGGGCGCGCACGGCGGTGTCCTGCAGTTCGGCGGCGGCTTGCTCCACCTCGGCCTGGGCGCGGGTGCGCGCGGCACCGCCCCAGTCAAACAGGGGCAAGGGCAGCTCCAGTTCCCAGCCGCGGGTGATGTCGCGGTGGCTGCCATCGCGCTCGGTGGCGGTGTTGCGGCTGTAGGCCAGGCCGATGTCGCCAAACACGGCACCGGCGCGGCTCCAGCCCTGGCGCACGGCCTGCGTGTCGAGCTGGCGGCGGGCGGCCTGCACATCCAGTCGCTCGCGCAGCGCGGTGGCTTCGAGGCCGTCGGCCGGCAGCGCGGAGGCGGGCAGGGCGGGCAGCTGGGCCGCCAGCTTGTATTGCGCCTGTGCGCCCCACACGCCCATGCGGCGGTTCAGGTCCTCGCGGGCCGTGGCGGCAGCCAGGCGGGCGCGGGCACGCTGGCTGTGGGCCTCGTGCAGCACGGCCTGCTCGCGGGCCAGTTGCAGCCGGCTCCAGTTGCCCACGCTGGCCATGCGCCGGGCCAGCTCGGTGCCCGCCTCGGCGGCTTCCACCATGCGCTCGTGCGTGGCGGCCACCTGCTCTGCTGCCACGGCGCGCAGCCAGGCGCGGCGCGTGTCGGCGGCCAGCGTCACCACGTCCTGTGCAGCCTGCAGGGTGGCAATCTGCAGGCGCTCGGCCTGGCGCTCGGTGCGCCAGGGCAGGGTGATGAGGTCCAGCAGGCTGAAGGCCAGGGTGCGCTCGATTTCGCGTTCGTGGCTGTTGGCAAAGCGCCCCAGGCTCAGGTGCGGGTTGGGCAGGGTGATGGCCTGCACGCGCTCGGCATCGGCCACGCCCAGCGCGGCCAGCCGGGCCTGCAGGCCGGGGTTGTGGAGCAGGGCAATGCGCACGGCGGCGTCGTGCGTCAGCGGCTCGGCCAGCCAGCGCTGGATGGATTCCTGCGCTTTGGCGCGCGTGGCAGCGTCGGTGGCGGGTAGCGCGGCCTGCACACCGGCCGTGCGCTGGGCCGTGAGCTGGGCCACATCGCCCCGCAGGCCATCGGGCGACACGCTGGCACAGCCGGCCAGCACGGCGGCTGCTGCCAGCAGCGACAGGCGCATGCCACGTTGCCACCCATGCTGAGACATCAAGGTGCGGCTCATGGCTTGCCTCCGGCAGGCTGGTGGCCGCTATGGCCGTGGCGGTGCATGGGCATGTCGGGCTTGCTTTCGTGCGCCTTGGGTGTGTGGCCCTGGTGGTGCCCGGAAGGGGCCTTTGTGCCCGCCGCACTGGTGCCATGGCTGCCGTGGCACCCGCTCGACGCGGCCGGGTGTTGTGTTGGCTGCGCCGTCGCTGCGCCCGGCTGGGCTGCATTGCGGGCCTCCCACGCCACGATGTCTGCATGGCCTCGCGGGAAGGATGCCACCGCACCGTGCGCCTCGCGCCAGGACGTGGCGGTGGGGGCTGTATCAGCCAGGGGAGGCTGCGGGGCAATGCCCTGGTAGGCCAGCGGCGCGGTGGGCGCGTTGGCCTGGGACGCGTCGGCTGACGCAGCAGGCGAGGCGCTGGTGGCTGATGGCGGATTGCTCTGGGCCAGCACGGCGGCTGGCGGTGCCAGCAACAGTGCCGCCAGCAGGTTCAGCGAATGAAACCGGGCGTGGAAACGTGGGGCGCGCATGGCGATCTCCGGACAAGAAACGAGGTGTAGCGCTGCCGCCCGGGGCGCTCTGCAAGGCAACTCCGGGCAAAAGCAGACGCACTTCGGGCGTCAGGGATCAGGCGATGGGTGGCTCGAAGGCCAGCGCGGCCGGGGCGCTGTGGAATTGCGCGCTGGCGTCCGGCAGCGGCGTGCCCGTGCGGGCAGGGCTGCCGGCCTGTGCCTGCGGCAGGGCAAGCATGGCCGAATGGCATATTTCGCAGGCGGAACAGGTGCTTTCGCCCTGGTGGTGCCCGCCCGCCATGTGTGTGGTCCCCGCACTGGGGCAAGCGGCGTGGTCGGCGCCGTGGCAAGGGGAGGTGGCGGTGTGGGTGTCGGGCGCTTGCGTTGCAGCGTGCGCGCCACCAGCATGATGGTGGTCCTGTGCATGCGCATGCCCGCTGGTCTGCACAGGCACCGGATGCCCGGTGCCGGGGGCATGCTCTGCAGCAGACATGGCAACCGGGCTGGCAGGTTGCAGGGGCGTAATCACCCCCGCAGCCATGGCGGTGCCGGTGAGGCCGCGCAGGACCAGCACCAGCATCATCAGAATGTAAAAACCGCGCCGCATGGGGCAATGATACGGTGCGCTGGCCGAAGGTTCCACGCCAGCGGGTGCAGCCCTGCCGGTCACACGGCCATGTAGCGGCCCGGGCGGTGGTTCATCGCCAGCACCAGATTGAGCGCCACCGCACCCGCTATCGACCACACCACGCGCAGCGGCTCCACCGTGAACAGTGCCAGCAGCACGATGCAGCAGTCCACCGCCATCTGCACCTTGCCGGCCCGCCAGCCATAGCGGTCTTGCAGGTACAGGGCTGCAATGCCCACGCCCCCCAGGCTGCAACGGTGGCGAAAAAGCACCAGAAAGCCCGTGCCCGTGATGAGACCGCCCGCAACCGCGGCGTACAGCGGCTGCAGCTGTGCCAGCTGCAAAAAGTGCGACTGCAGTTCGGCCAGTACCGACAGCAGCAGCACGGCGGCGAAGGTCTTGAGGGTGAACGCGCGCCCCATCTTGCGCCATGCCAGCCAGTAGAACGGCAGGTTAAGCACGAAAAAGATCTTTCCGAAGCCGATGTCCGTGGCGTAGTGCAGCAGGAACGCCAGCCCGGCCGTGCCGCCGGTCAGCAGCCCTGCACTCGTGAAAAACACGATGCCCACCGAGATCAGCAACACCCCGGTGAAGATCGCCACGGCGTCTTCTGTGAGCGTGTGGGGCACACCCGGTGCGGCGGGCTGGGGCGCCAGTGCGGCGGCAACGGTGGTGGGGCGGGACATGGCAGGGGCGGGCAAGTGTGTGATTTCAGGGCGCTGGAGCCAGGCGCGGCCTGTGCCTGCCCGGGTGTTTCGGCGTCGATTGCACCACGCGCGGGGTTCGCATGCCTTGTCCGGGATCAAGGGCAACCGCCTGCGGCGCGCTCGCAAGCGCGTTTTCACCGGTGTTGACTGCGGCGCAGGCCATTTGCCCCCGTGCACTTGCTCATCCGGTTACAGATGCGCACCGTCGCCGGCGGGAGCCGGTCGCGCTTCCTGCGAAAATAGCGGGCTTTGCCTTTCGGGGACCCGATCCCTGCCGCCAGCGCGGGGCCACCAATACGGGATGAATCTGCACAGCCACCACCGCCTTCACAGCTCCGCGCTGGTCCGCCTGCTCCAGCAATGGATGCCAGCCACGCAGGGCCGCGGGCGTCGCGAGGTGGATGTGGGCGAGGAACTCAGCCAGTGGCTCAGTACCGTGGATGCTGTCACCCTGAGCCGGGCCGTGCGTGCGACGGAAGAGATGGAGCCGAGCAGCGCCCCTGACGGGGCTGCCGCCACTGCCGCGCCCGAGCTGGCGGCGCTGGTTGACGCCGCGCGGGCCGAACTGGCCGCGCTGGCCGAGGGGCGCCCGGCCGCGGGCCGGCCGCAGCGCTCGCGTGCCGACAACACGCCGGTGGACCAGCCCGACCCTGCAGCCGAAGCGCAGTTTGCGCCGCACGCCGCGCGCTACCTTGCCGCGCAAAAGCAGATCGAGCCGCGCGTGGTGGCCCTGCGGGCGCAGGTGCGCAGCGGCCTTGCCAGTGCCGCACCGGCCGCGCGCCCCCTGGCCGCGCTGGACGCGGTGATGGAACAGGTGATGGCACCGCGTGAGCAACGGCTGTGGGCCACGCTGGCGGGGCACCTTGAGCGGCGCATGGCCCACCGCCGCCAGCTTCATGAAGACATGCTGGCGGCCACCGGCAGCACGGACGACCCCGCGCGCTGGAAGCAGCCCGGTGGCTGGCTCCACGCATTTGAACGCGACCTGCAGGCCCTGCTGCAGGCAGAAATCGACGTACGCCTGCAGCCCGTGATGGGTTTGCTGGAGGCGGCACAGCACAAGAACAAGGAACTGACGGAATGAAAAACAGCTGGATGGCAGGTGTGTTTGCAGCAGGCCTGGCCGTGGTGGGGTGGGTGGCCTGGGGGTTTGTGGGCATCAGCCCGCTGGCGCTGGCCATGACGGCCGTGATTGCGGCTGTGTACGTGCTGGGTGCTGTAGAGCTGATGCAGTTTCGCGCCGCGAGCCGGTCACTTGCCAGTGCGCTGTCGGCACTGCCGGATTCGGCGGCGGGGCTGGAGGTATGGTCACAAGGCCTGCATGCCAGCGTGCGCGGCCCCGTGCTGCGCCGTATCGATGGCGAGCGCGCTGCCCTGCCGGGCCCGGCGCTCACGCCGTATCTGGTGGGCCTGCTCGTCATGCTGGGCATGCTGGGCACCTTTCTGGGCATGGTCGTCACCTTCAACGGCGCCGTGGTGGCGCTGGAGGCATCGACCCAGCTCGAATCCATCCGGGCCGCGCTGGCCGCACCCATCAAGGGGCTGGGGCTCTCGTTTGGCACCTCGGTGGCTGGGGTGGCTGCGTCGGCCATGCTGGGCCTGATGTCGGCCCTGGCCCGACGCGAGCGCATGGCTGCCTTGCGCCTGCTGGACAGCCACATTGCCAAGGCGCTGCGCCCGTTTTCAGGCGCGCAGCGCCGTGATGCCATGCTGGACGCACTGCAGGCGCAGGCGGGCGCGCTGCCGCTCATCGCCGAGCGGCTGGAGGCCCTGGCCAGCGGGATCGAACGCCGGCACGAAGCGCTTGATGCGCAGCTGCTGGCACGCAGCGATGCGTTCCACCGCGAGGCGGCCGGCGCCTACACCGCGCTGGCTGCCGCCGTGGGCGCTTCGCTGCAGGACAGCCTCAAGGCCGGCGCAGTGGCCGCGGGCGACATCGTCCGGCCCGTGGTCGAGCGCGCCATGCTCACGCTGACCGAGCAGGCCGCGCAGTCGCACGCTCGCCTGGATGCCGCCACCGCAGCCCATCTGAGCGCCCTGGGCGCGCAGTGGGAGGCTGCCACGCGCGAAGTGGCGGCCACCTGGACGGGCGCGTTGCGCACGCACGAACACACGCAGGGCGCCATGCTGTCGCAGCTCGACCACGCGCTGCAGACCGTGACGCAATCGTTTGCGCAGCGGTCCGATGCGCTGCTGGCGGCGGTGCATGAGGTCACCGTGCAGTCGGCCCAGGCGCAGGCCGCCGCCGACGCGCAGCGCCTGGCCCGTTGGGCCGAGTCGCTGAACGCCTTGACGGGCAGCGTGGCGGCGCAGTGGGAGCACGCGGGCGCGCAGGCCGCACAGCAGCAGCGCGACGTGGCACAGGCCTTGCAGGCGGCGGCCAGCCAGCTCGATACCGCGCTGCAGACCACCGCACACGGGTTTGACGCACGCACCGCGGCCATGCTGCGGGCCTTGCAAGACAGCACCGAGCACGCCCGTCAGGGGCAGGCCCAGGCCGACCGTGAACGGCTGGAGCAGTGGAACGCGTCCATGGCGGGCATGGCCGCCACCCTGGCCGAGCAGTGGCAGCGTGCCGCGGTGGAAACCGTGCAGCAGCAGCAGGTCGTGGGCCAGGCCCTGGCCGACACGGCAGACCGCATCAGCCAGCGTGTGGACCAGCAGCTTGAACACACCCTGGGCGGCGCTGCGAGGCTGCTGGAGCAGTCCGAAGCGCTGGTGCAGGCCCGCACCGAGGCGGAAGCCGGCTGGCTGCAGGCGCAGGGGCAGCGCATGGATTCTCTGGCGGCCATCTGGCAAGGCGAGCTGGCTGCCCTGCGGGACCAGGAAGCCGAGCGGGGCCAGGCGGCGGTGGAGCGGCTTGACGCCCTGCAGGCTGCCGTAGCCGTACACCTGCAGAACCTGGGCGCGGCGCTGGAGGCACCGCTCACGCGGCTGCTGCAGACCGCATCCGAAGTGCCGCAGGCGGCAGCGGGCGTGATCACGCAGCTGCGCGAGGAGATGTCGCGCCTGTCCGTGCGCGACACGCAGGCCCTGGCCGAGCGCACCGCCATGACCGGCCAGCTGGGGCAGCTGCTCGAAGCGGTGGGCCAGGCCGCAGACCGGCAGGGCGCTGCCATCGAGTCCATGGTGGGCTCGGCCGCGCAGGTGCTGGAGCAGGCCACCGCGCAGTTCGCGGCCGTGCTCGATGCGCAGACCGCCAAGGCCGACGGAGCGGCAGCCCATGTGGCCGCCAGCGCGGTGGAGCTGTCCAGCCTGGGAGAGTCGTTTGCGCACGGCGTGGCGCTGTTCACCGACAGCAACGACCGGCTCATGCAGGGGCTGGGCCGTATTGAGTCTGTCCTGGGCCAGTCGATGGCGCGCAGCGACGAGCAGCTGGCCTACTACGTGGCCCAGGCGCGGGAGGTGATCGACCTCAGCATGACATCGCAGCAGGCCATTGTGGAAGACCTGCGCAGGTTGCACGCAGCGCAGGCGCGCACGGCAGCCGTGGCCGAGGCTGCGTGATGGCGGTGCTGGACGACGACATGGACGATGGCGCCGGCGAGCTGACTGCGCCCGTATGGGCGGTGTTCGGGGACCTGATGGCGGGTCTGCTGGGCTGCTTTGTGCTGATTCTGGTGGGTGTGCTGGTGGTCCAGATCGACCTGGTGGCCAGCCTCAAGCAGGAAGTGGAAAAGCGCCAGCAGGAAGAGCAGCGCCGCATGGCGCTGGAGAAAGCCCTGGCCGTGCCCCTGGCCAGTGGCCGGGTCACGGTGAACAACGGTCGCATTGGCATCAGCGGCAGCGTGCTGTTTTCCGCCGGCTCCGACGAGCTGCGGCCCGAGGGGCGCCAGCTTCTGAAGACGCTGGTGCAGCCGCTGCAGGTGTACCTGCGCGAGCGCGACGAGATGCTGATGGTCAGCGGCTTTACCGACAACACCACGCTGCTGCGGGGCAGCCAGCAGCGGTTTGCCGACAATCTGGAGCTGTCTGCGCAGCGCGCGCTCACGGTGGCGAGGGCGTTGATTGACGCGGGCATGCCCTCGTCGCAGGTGTTTGCTGCCGCTTTCGGGGCTGAGCAGCCTGTGGCTGACAACGCCGACGAGAAGGGCCGTGCCCAGAACCGCCGCGTGGAAATGGCTCCGGTGGCGCGCGCGCCGCGCAACCTGGCAGGCCCCGCGCGATGAACGCCGACATGGTGCCGGAACCTCAGGCGCAGCCTGCCCTGGACGCGCTGGAGGCCTTGCGCGTCCAGGGCCTGGAGCAGTCCGAGCCAGTGCGTTTTCGCTACCTGCAGGCCCTGGCTGGCCGCATGGACGGGCAACCCGATGCAGTGCGGCAATTGCTGGCGCAGCGGCTGGATACCGCCGTCGCGGCGTACAGGGCCAAGGCACGGGCGGGGGCCGAAGGCGGTGCGTCCGGAGGATTGTTGAATGCGGGGGGGGCGGGCGTTGCGCCGGACTCTGCGGCATCAACGCGTGCCATGGCAGCCTTGGCACAGCTCAACCGCGACCTGGGCGCCCCCCGGTTGGCGGCCGGCAACCCCCTGGGAGGCACAGCGCAGGCGCAAGCCGATGCCTTGGCACCCCGCGACCTGCGCAGCGTGCGCCAGTTCAGCACTACGCTGGCGCGTATCTCGGCAGAACAGAAAGTGGCGAAAGCCGTGGCCCGTGGGCCGCAAAACGCCGGGCCGCTGAACGCCCACCGGCTGGTGGTGCAGGCGCTGGCCGCCATGCAGGCCGTGTCGCCGGACTATGTGCAGCGCTTTCTGGTCCACGCGGAAACCCTGCTGTGGATGGAGCAGGCGCACCAGCAGGCGCGGCGTGTACGCCCACCTGCCCGCGGGCGCAGTGTGCAGGCAGGGCGTTAGCTGTACTGCGCTGGCCGGGGCGCCATCTTGCCGCAGACCTGTTTCGCCGCGTTTGCATGCAGGTGGTTGCGGATCAGTGGCCAGCGTGCAGCGTGGCGGCGTCCAGCGCGGCCACGGCCTTGAATGCGGGCCTGGCAAACAGGTAACCCTGCATCAGGTGGATGCCCGCGTCGTACAGAAAATCGCGCTCCTGCGGTGACTCGATGCCTTCAGCAATCACCTCGATGCCAAGGTCCCGGCACAGCACGACCATGCTGCGCACGATGGCCTGCCGGGCGCGGCTGGTGTCCACGTTACGGACCAGGTCCATGTCGATCTTGATGATGTCGGGCTGGAAGTCGGACAGCAGCTTCAGGCCCGCGTAGCCAGCGCCGAAATCATCGATGGCCGTCTTGAAGCCGCAGCTGCGGTAGTGCCGCAGCACCGACGCGAACCACTTGCCGTCTTCAATGCGCTCGCCTTCGGTCACCTCAAAAATGATGTTCTCGAGCGGGAAAGAGTGTGCGCGCGCCGCTTCCAGCGTGGTGCGGATGCAGACCTCGGGTTTGTAAATGGCGTTGGGTAAAAAATTGATCGAGATCGGCTGCTGCATGCCCAGCTCGCTGGCGCCCTTGATGGCCTTGACGCGGCACGCCTGGTCAAAGCGGTAGCGGTTGAGGTCATTGACCTGCGACAGCACCGTGGCCGCGCCTTCGCCGTTGGGGCCGCGCACCAGCGCCTCGTGGGCAAACACCTCATGCCGCGCCAGATCGACGATGGGCTGGTAGGCATAGTCGAACTGGAAACCCAGCCGCTCGGCGTTGGCGCAGTCGGTGCAGTCCTGCGGTGTGCCTTCAAGCGGAATGAAGTCCTGCGGAAAAGAGGGGTTCAAGAGAGGCACTTTCATGCTTCCCATTCTGACGCCTTCCCGGGCCCTGCGGAATATGGGCGTAACCCGCAGTGTCGGGGTTGGGACACGGGCGATTCTGGTTCCGTCATCTAGGGAGTCTCTGCACGCATCAGCGCGCCATGTGCATCTGCTGCCTCGGGCGGTCTGCTGCGTTGCAAATACTCGCAATAGCTGGGCTATTGCTGCGTTTTGCGCCTTGCATCCCATCCCGATCCGCAGCGCTCACTTGCCGCTTGATTCTTGCAGAGGCTCCCTAGCGGTCAGGCAGCTTGGCATCGCATCCCCTGGCTTCGCCTGCAAGTTCCTGTCGCGCCTGTTGCACGATGCTCCAGCCGCCCGTGATGGCCAGCGTGGCCATCACGGCGGCCACTGCCAGGTCGGGCCATGCGCTACCGGTGCCAAACACGCCCAGCGCCGCCACCATCACGGCCACGTTGCCCAGTGCGTCGTTGCGCGTGCACAGCCACACGCCGCGCATGTTGGCGTCGCCCTCGCGGTAGGCGTACAGCAGGGCGGCCACGCCCAGGTTGGCTGCCAATGCCAGCAGGCCCACGGCGCCCATGGTCAGGGGTTCGGGCGGCTGGCCCTGCCACAGGCCCCACGCCACGCGCCCCGCCACAAACACGCCGAAAGCCAGCATGCTGGCACCCTTGACCAGCGCAGCCCGGGCGCGCCACGCCAGCGCCATGCCCAGCACCCACAGCGACAGGCCGTAGTTGGCGGCATCGCCCAGAAAGTCGATGGCGTCGGCCAGCAGCGACGCTGAGCCCGAACGAACGCCCGCGCCCAGCTCCAGCGCAAACATCATCGCGTTGACGACCAGGGCGGTCACGAGGATGCGGCGGTAGCGTGGGTCGGCAGCGGCACGGGCGCCGGGGGTGTCGTGATCGCAGCAGTGTGCTGACATGGATTCTTTCAGGAAGGATTGCAATGGCATTATTGGAATCCTTGAAGCCACTCGAAGGTCAAGCCATGAATGCGACCCCCGCCATGCACCGCATCGGTAGCGCCGCACGCCTCTCGGGTGTGTCGGCGGCCAACATCCGCTATTACGAAAAGGAAGGGTTGCTGCCGCCCGGACTGCGCATGGACAACAGCTACCGCCTGTACGGGCCGGACGACGTGCACCGCCTGCGTTTCATCCGGCTGTGCCGCGCGATGGACATGTCGCTGCAGGAGGTGCGCACACTGCTGGCCCTGGACCTGACACGCAAAGCCGACTGCGAGGCCGCGCGCGACACCCTGGATGAACACCTGGCCCATGTGCGCTCCCGGCTGGCCGAGTTGCAGGCGCTGGAGTCAGACCTCATGGCGCTGCGCAATCGCTGCGACGGCTCTGATGGCCACTGCCGCATCATCGAGGCCCTGCACGCCCGTGCCGATGCGGGTGCGCTGCCGTCCACGCCTGCCGCGGCTGGCGTCCGGCGGCATGTCTAGCCCCGGCGGGTGTGTGAGCAGCTGTTTCATTGCCCACGGTGTTTTCTTGTTTTGCTATAAAGTTGATAGCTATAAAGCAATGATGATCAAGCGATGAAGGCGATTTTGATCCTTAAAATCCGTGCTGAAGACACCTGGGCCACGCGGCGCGGGTCGCCGCTATGATCCGCCGATGATCTCGCGCCTGCCCGGCCTGTCGCTGCCTGAAATGCTGTGGCGCACTGCGCGCCGCTGGGCGCTGGCCTGGTGGCGCATCCTGTACCTGGGGGCGGTCGTGCTGGTGCTGGTGCTCTCGCCCTCCAGCTACGGTCGCGGAACGCGCGGGGCGCTGGCCCGCCACATCTATCTGGACACCGCCCCGGTGCTGGTCGGTTTCACGGCCCTGGCAGCGCTGCTCAGCCTCGTGCTCACGCGCATTGTGGTGGTCACAGCCTTGAGCTACGGGCTGTCGCGCTACGCCCTGGAAATGGTGATCCGGGTGCTGGTGCTGGAGCTGATCCCGCTCACGGCGGCGCTGTTTGTGGCCATGCGCTGCACCATCCCCAATGGCACCCAGGTTGCCCGGCTGCGGCAGTCGGGCAGCCTTGAGGCGCTGCGCCGCCGCGGAGCCGACCCGGTGCGCGTCGAACTGCTGCCGCGCGTGATCGCTGGCGTGTTTGCGTGCGTGACGCTGGCCGCGCTGAGCTGCGTGGTGGCGCTGGTGATGGCCTACCTGGGGGTGTTCGGCTTCAACCTGGCGGGGCTGCCCGGCTACACGCGCATGTTCGGGCAGGTGTTCACGCCCAGCGTCACACTGCTCTTTGCGCTGAAGACGCTGTTCTTCAGTTTGGCCGTGGCGCTGATTCCCATGGCCGCTGGCCTGCACGGGGACGAGGGCCGCACCATCGAAGGGTCCGAGCTGGGCGGGCTGGCGCGCATGTTTGCCGTGCTGCTGCTGATCGAGGTGGGATCGCTGATGGGCAACTACTACTGAGGCCGGCACAGGCAATGCCAGACACTGACGCGACACCCACAGCATGAACGAACCCCACTTACCCGACCCCACCCGCCCGCAGCCAGAGCCCGCCCGGGATGCGGAACCAGCCCTGCGCCCGGTCGCGCATCTGGAGCTGAAGGCGGCCGCGCTGATGCTGTTCACGCTGCTACTGATTGCCGGATCGGGCCTGTACCTGCTCTACGCGCGCGGCGCCTTCGAGCCCACGCAGACCCTGGTGCTCACCGCCGACGACTCCGAAGGCGTGGTGGTGGGCATGGACATGACGTTCTCGGGCTTTCCCATCGGCCGCGTGCGCCGCATCGAGCTGGCCAACGAAGGCAATGCCCGCATCATCCTGGACGTGCCGCGCAAGGACGCGCACTGGCTGCGCGAGTCCAGCGTGTTCACCCTGGTGCGCGGCATTGTGGGCGGCACCAACATCCGCGCCTACAGCGGCATCCTCACCGATCCGCCCTTGCAGGACGGCGCGGTGCGCCCCGTGCTGCGCGGCGATGCCACGGCCGAGGTCCCGCAGCTGATGGCCTCAGCGCGCGAGCTGCTGGGCAACCTCAATGCACTGACGGCGCAGGACGGCGCCCTGGGCGCCAGCCTGGCCCATGTGCGCGGGCTGACCGAACGCCTGAACGCGCCGGGTGGCGCGCTGGGCGTGCTGATGGGCAACGAGGCAGACGCGCGCAAGATTGTTGCCACGCTGGACCGGACCAATGCCTTGCTGGCGCGGCTCGACGGCATGGCCGCCCGGGCAGACCGGCAGGTGCTCGGAGGGCCTGCAGGGCAGGACGCGCTGATCCCCGAAATACGCGCCACCGTGCTGCAACTCAATGGCCTGCTGGCAGACACCCGCGCCAGCCTCAAGAAGGTAGACGCGGTGCTGGCCGAAGCCCAGGCCGTGGGCGCCAACGCGCGCGAGGCCACCAACGACCTGGGCACGCTGCGCGCCGAGGTCGAGAGCAACCTGCGCAAGGTGGAGACCCTGGTCAACGACATCCACCGCAAATGGCCTTTTGCGCGCGATACACAACTGAAGCTGCCATGACGACCGATGTATCCGCTGTGCTGCGCAGCGCTGCGTACCGCCCCGCCGGGCATGCTGTTGTGCAGCAAAGCGCCCACGCCGTACCGGGCCCTGGCCGCCTTGGGGCGGCCTGTGCAGCCGCTGCGCTGATCGTTACCGTAGCGCTCACGGGCTGCTCCAGCACGCCACCCACGCCAGACTGGCAGATGAACGCCCACGGGGCCGTACAGAAAGCCACGCAGGCGTACCTTGCAGGCCAGACGCGGGTGGAGTTGCTGGAGTGGAACCATGCCCGGGCCGAAGTCGGGCGTACCGGCCGGGTTGATCTGCTGGCCCGTGTGGAACTGACCCGGTGCGCAGCGCAGGTCGCCAGCCTGGACCCTGCACCGTGCGACCGGTTTGAAGCATTGCGGCCCGATGCGCCCGAGGCCGAGCGCGCCTACGCGGACTACCTGGCGGGCCGACCTGTGGCCAACGCGGTAGCCCAACTGCCCGAGGCGCAACGGGCAGTGGCCAGCACGGGTAGCGCCGCCGCGCTGGCAGCCATCCAGGACCCTTTGTCGCGCCTGGTGGCCGCCGGGGTGCTGTTCAAGACCGGCGCCGCCAGCCCCGCGGTGGCGTCCATTGCGATGGAAACTGCGTCCGGGCAAGGGTGGCGTCGACCGCTGATGGCCTGGCTCGCGCTGGAAGCCCGGCGTGCCCAAGCCGCGGGTGATGCCGAGGCTGCGGCCGCGCTGCAGCGGCGGTTGGCGGTGGTGGAGGGGAGCCCGGGTACGCGTTAGCTGGCACGCCCGGGTTGGTGGTCGTGGTCAGGCGAACGGCAGCCGAAGCACCTTTTGGTTTTACCGGAGCCGCGCCTGCAGCCGCGCTTCGATGTCGCCCTGTTCCACTGCAAACTGCTGGGCTGTCATTTCGTTGGCCTCAAACTTGCGCGCCGCGGACAGCAGCAGCACCGTGTTTTCCAGCCGCGAATCCTGCTGGAACGAGGACGGGAGGGCGGTGAGCCGGTCAAAGCTCTCCCGGTAGAGCTCGCTCCATCGCAATGCACCGGCACGGGCCTGTGTGCGGGCGTTGTCATGCCACTGCGCAAACTCCTCCAGCGCGCGATCTTGCGGGGCGGAACAGGCCATCAGCCCGAAGGCCAGGGCAGCGAGAACAGGCCAGCGCACGGTTCGAGCCGCCACGCCGCGAGGGATGCTGAAACATGATGTCATGCTCATTCTCCATTCAGGGTGCCGCCTGCAAAACGCAACCGGCGCCGCATGGTACTCCGCTGCTATCTTTTTTGACAAGTCTTCATTCGAACAACCGGGCCGGGAGAACCTGCCAGGCACTCTCGGGCAGGTACGACAGGGAATCGGCTGCCTGTAAGGTGAGATCGGTGCCCAGCAGTGCCATGGCTGCCAGAACGGCAACGACCACGGTGCCTGCAAAGGGCAGGGCCGAACGGGGACTCGGGCGACGTTGCTCGCGTTTCATGGTGATGCTTTCGTGAAAACGGGGAGGGACCCCAATGGTCCCGGGCAAGCCTCAATGGCTGCTTTTGTCTGATTTCAGCAAAGCCCGCCCTGAGCGTCTGTCAGACAAGTGCGACATTGCGTAGGGGCCGGCTTGCGTGGGAGCCGCGCGGTGGCAAGGGCGGCCTCCATGGGCGTAGCCGGCCGTGCCTGCGGATTCAGAAACGCGGTTTGGGGTGGTGGCCCTGGCGATAACCGGCGATGGTTCGATGGGCTACCGTATCCCGTTGTCGCCTGGCAGCCCGTTCGTGGGCTCACGGCTCTCGTGACCGATGTGCTTTCAGGGCTTTCGCGTCAGGATGCTGATGCGCCCGTCTGCTTCAAGAAAGGCGCATTGCATGGACTCGAGGTCGCAGTCGGCTTCGCGCAGCGCTTGCTGCACATCGGCCTCCGGTACCCGCTGCTGCCGGAGCACCCTGTGCAGGAGTTTGCCGTCCTTACCCAAAAGGATCGGGTCTCCTTCCAAAGTGGAGCGCACCTTTGCCGAGCGCGAGGCGACGGTGGCTACCGTGGCGTTCAGGCCGACAAGCACGGCGGCACTGAGGAGCCCACCCGGCACCGATTCATCGCCGCCTGACAGGGCGTTCGAGACCGATTCACTCAGCAGCATCACCACCAGCAGATCGAATGGAGTGAACTGGCCTACCGTCCGCCGCCCCGACAGCCGCATGAGCAGCAGCAGCGCAGCGTACACCGCAAGAGCCCGAAGGGCCGTTTCCCACCAGGGCAGGCTCAGGTCCCACATGCGCAGCCCTCAGCCCTCGGCGCGCGGCGTGGTCATGTCGTGTCACGCGACCGCCGGTTGCGCTTCCATCAGTTCTTCCTTGCGCTGTTGCAGTTGCTCGCGCATGGCAAACAGATCCAGCTTGCGCGCCGCGCGAGCCTTGGTGAAGATCTCGTTGCGCTCTTCCTTCACGTGGTGGTCGATGTATTCGCCCAGTACCTTGACGCGGGCATCAAACTGCTCGTCCGCTTGGAGGGCTCCTTCAATCTGTGCGATGAGGTCTTTGGCAGTCTGGTGTTCTACTTCGGCCTCTGCCAGCAAATCGGTTTCCTTGATCGCGTCACGCAGCGCGGGATAAAAAATCTCTTCTTCAATCTGCGCATGCACCGTCAGCTCCGTGCAGATTTCCTTGGCAAGGTCCAGGCGCAACTGCGCTGCGTTGCGCGCACGGGAGCCGCAAAGCCCTTCGAAATCCTTGAACATTTTTTTGACTGCCTTGTGGTCTGCGTCGAGCAGGTCGCAAGCATCTTTCTGGCGTGGGGTGGTGGGCATGTGGGGCTCCGTACAAGTTGGTTTTGGAGTCCGGATGATGGAACGGGGCCTTGCAGCCCGTCTGTAGGAAAGCGCCAGAGTTCGCGGTCAGGAAGTGTGGCGTGCGGTCCCCCCAAGAGGGCGTTACCGATGCTGCGCGGCGGTGTTGCTGACGTTTCGCAGGTGCCGATGCATGGACCTTGGCGGTCAGGGTTGCCCAAGATCGGCCGTCAAGGCATGCAGGCTCAGGAGTCGAGGCGCTGCGGCTGCCCCTGTTCACGCGCGGCATTTCGGGAACTGCTTTGGTGTCGCTGAACTTCAAACTTCAACTGCTGTGCCGGAAAGGTGCGCCGCAAGGTTTCCTCGCCTTCCGGGGACAGGCCCAAAACCTCGGCACGTTGCACACGGGCACCCACGTCGGGCAAAACGGCGTGCACCAGCCCCGCCGCTGCCAGCACACGCAGACGGTCTATCTCACCGATGTCCTCGACGGTCAACGGCAGCTTGCTGCTGGCGAGCGAGCGCAACAATTCAACGGACATGGGTCCTCTCCCTGTGTGTTCAGGTTTTTATTGTGTCCAAGGGAAAGCAAGCCCACAACGCGGCAGAACAAGTCGCAACACACTTTGAACTTTGATGAAACCAGGTGCGCCGTTCTGACGCTTGGCCGGGCTGATGGCCGACAGCACCGGATGCACCGCGTGGGAAATATCAGGACCATGCCGCCCCGCAAGCAGTTGCGGCAACTCAAACCGGAGAGCCCCATGCATCAATGCCAAACACTGCAGCGTGCGGACGCTCGAGAATCGATTGCCGGTGAAGAAGACCCTGGCGCAGCGCTCGATACGGTACGCGCCATGTTGGAGCGAGCGAACGCCTGCGCCCTGGCGCTTGCGCAACCGACGATCCACATGGAATGCCGCGAGGGTGCAGCGCACATCGGCGTGGAGGTAGGCTGGCAACACTGTGGCACCGGCAATGCGGCAGAACTGCTGGGACTCGTCGTAGCCCACCATGGCCAGATCGCCGATACCGCCTGGCGTGCATGTGCCAGCACCGGGGCGCGGTCCGTCGAGCTTGAAATCGACGAACGCGCAGATGGCGTGTTCTACGTGAACCGCAAGGATTGCCCAGGGGCGTGTGGACGGGTTACACCTGCGGGTTGCTGATAGATCGTGCGCGTGCAATTTGCGGTTGGCGCGGCTTGCTTGCCCTTCCCTTTGGGTTGCAACCCATTTGACAAAAATAGCGTGAAAAAGCCCTGGTCGATGGTACGGATCAAGACGTACGACCGAAGCATGGGCAACCGTGCCGAGCGCCAGCGAAGCATCTTCTCCAGGCGCGCAGAAGCATGCGTTATCTCAACCCCGCAGGATAGAGAGAGATATGCGAAACGTATATGTTTCACATATAATAGACGCATGGGCATAGTCAAGATTTCCGATCAGATGCACGAAAACCTGCGTGTTGCCAGTACGGCGCTGAGCCGTTCCATCAATTCCCAGGCCGAGCACTGGATGCGTGTCGGCATGCTGACCGAGATGTACCCCGACCTGGACCACCGCGAGATTTGCCAGATGCTGGTGCGGGCCGAACTGGCGGGTGGGCTGGATATTGCCCTGGCGGCACGGGGCGAGCTGGACAGTAAGCCCGCTGCAGATGCACGCAGCCCACGCTCCAGAAAGCAGCCGCACTGATGGCGCGCGCGGACCGTGGCGTGCCGATCCGCTCGGCCGAAGAACTGGTGATGGCGCGGCGGGCGGCGCAGCTGGCGGCCGAGGTGTTGTCCATGATCGAGCCGCATGTAGTGCCAGGCGTGACCACCGAAGCGCTAGACCGCCGGTGCCACGACCACATCGTGAACGTGCAGGGCGCGCGGCCTGCCAATGTGGGCTACCTGGACTACCCCAAGACGGTACTGACCTCGGTGAACCATGTGGTGTGCCACGGCATCCCCTCGCCCCAGCAGGTGCTGAAGAAGGGCGACATCGTGAACATTGATGTGGCGGTAGAAAAAGACGGCTGGTATGGCGACACCAGCCGCATGTTCTGCGTGGGCACGCCCAGCGTGTTGGCCCATCGGCTGGTGCGCGCCACGTACGAAGCGCTGTGCGCAGGCATCCGCACGGTGAGGCCGGGGTCCACTCTGGGCGATGTGGGCCATGCGATTGCCACCGTGGCGCAGCGCGAAAACTTCAGCGTAGTGCGTGAGTACTGCGGTCACGGCATTGGTACGGTGTACCACGACGAGCCGCAGGTGTTGCACTACGGACGGCGCGGGCAGGGGCTGCGGCTGGAGGCGGGCATGGTCTTCACCATTGAGCCCATGCTGAACGCAGGCCAGCGCGAGACCAGGGAGCTGGCCGATGGCTGGACGGTGGTGACCAAGGATCGCTCCCTCTCCGCCCAGTGGGAACACATGGTAGCCGTGACGGACAGCGGTTTTGAAGTGCTCACGGCATGGCCTGGGGGCACCGGGACTTACCCCGCTGTGTGAACCACTGCGCCACCCGGCTTCTCTGCTGTGCAAGCGACCACCTACGCCGGATCACTGGGCCTGTGGGCTGTCGAAACGGCGGCAAACCAGGCGGCACACACCATGGCGGTGACCTGCCCCCTTCCAGCCGTACCAGTCTGAAGTTAGTGAAGTCCGTCAACCAC